>Ga0213878_10000129_pt1 | contig 36613 bp, 29 predicted proteins | sample VelepicoBEBS_R02_FD_161053 | JGI IMG/M metagenome (GOLD analysis project Ga0213878, IMG submission 161053) | Vellozia epidendroides bulk soil microbial communities from rupestrian grasslands, the National Park of Serra do Cipo, Brazil - BS_R02 | ecosystem: Environmental > Terrestrial > Soil >... | reverse complement strand
CAAGAGCGCGCAACAATTGGAGCAACAGGTCTTGCAGCTTGGGCAGTACGCAAATATCAATAATTTGCCAGGGGTGAGCACGATCGGGCAGATTGTGCGTGAGGGCGGGACCATCTACAGTCAAGGATCCGGGATTTACGGCCAGATTCAGGGGTTCACTAATCCGGGCCAGTTCACCGGTCAGTTCCAAGCCCTGCTTTCGCGTTACGGGAACTATCAAAATCTTCTGACCGGCTCGACGCCTTACGGGCCGATATCCAATCAGTATACGATTCCGATGACGACGGCTACCGCCCAGGCGGTGAATGGTTATCAGAACGCGCTCTCGACCTTAAACAACCAGCGCAACCAGCTCCAACAGCAGATCTCCAACACGGTTAGTCAATTGCAGGGGGCTACGACCCAGGCCGAGGTCGAAAAGCTCAACGGCGAGATTGCGGCGTTATCGGGTCAGCTGGATTCAGTGAATCAGCAGATACAACAAGCAGCCGCGACAAGCGCACAAATTGCACAGCAGAGTCAGGCAGCGGCGGACGCGGCAAATCAAGCGCAAGCAGCGATTGAGGGTAATGACTTAGGCCAAGGCGCAAGCGGCTACGCAAAATTGTTGCAATTCAACTCGCAACCAGGGGATTAGTGATGATCCATCTATTTGTTGCGGATGGAGCATGGAATATAGCGCAGATGGTTAGCGCAACCAGGGCAGGCAGTAACGTCGTCTACGAAGCGCTCATTCCTTGGGTGTTCCTCGCCGGCTTCGGTATGCTGGTTTTTGACGCCTTCAAGGTCTATCAGGGCAGCACGGCAAACATAACTGGGGCCTTGTTGCGGATCGGAGTTGCAGTCGTGTTGCTAACGAATTTTCACACCTGGACGGGTGAGATTGGCAGCGCCATTAACGAAATGGTGCAGGAGATAGGTGGCGGTAACGGCCAAGATCAGCTTATGGCTGACTACGCTGCCATTCTCCAGAATCCGGGCAAGAACGACCAGAGCAACACGACACCGTGGTGGAACTTTATCGCGCAAGCTGGCGCATCGGTTGGAGACCAGATGATGCGAGTGATGCTGTGGGTGTTAGGCGCAATCGCCTATGCGCTCTACTGGCTGATGCAATTATTGCAGCAATTCCTGCTACTAATGACCATCGCCGCGGCGCCAGTCTTCATCGGCCTTTGGATGCTTTCAGGGACGAGAAGCATCGGGATGCGGTATTTTCTGACTTTGATGAGCCTGGAGCTGTGGCCCCTTGGTTGGGCGCTAGGAAATATTGTCACGAAGCAGATGTTGTCGATGGTGAGCAGCACGGGAGGAGCGTGGCTCATGATAGAAAGCACGGTGTTCGTTGTGGTCGGTTTGTGGATCGTGATCAACGCCGTTTTCTGGCCTCTGGTGATTTCGAAGGTGCTGATTGGCGGCGGCGGCCACGCGCTGAGCTGGGTATCGCAGTCTGTATCGCCTGTTATGACTGCGGGACAACAAACGGCGAGTATCGCGACATCTATGGTGAGCGGAGGCGCAGCCCCTGCGGTACGGGCGGGGAGCCAAAGCTTGGCATCGAGGCCGTCAAGTTCGCCGAAGCTGTAGAGGAAAGGGATATGTCGACAGCAGGTGATAGTTCAAAACGAGTAAAGGTGGATCTCTTCATCTCTAAGGAGCGCCAAGCGCGGTTCTGGATGTTAGTAGCGTTTGCGGCGGTGATTGGCTTTGCGTGGGATCGCCAGAATCTGGTGACTAAGCTGGCTAACAAACCGCTGTTTTTCGCAATGGATGCGAACACCTTCTATGTGTCGCGGTTAGGCACATTCGAGGAGGCAAAGCTCTTCCACGCAGAGGCCTCGCGGATGGCAGCATCCTGTTTGTTTGATCGGAATCCTGTCGAGCCCGATCACACCGATAGGCTTAAGCTTCTATTTGGCCGGGACGCCTACCAGGATGCGCAGCATTTATTCAGTGCCGACGGGCAAACGTTCAAAGAGCAGCAGATCCACCAGAAGATCGAGATCGGCAAAATTGAGATGCTGAAGCAGAGCGCGGACACAGTTTTGACGGCTGTGAATGGCCAAATTATTCAGGCGGGAGTATTTGACGGGCGAGCTTTCAGCAAATCCAAGCCGGTCACGATCTACTTCCAGCTCGGGCTCAACCGGGAAATGGCATCGAACTCACGGTATCCGGAGTTCGTGATGAAGTTCGATATTCACGACGGTGAGGACTAAAAAATTTTCGCTCTAGCAGTCACGTAGGGAGACTGAATATGTGGAGAATCCGTATTAGAAGGATTTTAATAGAAATATTGTTATATAGCAGCGTATCGGCGGGATACTGCAGCGGCGATGCTCGAGTGGTGACGATTGGGTTGGACCCTGGCGGCGTAACCCAGATTCCTGTGTGCTCTGGATATGTCACGACAGTCCTCTTTCCTCATCCGGTATCTGGGATCGTCGGTTATGGGTTGACCAGCGATCCAGCAAGTGAAGAAGGGTCGATTCAATATGCGCATCCAGGGGATTCTGGGTTGGTCACACTGCGGGTTCTCAAACCTGATTTGAGGGTTGCCTATATGACGGTCTTGACGGGCGATGATCTGTATAATTTTGCGCTTGTGAACAGCCCGGGCCAGGCGGCGCTGAGCGTAAGGTTAACCGAGGGCGCTCGGCAAGCCGAGCAGCCAGGACCCGGATCCATTCAGCTGTCTACCGCCGATGTGCAACCGGTGCCTTCGCCCTCCCATCAAGTTACAAAGGAAGATGTCGTAGATGCACGCCCTGTTTATCATCCGGAAAAGCTGCGTACCCTGTTAGAGTTGGCCAAAGAAGCGCCCTTGCTTCAAGAGAGCTCACCAGAGCTGTACAGGGGTTATGAAGAGCGCAAGGTATCGAACGTTAGCGATTACGGCGAAGTGATCGCTACCGTCCAAGAAGTGCATCGCTTCCCAGCTGACGATGCGATCGTGCTTGTCGGCGAGATCGAGAATAAGAGCATCAAGCCAATCACATTTGATCCGGCTGCAATTACTATCGGCATCGGCGATCGACAATATCCGAGCGCCTTCGTGGATTGCGCGGGAAACGTTGAGGCGCAGGCAGCGATTAAATTCGCAGTTGTCGGTCAGGGGGACGTGGACGGAAGTCGAGCCCACCTAGCGCTTCGTAACACGTTCAGGATTCAACTACCGAATTTCCAAGCGCCTGCACCGCCTTCTCCGACTCCGCCCGAGCCGACCAAGCGGCCCATAGCAAAAACTAGCTTGATCCAGAAGCGAGTGCTCGCGGTTTCGAGCCACCGAAAAGGTACTGCCAAACCGAGCCCGTCTCCTGTGAAAGGGAGCGGTTGGTTCCCATGGCCCTGGTCGCATGCGGAAGCATCCCCCTCTCCGAGTCCAAGACCCACTCCGAGAAAAGGATAACACAATGGATCGAGATCAAAGAAAAGCGTTCGTTTTGATCGGCGGCTTCGCGCTTGCATTGATTGGAGCCTTTCTGTTCTTCGGTTGGCGTGGACTATTCGGCGACAGTGGAAGGCCGGCGAGGCGCCAAGCATTCGCAGAGGCGAGCCCCACTCCGAAAGCGAATGCCCGCCAAGCGTCTGAAAGTGAAGGCGAGATCACTACGGTACGAGGGTCCAAGCTTGAAGGCATTAAGCCCGTCTTCTCAGCGGCCCCATCCGCTACGCCGCGACAGGAGTCAGCGCAGAAAAAGGAGAACTATGAAATGGTGGCTTTTTACACAGCCGCGCGACCGGCGAGCTCTCCCAGTCCGATAGCGGATCCTAGCTTATTTTTACCTCGAGCGACCCTAATCCCGTGCGCACTGATCTTGACCGTTGATTCATCCAGTCGGGATACACCGGTCTTGGGGGAGGTGACCCAGGACGTAAAAGCGTTCGGAACAGGGAAGGTAGTTATCCCAGCTGGCACCTTGGTTGCGGCGTTTGCGAGCTCGAATCGGGTGCGTGATCGGATCGAAGTAAAGGGGTCGTGGCTTCTGATCTTCGTTAAGACCGGCAAGGAATACGAGTTCCGTGGTATTGCTTGCGACCATATTTACGATCAGGACTTGGGTCACTACGGCCTGACCGATGGCTCTGCGGGGCTGCATGGACAGATCTTTTATACCGACCGGTACGCAGAATTGAAGGCCTTCGGCGCAGCTGCCTTGGCCGGCGTAGCGCAAGGCTTTCAGACCGTTCAAGGCAACTATTACGGCGGTAACAACCTGCAACACACACCCGAAAATGCAGGCTTACAAGGTATGTCAAACGTGATGGAGTTGATGGTCCAGAAATACATGAACGCCAATGACGGTGACGAGACCTATGTGCGCGTTCCTGCAAGCAAGGAGTTCTATGTATTCACTACCTCGGTAATAGAACCTGACCGAGCCAGTGTTGGTGCTTATAAGCAAGATGCGAAGGCGCAGACGCTGTGGGAGCAAGTCAAAGCAGCGAAAACTGGATCGCAGCAGGACGGGATAAGCCCCGAACTAAAACAGATGCTAAACGATATGGCGCAGCGGCAATCGCAGTTGGAACAGCTCAAGTCTCAAGCCGCTGCTTCACCGTCAGTTCCGAATTGGTAGTTTGTCAGAGAAAACTTTATGAAAAGCGCAATGATTGCCATTTTGGCAGGTGGGATGATCGGGTCCTGTTGCGGTCAGCAGGCAGTAACGTCAGTGAAGGCGAAGGCGCGGGAGACGCCTGTGCATTCGGGCAGGAGTCACCGCGAGAGCGACTTAGTGCGCGTGCCGGACCAACTTCATGTGTATCGAGTAGGCCGGCTTCCAGATGGAGATTCGATGCGGGACGCAGGGAATTATTACCATGTGGAGCAGAGCGCCTATTGGAACCGGTTTAACTCTGCTGGACGATCTGTCGGGATAAACAGAAGCGCGCTTGTCAGCGGGCCGAGCTCAAGCGTCGCCGCGAAGGCGTATCGAGTTGTGCCTGATGATCAGCAGCTGACTGAGCTGCGAAACGAAGCTCGGGATGAAAAAGACACAGTGCTTCAAGAGCTGGAGAAAGCCAAAATTACAAGGGAAAAGCTCGAAGGACTGACTCAAGGTCTTGCGCAAACTGATCAGGTGATCAACGAAGCGCGAAATGAGATTTCGGAGCTCAAGGCCCAAAATGATGATCTCCGGCGTAAGGCCGCGATGAAGGACACTGGGAAGTTAGATAGAGACTTTGGAAAGATCGAGGGCATGAGCAAGCGGTCGAAAATCGATGGTTTGCAGCCTGGTCCAGTAAGCGATGATTGATCCGAAGCAGCGTGCAAAACTTAAAGGTCTTGAGGCGTTCATCAACGCGAACATCGTCGGCCAGCCAGAAGTGGTCAGAGAGATGGTTCCGATTCTAATCAATGGCGAATTGGGGATTAACTCTCAAGGGAAACCAAAAGCGAATCTCCTCCTATTAGGGCCGCCAGGGGTTGGAAAGACAGAGATCTGCAATGCTTTCACGGAGTATCTGCTCTGCAGCGACAAGCTTGTTCGATTCGATATGAGCGAATATCAGACGCTGGAATCGATCTATCGGCTGCTTGGTCACAATGGAGCGGAAGGAGTATTCGGACTTAACTATGATCGAGTCGATGGCTCGGGCACACTTCTTTTTGATGAGATCGAGAAAGCTCATGAGCGCGTGTTGGATCTTTTCCTGCAACTCCTGAGTGCCGCCAGGCTTACGCTCAGTTCTGGGCGAGTGCTCAATCTTGAAAAATTCTACGTGATCGCCACTTCGAACATAGGCTCGCCTCTACTGGTCGGATCAAAGACGAATGTCCGGGAGACCTTAGTGCGCCGAGTAATTCAGGAGGCTCGAGATCAAATGCGCCCGGAAATCTTCGACAGATTCGACCGAGTGTTGGTCTTTAATCGACTCTCTTATGAGGTGCAGATCGAAGTTGGGAGGTTGCACATGCAGTGGGAGATCGAGGCACAAGGGCGCCGGGGACATAAGGTGACCGAGTGTGATGCTGAAGTCTTGAAAGCTATCGTGCGAAACGGCTACAGTGAGAAGCAGGGCGCGCGACGAATGCGCAACGCGGCGCGTGAAGCTGTCCAGGAAGCCGTTCGTGAGGCACTGCTTAGCGGTGGAGAGACGAGCGGACGGCTAGAATACAACGGGCACAGCAAATCGTTCTTTATTAATGGCCAAAAGTGATTGGTTCGTCCTCTTAGGCAGTGCGTTTCTGGTCGTCATCGCCACCGCAGCGCATTCTGGAGAGCTGAGTAAGGCGGATCGCGCGGCTTTTGCGATCAAACCAGAAGGTAGCCGCGGCGATGTGAAGACACGACTATGGAGCGGGGTCAATGTCGCCGCATTAGCGCCGGATTTGTCCATTAAGTGCGACGAGTCTTCGTTGTATTACCCCTGGAAAATCGGAATCGTCTCAACGGTGTTTTGGGTTGGCGAAACAGGCGCGGGCTCGGCTAACACTCAGAGCGCATGGGATAGGAGTTGGATGAGCAATTACGGTGGCATCGATGATCCGGTGCGGCGCGACGGGTACGAACCGGCAGCATTCAGACCGCTCGAGAATCCCTTTTACGTAGCGTTGCCATATTGTGATATACAGGCCGGACGGCTAAAGCCAGAAGTAGTCAAAGTAGTGCCGTGGTTTAATGCGGAGTTTCGGGGCGTTGAGCGAAGTGTGTGTAAAGGGCGTTGGGTTGAGATACGCCACGGATTGAGAACGTGTTTTGCCCAATGGCAAGATGTAGGACCGTTTCGCACCGATTCAGTGAAGTATGTATTCGGCGACGACCGACCGAATCCGAACGCCAACCGTGACGCCGGGATCGACGTTTCCCCCGCTGTTCGGGACTACTTGGGTCTCAGGTCCATGGACTCGGTCGACTGGCGATTCATCGAGCAGGCCCTGGTGCCGGTCGGACCCTGGTCATTGTACATGCGGCTGAAAAATGCAGCTGTGAGCCGTATTACATCTCCGACAAGAGGATCCAATGCCTACGATATTACGAGGAATCCACGGCGAAATACAAACTGAACTATCGCGTGAACCGGATTGGCTGGCTTTGAAGAACAAAGCCAAGAGCCCTACGGGGCGGCTTGCTCGAGTACGTCCCTTTGGGGTGGTTGGCTCTAATCCGATTCCGATCACGATAGCAGAGCTCCAATTACCACAAATTCCAAGAACCCCACCCGAAGCATTTGAATGAGTGCGTAAGCTTCTCGATCCAAAGGGCTATCTGCGCAATCCGTACCTCTACCGTATCTTGGTCCCTACGATGTAGGTTGAGGTATTCGTTCTTGATATCGTAGATCCCTCCGGACTTAAAACTCGCAATAGGCCTAGCGGTTTACACTTCAGCTCGCCCGCCAGATTTGGCGGGCGGAGGTCGGGTTTGATTCTTCGTCGAGCTTCAGGGTGTAAGTAACCACCAAGGCTTTTCCTTGGTCATCCAGGTTTCTTTTGATGGTCAGTTGGCCGTCTTTTCCCTGTTTGGTTCTAATATGGTGAGTCTCGGTGAGCTGCTTGTAGTCCTCAGACCAGACCGTTTTGGCGTTGACGGAAGTTGCTCCCAAGATTTGCACGTAGCCGGGGTCATTGCGTCCGTCGAGATAAAGGGTTTGATGAAGGCGAAGCCTGGGCCGCGGGCGACGATCGTCAACAGGTCGTCAGTTTGCTGCAACCTAGCTTTAAGCTTCGCGTGGGCGGCATATTTTCGATCGAGGAAACCGGCTCCGATTTGCGTCATCAGCGGGTCGAGTGAAGTCGATGCTTGGAGATCCACTACCCAGGCGCCACTGAAATTCGGTTTGTTGCGTTGATCCGGTTTGGTACCCGCGGAAGTCCGGGGCGGGTCGAAAATCGCGAAGCACGCGAGGACGGCTAGCAAACTTAGTAGAAGGATTCTCATCAGAGTCGACATCAGTTTCTTTCGGACAGCCGCCGCGGAGCTGGCCCGAGAACAGTCAGCTCCGGCGACCGATTGTTTGCCCTCAGGTCTCCATTATAAGAACAGCGCGAAAATGTGCCTTGCCGCTGAGCATTTGTTCGTAGGCGTCAGCCACAATCGAGGACGAGAACGATCAACTGCGGCTACGCCGCACTTACCATCGCCTTAACGGCTTCGTCCGTTGTCCAGACCGCGTGTGCCAGAAACGCGTAATTAATGAGCGCTGCCGTATAGCCGTAACCCCATTCGGGATGCTTTGGCGCGGCGGTGGCATCTTTCACGACGGCTACTTCGAACCCTTGCTCAATCAATTCGCGCAAATGAGATTCGACGCACATGTTGGCGAGCATTCCGCCAAGAATGATGTTGCTGATCTTGCGTTTGCGGAGCTGCAGCACGAGGTCATTTGTCTCCGGCCCAAACACGCGATGCGGCGCGACTACGATGGTTTTGCCATCGTCGATGTAGGGCTTGAAACGCTCCAACCAGTCAGCGCCGGAGCCTGCTAAACCATCGAGATTCAAGACACCTTTGCGGGCAAACAGACCATACGTAGCCTCATCGGTTTCAAGCGGTCCGTTGAATTTCCATCCTTTGTCGGTGGGATAGAAATAATGGGGAGAGATGAAGACTTCGAACCCATGCGCCTTCGCCGCCTTGAAGATGCGCTCCATGTTCTCAATCGTATTGTTCTCTCGCAGACTTTCGTGTAGCAGAGGCCACGCCTTACCTTTTTCGCTCAGCACTTCGTTCTGCGGATCGATAAATACGATTGCAGTGTCCTCCGGTTGAATCTTCATAGTGATGCCTATTTTCAATTTACGCGCTGCTGAGATCGGGCCTCTAAAGTTGGCCCCGGATCCCAACGATGATCAGCTCTCGATGAAGGCGAGTAAGTCGGCGTTGATGACGTCGGCTTGAGTCGTAATCATGCCATGCGGGTAGTCCTTGTATGTCTTCAGCGTGGCGTTCTTGAGCAACTTAGCTGACAAAGGACCGGATGCCTGATAGGGCACGATTTGGTCGTCCTCGCTATGCATGACGAGAACCGGCACCAAGATTTTTTTAAGATCCTCCGTGAAGTCAGTCTGCGAGAACGCGACGATACCGTCATAGTGGGCTTTGGCGCCACCCATCATACCCTGGCGCCACCAGTTCCAAACATTGCCCTCGATTGTTTCCACGCCAGGACGGTTGAATCCGTAAAACGGGCCGGCCGGCACGTCGTAATAGAACTTGGCCCGATTGGCGAAGAGTTGAGCTTGGAGATCGTCGAACACCGATTTAGGCAGTCCCAGCGGATTGGCCTGGGTCTTAACCATCAGCGGTGGCACCGCGCTGATAATCGCCGCCTTCGCGACGTGTTCATCACCATGGCGGGCGAGATAACGCACCACTTCGCCGCCGCCGGTCGAATGTCCCACGTGAATGGCGTCCTTCAGATTGAGATGATCCGTGACGGCCTTCAGGTCGTCGGCATAGTGATCCAGATCGTGGCCGTCGGCTATTTGTGTCGAACGGCCGTGCCCGCGACGATCATGTGCGATGACCCGATAGCCTTTGGAGAGGAAGAACAGCATTTGCGGGTCCCAATCGTCTGCTGAGAGCGGCCAGCCATGACTAAACACGATCGGTTGGCCGGTGCCCCAATCTTTGTAGTAAATTTGTAGTCCGTCTTTAGTTGTGACGTAGCTCATAGTTTTGCCTTGTTAGTTGAGACGAGGAAGCAGCCCGGCTACAGACCCGGCGAACCAGCCTTACCGTCTCTCCCCGCGCTGCTTTGCAATAGGTAGAATACTTAGATGTTCGATCGCCCGGGCTAAAAATCTATTGTACGAAAGTATCGGTTGGTTGGAGCGGAGCCATAGCGACAAATCACGCGTTAGATAGCTTGCCCGTCGTCGTCGTCCTCGATTCGCACGGCGTTGCACGAAATTAATCCATTCTCCAGGCCGAACACATTCGTCCCCTAGGTTGCATGAGTCCCATCCATGGCAGGCTCTATCGCGCGACTCTCAACCGTAGCGACGAACACACCCCCGAATCGAGGACGAGGACAACGACGATCTGACACGCGAATCACCCAGCGCCGATCGCGGACGTGACCTCAGCGGTCTAACTCCACCGGCAGCGTAAACTGAAAGATCGCCCCTTGCGGTTCGTTGGCCTTTGCCCATAGCCGTCCACGGTGAGCTTCGATAATTGAGCGGCTAATGGTCAGACCAATACCGAGACCCTGAGGCTTAGTCGAAAAAAAGGGATCAAAGAGATGATGGAGGCGTTCCGGGTTCAGTCCCGGCCCCGAATCTCGAATAGTGACCAAGACTTGCGCTGGTCTTTTCGAATGCGACTCCGCGTCAAAGTCATTCGCGCCCTCAGCGCCTGATCCGTCAGTTGTCTGAGATGCTAATTGCAACTCACGCGGGCAATCCGGTACTGCGCTCATCGCCTGAATGGCGTTAACAACGAGGTTCAGGATTACCTGTTGCAACTGGATCCTATCTGCAGTCACCGGAGGTAAATCGTCGGCAAACTGAGTTCGAATCAACACGCGATGTCTTTGCAGTTCGTGCTGGGTGATAGTAAGAACTTCTTGAATCACCTCATTGATGTCGAGCCGCTCTTTCGCAGTGGGGGCCTTCTTAAACAGAGCGCGCATTCGAGAAAGAACAGCGCCGGCTCGTTCTCCATCCCGACGAATGCGGCGAATGGCCTGAGCAGTCTCTTCCAGATCGGGAACGTCCCGCACGAGCCAGCGAAGTCCGACGTTCGCATTGGTGATGACCGCGCTGATCGGCTGGCTGATTTCATGAGCGATTGATGCGGTCAACTCGCCCATGGTCATTACCCGAGACGCGTGGGCAAGCTCCGTCTGCGCTGTCTGCAGCGCTTCCTCCGCCCTCTTTTGTCTACTCAAATCAAGCACAAAAGCGACCCCCTCACTACCGCCTCCTTCGAAGATGGCACCGCCCATCAGGACAGGTACACGGCTGCCATCTTTATGGAAATACTCTTTTTCGAATGGCTGAAAAATTCCCGTACTCACGATTTCTGTCACTGCATGCCGGTCGCGGTCAATCCATTCGACCGGTGTCAGTTCCGTCCATCGCATATGACCCGAAACAAGATCGGCGCGACTGTACCCTAGCATCCGAAGAAAGGCTTCGTTAGCCTCGACAATTTCACCTTCCAAATTCCAGATGTGGATCCCAATAATGTTAGCGTCCACCAAACGTCGGATCTTTGCCTCGCGCGCCTCCAAGTCGTGATAAAGGCGCGTATTCTCAAGCGAAATCGCCGCTTGCGACGCCAACAATTTAAGCACCGAAATTCGCGCCGGAGTAAAAACGTTAGGAGTTAGCTTATTCTCTAGATAGAGGACCCCGGTCAGCTTCGCCTGATTGATCAACGGTAAACACAAAATCGAGCGAGGTTTCTCTTCATTGATATAGTTGTCGGTAGAAAGCGAAACCTGGGCATCGTCGAGAATCACCGCCTCCTGCGTCCGTACGACGTAGTTGATGATGGATTGCGGCGCCGCGGGTTGCTCGGTGAATGCGTTTACTAAGGCCACGATTATCCCATGGTCAGCAGTGGCGGCTTCTGCCTGCACGCGTAGTTCAGAGGCTCGGGAAAGGAGCAAGAGCCCGCGGTCAGCCCCAGCATGCTCAAGGGCCGCACGCATCAGGGTATCGATTAGGCTCTCGAGAACGATTTCGCCCGATATCGCCTGTAAAGCTCTGATTACAGTCGCGAAAGCCAGGTATTCGCTCGATACCTCGATCGTGTTCGCCGTAGCCGACTTGCCCCGGTCCGCCAACGACCTCGCAGGCCGGTCCTCTCTTAGGAACGGATATAACTGTTCGAGCTGCCGTATCTTGCCATCGGCCCCCCATCGCAGGTAGCCGTAGCGTGCGTCGCGCAAGTAAGCACGGGCGATCCTCTCGAACCCACGGTTAAGACAAAAACGCCCGGCTAGTTCGCTGGCCAATGCCTCATTATGGACGAAACCATTTGCATTCGCCGAGTGGATTGCCCGTTCATAGAGACGCATGGCGTCGATCTCGCGCCCTTCCAGTCGAGCGATCTCGGCCCCTACCAATGCAACCCGGTTCTCGAAATTCTCCGGACAATACTGGGCCCAGAGCGCAAGTTGCTTATAATGTTCACCCATCGCCCTTAGCTGTCCCTGCTTCGTCACAGAGGACGAGTCTGCGGCTACGGCGGCTAGTGCTAGCGCGCTATAAAGATGATACTCCGCCATTTCGAAGTTGGATGACGTGGTCCACAGCAGCTGCTCCGCCCTCAACGCGGCTTCAATAGCCGACCCATAGTCCCCGGCAAGAAAACGAGATTGTAGCTTGCGTAACCAGTACCAGCACTTCGGCAGCACGTCCGTAATATTCGCCAGATAGTTCTGAAACTTAAGCTCATCAAACTCTTCATCATCGAATGAGCCGAATTGACGAGTGAAACCCCTCAAGCTTCGGACCAGCCCGAGCTGCGAACGGATGACCGCAACGACGTGACCAAACTTGGCCTTCTGCGCAAACTCCAGTCCATTTTCGGCCTCACGCTGCACGTTAGCCAGCGGATCACCTGCCGCCAGCAGGTTTGTGTTTAGATAGTCACAACTAAACGCGACTAACGTTAGATCGCCGGTTTTGTAAGCGGCCTCCAAGGCTTGATCAGTCAGGTCGCGACTTTTGCGGATATGATCCGTCCATGGCATGACGAATTCGCTAAACCACAGATAAGTCCTGGCTCGCATGCGCGTCAGACCTCGCTGCTCAACCAAATCGTAACCAAGCCGGCCGAATTGGAAGCCCGCCTGGTAGTTTTCGAAATACGGTCCCGCTATTTTGGCCAGCAATACGTAGGCAACACAGGAAGCATCACTGTTACCGTTTTTAAGGCTCAGGTTGACCGCTCTGCAGGTAACCAGAGAAAGCAGATTGGCATCGGTATGCAATGCCGGTGGGAAGGCCTTGGTCAACACATCGAGTGTCGCCAAGGACATCGGGTCAACCATCAGGGGCATATCAATAAGCTCCTCGATAGAGCGGCTCCCTAACCGTGACCAGATAAGTTCGTATTCGCGTCGGGCTTCCTCCGGACTTGGATGAGGTGACCATTCGAGCCCAAGGTGCTGGAGATAATTGAGACAGACACGAACCGCACGGTCGCTCTGGTCGACGGTCGTGTAGAGATCCATAAGCAGGCACGCCACGGCAGCACGCTCAATCACGGTGGCAGCGCGGGAGGAAAGCATAACCAAACGTTCTTCCGCTACCGCTAGCTCTCCAGTCAGGAAATCGCATTCGGCCCGGTGAAGCTCCAGCCCAAAGGCCAGCTCTCGCCTGCGTTCCCAAGCATCATCCGCCAATAGTCCGGCACCGGCGATGAGATACTGGCGCGCCGAAGCGTAAGCCGTGGAGACCATGGCACGTCTGCCCGCCGTCAGATTAAGTTCAGCCAGCTGTTCCCGTTCGTCCCGCGAGGTAATCAAGGCGGAACCTCGGTTAAACTGCTTAACGATCTCAAAGATCGACTCCTCCCGCTCCTCTGTGCTGGTGTTTTCCGCCAGCAACCGTCCTATCCGTAAATGAGTTTCAGCGCGCGCATCTTCGGGGATTAACGAATAGGCAGCCTCTTGGACCCTGTCGTGAATAAAGCGATAAGCTCCGCCTGATCGCAGCACCAAGCCAGCGCGGGTCGCTTCCCATAAAGCCGCGTGAACATCCTCCTCTGATGCGTCGTGAACGATAGAGATCGTGCCGACCTCGGCCACATTTCCTAAGCAAGCCAGCTGTTGTAGAGCTCTCCTGGTTTCAAATGGCAGACGGTTCAACTTCCCGACCATCAGGTCCACCACGTTATCCGTATACCCCTTAGCATGAATGCCATCTAGTTCCCAGCACCATTGCGCCTCTCCACGAGCGAAGGTCAGCAATCCTTCGTCGGCAAGCGCTGAAATAAACTGAATGGCAAAAAATGGATTCCCGGCCGTCTTTTCGTGGATTAATTGGGCCAATCCACTCACTCGTCCCATCTGACTGCGGAGCGAATCGGCGGTTAGTTGGACCACATCATCTTGAGTTAAAGGAGACAGAACGATTTCATGCGGAACCGCGCCGGCCTGGCGGATCGCTTCGAGCCGACGCATCAGCGGGTGGGTAGAACTGACTTCGTTGTCTCGGTAGGCGCCGATCAACAGCAAGTGCTTAACCTGGGGCTGGGTCGCCCAGCGGACTCTTGTTTCCTCTTCTCCGCTCGCCCTTTCGGAGTTCTCGTCTGCCATCAAAACCGTGGCGGGCAGGCCGAGCGAGAGATCGGTGCTTTTTGCTTCGGTGAACCCTGAGGTCAACAGATCCTCAAGCAAATCAAGGGTTGCCGTATCAAGCCATTGCAGATCGTCGAGGAAGAGAACAAGCGGCTGTTCTCGCCGCGCGAAGACACTGATAAATTGCCGGAATGCAAACTGGAATCGGCGTTGCGTATCCTGTGGTGAAAGGTCTGGGATCGGAGGCTCATCCCCGATGATAAGCTTCAATTCTGGAACCAGTTCCACGATCAGCTTTCCATTTGGACCCAAAGCCTCTCGCAAGGCATTGCGCCATTCCAACAGTTCGGCATCGCTCTTACTCAAAAGCGGACGGATCAGGCTCTGAAAAGCTTGAGCCAGCGTCGCGTAAGGAATGTCACGCGCAAACTGGTCGAACTTGCCCGAGGCGAAGAGGCCGCGCGGCACTAGTACCTTATGCAGTTCGTGAACGACGGAGGACTTCCCGATCCCAGAGTATCCGGAAACCAGCACCAACTCCGGGCGGCCGCTCGATGCCACCCGCTCGAACGCAAGCAGCAAGGTGTCGATCTCGCGTGTCCGTCCGTACAGTTTCTCTGGCATCAAAAGCCGCTCTGGGATATCGCGCTCACCCAGCGGGAATTCAGGGATTTCGTACGGCAGGACTTCGGCGAGCTCAGTCGAGTCGGACGAACTCCCGCTCGCCCGAGATACTCCGGACGACCAGGAGGTCATTCCTACCGCATCAAGACAACGTTCCAGATCATTCTTAACGCCCGAAGCGGTCTGGTAACGTTCCTCAGCAGTTTTAGCGAGGAGTTTATCAATGATTGCTGAGACCGCGGTGGGCACATTCTTCGATCGCTCGTTTGCCGGCGCTGCCTGCCTGGCTATATGGCAGTGCACCCATTCCATCGGATCCGATGCCGTGAACGGAAGAGTTCCCGTCAGCATTTGGTACAGCGTGACGCCCAGTGAATAGAGATCGCTTCGGGAATCGATGGATCGATTCATACGCCCGGTCTGTTCTGGCGCCATATAGGCCAATGTTCCGGCCACAAACTCTGGGGGCTCGGCCGATTGGTGCTCACGAGGAAGGCTCGAGCAGATTCCAAAGCCAGTGAGCCAGCACTGTCCCGTGGCGGAGTTCACCAGCACATTTGCTGGCTTGATGTCCTTGTGAATCACGCCGCATCGGTGCAACTCATCGATCGCGCTCGAAAGGTTGATCGCCAGACGCAGGGCGAACGGCAAGGCTAATGGCCGGCCCAGCAATTGATCAAGAGGAACGCCGCCCGGATCCCTCAGCAATAGTACTGGGCGATCCCAATAGTTAGTCACCGCAACCGGTGGGGCAGACCAAGCGGGATCAAGTGTTTCCCTAAGAGAAAACTCGTGTTCCAGCCGCCGAACGATCGCGGGGCTGGGATTCACCGACGCTGGTGAAAGCATTAGAACTTGGGAAGCGTCGTCTATGCTTCGGCCACGGTACAGGACCAACTCCTGATCGCTTCGGAGCGTCTCGAAGATGTTTCTTGTTAAATCGAGCACAGATGCCTCCGCCGAAACCCAGTCCAGACTATAGCAGGTATACGAATTTTCCTGCCTTCAGCAAAAAAAACGCAAACAAATCCCTAAGATATTCGAGATTGCCCTCACCCTACATGATAGCACTCCGATCATGCGGATATCGACGGTAAGATAGAAGTGGTGGCGTCGAACGGCTTGGCGCAACGCCTTACCGCCGATATTGCTGCAGTACCACGATCGACCAAGATTTTTACCGATTCGCTACAGGCCCTGCGCCAGGTAGCCACCGTCGACCGCAATGAGTTGACCAGTAACGTAAGCAGAGTCGGGTAAGGCAAGGAATGCCACGACCCGGGCCACGTCGTCTGGCTCGGCCAAGCGTCCAAGGGGGGTGGTCGCGATGAGCCGGCTTTCGAACGCACGATCCTCCAATGCGCCTTTCACCATCTCGGTTCGCGTAAACCAAGGAAGTACACCATTGACCCGGATGCCGTCAGGTCCCCACTCGACCGCCAGTGCGCGGGTCAGATGATCTAACGCGGCTTTTGTCGTCCCGTAGGCGATTCGGTTAGGCAACACCATCTGGCCGGTGACGGAGGAAATATTAACTACAGTGCCTCGCGTGGCGCGCAGCTCTTCATAGGCGGCTTGGGCTAAGCTGAAGCCCGCAAGCAGGTTAATTTCCAGCAGGTCGCGAAAGTCGTCGATGGACGTTTTGGATGCCGGGGCACGAAAGGCGCTACCAGCATTATTGATCAGTCCGTCGATGCGGCCAAACAACTCTTTAGCTGTTTCAATTATCCTTAAGCGATCCGTTTCAACCGTAATATCTGCTTGTAGGTAGTGGCAGTTTTCGCTGGATGCCTTAACTAACTTGGCCGAGGAAGCATCCGGGCTGCGCGCCGCTCCAACAACGCGCGCGTCACGACACAGAAGCTCTTGGACAATGGCGTGACCGATACCTCGAGTAGCGCCGGTCACGATGAATACGGGTGAAATTTCGGTTTCAGTCATAGACGCTACGGTTTCTGGTAGCCTTATCGCCGTAGTTCGTTTTTCGATCGCCTCATCGAACTAAGCGGAAACAACAGCGGAAATCTATTGTACAAAAGTATCGGTCGGTTTGGAGGGGAGCGGCTTTAGCACGGGCCCAAAAAACCTCACTTGTTCTCCCCACAACGAGGAAGGCCCAACATTGCGTTAAAACAGGCGGCTCCCCGCGAACTACCCAGCGCGATGTTTTGGCCCAAGAGCTCAGTTCGATTACGCCATTGCACGAACGCCAAAGAGACAAACCACACCGTGGGACGTTAGCGGGAGCCGCCTGCTGCCACCCTTGTAGTCTTGCAACGCGCCAGGATGAACATCGGGAGGTTGTTGAGGCACGCGCCAAAGCGGCTTGCCCGACGAAGCCGCCGGAGTCTAAACGACGGGCGAAGTCTGGCTCCCCTCTAGGTCACGCTCGTGAAAACGGCGCCTATCTCAAGCTCGATTCCCGCGAACTACTCTCCACCGGCAACGCGAACGGCTAAAAGGAAACTTCTCGATCATCGGATGTACGTCGCTAAGTGCACTGAATTCCAGTGTGTCCTAAGAGTCGCGAGCACTCCCGGAATACCAGCCCGAGATTTGCCGGCGGCCCATCAATAACGGAAACACGCTTACGGTGAGCGGATCGTTGGGTGCAGCCGGAACCAAGAGATTGCCATCTATAGCCAGTCCACCAACTATATCAGAGATTGCTTTTGCTCGGCGCAGTCGCCAGAATTACTCGCGCGCCGCCGAGCTTTTGCAATTCAGCCGCCGCATCGACGGTTGACGAATCGATGTAATGATGAGCGCCGAGTTTCTGCGCGAGCTGTCCTATATCGTTGCCGCGTCCCAGCGCAACGGTTTCAAATCCCATTTTGCGAGCGTACTGCACCTTTGAGAAAGGAGGTCGGTCTCAGGCTGAGGTTACCCCTATCAGGCCTACGTAATGTCCAAGCCGATTTTCAACATCGCCGGCTTGGTGGAATCCGCGCTCTATCAATGCCTTGAACCTCGTTTGATGGGCGGGGCGTCCAACCGAAGCAGCAAAGGCGTTCCACTCGGGCACGATTTCGGCGTCGGTTGGCAGGCTGGCAATATTGACTAGACGTTTTGTTTCCGCGATGGCCTGCTTGTCGAAGGTAGCAATCCGTGTGGCCAGCGCTTCGACAAAGGAATCGAGTTCTGAGTCCGGCAATGCACGATTGACGTAGCCGTAGCGCTCGGCGAGATCGCCTGGAATATCGTCCGCCCCGAGCAGCACTTCTAAAGCCCGTCCTCGGCCGATCAGACGAGGCAACCGTGCCATGGGGCCGCCGCCCGGAACCAAACCGGCACCGACCTCCCATTGTGATAAGATGGCCTTCTCCCGACTCGCAAAGCGCATATCGCTTGCGAGTGAAAGTTCGCTTCCACATCCGGTAGCGCGCCCGCGAAGTGAGACAATGGAGACAACCGGAGCGCGGCTCAGCCGAGCCAGCATGTCAGGAAACGGCTGCAGGCCGGTCGCGCCAGGAGGCATACCGGGATCGTCTTCTGGCTTGGCCAGGAAATCCCAGTGCGTGAGAAAGAAGCCTTCAATCGCGCTGTCAAAGACCACGACCTTTAACTGCTCATCGGTTTCGATTTTTGTGATAATCTCATTGAATGGGACAAGATTTTTTGGGCCGAAAATGTTCACTGGCGGAATATCGAAAGTAACTCGCCAGTAGAATGGCGAGCGTTGTTCGAGACGGATCTGTCCCGCGTTCGCGATAGGTGTCGTGTTCATCTCCGCAACCAAGCCTGAAGGCGTAACCGGGTCTATTGGACCAACGTATTGGTCGACGACTTTTTCCGCGTCTTTCTACTAACAACTTAACGACGAGTAGGGTCACTCCTTTAACGGGCTGTTGCCAAATAGACACAAAAGGGAGCAAAGACAGATCCTTTGGGCAAGGGTAGCAGAGCGGCATAGCCGCAATCAAATTGTACTTCGCCGTCCGATTCGTATAGCCACGAAAAGACACAGAAAGCGCAGAAAAAAGGAAAGCGTGTTTTTTTGTGCTTTCCGCGCCTTCTTGCGCCTATTACCAACGGGATGGCGACGACGAGGGACAGACAGAGGCTTTTTCTTTGCTGACCACTCGAGAATCAGTATACCTGATTAGCTCAGAGGCTAGTTTAGGCGCTCTAACCGATTCGCAATCCGCCTCCGTGCCGATCGCGGTCCGAGATTTGGGACCGAGTCTGGACTCGACGCAATTGCAGCGCGTCTTCGAGACCCACTATACGACTAATTCTCAAGGAATGGCCATGGGCCTGCCGATCAGCCGTTCGATTATTGAAGCTCACAGCGGACGGTTGTGGGCGAAGGTAAATACGCCAGGAGGGGCGATATTTCAGTTTACTCTGCCAATTTGAGAGAGGCTTTTGCATGCGTTCCAAACGCCTTTGGAATCCATAGCCGCCTGGCTCTGTTAGTAACCCGCCCGGCCTAGCTGACAGCGTTCCGCAATCAAGGCCGGCCAGACCCTAGCCCGCTTGGCGGCTGCGATGAAATTTGCCGTTGCTGTCGAATGCTTAGACTTCCGATAGGCGATGCCCACAATGAGCGGCGCGGGCTAAGGATAAGTGGGGCGGATCTTTAGTCGCGGCCCGGCGAAACAGTTGAGGGCCTGTGATACCAACGCACTCCCCGGCGCCGGTTAGTTCTTTCCTCATGACAAACGTCCCAAAGCAGCGCGCACCGCGGATTGCGCCCTATTGCTATGAAACCTGTGAGCCGATCTTCTTTTCAGATCGCTGCGTGGACCGCAGGCTAACGGCTACTAAGCGGCAAGTTATAACCCGTAACTAATAAAACCAACACCTTGGTACAATAGATTTCCTTTTCGTTTCAGAGTAACTCGGTCAGGTGATCGAAAATCTAAGTTCTCGTACCGAAGCTTATGCCAATACCAATCGTATCGGTTAAACCGGGAGCAAAAGATAATTCGTTCGAAAGATTCGGGATGAAGTTCCTAACATCTGCTGACAAATAAAAATCACCAGAAGCAATATAATAATGAGCACTCTAAACGAACCCATCTTTTTACCAGACGGCGAAAACGCCATTCACGATGGAATCGAACATGAACCCACGGGTGGCAAGGCGTTGATCGATACTACCGACTGCGCGATATTGTTGCTCGACCACCAGTCGGGATTGTTCGAAAATGTTAAAGACATCAGCGTAGCCGAGTTGCGGGCTAACACCACGGCTCTGGCGAAGCTAGCGGCGCTGATGGAAATTCCGGTTATCCAAACCGCTTCGGTTCCGGATGGGCCAAACGGACCGCTGATGCCTGAAATTCAGGAGGCTGCTCCTCACCTCGTTTACGTTCCACGCAAGGGAGAAGTAAACGCATGGGATAACGCGGCTTTCGTTAAAGCAGTCCGCGATACCGGTAAGAAGACGCTGATCATGGCCGGCGTGTGGACCAGCGTATGCGTCATGTTTCCCGCTCTGGATGCGAAAGCTGCGGGTTATAAGGTGTATGCTGTAATGGATGCCTCGGGTGATCCGAGTGAGATGGCATCAAGAACGACTCTCGCCCGGTTTATACAAGCGGGAATCATTCCGACGAGCGCCAATGCGGTGATTTGCGAATTTCATCGAACCTGGAATCGCCCCGACGCGGCACAGCTTGCCGACTTGTACTGCATGGTGTCCCCAAATTACCGGGCCGTCATCGAGAGTTTCCAGCGAGCCCAAGAGGTCGCCAAAAAACCGATCACCGCCGCGCAACCTGCGCGGGCTTGATGCCTGCTTCCGTGAGGCGTCCCTCCGGATACCGTCTGGTTGGAAAATGGCGTTGCTCAAGTTGGTAATGGTATGGCCGGTCAACATGCTTGTGCCGGCCATACTTGCGCCGGTGCTGGGACCGAACTTTTCCTCAAGTCGTCGCCGAGGGATTCATGGCCGCCGGCATCGTTGTCATCCTCACCTGGGTCGCGATGCCGCTGCTGGTCAAGATCGCCTACGGCTGTCTTTACCCAAAAAACAAAGCGTCGAAAATACTCATGAAACCTATAGCCGATCTCATCCTCCAAAACGGAGAGATCACCACCTTTGATCCCAAGCATCCCGAAGCAAAGGAAGTAATTATAGCTGATGGTCGTATCGCCGGAGTCGATAATGCCGCGGAATTCGAACGAGGGCCGCAAACGAGAGTCATCGACCTTAAAAGACGGAGGGTTATTCCCGGTCTCTACGATTCGCATCTGCATGTGATTCGCGGTGGACTCAATTACAACCTGGAGTTGCGCTGGGAAGGCGTGCCTTCCCTGTCACTCGCGCTGCAAATGCTGCGCGAGCAGGCAGCTCGCACACCCGCGCCGCAATGGGTACGGGTGGTAGGAGGTTGGAGCGAATTTCAGTTCGTAGAGCGGAGGATGCCCACGCTAGAGGAGATCAACGCCGCCGCTCCGGATACGCCGGTCTTCATTCTCCATCTGTACTGTCGAGCATTGCTCAACCGCGCGGCGCTGAAGGCCTGTGGTTACACCAAGGATACTCCCAATCCACCCGGCGGCGAGATCGTCCGGGACAAAGCCGGCAATCCGACCGGTATGCTGATAGCCCGTCCCAATGCGACCATTCTCTACGCGACGCTGGCCAAGGGGCCGAAACTGCCACCGGAATACCAGTATAATTCAACCCGGCACTTCATGCGGGAGCTCAATCGTCTCGGGTTGACCAGTGTGTGCGACGCTGGAGGCGGATTCCAAAATTACCCGGAAGACTACGAGATCATCCAGCAACTGCATGAGCGCGGCGAGATGACGCTCCGCATCGCTTACAATCTGTTCACCCAAAAGCCGGGCGGTGAGTTAGAAGATTTTGTGCGCTGGTCAAAAATGGTGAAGCCGGATCAGGGAGATGACTTTTTCCGATGCAACGGAGCAGGTGAAATGCTGGTGTTCTCCGCAGCGGACTTCGAGGACTTCCTGGAACCGCGTCCGGATCTTCCGGAGAAACTTGAAAGCGAGTTGGAACGGGTAGTTCGTTTTCTAGCCGAGAATCGATGGCCGTTCCGGCTGCATGCGACCTACGACCAATCGATCAGCCGATTTCTGAATATTTTCGAGAAAGTCAACCACGATGCTCCCCTCGACGGGTTACACTGGTTCTTTGATCATTGCGAAACGATATCGGATCGCAACATCGAGCGAGTGAAGGCATTGGGAGGCGGTATTGCCATCCAACATCGGATGGCTTTCCAAGGCGAATACTTCGTCGATCTTTATGGGGCGAAAGCGGCTCAGCGAACGCCGCCTATCCGGCGCATGTTGGAAATGGGTGTGCCCGTTGGAGCCGGCACTGACGCCACGCGCGTCGCCAGCTATAACCCTTTCATTTCGCTATACTGGATGACGACCGGAAAAACCATGGGCGGGCTTCAGCTTTACGAGAAAAACGCACTGCTGTCGCGGGAGGAAGCCTTGCGGCTTTACACTCAAGGCAGCACTTGGATGTCTAGGGATGAAGGAAAACTCGGGGCAATTGCTCCGGGTCAGCTCGCAGATTTAGCGGTTCTGACTGACGACTACCTCACCATTCCCGATGAAGAAATAAGATCGCTCGAGTCGGTGTTAACGATCTTGGGTGGGAAGCCGGTTTATGCAGCCGAAGAATTTAAGCCGCTTGATCCGGGTGATCTTCCTGTAATGCCGGATTGGTCGCCAGTTCAACACTATCCGGGATATTGGAAGCCGGAAGGAGATCAGCATGTTCATGGTTGTTGTGGACATGAGCATCACGGAGAACAGCTCGCCCGGAAAAATGCCTTAAATATACCCCAGTGGATGCTCGGACCGCGCGGGCTTCTGGACGGCGGTTGCGAATGTTTCGGGTTCTAAACCGGGAATAGGAACCACGAATAGACACGAAGGCACGCCAATGGGGACTCGTCTCCGCGAAGCGGCTCGACTGACCTCGCCGAAGTCCTTCGGCGGGCAGGCCGCGAAAAATTGAGAAGCAAAACTAACGCACCTATGAAAATTGTACTGACAGCGGCAGCGCTACTTTTTGCGTATGGATTAGGTTGCGCTGCAGACAGCAGCCCACCGGCTGAAAAGACATTCGACGGGCCGCGGGGCTTGAAGGTTTCGGTCAAAATGATTGGTCCCTACACAGAACCGGCCGATCTCCAAATGATCTGTCTCTTCAAGCACAAAGCCAGCGGCGACACCTACGAAGGTGCAGCCAAAGATACTGACGACCATTTGCATGGCTTACTCTCCGCGTTGCGAAATCGGGGCGAGTTTGTTGGCGAATTTGGAGAGACAATTCTTTTCACGCCGCCTAGCGGTTCGATCCCGGCCAAACGGTTTATGATAATCGGGCTGGGGGATGAGAAAGATTTGTCACTCGACTCAGTAAGGGTAGTCGGGCGCATCGCGGCTCGCGAGGCGGTTCGCCTGCAGGTCAAGCTCGTTGCTTGGGCGCCGGTTATCCGGGATGAAGGCAATACTACGATTGATGTGGGCGAGGGCGATAGAGCTTTTATCGAGCAGATGCTTTCAGCCTACGACACGGAGAAGCGTCTCCAGGAGCAAGAACTGGCGCCCGCTTTTAGCATAGAGACTGTCGTTATCGAGGCGGGTCCGACGTACTTCGAAGACGCCGCCAAACAAGTCGAAGCAGGGATTGAATCCATGGCTGCTCAAGTGGCGCAGCGCAACGCTGCTCCTTATACTTCTGCGGCAATGCAATGAATGTGTGGCCCGGTGGAATTCGGGAGGGCGCGCGTCTTCGCGCGCCGCGAGAGCGAGTTGAAACTAAAAACGTATTTTCGTTTCAGGGCAGCAACAGTCTTCTCGGCTCCGTTAACCCCGATCGCGAGGACGCTATCCCTCCCGGCGTTGGGAGTTAACACGGCCGCCGCGCCATGGATAACCAAGAACAACAAGTACCGTTCGCCCGAATCCTTCGAGATAGCGCGCTCGAGTTGCTCCTGACTTCTGTCATGCTTTTCGGTGTCACGACTATCGTCCGGTGGGTAATAGGACCTTCGCCGATTTCCCGGGCGATACCGCAGATTCATGCGGAGTTGCTGATCGTGGGTGCAGGCGTAGGGATTCTCATTGCCGGCCTGATCCTCAGTCCGGCGGGTAAAATCACTGGGGGGCACATGAACCCAGCCATCTCTCTGGCAATGTGGCGATTCGGCGTTTTTCCGGGGGGCGGGGTGGTTCCTTATGTCGTTGCACAATTACTAGGGTCCGTTCTCGGGGTGCTGATGGCGCGATCAGTTTGGGGCCCGGTTGTGGCCGAGGCGCCCGTCGCCTACGCGGTGTTGCAACCAGGGCTCGGTTGGTCATCGGTGACACTTTTCGCGGCCGAAACCGTCAGCATGGGAACCATCATTCTGATCGTAGGGCTGTGCCTGGCAAGTCCCCGGCTTGCGTCATTCGTCCCTTGGATTGTGGGCGCAGCCATCGGGATAGCCATTGCGTTGCTCGGTACTTCCACCGGGGGTAGCGTGAATCCAGCCCGCCAATTTGGGCCGGCTGTTCTTTCGGGTGAGACTCGCTTCCTTTGGGTGTATCTGCTCGCCCCGATGGCCGGTGCACTTCTGGCAGCATGGCTCCGAGAATTCATCCAGCGTCATCGTTTTGTGCTTACTCACCGATTATGCGGGACGAATCGAGATGGGAGCGCGTTGTCGGTGAACCGGTAGGGATGAGCTCCCGCTCAGCCGTCGCTTCCTATGTTATGGATTCCAGGATAAGAAAACTCGGATCAACGAGAGCGGATTCCCACCGCGAAGCTCGGATCAGCAGGAGCTTATCCCTACCGAGAAACGCGAACGCTTTTGCCGTCTCGCTCCTAGTCGCGAATGTGTTTGTCTTGATCCTAACTGCAACGGCTGCCCAACCCGCTATTAGTAATTCCTTATCTACTGAGGAAATAACGATTAAACCGGAGTCGATTATTTCGGGTTACCCGGTTACACCGGCTTATACCCTCTCACGCTATGACGAAGATTATCGTTTCCTGGCGAACTCCGCCTATCGAACCGACCCATTCGACATAATAAAATTCATTCCGTTATTCAATTTGGGATCGGCCGACTTCGTGACGCTGGGTGGCGATATCCGCGAGCAATACGAATTCGTCGAGAACGATAACTTTGGATTGGGTTCGGTTAGTAACCATGGTTACTGGCTGCAGCGGATTATGCTGTACAGCGATTGGCATTTCGGGCCCTACTTTCGCGCCTTCGTACAGCTCAAAACTTCCGAGGAAGAGGGACGAGAACCCGGGCCACGTCCGACCGATCGAAAGCGGCTCGACTTTAATCAGGCATTTGTTGATTTCAGTTATCCCCGAACCAACCTGCCGACTGATCAATCCTATGTTACGCTAAGGCTGGGCCGCCAAGAGATCGATTTCGGAGACGAAAGACTCCTGGCGGTGCGAGAAGGTCCGAATACTCGTCAAAGTTTCGATGGTGCTCGCCTGATTCTTAACTCGGCCGACGGCCGCGTGGATCTGTTCGCGCTTCGCGTCGATCCAGACGAGACCGGCTACTTTGACAACGATCCGAGTTGGAGTCATGCCACCGTGTGGGGAGTCTATTCAACTTTTCCGCTGACCACAAAGTCCACGGCTGCTAAGCTCAATAACATCAGTCTGGACCTGTTTTATATTGGATTCCAGCATGGTGGTGCACAATTTAATGAAGGGATAGGAGACGAAGTCCGTCATTCCATCGGCGGGCGTTTATGGAGAGCGCATCACGTCAACGGACTCGACTTTAACCTTTTCGGTGTCTATCAATTCGGAAGCTTTAGTGGGAAGCAGATCAGCGCGTTCAGCGCCGCCATAGATGCGGGGTATAAACTCTTCAATCTTCCATGGGCGCCCAGAATCGCTGGTAGTCTGCAAATCTCCAGTGGTGATTCGAGCCTGCACGGGTCGAAACTTGAGACGTTCAATGCGATGTTTCCTGCCGGCTATATTTATGGCGGACCTCTCGATGAACAGATTGGTCCCGCTAACGCGGTCATTCTTCAGTCCGAACTCGACTTACATCCTAGCGCGACCCTGGTTATCAACCTTAAGGCCTTATTCGTCTGGCGAGAGGATACGGCTGACGGGTTATACAACGTCCCAGGATTTGTGGTCCTGTCGGGATCGAGCGACAGCCGGCGATATGTCGGGGCATCACCCCAGGTGTTGATTACACAGCAACTCGGCCGGCACTTGTCTGTCTCTTGGAACTACTATCATTTCTTTCGAGGTGGCTTCCTGACTAGTCAGGTGGGAACCAGGGATGTCGATTATTTCTCCACCTGGATAAGCTACACGTTTTAGGTCAATGCAGAAAAATTGAGGTCAAATATGCGAGTATTAAAGTTTCATCAAACTGGGAGCCTGGATGATTTGCGGGTCGAGGACGCTTCACTTCCAACTCCGGATTCGGGGGAAGTTCTAGTACAGGTAAAGGCGGCAGCTATCAATCCAAGCGATATCAAAAATGTGCAGGGGAAGATGCATGAAACCAGCGTTCCACGAATCCCGGGACGCGATTTCGCGGGCGTTATCGTCGAAGGGTCGGAGAAACTCGTAGGACAACCAGTTTTCGGTTCCGGCGGAAATCTTGGCTTCGGCCGTGACGGCAGCCACGCGGAATATGTGACAGTACCTGAGACTGCCGTTGTTCCTTTGCCGAAGAACTTGAGTTTTGAACAAGCAGCGGCGATGGGGGTCGCCTGTATCACCGCTTGGGCTGCGCTGGTCAATGCCGCGCAAATTAAGTCGGGAGAGACGGCGCTAATCTTGGGTACGAGAGGAGCGGTTGGGAGCGCCGCGGCTCGCATCGCCCATCATCTTGGAGCTCGAGTGATTGGGACTTCCCTAAGAGCGTCTGATATACCGGCGCCTGATCTCCTACCAGTTGAACATTGGATTGACCTTCAGTCCGTTGATCTCGCAACCGGAGTAAGGAAACTAACCAACGGGCGAGGCGCGGACGTTGTACTGGATGTGGTCGGTGGCGGCATGTTTGAGAAATGCCTTTCCGCTCTGGCCTGGCGCGGACGTCAGGTTGCCATCGCCTCGAGCCCGGAGCCCCGGGTAAACTTTAACCTCGTGGATTTCTATCACAACGAATCGCGGCTGTTCGGAGTGGATTCGCTCAAACTCAGTTTCGAGGAAACCGCCGAAATTCTTCGTCAACTCACGCCCGGGATCGAGTCCGGCATCTTTCCGCCACCGCGAGTCGAAATCTTTTCGTTGGAGGAAGGGCCTCGGCTTTATCGGGATATGGCTGAGTCCAAGACCAAGGTTAAACCGATCCTGGTTCCATCCGCGAAGGCGGCGTGATGGAGTGATGGCTTGCTGGAGTGATGCGATTTTGTGCGAAAACAGCGCGACTGGTATTGGCTGGGTTGCTGTTGTTTAACAGCACGGCTCGGGGAAAAGAGGTCGGCGCTTTACCGCCTCTTACAGCATTAGTTGAGCAGGTAGACCAAGCTTATCGCAAGCTTCCGGCATCACTTGCGGATTATAATGTCGTGGTCCGAGAGGTTTGCACCGAGATGGAAGTAGAAGGGCCACGGCAATTCGTTGCCGATCTAGAAAAGGCAGGGGTCGAGTTTGATCCGCCAAAAGTCTCACTTCCAATGAGGCATATCCAGATTGTTGCCGGCCGACCCGAAACTAGTGGGAAGCAGATTGGTGTCTCGTTGGTAGTTGGATACGACACCAGAGATGCTCCCTTGTATCCACCAGAGGGACTCTTTGTCGATAGCACAGCCGTCTACGAGCGGGTGAACGGACGACCGACATTTTTGATACTGTGGAACAAAAGCGATATTTTGCTCAACGGGCGCGCCTATTCACTGGCCTCGAATCATAACGCCGCCGGCGATCACTTGAAGCTCAGAGCGAAACATTTCGCAGCCCCCGGATTCGCGGGAATGCTTCGGCCGCTCTTGGCGTCGCGGAAGCCGCAGATTTACCTGTTGGATCCGTACGACCGCAACAAAATACCATTGTTGATGGTGCACGGCTTGCAATCGACGCCGGTGGCATTCGCGGCGCTTGTGAATGCGCTTCGCAATGATCCGGAAGTCCGGGCCAAATATCAGATCTGGCAGTTCTACTACGCGAGTGGGACCCCGGTTTTACTCAACGGGTTGGAACTTCGGGATAGTCTCAAGGAGACGCTGCACATGATTGATCCAAAAGATCGCGATGCTGCCACGAAGCGGATCGTGGTGCTGGGGCATAGTATGGGTGGCGTTATTTAACGCACCCTGGTGAGTTCTAGCGACGATCGGGTTTGGAGAAGTGTCTTCCCGGTTCCGGCAGATCTCTGAAAGGCGATCGCGAAACCATTCATAAATTGGAGCGCATTCTCGATTTCCGCCGGAGTCCTCGGGTCGTACGGGTCATTTTCATGGCGGCGCCGCATCGTGGCAGCCAGCTGGCCGATTCTTTTGCGGGCGTAATCGGAAATTCCCTTACCCGGGTGGCGCCGATGCTCGAGTACGGGTTCAGCCAGCTGGCCCGCTTGAATCCGGAGGCGATGACTCCGGAGGCAGCAACTTTCTATCGGGGTCGTTTCTCTGCGGTGCGAACGCTTTCGCCGCGAAGTCCGGCGCTAATCGCGGTTTCCAAGCTTCCAATCGAAGTTCCTTACCACAGTTTAATTGGACAGCATAATTCAGGTCCGAAAGAAGGAGGATCGGATGGGGTAGTGCCATACTGGAGCAGCCACTTGGATGGGTCCCAGTCTGAGTTGATCGTGCGGAGTGGGCACGGAGTCATCATCTTCAACCCGGACGCAGTGGCTGAGACCATTCGGATTCTGCACGTGGAAGATCGTCTCAAGAGACAGCCCATCTTGTGATGTTCGGCCACATCTTCGGTCGACCTGCTCAGCTCCCTCGTGAGGGGTTAGGCGTTCAACGTTCGGCGTTCCGCGTTTCGTGCTCGTGCTCCCGACTTCGCCCGGTCGTCTGAAACTCCCGGGGCTACGTCGGGCAGGCTGTGCTCGAAAGCGGTTGTTAGCAGCATGATGCCCGAACGCAGCAAAAGCGGTTGGAGATGCTTTTTAGGAAAAACAAACAACATCTCTCAGAACATCGCGGTGGTGGAACGATTATTCGAACGTCTAGTATTTTGACCTGCTAAACTTGGCGACCCGTAAACGATAACTTACGCAGATTCAGTAGGTTATGATTTCAAAAGGCGGTCGGCACAGAAAGTGATTCTAGCCCTTCAGAAACACAATAGTCATTAACCAGGAGCCTGATTATGATGTCCGTTCAGCTATCAAAAACATTTACTATCCAAGACCCGAGAAACACGGGCACCTTAGCGACCAAAGCAGGAGAATTCGTTACATCCACGGCGCCCTTCTGATTCGGCCGAAGAGCTAAAGGAACAGCGCAACGAGCCGTACCCATACCTTGACACGATAGAGTTATTTGCAGTCTTCAGTCCAATATAGTGAATGGACCGGACAGAAACACAGACAGCGATTATTACGGGCGCGTCTAGCGGAATCGGCCTGGGCGTGACCCCAGCACTGCTCAAACGCGGCCGGAAGGTTGTGGCCACCTCCCGCGCAATCAGCAAATCGAAGGACCTCGAGCGCCGGTAAAAAGGAAACCGCCGGCAAGTTGATAGGGAGCAGCCATTAAACATTTCGGTCGTACTGATCTGCTGGTGAACAATGCCGGAGTCTACATCCCGAAAGCATTCACCGACTACACCGAAGAAGACTACAATCTGGTGATCAATACCAATGTGGCCAGCTTCTTCTACATGACGCGGCAGGTAATTTCGCAGATGAAAAAGCAAGATGCGGGACACGTTGTAAACATCTCTGCAGTCATTGCCGATCAACCAAGCAGCGGGCAGTTTTGGCTGTACTGTCGAAGTCGCCGCTGCCGGCGGTTAGTAAGGCATTGGCATTGGAGTACGCGAAGAACAATATCCGATTCAATACGGTTTTCACCAGGGGTTGTTAACACGCCGATGCACACACAGGAGAATCATGCGGCACTAGCGAAGTTTCATCCACTAGATCGGATGGGTGAAGTATCTGACATTGTCGACGCGGTGCTCTATCTACAGAACGCTACATTTGTGACCGGCGAAAACATTCGCGTTGATTGATGGAGTATATGCGGGCCGGTCATATGCTTAACTGAAACGACGTACTAGGTGATCGAAGGGACCGATACCTTCGTCCAATAGATTCACCTGTAACTCTGGGTTTACTTCCCGTTAGCACGAAGATCGTCCAAGCTCAAAACTACAAGCGAAATAAAACCTATATGAAGATCCTAATGGTGCTTACCTCGCACGACAAACTCGGCAACACGGGCCGAAAGACCGGCTTTTGGCTCGAGGAATTTGCAGCTCCTTACTACGTATTCAAAGAGGCGGGCGCCGAGATTACTTTGGCCTCGCCCAAGGGTGGGCAGCCGCCACTCGACCCTAAAAGCAACGAGCCGAACTTCCAAACCGACCTCACACATCGGTTTGAAGCCGATCCGGCGGCACAGGCGCAACTTGCTTCCACCGTTCGTCTCGACAGTGTTAAGGCCGGCGACTACGACACCCTGTTCTACCCGGGCGGCCATGGCCCAATGTGGGATCTGGCCGAAGATCCGAACTCTATCAAACTAATTGAGTCATTCTACGCCGTTGGCAAACCTGTTGCTCTTGTCTGTCATGCGCCCGGCGCACTTCGCCACGTCAAGACTCCGGATGGGAAGCCATTGGTAGAAGGTAAAGACGTCACTGGCTTCACTAACACCGAAGAGGAGGCGGTTGGGCTGACCAAGGTGGTCCCGTTCCTGGTAGAAGACGAACTCAAAGCGAAAGGCGGCCATTTCTCTAAGACAGTGGATTGGGGAGTTCATGTGGTTACCGATGGCCTACTAATTACCGGTCAAAACCCCGCTTCATCAGGTCCTGCGGCAAAAGTCCTCCTCGAGCGTCTTGCTAAGCTCCTTTGAGTCCTACGATGGAAATCAGGGACTAAGAGGTTCCATGTCACAAAAACAAACCGCAATCGCTGGGGAAACAGTAAAAGAAACTGTGCGACCGCATCAACCCGGCGAATCCGTCTTCAAGGCGATCTCAACCGAGGACATCGAGTGGAAACCGTTCGGCGCCTTCCCGCCTTCGGTGCGACTTGCCGTTGTCGTCGGTCAACCATCGGAACCGGGACCTTACGTGATCAGGGTTCGAGTGCCTCACGGCGTAAAACTGATGCCTCACAAGCACCCCGAGGATCGCATTTATACCGTCATGTCGGGAGTTTTCTATATCGGTCTAGGAGAGGAATTCGAGGCCGATAAACTGCGGGCCTATGCGCCTGGAACGGTGATTATTCTCCCCGGGAATACATGGCACTTCCATTGGGCGAAATCCGGGGAGTACATCACTCAGGTTTCAGCCATCGGACCACTTGGCCTGGAATACGTCAGCGCGAAAGATGACCGCGAAATCACAGCGTCGTACAGGCGGCCTGACTCGGTTCGTAAGCATAATGGTCATTTCCAAGATAGAGACCTTTCCGCTCCGCATTCCCTTTAAACCCGGCAACCTAGCTGCAGCCTCCGCTTGGGGAGACAAAGGGCTGAAAGCCGCGGATTCGCTGCTGGTAAAGGTGACTAGCGATGATGGGTTGGAAGGTTGGGCGAAACCTTCGGTTTTCGTGCCGTCCCTTCTGCGAAATTGGCTATCGACGAATTGATCGCACCGCTTTGCATCGGGCGTGACGCTGGTCAGATCCGCAGCGTTATGTTGGACGTCCAGCAACAGCTGCATGTCTTCGGGCGAAGCGGACCGTTGTTTTATGGCATATCCGCAATCGATATCGCCCTCTGAGACATTGCAGGCAAGGCGGCGGGCGTTCCTGTGTGCAGGCTTCTTGGTGGCGCCGGCAAAGCCGAGCTCACCTGTTATGCGAGCCTGATTCGCTACTCCGATCCTTCTCTTGTTCGGGTCAGCGTCCGTCGGGCAATTGATTCCGGATTTCGTACCTTGAAGCTCCACGAAATCGAACTGCCGGCGATACGCGCTGCTCGCGAAGAAGCCGGCTGCGAAATCGAACTAACGCTCGACGTCAATTGTCCCTGGTCTTTGGCCGAAGCTCGAGTCAGAGCGGAGAGCTCAAAGATATCCGATTGAAGTGGCTCGAGGAGCCGATCTGGCCACCAGAAAACTATAATGCTCTGGCTCAGCTCCGCAGTGCGTGTGGCATACCGATCGCAGCTGGAGAAAACTCGTCGACTCTGATGGATTTCGAACGCCTTCTCCAAATTGAAGCTGTTGACTTCGTCCAGCCAAGCGTCGCCAAAATGGGGGGCATTACCGAATTGCTAAAGATCTTTCCGATCGCCGCTGTTCGAAACGTTGCCCTGATGCCGCATTGCTTCTACGAGGGCCTGGGTTTGCTCGCGGCGATCCACGTCATCGCAGCTCTGAGCAGCGCCGACGCAATGGTTGAATGGCGGTATTTCGATCTTGAAGCGCAACTCTACGGTGGGTTGATGTCCCCGGAAAACGGTCAAATCAAAGTTCCGCAAGGCCCTGGTCTTGGCTTTGATCCGGATCCAAATATTATTCGCGACTACTTGAGGGTCGATACCGCCCCGAACGCTACTTGAATTCGCCCTCAGCGGGGCGGTGCGCGACTCACAGAACACAATTTCAAATCCTTTGAAGGCATTGGAGAAGGCAGTGTCCAAATTTCGAGCGGTTTCTCTTGGCACGAACTGGTTTGTGGACTCCGCGCTAAAAATTTGAGGAACGATTAGAGCGGTTGGCACGCTAACTGATCTAGGATTCTGGCGTTCGAAAAAACTTTGCGAAACGACGAAAATCGTTTCCAGAAAAACAAGAGAAGACCCGATGAAGTACTCGATAAAAATCAAAGTTCCCGCCGAACTCCGTGGGATGGAGCTGATAGATACGCCACTCTGGAATAAAGGAAAGGCAAAATCTTAGCCACTTTTTTTTGGTTCATTCCTGGACCTTTGTGACCTTTCATGAGCCGACGAACCTACGTTTTTCGTCTGGCGACGGACGCCAGAGCCACACACTGGGTTGAAAAAGGCGCGTTCTATCGACAGGTCGAAAGCGTGAATTGAAAAGTTGCACCGGGACCTTCATTGGGGACCGCCCAGAGCCGGCCGCCATGCCAATTAACGATGGACCGACTGATCGTTAGCCCCAGACCTAGGCCACCTTGTTTGGTGGTATGGAAGGCATCAAAGATTCGTTCGGCGTTTATTGGATCAAAACCCACCCCGGAGTCCTGTACCACGACCCGGATTTGATCGTCTTCGCCAGATTGGGTGCCAACTCTCAGCTCTCGCTTCCGTTCGTCTACGGTGCTCATCGCTTCGATAGCGTTCAAGATTAGGTTTAGCGCTACCTGCTGTATTTGCACTCGGTCGCCTGTCACGGGCGGCAAATCCCCGGCCAAGTCCATTCGCAATAGCACCTTGTTTCTCCGCACTTCGCTCTGAGTCAGGATGAGAACTTCCTCAATGGCCTGGTTTATATCCACCGCCTCTTTTGCTCGATCAGCCTTCTTAAAGAGGGCTCGCAACCGCGCGACCACTCCGCCGGCCCGAGTTCCATCCCGGACAACGCGGCCGATGGCCTCGCTGGCTTCGGCAAGGTTAGGCGAAGCCCCGGCCAGCCATCGCAGGCCGGCGTTAGCATTAGTTAAGATGCCCGCCAGCGGTTGGTTGAGTTCGTGAGCGATCGATGCTGCGAATTCTCCCATGGTTGTCACCCGGCTGACATGAGCCAGCTCGTTCTGGGCTTCATGCAAAGAAATTTCCTGTTGGTCACGCTCAATTGCGACGCGCGCAACGTGCGTCGCCAACTCGATCAGCTCTAAGTCTTGTGAAGTAGGACTTCGCTGCTCGCGGTAATATATGCAAAACGTGCCCGCAACTTTGCCGTTGGAACAGAGCACTGGGTTCGACCAGGAGGCACGAAGTCCATGACTCAGCGCCGCCGCGCGATGCTCCGGGACGTCCCATAGCGGATCGGAGGCGATGTCCGAGACAATTACCAACGAGCCGCGATACGCCGCGGTGCCACAAGAACCGGCACATGGCCCAATCGGTAGCTTTTCCATCTGCTCGCGCCACTCCTTCGGCAGAGTCGGCCCCGCAACCACGGTCAGATGCTGCCCCTCGGGACTTAGCATCAAGACCGACGCATGCGTGCCACGCCGCTGCTGCTCGATGATCAGGCATAGCTCGTTGAAAATCTCTTTCAGCGGAACGCCGGTTGCGATTATTTCGAACAGGCGTCTCTCGCCAGCAAGCAATGCTTCGGCGGACTTGCGATCCTCGATGTCCGTCAAAGCTCCGTACCATTTCACGATCGTGCCTTTGTCATCCCGCGAGGGCACAGCTCGAACCAATAGCCAGCGGTAGTTGCCCTGTGCATCGCGATGCCGAGCTTCGTTTTCGAATGGCTGACCGCTAGCATGGGCCGCCCGCCACTTCGCGATGTGTTCTTCTCGGTCGTCAGGGTGCAGCGTGGCTGCCCAACCCTCGCCTGTAGTTTGCTCCTTTGACATTCCCGAGAATTCGATCCACTGACGGCTGACAAATTCACTCGAGCCGTCGAGGCCGATGACAAATGCCATCGCCGGGATGGTTTCGATCAGCTCACGAAGCTCCGTTTCGCTCCGCCGCACGGCTTCTCCGGCCCGTTTGCGATCGCTGATGTCGCGAACGACTGAAATATTCAGCCGCCGGCCGCCATCCCAAAACGGTCGAATACGAACCTCGACCGGAAATTCGCTGCCGTCCTTTCTCCGGTGGCGAGACTCAAAGGTCACAATCTCGCCGCGATTGAGCTGCTCGTTGATGCTTTCGAGTAAGTTGCTGCTAGCATTCGGATCGAACTCCATCGGCGTCATGCCGATAAGCTCGTTCCGGCTGTAGCCAAGGCTGTCGCACGCCTGCGGGTTAACATCGATGACGGTTCCGTCTTCTGCGTGAAGCATGAAGGCATCGGTGGCATGATCGACAAAGCTCCGATAACGCGCCTCGCTTGCGCCCAACTCCTGTTGGCTATGTTTGCGCAACATCTATGGGATTATTTTCGCCAAAAATATCATTTTTGTCCTTTTTTTGCGAAGTAATCGTTTCGATTAGGGAAAATATTTTGGGTTGAATCTTTCCTGTTATCGTCGATGCCCAGGACTGCCGGTCGCTTACCCCATATTGTAGGCCCAAGCGGATTTTTCTGCATCGGGCGATCGGCGCACCACAGAAGCTTGTAGCGAACGAAAGGCTGAAGACCGCGCCGATAGTTGCCAGGCTGCAGGGCAGCAAAGCCAGGAAACCGTAAGCTTCGCTGCTTCCAAATTTGGTGAATGGCATGACGGTGATTTATGCCGACTTAACTGGCGGTTACGCCGGTGAGTTGTTCGCTAAGAGACCAAAGCGTTCTATGACGAAGACGGCGAAGGTCAGGGAATAGGATTTAACGGTGGGTCCAAATTCTCGTACGAACATTCATCTGGATCCACCCCATGCGTAAGTACTTGATAGATAGGTATAAGCGCAAATCGTGAAGCACTGGCACGCATCCTGCGCGTGACTTCGTGGACTATGACCTCTCTGTCCAAGGAGCCCGTATCACCGAACAAACCTGAGGGCTCTGACCAACCACTGAAACCGGCGGTCAAGCCGGCTCGTAAGCGCCGCCGTTGGCTGCTCGTCGTCGGGATATTAGTGGCGGCAATCCTCCTTTTCGTAGGAGTCCCGCGTGTCATCCGCGCGTTTAACACCATCTCGACCGATGACGCCTATGTGAATGGGTATGTGACGTTTGTCGCGCCGCGCGTGAGCGGTCAGGTAGTCCGGGTTCTGGTCGATGATAATAACCGGGTGAAACAAGGTGATGTGCTGGTTGAGCTTGACCCACAGCCGTACAAGGTACAGGTCGCAATTAAACAAGCAGCGGTTAGCACCGCTCAAGCGAACCTGGTGTTAGCGCAAGATAACGTTAGGGGTTTGATCGGCCAGGCGCGGAGCAACCGGTTCAAACTCGCCCGCGCCATCGAGGACGTCGACAATCAGATTGCGTTGCTGCGAGCACGCGTTGCGACGTGGGAACAAGAAAAGGCGACTCTCGTGCTTGCTCAGCAGGAGTTTGACCGGGCTCAACGTTTGCTGGCAACGAAGGTAGTAAGCCAGGAGGACTATGACGAGCGGAGCGAGGCATTGGATGTGGCCAAAGCACAGGTAGCCCAAGCGCTCGAGTATATTTACCAAGCGCGCGTCGCTCTCGGGCTGGAGCCTCAAGCTGCTCAAGGAAAGACGCTGGGTGATGTGCCGGATGATCTCGACCAGACGTTCTCTTCCGTTCGCCAAGCCCAGGCGGAACTTCGTCAAAGCGCGGCTCAGCTCGGCGTCTTCCCGTCGTCGTACGGTCTGACCCCCAAGCAAATGTTAGAAGAATTTCACCGGCGCGTTCCCGGTGGCGACTTGGATCAAATCTATTCCGAGATCGTGGAGAAGGCTCCAACTCTAAAAGTAGCTGAAACGAATTTGGTACAGGCCCAAAGCGATCTCGATGACGCAAAGCTCAACCTAAGCTACTGCACGGTCTATGCGGAAATTGACGGCGTTATTACTCGCCGCAATGTGAATCCCGGGGACAACCTCGAGGCTAGACAAAGCGTCATGGCCATCCGCTCGCTGCGTGATATCTGGATCGACGCGAATTTTAAGGAGACCCAGCTCCGCAACTTGCGCATCGGCCAACATGTCGACCTGGAGCTGGATA
>Ga0213878_10000128_pt1 | contig 37051 bp, 31 predicted proteins | sample VelepicoBEBS_R02_FD_161053 | JGI IMG/M metagenome (GOLD analysis project Ga0213878, IMG submission 161053) | Vellozia epidendroides bulk soil microbial communities from rupestrian grasslands, the National Park of Serra do Cipo, Brazil - BS_R02 | ecosystem: Environmental > Terrestrial > Soil >... | reverse complement strand
GTCGGCTTGCGGCGTGCCGCCGCGAAACTCGTCGGAGAGCGCGGCCGCGATCTGGGCCGAGGTCCTGGTCGCCATGAACTTCTGCGCGCGCACCAGCGCGTTCACGATCTTCTGCGTGCGCTCCGGATTCTTCTGAATCACCTCGCCGCGCGTGAGCGCGCCGGTGAAGCAGTACTCGCGAAAGCCCAGCGCCCGCCGCGTGTCGGCGGACGTGTAGAGGCCCAGCCACTGCACGCCGCGCCCGGTCTTGATCAGCGTCGTGGCGTACGGGTCGTTGCCGTACGCCGCGTCGACCTGGTTCCCGCTGAGCGCGGAGATCATCGTCGCGCCGCCGCCGACGCCGACGATCTTCAGATCGTCCTTGCCGAGGCCCGCGCGGTGCCCCATCCAGGTCGCCAGCACGTGCGTCGCCGAGCCGATCGACGTCACGCCGATCGTCTTGCCTTTGAAGTCGGCGAACGTCTTGTACTTCTCGCGGTCCGCGGGGCGCACCATCACCGCGATCCCCGGCTGGTTCATGAAGTCCGCGATCATCACCAGCGACTTCCCGCGCTCGGCGGCGGCGATCGCGTGGTCGATCGCGTTCCCGCTGTACTCGGCCGACCCGGACGCGAGCGCCGTCGCCGCTTCGCTGCCGCCCTTGGTGTAGGTCAGGTCGACGTCGAGGCCTTCCGCGTCGAAATAGCCGAGCGCCTTCGCGACGTCCCACGGCAGATAGACGAGCGCGTGCTCCGAACCGACCGCGACCGGCACCTTCTCCTTCGGCGCGGCGGCGATCACGATCGTCGGCACGCCGAACGTCGTGGAGGCCCCGGCAGCGGCCAGACCGCCGATCAGCGTGCGGCGTGAGAGGTGCGGCATGAGAACCTCCTAATCGGCGGGCTTCCAGACGAGCAGCCGCCGCTGGAGCCATTGGAAGAACAGGTTGATCGCGAACACGAGCACCATCAGGATGAACAGTCCGCCGAAGACGCCGCTCGTGTCGAGCTGCGACTCGGAGAATTGGATGCGGTAGCCGACCCCGGCCTGCGCGCCGAAGTACTCCGCCACGACCGCGCCGATCAGCGCGAAGCCGACTGCCGAGCGCAGCGACGAGAAGATCCAGGTGAGCGCCGAGGGGATCAGCACGTGGCGCATCACGCCGATCCGCTTCGCGCCCAGGACGCGCACGTTCGCGACCAGCGTCGGATCGACGTCCTTGATCCCGTCGTAGGTCGCGAAGAACACCACGAACAGCACCAGCACGACCGCGCTGACGACCTTCGACCACAGCGTGAAGCCGAACCACAGGATGAACAGCGGGACCAGCGTCACGCGCGGGATCGAGTTGAGCAGGACCAAGAAAGGGACGAAGATCGCGCCCAGCCAGCTGCTGGAGGCGAGAATCACCGCCAGCACGACCCCGATCGCGCCGCCGACCAGCAGGCCGAAGACGGTCTCCTGCATCGTCACGGCGACGTCGCGCACGACGTAGCCGTGCTGCCACCAGCTGCCGATCGTCGCCGCGATCTGCGAGGGCGAAGAGAAAAAGAACGGATCGATCTTGCCCGCGCGAACGCCCAGCTCCCAGAGCACCAGCGCGAGGACGGCGAGCGCAGCCTGAATCGCCGCGACGGCGGCGCGGTTAACCGGCCGCGTTCGCTCGCGCATAGCTCTCCTGCACCTCGTCGCGCAGGTCGTTCCACATCTTCGAGTAGAGCTCGGTGAAGCGCGGGTCGAACCGCACCTGTTCGATGTCGCGCGGACGCGGCAGGTTCACGTCGTAGCGCGCCTTCACGCGCCCCGGCCCGGCGGTCATCACGACGACCTCGTCGGCGAGCGCGATCGCCTCTTCGAGGTCGTGAGTCACGAAGATCACCGTCTTCCCCGAGCCTTGCCAGAGGCTCAGCAGCTCGCCTTCCATCAAGTTGCGCGTCTGCACGTCGAGCGCCGAGAACGGCTCGTCCATCAGCAGGATCTCCGGGTCGTAGACCAGCGTCTGCGCGAGCGCGACGCGCTTGCGCATCCCCCCGGAGAGCTGGTACGGGTACGAGGCCTCGAAGCCGCGCAGCCCGACGCGCCCGATCCACTCGTCGACGCGCGTGCGCGCGCTCGCGCCGGTCATGCCGCGCAGCTGCAACGGGAGGGCGACGTTGTTGCGCACGCTCTTCCACGGCAGCAGCGCGTCGCGCTGGAACAGAAAGCCGGTGCCGTCGGTGATCCCGTCGACCCGCTTCCCGCGGACGCTCACCGTCCCGCGGGTGGGCTGATCGAGCCCGGCGACGAGCGAGAGCGTCGTCGACTTGCCGCATCCCGAGGGCCCGACCAGCGCGACGAAGCGCTGCGCCTCGATCGCCAGGTCGACGTCCTGCAGCGCCGTGTAGCCCGTCTCGAACGTCTTCGTGACGTGACCGAACGCGATGATCGCTATCGTGCGCCTCCGATCCCGAGCTCGTCGAGCACCGCGGCGGTGTCGGCGCCGACCGCTCGCGCGGCGTGATGCGAGACGGTCGGGTGCGCGCGGAAGCGCAGCACCGGCGCGGTCGTCGCGACTTCGTTTCCCGCATCGTCGGGCAGATGGCGCACGACGCCGCGCGCGCGCACCTGCTCGTCGGCGACGATGTCGGCGATCGAGTACACCGGCCCCGCCGGAACGCCGGCATCCGCGAGAATCGCCGCCGCGTCGGCCGCGTCGAGCGTGCGCGTCCAGTCGGCGACCCACGCGTCGATCTCGGCGCCGCGCTCGGTGCGCTCGCGGTTGCCGCGGTAGCGCGGGTCGTCGGCCAGCTCCGGTTTCCCCATCGCCGTGACGAAGCGCCGGAAGAGCGAGTTCGCGTTCGCGCCGATCGCGATCCATTTGCCGTCGCGCGTCGGGTAGATGTTCGAGGGCGCGACGGCGGCGTGCGAGTTGCCGGTCCGCTCGCGCACGATGCCGAGCGCGTCGTACTCGGGAAGCATTCCTTGCGTCAGCGCGATCGAGGCTTCGAGCAGCGAGACGTCGACGTAGTCGCCGGCGCCGTCGCGCTCGCGCGCCAGCAGCGCCGCCTGAATGCCGACGACGCAGTACAGCGCGGCGAGCTCGTCCGCGAGTGAGATTCCGACCCGCACCGGCGGACGATCGGGAAAGCCGGTGATGTAGCGCAGCCCGCTCATCGACTCAGCGATGTTGCCGAACCCGGCCCGGTCGCGGTACGGGCCGTCTTGCCCGAACCCGCTGATCGAGGCGTAGACGATCCGCGGGTTCTCCGCGCGCAAGCTCTCGTAGCCGAGCCCCCACGCCTCGAGCCGCCCCGGCCGGAAGTTCTCGAGCACGACGTCGCATCGCAGCGCGATCGCGCGCACCGTCGCGCGGTCTGCTTCATCGTGCAGGTCGAACTCGACGAACCGCTTGTTGCGGTTGTGCGACTTGAACCACCACGATGTGCCGTCGGGCGCCGGCGGCCCCCACGTCCGCAGCCCGTCCCCCTCGCCGCTCTCGACCTTCAGCACGTCGGCGCCCAAGTCGGCCAGCAGCCGCCCCGCGGCCGGCCCCGCCACCGACGAGCCCAGTTCCAGCACACGAATACCGTCAAGCGGCGGACGATACGAGGTCACGCGGCGCGGGCTTCTCGAAAACCGGAATCCATGCCCCTTCTTCTTTCGCCGCCCTCACCGCCGGTCGATGCCGTCATGCTCGAAGCCCGGGCGGCCGGGTTTGCGAAGCGGTCGATCAAGAACGAGGCCAAGCTGGCAGCGATCGACCTCGCGATCCGCTGCATCGACTTGACGACGCTCGAAGGGCGGGACTCGCCCGGACGCGTTCGCTCGCTGTGCGCGAAGGCTGCGTTTCCCGCGCCCGGCGCGCCGCGCGTCGCGGCGGTCTGCGTCTACCCGAACTTGGTCGCGGTCGCAAAGGACGCGCTGCGCGGGACGGACGTGAAGGTGGCCTCGGTCGCGACCGCGTTTCCGAGCGGGCTGTCGTCGCTCGACGTGAAGCTGCGCGACACCGAAGCGGCGCTCGAATCGGGCGCCGACGAGATCGACATGGTGATCGACCGCGGCGCGTTCCTCGCCGGCGACGAGCAGCACGTCTTCGACGAGATCGCCGCGGTGAAAAAGCTGTGCGGCCCGGTGCACCTCAAAGCGATCCTCGAGACGGGCGAGCTTGGATCCTACGACGCGACGCGGCGCGCAAGCGACCTCGCGCTCGAAGCGGGTGCCGACGTGATCAAAACGTCAACCGGCAAGATCGGCACGTCGGCGACGCTCCCGAGCGCGCTGGTGATGGCTGAAGCGCTGCGCGACTTCTTCCGCCGCACCGGCGAGCGGCGCGGTTTGAAAGTCGCCGGTGGCGTGCGCAACACGAAGACCGCGATCGCGTACTTGGTGCTGATCGACGAGACGCTCGGCGGTGAGTGGTTGACGCCCGATCTGTTCCGCATCGGCGCGAGCGCGCTGCTCGACGACCTGCTGCTGCAACGCGGCAAGCTCGCAACCGGGCGCTACGGCTCCCTGGACTACATCGCGAAAGACTAACGGCGTCTCGCCGCCTATGCCGGCTTACTCTTTCGGGCTGTAATCGATCAGGCCGTCGAGAGCCGTCAGAATGGCTCCTACGATCAAGACGGCCACTCCGCTGATCGCTTCGGCGTTGCATGTCGCCGTCGCGGATCCGCTACCGCTTACCGGTGCAACATGGCAGAGCAGTTCGGAGCCGACCGCCGGTGCGACCGCCAAGCCCCACGGAAGAAAGGCGACGGTCGAAGCGACAAGGCGGAACCAAGGTGTCGTGGTCGCCGGCGGATACGCGCCGGCGTGATCTTTCCGCCACTGCGTCGCGAAGCCGATCCAGGTGAAGATCGGCGTGAGCACGAGGCAGAACACGTACCAAGATAGCGCCGCCGTGTGCTGATGATCGGGAAACGCCGCGAACAGCGCCGTTGCGACCGTGACGAAAATTGCAACCGTTTCCGCGGGAAGGAACAACACGAGCGCATCGAGCGGGGTTTGCTCTGGCGCTGGAGGCTGCGGAGGCGATGTCGGCCCACCCGGATGCCGAGCGGTTCGAAGAGCGCTTTTGCGCTTTGCGGCGTCCGCGCCGAGGGTCAAAAGCGACATGCTGAGGCCTCCCTTTTGATCTTGGTTGCCTAGGGCGCAATGCAGGCATAGTGTAGCGCGAAATGGCACGCCGAGTCAACTAAGCATTACAAGCGTCAGAATGGCGGAAGTCTCCGCGAACCTTCGGGATCGGAATCGCCTCTTGGCCGGGGACCGGCCGTTTTGCACCGAACCACCGGGCGATGGCCCTGGCCTACGCTCCCTCGCCCGAGACCACGCCGGTTCGGATCGCGCCGAAGTACGACCACTTCATCGGCGGGAAGTGGCTGGCGTCGGCCCGTGGCGAGACCTTCCCGACGATCAACCCGGCGACCGAGGAAGAGCTCACCCAGGTCGCCGTCGGCGCTGCCGAGGACGTCGACCGCGCCGTCGCCGCGGCGCGCAAGGCGTACGAGAAGCACTGGCGCCCGATGCGGCCCGCGGACCGCGCGAAGTACGTCTACCGGATCGCGCGCGCGATCACCGAGCGCTCGCGCGAGCTGGCGGTGCTCGAGACGAAAGACGGCGGGAAGCCGATCAAGGAGTCGCGCGACTTCGACGTCGTGCAGGCCGCGGCGCACTTCTTCTACTATGCCGGCTGGGCCGACAAGCTGCGCTACGCGCTGCACGGGGTCACGGATCCCGCGCCGGTTGGCGTGGTCGGCTCGATCATCCCGTGGAACTTTCCGCTCCTCATGGCGGCCTGGAAGATCGCGCCGGCGCTCGCCTGCGGCAACACGATCGTGCTCAAGCCGGCCGAGACGACGCCGCTGACCGCGCTGCTCCTCGCGGAAATCTGCGAAGAGGCCGATCTCCCGCCCGGCGTCGTGAACGTCGTCACCGGCGACGGCCGCACCGGCGCCGCGCTGGTCGCGCACCCCGACGTCGACAAGATCGCGTTCACCGGCTCGACCGAGGTCGGCAAGATCATTCAGCGGACGATCGCGGGAACGCGCAAGCGCGTCACGCTCGAGCTGGGCGGAAAAGCGGCGAACGTCGTCTTCGCCGACGCGCCGCTCGATCAGGCGATCGAAGGCGTGGTGAGCGGAATCTACTTCAACCAAGGTCACGTCTGCTGCGCCGGCTCGCGGCTGCTGGTCCAAGAGTCCGTGCACGACGAGGTCGTCGAGAAACTCAAAGCGCGCATCGAGACGCTCAAGCTCGGCGATCCGCTCGACAAGAACACCGACATCGGCGCAATCAACTCCGCCGCGCAGCACGCGAAGATCTGCGAGCTGGTGCAGAGCGGGATCGCCGAAGGCGCGGTCTTTCACCAGCAGTCGTGCGAGGTGCCGGAACGCGGCTACTGGCACCGCGCCTCGTTCTTCACCGGCGTGGCGCAGTCGCACCGCATCGCGCGCGAGGAGATCTTCGGCCCGGTGCTCTCGATCATGACGTTCCGCACCGCCGACGAGGCCATCGAGAAGGCGAACAACACGCCCTACGGGCTCTCGGCCGGCGTGTGGACCGACAAAGGCGCGAAGTCGATGTACGTCGCGCAGCGCCTGCAAGCCGGCGTCGTCTGGTGCTCGACCTTCAACCAGTTCGATCCGAGCTCGCCGTTCGGCGGGTACCGGGAGTCCGGGTTCGGGCGCGAAGGCGGCGTCGCCGGGTTGCGGCCGTACCTGCGCGCCTAGACGCTTTGCGGTAAATCGCTCGCTCGCTCCCCTCGGAACTGTCCGCGGTCGGTCGAACCACCCGTCACGGTGGACCTCTGGCAACGCTTCGCTGACGGGTGGCACGACGCGCTCCTCGCGTTCGACCGCAGCCTGCAGCTCGTCGCGGTAAACGCGCCGGCCGCGGCGCTTTTCGACAGCACCCCCGCCGCGCTGGCGGGCCGGCGGCTGCGCGCGGTCTCGCCGAAAGCCGCCGACGTCCTCGAGCAGCTCGTCGCGCGCGCGTTCGACGAGCGGAACGTCTTCGCCAACGATCTGCGGCCGTTTGGCAGTGACGAACCCTTCACCGTGATGACGCATCGCCTGAGCGGCGACGAAGCGGTGGCGTTGACGCTGCACCGCGAGCGCGACGGCGACTGGCCGACCGACACCGGCTGGGCGCACCGCGAGCTCGCGTTCGCGAACCGCATGCTGCAGGCGTACACCGACAACACCCGGCTGGGCTTCGTGCGCTGCGATCACGAGCTGCGCATCGTCGAATGGTCCGCGCGCGCGAGCGCGATCTTCGGCTGGACCTTCGACGAGGTGCGCGGGCGAACGGCCGAGGAGCTCGGTCTGATCTACGCCGCCGACGTGCCGGCGGTCGACGAGATCAAGCGCGCGCTGCGAGAGGGCGCCGTGACGACGAATGTCTCGGAGAACCGCAACCTCACCAAAGACGGGCGCGTCATCCACTGCCGCTGGTTCAACTCGGTGCTTCCGATCGACGGCTCGCACCAGATCGTCTCGCAGGTCGACGACGTGACCGATCAGGTGCGCATCCGCGCCGCCGCGGCCGAGAACGAGCAGCGCTTCCGCTCGGTCTTCACCTGCGCCGCCGACGGGATGCTGCTGCTCGATCCGTCCGGAACGATCACGCACGCGAACGCCGCGGCGCAGCGGATGCTCGGCGCACCGTCGTCCTCGCTGGTCGGGCGCGCGTACTACGAGATGGTCGCCGAGGAGAGCGCGTGGATCGGGCGCTCCTCGTTCGGCCGGGTCGTGCTCGGCGAGACCGTCGCCGACTCGCTGCGGATGCGCCGCTTCGACGGCACGACGTTCCCGGTCACCGCGTCGATCGCGCCGATGCGCGTCGGCTTCCGCGTCGCCGGCGCGGTCGCGACGTTGAAAGACATGAGCGCGTTCGTCGAAGCGACGGCGTCGCTCGAGGCGAGCGAGGAACGCTTCCGCTCGCTGTTCGACTACAGCCCGGACGCGATGCTCGCCCTCTCGCTCAGCGGTGAGATCACGCGCGCCAACGCGGCCGCGGCGCGCAATCACGGCTACGCCGCCGAAGAGCTCGTCGGCCGGCACGCGACCGAGCTGCTGGTCCCCGCCGACGTCCGCGCGGCGCTCGAAGCGTTCCGCCAAGCCGCGCACGGCAACGCGATCACGTTCGAAGCGACGGCGCAGCGCGGCGACGGAACGACGTTCCCCGTGCTCGCGACGCTGATCCCGATCGTCTTCCGCGGCGCGATCGCCGGCGTGCACCTGCTGGCGCGCGACATGACCGCAATCCACCGCGCCGAGGGCGAGGTGCTGGCGCAAAGCAGCCGCTTGCGCGAGCTGTACCTCGTCGCCGCGTCGGCGAACGCGACCGCGGAGAACCTCATCGCCTCGACGATCGACGCCGGATGCCGGCTGCTCGGGATGAGCGCCGGCTCGCTCTACGACGCCGAAGCGGACCGCAGCGTCGCGACGGTCGGCGAGCCGATCCCGCGCCGGCTGGCGCGCCTCGCGCTCGCCACCGACGGCGCGCTCGCGATCGAAGATCTGAACGGCTTGCCGTATCTGGCCGAGCCGGAGTTCGGCGAGTCGGCCCCGCTCGCGTACGTCGGCACCGCGATCGAAGTCGCCGGCTCGCTCTACGGGACGCTCTCGTTCGCCGCACCGGCGCCGCGCCCGGAAGCGTTCAAAGAGAGCGACCGCGACTTGGTGCAGCTGATGGGCGCGCTGGTCGGCTCCGCGATCGAGCGCGGGCGCTCGCGCGCGCGGCTCAAGCACTTGGCGTACAACGACCAGCTCACGGCCTTGCCGAACCGCGCCTGGTTCACCGAGCGCCTGCGCGACGAGCTGGCGCTGGCCGGCGAAGCGGGGACGCGCGTCGCGGTGATGTTCCTCGACCTCGACCGCTTCAAGGACATCAACGACACGCTGGGGCACGCGCTCGGCGACCGGATGCTGCGCGTGATCGGCGACCGCGTGAGCGGGATCGTCGGCGCGGACGGGCTCGTCGCCCGAATGGGCGGCGACGAGTTCATCGTGCTGGTCGGCAACGATCCGACCGCGGGCCGGCTCGACGCGCTCTCGCAGCGCATCATCGCCGCGATCGAGCAGCCGCTCTTCATCGACGGCTACGAGCAGTTCGTCACCACCTCGATCGGGATCGCGGTGTATCCGAGCGACGGCGACGACGCCGACACGCTGATCAAGCACGCCGACGTGGCGATGTACCGCGCGAAGGAGCGCGGCCGCAACACGCACCAGTTCTTCACGCCGGCGCTCGGCGCGTCGCTGCGCACGCGCCTCTCTCAGGAGAAGTCGCTGCGCAAGGCGCTCGAGCGCAACGAGTTCGTCCTGCACTACCAGCCGCAGTTCGAGCTGGAACACGAGCGGCTGTGCTCGCTCGAAGCGCTGGTTCGCTGGCAGCACCCGCGCCTGGGGCTGATCGCTCCCGACCAGTTCATCCCGAGCGCCGAGATGAGCGGCTTGATCGTCGCGCTCGGCGACTGGGTGCTGGAGACGGCGACACGGCAGATCCGCGAGTGGCAGTCGATCTACCCGGACTTGCGCGTCGCGGTGAACCTCTCGGCGCGGCAGTTCCACCGCACCGCGCTCGCTTCGAAGATCCGCACCATGCTCGCGCGCACGGGGCTGCGGCCGGACCATCTCGAGATCGAGATCACCGAGTCGGTCGCGATGAGCGACGCCGCGCTCTCCAGGCAGGTCCTCGAGGAGCTGGGCAGCGCCGGGGTGCGGCTCGCGGTGGACGACTTCGGGACCGGGTACTCTTCGCTCGGCTACCTGCGCCGCTTCAAGCTGGACTCGCTCAAGATCGACAAGTCGTTCGTGCGCGATCTGCTCGTCGAGCCCGACGATGCGACGATCGTGCGCACCGTGATCGGGATGGCGCACAGCCTGGGGTTGGAAGTCTGCGCCGAGGGCGTCGAGACCGCCGAGCAGCTCGCCTTCCTCCGCCAGGGACAGTGCGACCGCGTGCAAGGCTTCCTCTACGGCCGGCCGATGCCGGCCGACGAGGTGGAAGCCTTCTTGCTCCGCCGCGGGAATCCGGCGCCGGTCGGGTAAAACCGCGGGCGTGGACACGCTCGCTCCCGCCCGCCTCGACCGGGAGGCGATGGCGGCGCGCTACCGCGCCAACCGCCGCCGCACCGCCGGGCTCTTCGCGTTGATCGCGCCGGAGGCGTACGAGGAAGCGCCGCTCCCGCTGCGGCACCCGTTCGTGTTCTACGACGGGCACATCCCGGGATTCGCGTTCATCACCCTGGTGCGCGACGCGCTCAAACGGCCGTCGGTCGATCCCGACTTCGAGAAGTTGTTCAACCGCGGCATCGATCCGCGCGACGCGAGCGCGGCGGCGCAACACAAGCGCACAGCTTGGCCGGACCGCGCGACAGTGCGCCGGTTCACCGATGCGTGCGACGCCGCGATCTTCGAGGCGTTCGCGAACGCGCAGTTCGATGATCCCGCGGTGCCGAACCTCGTGCACGCCGAAGCGGCGTGGAACGTCCTCGAGCACGAAGAGATGCACCACGAGACGTTCACGTACATCGTTCACCGGCTCGCGCGCGAGAAGCAGCGCGGCCCGCGCTTCGAGCACCGCGACGTCGCGCCGCCGCGGCGCGATCCGATCGAGATTCCGGCCGGCCGCGCAACGCTCGGCGCGCGCCGCGGCGCGATCCCGTTCGGCTGGGACAACGAGTTCGACGAGCACGCGGTCGACGTGGGCGCCTTCGACGTCGACGCGTACGACGTGACCAACGGCGAGTACCTGGAGTTCGTGCGCGACGGCGGCCCGCTGCCGCCCAACTGGTTCGAGCGCGACGGCCAGCTGCTGCTGCGCGGCTGCTTCGAAGATCTGCCGCTGCCGAAGTCGTGGCCGGTGTGGTGCACGCAGGAGCAGGCGACGGCGTTCGCCGCGTGGTGCGGTGCGCGGCTGATGACCGAAGCGGAGTACCACCGCGCCGCCTACGGAACGCCGGACGGCGACGAGCGCGCGCAGCCGTGGGGCGACGCTGTGCCCGATCCCGAGCGCCACGGCAACTTCGGCTGGCGCCGTTTCGATCCCGAACCGGTCGGCTCGTCGCCGCAGGGCGCGAGCGCGTTCGGCGTGCACGATCTGGTCGGCAACGGCTGGGAATGGACGGCGACCCCGTTCGCCCCGTTCGAGGGCTTCCACCCGATGGCGTCCTACCCGCAGTACTCGGCCGACTTCTTCGACGGCATGCACTACGTGATGAAGGGCGCCTCGCCGGTGACCGCGAGCACGCTGATCCGCCGCTCGTTCCGCAACTGGTTCTACTACGACTATCCGTTCATGTACGCCACCTTCCGCCGGGCGTACGACTGAGGGGAACGCCGCACCGCGCGGCTAACACGGCCGCATGGCTCTCGTACCGGTCGGCCCGGGTCATTCCGTCGCCGGCGTCATCCACGTGCAGATTTTGCGCGACAACACGCTGACCGATCCGCAGCAGGCGTTCTTGGCGCAGATCAACGCGCCCGACGTGCCGCAGCAGACGCTGCAGCTCGGCAACGGCCAGTCGCTCGAGTTTCCGGTCCACAGCGGGAAGTTCAACGGCACGATTCGCGCCGAGGTTGACGATTTCGCCGTGCTCCCGGCCGGCGCAAGCGCTCAGACCGCGACGGCGATCTCGTGCAAGCTCGTCTTCAAGCTGCTGGAGTTCTTCACCATCACGATCGGCAGCGTCGACGTCACCGCGTCGCTGAAGTAAGCGCGCTCGCGGCGCGCTCGCGCTGCGCGCTCAGCGTCGCGTCCAGCAGCCTCGTCAGCGCGTAGACGTGGCGCGAGGCCGGAACCGGGACGTTCAGGACGCCGCCGAGCTCGACGACGGCGCCGAGGAGCACGTCGAGCTCGAGCCGGCGGCCCAGCTCCACGTCTTGGAGCATCGAGGTCTTGTGCTCGCCGACGCGGCGGGCGCCGTCGATGCGCTTGTCGATCGAGACCGGGATGTTCACCCCGAGCGCCGCGGCGAGCGCCCAGACTTCTTCCATGATCTCGCGGATGAGCGCCTCGACCTCCGGGTCGCGCAGCATGCCGGCGATCGTCGCCCGCGTCAGCGCGGAGATGGGGTTGATCGATGCGTTGCCGAGCAGCTTCAGCCAAATCTCCTGGCGCAGGTTCGGCTCGACCGGCGCTTTGAGGCCGCCCGCGACGAACGCCGCGGCGACGTGCTCCAGCGCGGCATCGACGCGGCCGTCGGGGCGCCCGAGCGAATAGCGCGTTCCCTCGACGTGCCGGATCACGCCCGGCGACTCGATCTCGGTCGAGGAGTAGATCACGCAGCCGATCATGCGGTCGGGGTCGAACGCCGCGGCGAGCTTGCCGCCGGGGTCGACGCTCTGCAGCACGAGCCCGTGGTGCGGGCCGCCGAGCCGCTGAAAATACCACCACGGGATCCCGTTCTGCATCCCGATCACGTCCGTGCGCGGGCCGAGCAGCGTTCGAATCTGCGGCAGCAGCGGCGCGATCTGGTGCGCCTTGAGCGCGATGACGACGCAGTCGACCGGTCCGACCGACGCCATGTCGTCGCTCGCCGCTACCGGCGCGCTGAAGTCGCCACGATCCGAACGCACGTCAACGCCGCCGCGCTCGCGCATCGCCGCGAGGTGCGGACCGCGCGCGATCAGCGTGACGTCCGCGCCGCCGCGCGCGAGCGCGGCGCCGACGTACGCGCCGATCGCGCCGGCGCCGACGACGCAGAACCGCACGCTACAGAACGCCCGCCGCACGCAGCTGGGCGGCGTCCGCGCCGGTCCAACCGATCTCGCGCAGGATCTCTTCGTTGTGCTCGCCGAGCAGCGGCGAGCTCGTGATCTCCACCGGCGTGTCGGAGAGCACCAGCGGACAGCCGACGGTCGCATAGGTTCCGCGCTCGGGATGCTGCACGTCGGCGATCATCCCGCGCGCGCGCAGCGAGTCGTCCTCGAAGAGGTCCTTGGTGCTCAGGATCGGCCCGCACGGCACGTCGATCGCATTGAGCCGCTCGAGCACGTCGAACTTCGTGAAGCGTTGCGTGAACGTCTCGATCAACCCGAACACCTCGGCAAGATGCTCGACGCGCGCCTCCGGCGTCGCCCAGGCCGGATCGTCCGCCAGCTCCGGGCGGCCGATGAGCTGCGCGAGTGACGCCCAGATTTGCGGCTGGATGATGATGTAGACGTAGTCGTTCGGGCCCCCCGGGGAGCACCGCAACGCCGCGCCGGGATGTCCGCCACCCGACGCGTTTCCGGAGCGCGGGACGAAGTCGCCGAACTTCTCGTTCGGATATTCTTTCAGCGGCCCGCGCGCGAGCCGCTGGTGATCGCGCATCTTCACCCGGATCAAGTTCAACACCGCGTCCTGCATCGCGACGCTCACGCGTTGGCCGCGGCCGCTGTGCGTGCGCTGGAAGAGCGCCGCCAGGATCGCCGCGACCAAGTGCACGCCGCTCCCCGAGTCGCCGATCTGCGGGCCGAGCACCGTCGGCGGCCCGTCGGGCCAGCCCGTCGTGCTCATCCCGCCGCCCATCGCCTGCGCGACCGGTTCGTACGCCTTGAACTCCTCGTACGTCCCGGGCCCGAAGCCTTTGATCGAGGCGTAGATCATCCGCGGGTTGAGCGCGTGAATCGTTTCCCACGGAAATCCTTGGCGGTCGAGGACGCCGGGACCGAAGTTCTCGACCAGCACGTCGCAGTGCTCGATCAGCTTGGTGAAGATCGCTTTGCCGTCGGACGTCTTGGTGTTGAGCGTGATGCTGCGCTTGTTGGAGTTGAGCATCGTGAAGTAGAGGCTGTCGACGCCGGGAAGGTCGCGCAGCTGTCCGCGCGTGATGTCGCCGCGCCCGGGGAGCTCGACCTTGATCACGCCGGCGCCGAGCCACGCCAGGATCTGCGTGCACGACGGCCCCGCCTGGACGTGCGTCATGTCCAGGACCTTGATCCCGTCGAGCGCTTTTCGGACGGGTTGCCCGTTCGGCGAGGCGTCGGCCGTCATCGCGCTGGGGTTGGTCCGCCTGTCCCCGGGTTCCTCGCGCCGCGGGCGCGGACGGCTTCCGGGCACGCGAGTCGGCGCTTCACCGCGGTCGCGGCGGGAACGAGGAGGACGTGAACCGGGATGCGGGCGCGCTGCGCGCGGCAGCGCAGCCGGTCGAAGCGCTCTTCGAGCTGGTCGGCGACGCGAATGTCGTGCTCGTCGGCGAAGCGACGCACGGCACGCACGAGTTCTACGCTTTGCGCGCGACGCTCACCGAACGGCTGATCGCCGAGCGCGGCTTCGCGGGCGTCGCAATCGAAGGCGATCTCCCGGACGCGGCCGAGCTCCACCGCTACGTCACGGGCGCGCGCGACGGCGCCGTCGACGATGCGCTCGCCGGATTCCGGCGCTTTCCGACCTGGATGTGGCGCAACACGGTCGTGCGTGATTTCGTCGAGCGCCTGCGCGCGCGCAACCTCGCGCGGCCGCCCGAGAGGCGCGCCGGCGTCTTCGGTCTCGATCTCTACAGCTTGCATGCGTCGATGGAGGCGATCGTGCGCTATCTGGAGCGCGTCGACCCGCCGAACGCCGCCGCGGTGCGCGAGCGCTACGCGTGCTTCGACCGCTTCGGCGACGATCCGCAGCGCTACGGCTACACCACCGAGCTGAACGACAACGCAAACTGCCGGGCCGCCGTGCACGACGCGATGCGCGCGATCGCCGAACGCGCGCGTACGTATGCGGCGGTCGACGGCGTGGCGGCGGCCGACGAGGCGTTCATCACCGAGGCGAACGCGCGCGTCGTCGCCGATGCCGAGGCCTACTATCGCACGATGTTCGCTTGGGACCGCAGCTCCTGGAACGTGCGAGACGGCCACATGAACGAGACGCTGCACCGCGTGCGCGAGCACCTGCGCACCACGCGCGGTTCGGACAAGATAGTCGTGTGGGCACATAACTCGCACCTCGGCGACGCGCGCGCGACGCGGATGGGGCGCCAAGGCGAGGTCAACCTCGGCCAGCTCGCGCGCGAGCGCTACGGCGACGAGGTCTGCAACGTCGGCCAGTTCACCTACGACGGCACCGTCACGGCCGCCGACGACTGGGGCGAGCAGCACCGCACGATGAACGTGAACCCGGCGCTGCCCGACTCGTACGAAGGAGTGTTGCATTCCGTCGGACCCGCGTTCGGGCTCGACTTGCGCGAGCCGCGCGTGCGCGCGGCGCTCGGCGACGCGCGGCTGGAGCGCGCGATCGGCGTGATCTACCGCCCACACACCGAGCTCGCCAGCCATTACTTCAGCGCCGACTTGGTGCATCAGTTCGACGTCGCGGTCCACTTCGACCGCACCCGCGCGCTGGAGCCGCTCGACCGCGTCGAGCTGATGCCGCCGGGCGGCGAAGCGCCCGAAACCTACCCGACCGGCGTCTAGGTACAGCGGCATCCACGCCGGGGCGCAACACGCGCCACGTTGCGCCTGGCGACGCGTTGTGCGCGACCGCCGAACTTGAATGATACAACGAAGCGGATCGCGATGGTCATCGGAAGTCTCCCGTCGACAACGATGAACGCGGCGCGCCGAAAGCGGCCGTAGGGAAGAAATCGGCTAGTCGCCGAACAGCGGCTCAATTCGTAATGCAGAGTCCGCGGAGCGAGCGCTGTGGCACGTTCGCACCGCCCCGGCGCGCCTCTCCGTCAGCGCTTCCCGGTACGGAGCATGCATTCGCGGATCGAAGTCCAGCATCCTCCGAAATTACCCTGCTACTTCTCGGAAAATTTTTCGAACCCATATGCGGTGGCGCATGCCGGACGGCGTCAGCGCATGAGCGAGACGTTCGCTGACCGGCTTCGCCGGCTGCGCGAGGAAAAAGGCCTCACCGCGTCCGCGCTGGCGGCCTCCGTCGGCGTCTCGGAAGGCACGATCCGCCAGCTCGAATCGGGTCAAACGAAAAGCCCGAGCTTCGTCGTCGGCCTGCGGCTGGCGAACCAGCTCTCGGTCGACCCGTTCTACCTTGCACTCGGAGCCAGCGCAACGCTCAACGAGCGAATGGACGTCTTCGACCGCCGCCTTGCGCGGCTCGAGCAGCGCGTCGATTCGTTGTCGGCGCCGAAGCGCTGAGGCGCTACGCCGACGCGGCTTCGTCTTCGAACAGACGGCCGAAATGCGCTTCGAAGGCTTCGGGGTCGAGGTTCGTCTGGGCCGAAAGGCGCGAGAGCCGGGGCTCGGTGAGGTCCGGCTTCTCCAGCCGGATCATGTACTTGCGCGCGACCTCGTACGACTCGGTCGTCACGTCGACCATGCGCACGCGCACGCGGCCGGTCTCCGGGTCGACCATCTCCTGCAGCGTCACCGGGACGATCCGGCCGCCGGCGAGCGCGATCAGCGCGCCGCTCCCGCCGCCGAGGAGATACCGCACCGCGCCGTAGCCGAGCGTGCGGGTGTACTCCGCATCGAACGGGATCGGCTTCGCGCTGCGCAGCTCGTAGCCGATGTCCTTCGGGACGATCGTCGCGTCGATCCCGATCTCTTTCACGCGCGCGCGCACGGCGTCGCGCAACACCATCCCGAGCGGGACGTCGGCGAGCCGCACGTGACCGTACGCGTCGCGCTGCGCGGTCGAGACCGCGGCCAGCTCCTTGGGGTCGATGCGCTCGGCGATTCCTTCGGCGACGACCGCGACGCCGTGGTCGTGGCCGGACAAGAGCCGCTTGACGATCGCGCCGACGATCGTGTCGACGACGTCGTCGAGCGCGATCCGCTCGCCTTTGAACTCCTCGGGGATGATCGCCAGCGTCGCGCCCGCGGCCTTGCAGATGCCGAGCGCGAGCGCGCCCGACTTGCGACCCATCGTGACGGCGAGGTACCAGCGCGAGGCGGTCCGCGCGTCCTCCATCAAGTTCTCGACGATCGCCGAGCCGACGCTGCGCGCGGTCTCGAAGCCGAACGTCGGCGCGTTGTCGGGGAGCGGCAGATCGTTGTCGATCGTCTTCGGGACCGTCGCGACGCCGATCCGGCCCTTCGTCTCGGCGGCGATGCGCGAGGCGCCGTAGGTCGTGTCGTCGCCGCCGATCGCAACCAGATACCGCACGCCGAGCAGCGTGAGCGAACGGATGCACTTGCGCAGCGCTTCCGGGTCGGCGGCGGGATTCGTGCGCGAGGTGCGCAGCATCGAGCCGCCGGTGAAGTGCATCCGCGAGACGTCTTCGATCTCGAGCTCCGTGACGTGCGAGGTGTCGCCGGCGACGAGATGCCGGTAGCCCTCGTAGACGCCGAGCACGCGCAGCCCGTGGTTGCGCGCCTCGATCGTGGCCGACGCGATGACGCCGTTGATCCCCGGCGCCGGCCCGCCGCCGACCAGGATCGCCAGCGTTTCGTCCGTGCTGTTCATCACCGCGCTACACCGCCGCGGGGGTCGGTGCGGCCTCCATCCGCGCGCGCAGCTCGGCGTCGAGCGCGTCCAGGAACTGGTTCGTCGTCAGCCACGGCTGGTCGGATCCGATCAAGATCGCCAAGTCCTTCGTCATCTTCCCGGACTCGACCGTATCGACGCAGACGCGCTCGAGCGTCTCGGCGAAGCGCGTGACGTCCGGCGTGCCGTCGACCTTGCCGCGGTGCGCGAGCCCGCGCGTCCAGGCGAAGATCGAAGCGATCGGGTTCGTCGAGGTCTCCTGGCCTTTTTGATGCTGGCGGTAGTGGCGCGTCACGGTGCCGTGCGCCGCTTCCGCCTCGATCGTCTTGCCGTCGGGGGTCATCAGCACCGACGTCATCAACCCCAGCGAGCCGAACCCTTGGGCGACGGTGTCCGACTGCACGTCGCCGTCGTAGTTCTTGCAGGCCCATACGAACGCGCCCGACCACTTCAGCGCGGCCGCGACCATGTCGTCGATCAGCCGGTGCTCGTAGGTCAGCCCGCGGCGGTCGAACTCTGCCTTGAACTCCTCATCGAACACCTGCTGGAAAAGATCCTTGAAACGGCCGTCGTAGGCCTTGAGGATGGTGTTCTTCGTCGAGAGGTAAACCGGGTAGTTGCGCATCAGCCCGTAGTTGAAGCTGGCGCGCGCGAAGCCGCGGATCGACTCGTCGAGGTTGTACATCGAGAGCGCGACGCCGCCGTGCTTGAACTCGAAGACGTCGCGCACGATCGGCGCGCCGCCGTCCGCCGGCGTGAACGACAAGGTGAGCTTCCCCGCGCCCGGGACGACGAAGTCCGTCGCGCGGTACTGGTCGCCGAAGGCGTGGCGGCCGATCACGATCGGCTGCGTCCAGGCCGGCACGAGCCGCGGCACGTTGCGGCAGATGATCGGCTCGCGGAAGATCGTCCCGTCGAGCTCGTTGCGGATCGTTCCGTTCGGCGAGCGGTACATCGCTTTCAGGTTGAACTCTTTGACGCGCGCCTCGTCGGGCGTGATCGTCGCACACTTCACGCCGACGCCGTACTGCTTGATCGCGCGCGCCGCGTCGAGCGTGACCTGGTCGTCGGTCGCGTCGCGGTGCTCGATTCCGAGGTCGTAGTACTTCAGGTCGACGTCGAGATACGGCAAGATGAGCTTGTCCTTGATGAACTGCCAGATGATGCGCGTCATCTCGTCGCCGTCGAGCTCGACGACCGGATTCTTGACCTTGATCTTGTTCAGCGGACTGCTCCTCGCACGGACGTGACCGGGGAAGATTCGCCCTTCGTGTCACCCTGAGCCTGTCGAAGGGCGCGCGTTCATCCCGACCTTTGTAGCAGCCGGAGCCGGCGGAGCACGGGCCCGCACGCCGAACGCTCCGGCCGATGCGCGTCGTGAGCCTCTTGCCGTCGGCCACGGAGATCCTGTTCGGGATCGGCGCCGGCGACCAGGTGGTCGGCGTCACCCACGAGTGCGACTTTCCGGCCGAAGCGAAGAGCCGCCCGGCGCTCACCTCGTCGCTGCTGCCGCATGAGCTGGACGCCGCCGGGATCGACCGCCACGTGCGCGCGCGCGTTCATCAGGGTTCGTCGCTCTACGGCCTCGACGCCGAGAAGCTCGCCACGCTCGAGCCCGATCTCATCGTGACGCAAGAGCTGTGCGCGGTGTGCGCGGTCTCGTACGAGATCGTCGACCGCGCCGCAAAGCGCCTGCGCGGCGACCCGCGGGTTGTCTCCCTTGAACCGTCATCGCTCGAAGACGTCTTCGCGACGATCGGGTTTCTCGGCGAGCTCACCGGCGCGCACGACGGCGCCCGTGAGCTGATCGATTCGTTGCGCGCACGCGTCGGCGCGTTGCAAGCGCGCGTCGCGCTTCGACACGCTCAGGACCGGCTGCGCGAACGCGAGCGCGTCCTCGTGTTGGAGTGGACCGAGCCGCCGATGAGCGCCGGTCACTGGACGCCCGGGCTCGTCGAGCTCGCCGGCGGCGAACCTCTGCTCGCGAACCCCGGCGCCAACAGCCGCGTGCTGAGCTGGGAGGAGATCGCCGCCGCCGATCCCGACGTCGTGATCGTCGCGCCGTGCGGGTTCGGCCTCGCGCGCACACAGCACGAGATCGCCGCCCTTCCGCCCGCTGCAGCGCGAGCGTTCGAGGCGCTGCGCGCCGTGCGCGCCGGACGCGCGTATGCGATGGACGGCAACGCGTTCGTCAACCGCCCCGGCCCGCGGCTCGTCGATACCGCCGAGCTGTTCGCCGCCGCTATCGAGGGGAACGTGCCGCCGCAGTCTGGTTCAAGCGCGCTAGCGTCCATACGCCGTTCGCGCGCCGAAAACGCGTGACCGACGCAACGAGAAAGCGCACGTGCAGAGCTTCGCGCGCGTCGTCGCCGAGCAACACGCTCAGCAGCGCGTGCAGCGGTCCGGCGTGCGTGGCGACGAGCGCGACGCCGTTTTCACCGGCCTCCTCGGCGACGCGCTCGACCGCACGGCGCACGCGCGCGCACAGTTCCGCGAACGACTCGCCGCCACCCGGCACATAGTCCTTCACCGACGTCGCGCCGGTCGCGCTCAGCTGCGGGTCCGCCGCGACGATCTGCCCCCACGTGAGCCCTTCCCACTCGCCGAACTGCATCTCGCGCCAGTCCGCATCAAGCCGCAGCGAGACCGCGCGCGAACCGAGCACGATGCGCGCCGTCTCCGCAGCGCGCGCCAAGTCGCTCGACGCGGCCGCGTCGATGCGCTCGTCCGCGAGCAGCGCGGCGAGCTCCGCCGCCTGCGCGCGGCCTTCGTCGTCCAGCGGAACGTCGGTATGCCCTTGAAACTTCTTGTCAGCGTTCCACGCCGTCCGGCCGTGCCGGACGCAGATCAGCTCCACGTCGTGCGCTATCAGCGTGAGAACGGCACGTATCCTCTCGCCAAGGAAGCCCGGACCCGCGCCGGAACTCTTCAGCGATGAAGGCGAACGGCCGCGTCCCGGTTCGGAAGATGTACAAGCTCTACATCAACGGGGCGTTCGCGCGCAGCGAGTCCGGGCGCAGCGACCAGATCGACGGCGAGAACGTCGCTCACGCCTCGCGCAAGGACGTGCGGGACGCGGTCGTGGCGGCGCGCGCGGCGCAGGAAAAGTGGGCCGGCCAGACGCCGGCGCTGCGCGGACTGGTCCTCTACCGGCTCGCCGAGATGATGGAGGCCCGCCAGGCGGAGCTGGCGGCGCAGCTCGTGACCGGCGGCACCGTCGACGCAAGCGAGGCCGAGCGCGAGGTCGCCGCGGCGGTCGACCGGACGGTCTGGTACGCGGGCTGGTGCGACAAGTACCTCTCGCTCGCCTCGACGCGCAATCCGGTCGGCGGGCCGCACTTCAACTTCTCCACCCCCGAGCCGACCGGGGTCGTCGCACTGCTGGCGCCCGACGAGCCGGCGCTGCTCGGCCTGGTCACCGCCGTGCTGCCGGTGCTGGTCAGCGGCAACGCCGTCGTCGTCGTCGCCGGCGAGCGCGATCCGCGCGCCGCGGTGGTCTTCGCCGAGTGCCTGGCGACGAGCGACCTGCCGGGCGGTGCCTGCAACGTTCTGACCGGGACGCGCGCGGAATTAGGCCCGGTCCTGGCCGGCCACATGGACGTCAACGCGCTCGGCGCCTTCGGCCTCGACGCTGCGACCGAGAAACGCCTGGCCGAGCTCGGCGCGGAGAACGTGAAACGCACGCGCTTCGAGGAATGCCCGCGGCGCAAAGCCTGGTTCGACGAGCGCTACGACGACCTCGAGCGCGTCCTCGCGTACACCGAGCTCAAGACGATCTGGCACCCGGCGCGCATCTAGCGAGGCGTTCGCGAATAGCTCCCGGCGTTCAAAGATAGAGGCCTGACCGATCGCCTGGTTGACCTCGGTGCCGGTAAATGCGCGACCATGCGCGCGATACGCGCGTCCGCCACGCCGTTGTCCTGCGCATAAGAAGAATAGGCCCGTGCATCCCCATTGGAAATGCAAGTCAACATTTCACGCGTCTCAACCGATTACTTTTCACAACGCTATGACCGCGCACCCGCTCGCCGCGAGCCGCGACGTCATCACATGGAGGACAGGTCTATGGTTTACGGAAACCCCCGGGCGGAAAAACACGCTTTTATGCGGCAGCGCCGCCTGCTCACTCTGGCTGCGCTCGTCGTTCTAGCTGGCGGCGTCTGGTCGCTCTTGCGTGGTTTCATCGATCCAAATGATGCAACACTGCTTCAGCCGCTTTTTCAGCGGATCGATGATGCGCTCACGTCCTTCACGTTCACCATTTGGCACGCGGCCCCGCCATTTGACTATCATCGCCCGCTGGTTCCGACCAACTGGTTCGCATACATCTGTTTCAGCCTGTTCATTGTCCTCATTTTCGCGCGCAACAAGGTGTGGTCCGCGATTGATGACCACAACGAGGCCGAAAGGGACGTGGCGAAGGAACGCCTCCGGGAGCGCTATCGCGGCAGATAATCTCCGTCTGCAGCCGGAGCGATGAGGGTGCCAGTCGATGTCCCAGGGACCTTGGTCGTTACGGACGGTGCGCGCAGAGATCGTCAATCGGAATGACCGTCCCGCCGAGCAGTAACGCGGCAAGGCCGAGGTTCGCGAGCACGAGTACCCTTTCCGGCGCAGAGGCCAGGAGCACCGGGAGGAACCTCCCGGTCTTCATTAGAGTAGCGCATGAGCCGGCAGCGGCCGGGAGTATCCTCCCTATGAATTTAGCTGGGGTCGTGCTAGCGTGCTACTATTGCCCGCTCGGACATGAGGCAGGCGTCTAAGCGAGGACAACAGGTGGCGCTCCGCCCGCACAAATGCGGTCGGTCAGATCTACTGCAGCGTGAATCGCCGCCAGAATCCACGCTCGTGCAGCTGCGATTTTGGAAGGGTTCGAGAGCGCCACACGCTCGAAACCAGACGGTCGTACCAGGGGCGCGTGACGCCGCCGAGCGCCCTGCGAGCCCGCGCGAGCGCTCTCGCCTACACCCCGGGACGGCCGGCGGCGCGCTTTAGAAAGCGTGACGATGCTCTCGGGACACCGGCCAGGCGTCAAACGCGTCTGGGTGTCTTAGATTCCAAATGGTCCGGCCGGCGCGAGTCGAAGTCAACGCTCACGGAGAGGTGGTCGAGTGGCTTAAGGCACCTGCTTGGAAAGCAGGCGTACTCGCAAGGGTACCGTGGGTTCAAATCCCACCCTCTCCGAAGCTTCCTATCGGCCGGTCTTTGCCACTGCACGCGGCGAGCATACATTCGGGATGAACGTAATGCTGGCGCCGTGACTTCTCGACCGGTATGATGGGCGGGATGACGACTACCACGCTGCGTCTTGCCGCGGCGCTTCTGGCATGCTCGGCGCTCGCCGCGTGCGGTGGCGCCGGGCAGACCCAATGCCCGGCGATTCCCGCCATTACCTCCGTGGCACCGCCGGCGCTGATTGCTCCGGCACGCGGGACCACCGGCGTCCCGACCGTGGGGACGAGCGTCGTGATCAGCTACGACCCGCCGAGCGGCGCGTTGCATCTCGTCGCGCAGGATACCGGTGCGATCGTGCTTGGCGGGCCGTTCACGCCGACGACCGGAAATGTGACGCCGATACCCGGCGCCGTTGCGTCGGCGCTGCCGGCGCTTGCGCCGCACACGACATACACCGTCTTCGTCGACGCCGTGTACCCAAGCGCAAGGTGTCCGGTCGGCCCGAGCGGTCCGGTCTCTTACAACATCGGAACGTTCACGACGCAGTAGCCGCGCTTCGCGCGCGCGTTGCGTTCAGCTAGCGCTGCAGCAGCGGGCGGACACGCTCGTACGGCAAGTTGTAGTACGTCACGCCGCCTTTGCCGCTTACCGTGTGCGCGCTGAAGAGCGCATCGTCGATCGCGGCTTCGGTCGCTTCGACGGTCGCCTCGAACAGTGCGTCGATGCGGTCTTCCTCGCTCACGAGCGGTGGTCCGACGATACCGCCGGCGCGGGGGTAGCGATGCGTCGTCGAGAACGCGATGAACAGATCGCCGCTCGAGACGTGCGAGGTCGCGCCGGCGCGCGCGAGCCCCATTCCGGCACGCTTCGCGACGTCGCGCAAACGCGCGTGGTCGAGCGGCGCGTCGGTCGCGACGACGATGATGATGCTCCCATCCGCGGCGCGGCCGCGGTCCGGCGCGACAAAGCCTGACGAGCGCGGGTAGACCGGCAGCAACTCGCGCGCGAACGTGCGCCCCACCGGTACCCCGTCGATGCGCAGCTCGGCGCGCGACCCGGTGTTCGCGTTGACGAGCACGCCGACGGTGTAGCCGCCGAGCTGCGGCGGGAGCACGCGCGACGCCGAGCCGATCCCCGCCGCGAACGCGAACGCCCGCATCCCCGTTCCCGCGCCGACGTTGCCGCGCGGAAAGTCGCCCGGCTTCGCGGCGTTGAGCATCGTGACGACGTCTTCCGCGTGGACCGAGCGCGCCTGGATGTCGTTGATGCCTTGATCGTCGCATTCGGCGACGACCGGAAGCGGCACGTCTTCACGTACGCCGATTCCCGGATGCTTCGCGATCAGCCACGACACCACGCCGTCGTCGACCCGGCCGACGTTCAACGTGTTCGTCAGGACGATCGGAACCTCGAGAAAGCCGGCTTGGTCGACCCAATGCGCGCCGGTCATCTCGCCGTTGCCGTTCAGCGCGTACGTCGCGGCGGCGACGCGGTCGTTCCACGTGTCGTCGTTCGCGATGATCCCGGTCGCGCCGGTGCGCACGTTCGTCCCTTCGACCTTCGTCACGTGCCCCACGCGCACGCCGGCGACGTCGGTGATCCCGTCCACCGCGCCGGACGGAAGCGTGCCAACCTTCACCGGCGAGCGCGCGTTCGCGGGCACCACGCAGCACGCCAGCATGACGATCAGCCCGAGAAGTCGTCGCATCGCCGGACGTTTGGCGAAGCGCGCCGGAGGTTCCGCTTTGCCGTACCGCCGGCGCAGGCTTACACGAACGCCGCCGACGATGCGCGCAGCGACTCGTATTCCGCGCGCAACGCGCGCAGGTACTCCGGATCGACGCGGCGGCCCGCGTGCGGCCCCCCGGCAACCGGCTCGGCGAAGAGCCGCTCGGGGAGCGTGTCGTCGTCGAGGCTCCAGCCGAGGCGCGCGTTGATCGCGCGCTTGCGCTCCCAGGTGCGCTGCGCGGCGGCGCGCAGGCCGCCGGCGTCGAGCGGCAGACCGCTCACCGCGCTCCACAGCGCCGCCGCCTCCGTCTCAAAATCGTCGAAGCAGTCGCGGACGAACTTGCACAGCACCAGGCTGTCCCAGGCGATCGCGCGGTCTTCGGCTGCGATCGCGTCGAGCGCGCGCGCGGCGTCGTCGCGTTCCGCCGACGGATCGCGCAGGTCGCGGTCGTACGTCGCGGCGCGGTTGTGGCAGGCGCCGCGCGTGCACGTCGCCAGGCCGAGCGCGTACGTCGGCAGCGCGCGCGGCTCGTAGCCGGGCAGCTCAAGCCCCTTGCAGTGCATCGCGAAGCGCTCCGCACCGCGGCCGATCCGCCGCGCGGCGGCACGCACGCCGTCCGCGAGCAGATCGCCCAAGCCGGCACGACGCTCGGCGATCGCGTCGATCGCAGGCAGCAAGACCGCTGCGTTGCCGAAGCGCAGCTCGGCGCCGAACGCACTGCGCGGAACGAGATCGTGCTGCGCGCACTCCATCGCAAAGGCGATCGCGGAGCCGGTCGAGATCGTGTCGAGGCCGAGCTCGTCGCAGCGCGCGATCGCGTCGAGCACCGCGTCGAGGTCGTCGACGCCGCAGTTGGGGCCGAACGCCCAGACCGACTCGTACTCGCTCGCCGCCGCGGCGCGGCGGTCGCGCTCCTTGCGCACGTACAGGTGCTCGCACTGCACCGGACAACCGGCGCAACCGGCGCGCAACTCCAGATACGTGCCGTTCGACTCGCGCGCGCGCTCGGGCGTGACGTTTTCCGCGCCCTCGAACTGCGCGGCGGTGAAGTTGCGCGTCGGAAGCTGACCCATCCGCTGCAGCACGCGCAGGTTCGCACCCGTCCCCAGCACGCGGTACTTCGCCGTCTTCGGGCCGAGCGCGCGCTCGCGCAACGCCGCCGAAAGCGCCGCGGTCGCGCGCGGGTCGGCTATCGAAACCTCACCCTTCCCGCGCAGCGCCACCGCCTTGAGCCGCTTCGCGCCGAAGACCGCCCCGGTTCCGCCGCGGCCAGCTTGGCGCCCGTCGTTTTCGACCGAGGCAAACCGTACGCCGCGCTCGCCCGCGGCGCCGATCGCGCAGACGCGGAGCGAACGGTCACCGTAGGCAGCGCGCAAAGACTTCGCCGCCTCACGCGCCGACAAGCCCACCAGCGGCGAGGCGTCCTCGAAACGAATCTGGTCGCCGTCGATCGCAAGCGTCGTCCACTCGTCGGCGACACCGGTGATCACGAGCGCCGCGAGCCCGCAGCGGCGGAGTACCGCAGAAAAGTGGCTCGACGAGAGGCCTTCGTTCAGCAAGCCGGTGAGCGGCGATATCGTCGCAAGCGCATGCTTGTTCGCAGCGGGAACCGGCGTCGACGCGAACGGCCCGGCCGCAAAGACGATCGGGTTCTCCGCTCCGAGCGGATCGATCGGACCGCGCACGCGCTCGTCGATCAGCCGCACCGCGAGCCCGACGCCGCCGAGCGCGTCGGCGAACACCTCGTCGGTGAGGGACGCGCGAAGCCACGTCCGCGTGGAGAGATTCACCTGGAGCAGCTCGCGCGGCCCGGCGTACGTTCCCGCGGCGGTGTGCGGACGCGGTTCCGTCCTCATCCGCCGCTCGCCAGAAACAGCACGCAGGGATTGTCCTCGCAGCGGATCGTCTCGCCCGCGCGCAGCGCGCGGCGTCCGTCGAGCAGCAGCAGGTTCGGCTCGACCAGCGCGTCCAGCGACGGCGCGATCACGTCCGGAACGAGCGCCGGAGCCGCTTCGGCGAGCGCGCGCAGGAAGTCGTTCAGCGCGACCGGATCGTCCAGCGGGAGCGTCACGTGCGCGACGCCGGCGAGCGCGCGTGCCATCCCGTACAGCTCGACCTTCACCGCGCCGCCGCCGCTTCCGGCGCGACGACGCGCACCTCGCCGGCCCCGGCGCAGTCGTAGCCGCCGAGCGCCTCGATCTCGGCACGCAACGCCGGCTCGTGCAACAGCTCGATCACGCGCGCGATCCGCGGCTCCTCGAGCGCCGCCGCCGGCAGCGCGAGATCGTACGGCTCCCACGCAACGGAAACGAACTCCAACCCGAACGCGTGCGCAGCGGCGCGAATCGCGAGCCCCGCATCGGCGCTGCCGTTCGCGACGAGCTGTCCGACGGCGAGGTGCGAGAACTCGATGCGCTCGTATCCGGCGATCGCTTCCGGCGCGATCCCTGCGCGCGCGAGGAGCGCGTCGAGCAGAATCCGCGTCCCCGCGTCGGGCTGGCGGTTGACGTACCGCGCGTGCGTTCGCGCCACGTCGGCCAGCGAACGAACGCCGAGCGGGTTGCCGGGCGCGACCAGCAAACCTTGCTCGCGCCGTGCGAACCGCACCAGCGCGACCGGCTCGCGCGGACCGTAGCGCCGCACCGCGGCGTCGTTGTACGTTCCCGTTTGCGGATCGAGGACGTGCGTGCCGGCCAGGTGCGCGGCGCGCTCGCGCAGGGCGACCAGCCCGGCGATGCTTCCGACGTGCGCCGAGACGAGGTCGATATCGTCGGCCGCGAGGCGTCCGGCGAGCAGGTCGAGCGCGACGTCATGGCTGCCGACCGCGAGCAGCGTGCGCTCGATCTGCGCGAGCGGCCGCAGCGCGCGCGCCGTCACGCGCGTTCCGGCGCGCGCGCCCTCGGTGAAGCGCGGGATCGTCAGCAGCACGTTGGCGCGCGAGAGCGAGGTGATCACGCCGGCGCCGCGCCGCAGCGGCGTCGCGACGAGCCGGCCGGCGACGCGCGCCGCGACCGCGCGCACGTACTCGTCCTCGCCGAGCGGCGAGTACAGCTTGCGCGCCAGCTCGACGTCGAGTTCGCGCGCTTCCGGCGAATCGCGCCGCCCGAGCCGTTCGAGCAGCGGCCGCAAGAACAGATCGGCGCAGATCGCGGCGCTCACCGGATAGCCGGGAATCCCGAGCAGCGGCACCGCTTTTTGCGACGCCGTCGCAGGACGCGCGACGGCGAGCACCAACGGATGCCCCGGCCGAATCGCGACGCCGTGCACCAACACCTCGCCGAACCGCGCGAAGATGCGCGCCGTGTAGTCGTCGCGTCCGGCCGACGAGCCGGCGTTCACTACCACGACGTCGCTCGCCGCAAGCGCCGCGCGCACCGCGCCCGCAAGCGCTTCTTCTTCATCGCGCACGCGCAGCGCGAGCGCTACGTCGCCGCCGTAGGTGCGAACGCACGCGCGCAGCAGGACGGCGTTCGAGTCGAGGATCGCCCCGGGCGGCGGCGCCTCGGCCGTCACGTCGACCAGCTCGTCGCCGGTGGTGATCACCGCGACGCGCGGCTTCCGAACGACCTCGACGCTCGCGACGCCCGCCGCGGCGCAAGCGGCCAGATCGGCCGCGCCGAGCCGCCGCATCGCCGGCACGACGACATCGCTTGCGACGACGTCTTCGCCGATCGCGCGCACGTGCTCGAACGGCGCGGCCGCCGCGCGAATCGCGACGTAGCCGTTCGCGCGCGGTTCGACCCGCTCGATCGGAATGACGGCATCGAACCCGTCGGGCAGCGGATCGCCGGTGTCGACGACCGGCGCTTCGTGCGGCGCGAGCTCGAGCGGCGCGGTCTCGAGCGCGCCGGCCGTCCGCGCCGCGACGACCGCGATCCCGTCCATCGCGCAGGCGTGATAGTGCGGCGAGGAGAGCCGGGCGATCACCGGCCGCGCGGTGACGCGGTCGAGCGCGTCGTCGAGCGCAAGCGTCTCCGTCGCTCCGTTGCAAACGCCCGCCTTCAGCAGTGCCTCGTCGAACCGCTCGCGCGCGCGCTCGAGCGGGATATCGTGCAGGAAGACGGCACGCTCGCTCACGGCAGGATCACGCGCACGCGCTCGCCGGCGGCGAGACCGCTGCGGTCGAGCGGGACGGCGATCAGCGCATCCGCGCGCACCAGCGTGAAGATGAGACTCGACGAACCGAACACCGGCGTCGCGTGCAGTACGCCCTCACCGTCGCGCGCCAGCGCGCACGCGACGAAGTCTTCGCGCCCCGGCCGCGACTGCACCGGAACGTCGAGCACCGCGCTCGTCTCGCGGGCGTCGAACCCGTCGCCCTCGATGCGCTCGCCGCCGAGCAGCCGCACCAGCGGCGCGACGATCCGCCACGCGACGACCAGCGCGCTGGCGGGATTCCCCGGCAATCCGACGACCGGCGTTCCGTCGCAGACCGCGAGCACGGTCGGCTTCCCCGGTTTGATCGCGAGCCCGTGCACCAGCACGCCCGGCGCGCCGAGCCGCGCGACGACGTCCGCCGTCAGATCGCGAACCGAAACGGACGAGCCCGCCGACAGCACCACCGCGTCGGCGTCCGCGAGCGCCTCGCGCAGCGCGCGCTCGAGCGCCGCCGCGTCGTCCGGCGCGATCCCGCGGGGCACCGGCACGCCGCCGGCCTGGCTCACCACGGCCGCGACCGTGCCGGCGTTCACGTCGCGCACCTGCGCCGGCCCGGGGACCGCGCTCGCCGGAACCACCTCGTCGCCGGTCGAGAGGATCGCGATCCGCGGCCGCGCCACGACCCCGACCCGGGTGATCCCCAGCGCCGCCAGGCCGCCGACGTCGGCCGCCCGCAGCCGCCGCCCCGCCGGCACCGCGACCGCTCCCGAGCGCACGTCCTCGCCGACGGTCAGCACGTTCTCGCCGCACGCCGCCGCGGCCAGCACCTCGACCTCAGCCTGTCCTGGGCTCGTCGAAGGATGCAGGTTCGTGTCCTCGACCATCACGACGGCGTCGGCTCCCGGCGGCAGCATCGCGCCGGTGTGGATGCGGACCGCCTCGCGCGCGCCGACGGCGCACTCCGGGACGACGCCGGTCGGCACGTCGCCCGCGACTCGTAGATAGGCCGGGGACTGTTCCGAGGCCCCGTGCGTGTCGGCGGCCCGCACGGCGTAGCCGTCCATCATCGCCCGGGCGAACGCCGGCAGCGTCTCCCTCGCCACGACGTCGGCGGCCAACACCCGCCCGAACGCCGCCTCGAGCGCGACGGTTTCCGAGCGCTCGATTGGGGAACAAGCGCGCCCGAGGACTGCAAACGCCTCGCCGGGGGGCAGGACGGTGAACAGCTCGCTCATACGAGGCTCGCCGGTCTAACCGAGCGAAACTTGGTTCCTTTCCCCTGGTCGCTGCCGAGGAGCACGACGATTCTCACGTTACCGAACACTTCGCAGTCCTTCGACGAACATCTGTCCAGCCTCGGCTTGGACGGCGTCGGGACGGTGTACCGCAACCAGAGCGTCGCGCAGCTCTACGAGCACGCCTTGGCGCGAGGCGAGGGCGTCCTCGGCGCCGACGGGCAGTTCGTCGTCGAGACCGGAAAGCACACCGGCCGCTCACCGAACGACAAGTTCTTCGTCCGCGAGCCGGGCAGCGAGACGCACATCGACTGGTCGGTGAACAAGCCGCTCGACGCGGCGCGCTTCGACGCGCTCCTGGGGCGCGTCGGCGAGTACCTCGCCGGCAAGGACGTCTTCGCGCTCGACTGCCACGTCGGCGCCGATCCGCGCTACCGGCTTCCGATCCGCGTCATCACCGAATACGCCTGGCAGTCGCTGTTCGCACGCGAGCTGTTCATCGACGACGCCGACGACGCCGCTGAGACGTTCTCGCCCGAGTTCACCGTGATCGACGCCGCGCTCTTCGAAGCCGATCCCGCGCGCGACGGCACCAACTCGCCGACGTTCGTCATCGTCAACTTCGCGCGCAAGACCATCTTGATCGGCGGAACGCGCTACGCCGGCGAGGTCAAGAAGTCGGTCTTCACGGTGATGAACTACCTGATGCCGCTGCGCGAAGTGCTCTCGATGCACTGCTCGGCGAACGTCGGCACGGACGGCGCGGTGGCGATCTTCTTCGGCCTTTCGGGGACCGGCAAGACGACGCTTTCCGCCGACGCGAACCGGCCGCTGATCGGCGACGACGAGCACGGCTGGTCGGCCGACGGCGTCTTCAACCTCGAAGGCGGCTGCTACGCGAAAGTCATCAAGCTCTCGCAGGCAGCCGAACCCGAGATCTGGGCGGCGACGCACCGCTTCGGCACCGTGCTGGAGAACGTCGCGATCGATCCGCAGACGCGCGCGCTCGACCTCGACTCGCAGGCGAAAACGGAGAACACGCGCGCCGCGTACCCGGTCGACTTTCTGCCGAACTTCGTGAAGAGCGGGATGGCGGGGCATCCGAAAACGATCATCATGCTCACCGCCGACGCGTTCGGCGTGCTGCCGCCGATCGCGAAGCTCAGCGCGGAGCAGGCGATGTACCACTTCCTCTCCGGCTACACCGCGAAGGTCGCCGGCACCGAGCGCGGGATCACCGAGCCGACCGCGACGTTCTCGGCCTGCTTCGGCGCGCCGTTCATGGTCCACCATCCGACCGTCTATGCGAAACTGCTCGGGGAGCGGATCGCCGCCCACGCGGCGAGCTGCTGGCTGGTCAACACCGGTTGGACCGGCGGGCCCTACGGCGTCGGCAAGCGGATGAAGATCGGCTACACCCGCGCGATGGTGAACGCGGCGATCGGCGGCCGCCTCGCGAGCGCGCGGTACGAGACGGAGCCGTTCTTCGGCCTCGCGATCCCGACGGCGGTGCCCGACGTGCCGAGCGAGGTGCTGAACCCACGCAACGCCTGGGACGACAAAGCCGCCTACGACGCCCAAGCGCGCAGGCTCGCCGGGCTGTTCGCGAACAACTTCAAAAAGTTCGAAGGCCACGCCTCGCCGCAGCTCTTGCAGGCGGCGATCAAGGCATAAACTCCCCGGCCGGGGAGTTCGCGATCACCATCCTGCTCGCTTGCTAGGGAACCTCCGGCTGAAATCGTAGTTCAACGCTTTCCCTTCTACGTGACGGAGGTCGTGGTGACGCGACACTTTATCCGACTCGCGGCGGTCGCGTGTATCGCGCCGCTCGTGAGCGCATGCTCGGGTGGCGGCGGAACGCGCGCCGTCCCCGTCGCGCCGGCGCAGCCCGGCGCACCCGCACCGGCGGCGGCCGGCGTGCCGCAAAGCGCGGTCAACGGGGTGGCCGTCTCGGTCCATCTTCCGCTGCGCAATTCGGAGGAGCTCGACGCGCTGATCGCGCGCCAGACCGACAAGTCCTCAGCCGACTACCGGCACTTCCTGACGCCCGAACAGTTTCGCGCGAAGTTCGGGCCCTCGCAAGCCGATTTGAACACGGCGGCGAGCACGCTGCGCTCTCTGGGCTTCGAGACGCACGCGACGTCGCAAGCGATCCTCGCGTCGGCACCGCAAGCCGTCGTCGAGCGCGCGTTCAAGGTGAAGCTGCGCGCGGTGCAGACGCACGACCGGCGCGCGGCGAGCATCACGCGCGGCGCGCTGACGACGACGAAGGCGCCGATCCTGCCGCCCGCGCTCGCGAAGCTGGGCGCGACGGTCGGCTTCTCGGCCGGCGTTCGCCAGGTCGACTCCAAGGTCGTCGGCACGGCGGCCTACGTCCCCGACAACCGCTACTCCACCGTCGGGCCGTACTGGTTCACCGATCTCAAGCAGGCCTACGGCTACCCCTCGTACCAAACCGCGAACGGCGCGGGCCGCACCATCGCGGTGGTGATCGACTCCGACATTCTCGACAGCGATCTGGCGCTGTACTTCGGGCACGAGGCGCTCGCGCCGCCGCTGGTCGAGCGGCGCCCGGTCGACGGCGGCCCGCAGCCGTTCAACCCGGCGTCGGGCTCGTCGTTCGAGGCGGCGCTCGACGTGCAGCAGGCGTTCGGCAGCGCGCCCGGCGCGCACATTATGCTGTACGGAATTCCGAGCCTCAGCGACCAGCACACGTACGACGCGTACAGCGCGATCATCGAAGACAACCGCGCCGACGTCGTGAACTCCTCGTTCGGGTTGTGCGAGCTGTACTACACCGCGGCGTACAACGGCGGCACCGACTTCACCTCGATCCTGCAGCAGTTCCACGACCTCTTCCGCCAGGGCAACGCGCAGGGGATTACCTTCGTGGCAGCGTCCGGCGACAGCGGCGCGTACGGCTGCGTCGACCCGACCGACTCGTTCCTGGTCAAGGGCGTGCAGAACCCGGCCGACGACTCGGACGTCACCGGCGTGGGCGGAACGAACCTGCTGACCAAGAGCACCGCCGGCTCGCGCGACTCGACGTACGTGAGCGAGAACGCGTTCTTCGACAAGTTCGATTCCGGCGTGCCGAACGACATCTGGGGCTCGGGCGGCGGGATCAGCGTGGTCTTCGCCAAGCCGTGGTACCAGAATCTGGTGAACACGCACGCGCGCACCCGCACGGTGCCCGACGTCGCGATGCACATGGGCGGCTGCCCGGCCGGCTCGGTTCAGCCGTGCGATCCGGCGCGTTCCTCGGTGATCGCGGCGGTCGGCGGCCAATACTGGCTCGTGATCGGGACCAGCGCGTCCTCGCCAGAGTTCGCTGGGCTGCTTGCGGTGACCGAGCAGTCGGTCGGGACGCGGCTCGGAAACGCCAACGGCTACATCTACGCGCTCTCCGGGTTCGGCAGCGAAGCGGTGTACCGCCAAGACATCCCGGGCAACAACGGCTACCCGACGACGCACGACTACAACTACGTGCTCGGCAACGGCACGCCGCACGCGGCGGTGTTCGCGCTGCAGCCGTTCGCGCCGCGGGCCGGCGTTCCGCAGACGGCGACCAATCCGTAGCGCACGAACCTTGCGCACGGCGAGCGAGGGCCGCGGGAAACCGCGGCCCTTTCGCTTGAATATCCCGCTCGATGAAGTCGACGCTCGCGCCCGGGCTCGCCGTCCGGAAGTCCGCGATTCACGGCCGCGGCTGCTTCGCGACGATCCCGTTCGCGCGGCGCAAAAAGATCGCCGAGTACACGGGCGAGCGGATCACCAACGCCGAGGCCGAGCGGCGCGGAACGCCGCGCCGCATCTTGCGGATCAGCGGGCTCGACGACCGCTGGAGCCTCGACGGAAGCCGGGGCGGGAACGGCACGCACTACATCAACCACTCGTGCCGCCCGAACGCGTTCATGCAGACGATCGGCGGCAAGTTGCTCGTGCTGGCGCTGCGCGACATCGAGCCGGGCGAGGAGATCACCGTCGACTACGTCGCGACGTACCACTCCGACAAGAAGCGCTGCACGTGCGGGGTGCCGGGCTGCCGCGGCACGATCAACAAACTGTAGCCCCTCGGAGGTCTAACGCATGGCGAAGCGTCTCCCCGCGTTCTTCTTCGGCCACGGCAACCCGATGAACGCGCTGGCCTCGAACGGTTGGACGCGCGCGTGGTCGGCGCTCGGCGCCGAGCTGCCGCGGCCGCGCGCGGTGCTCGCGATCTCGGCGCACTGGTATCTTCCCGGAACGCACGTCACCTCGATGCGCGCCCCGCGCACGATCCACGACTTCGGCGGCTTTCCGCGCGAGCTCTACGACGTGCGCTATCCCGCGCCGGGCGATCCCGCCCTCGCGACGCGCGTGCAGCAACTGCTGGCGCCGGCGGGCGTGCAGGGCGACGAGCACTGGGGGCTCGACCACGGCACCTGGTCCGTGCTGGTGCACGTCTATCCGAACGCGGACGTGCCGGTGGTGCAGCTCAGCATCGACGAGACGCAGCCGCCCGGTTTTCACTACGAGCTGGGCCGGCGGCTCGCGCCGCTGCGCGACGAAGACGTCTTGATCGTGGGGAGCGGCAACCTCGTGCACAACCTGCACGCGTACGCGTGGGGGCGGCATCCGGCGGAGCAGTTCGACTGGGCCGTGCGCTTCGAAGCGCAGGCCCGCGCGCTGCTCGACCGCGGCGAGCACGCGCCGTTGATCGACTACGAAAGTTTGGGGAACGACGCGCTGCTCTCGGTCCCGACGCCGGAGCACTATTTGCCGCTGCTCTACGTGATCGCGACGCAGCGCGACGGTGAACCGGTCAGCTATCCGGTCGAAGGCGGCGACGGCGGCTCGATCTCGATGCTCAGCGTGCGCGTCGGCTGACGCGCACCGCGTCTCACGCCGCGGCGAGGCCGAACGCCTTGAACAGCACGCGTTTCGGGCGCATTCCGTCGAACTCGCCGTAGTGGATGCGCTCCCAGGGGCCGAGGTCGAGCCGGCCCTCCGTGACCGGCACGATGACTTGGTGGCCGAGGAGCATCCGCTTGAGGTGGGCGTCGCCGTTGTCCTCGCCGGTGTGGTGGTGCGCGTAGTCCAGCCCGGCCGGCGCGAGCTTCTCGACCCATTCCAGGATGTCGCGCCACAAGCCGGACTCGTGGTCGTTCACGAAGACGCTGGACGTGATGTGCATGGTGCTCACCAGCACGAAGCCGTCCCAGAGCTTCGCCGCCGCGCGCACGCGCTCGGCGTGCTCGGTGATGTCGCGGATCTCGTAGCGCGTCTTCGTCGTGATCGTCAGGTAGTCGGTGTGCGCAATCGTCTGCCCGGCCTCGTTCACGTCAAGGTCCTTTCAGCTCAGCATTCTGTTGCGGCTGCCGATGGTATATCGAGGTCATCGATCAGCAACCGGCGAATTGGTAGTGTTTCGTGCGTTAAGGCAATTTAAGAAACGCCGCGAAATATTGCCTTCTTTTCGCGGCGGTTGTGTCCGATTCGTGACGCATGGCGACCTTCGCTCCGAATCCCGAAGCAATCGCACGCGTTCCGCGTGCGATTGCATTTCGTTACGACGCCCTGCCGCTGAGCCTCACCGACGGCGTCCTCGCCGTCGGGCTCGCCGAGCCGAACGACGCTTCCGTGGTCGATGCGCTGCGCGCCGCGACGCGGCTGCGCGTGCGGCCGCTGCCGATGCCGCGCGATTCGATTCGCGAGCTGCTGCACGTCGCCTACGGACCGGGCTCGGCGCCGCAAGCTGAGGTCGAACGAAGCGCCGACGCGCCCGCGGTGCGCGCGGTCGATCTCGTCTTCGCGCGGGCGGTCGCCGCGCATGCGAGCGACATTCACGTCGAGCCGAGCGCCGCGGGCGGGCGCGTGCGGCTGCGCGTCGACGGCATCTTGCGCGAGCTGGAGACGATCCCGGCGGAGCTGCTGCCCTCGTTCGCGTCGCGTTTGAAGCTGTTGGCCGGAATGGACATCGCCGACCGGCGCCAGCCGCAGGACGGGCGCTGCGGGATCCCGTTCGAGCAGCGCGAGATCGACGCGCGCGTCGCCTCGGTGCCGACGATCGACGGCGAGAAGCTCGTCGTTCGGCTGCTCGACCGCTACGCCGCCACGCCCGATCTCACCACGCTCGGGATGCCGGCGGAGACGCTCGCCAGGTATCGTGCCGCGGCGAGCGCGCCGTGGGGCTTCGTCGTCGTCGCCGGGCCCACCGGAAGCGGGAAGACCACGACGCTGTACGCCTCGCTCGCGGAGCTCGACGCGCGCTCGCGCAACGTCTGCTCGGTCGAAGACCCGGTCGAGATGCGGCTGCGCGGCGTCTCGCAGGTGCAAGTGAACGCGCGCGCAGGCCTGACGTTTCCGCTGGTGCTGCGCGCGTTCATGCGCCAGGACCCGAACGTGGTGATGGTCGGCGAGATGCGCGACGGCGAAACCGCCGCGGTCGCCGTCTCCGCCGCGCTCGCCGGGCAGATGGTCTTCACGACGCTGCACGCGAACGACGCGCCGCGCGCCGTCGACCGCTTCGTCGAGCTGGGCGTCGCGCGCCACTCGCTCGCCGCCGCGCTGAGCGCCGTCGTCGCGCAGCGGCTGGTGCGCAGGCTGTGCGAGCAGTGTCGCGTCCGCACGGCGATCCCCGCGCAGCTGCGCGAGCGGCTGCGCGTCGAGCAGACGTCGTGGTACGCCGCGGGCGGCTGCGCCGCGTGCGCGGGGAGCGGCTACCTCGGCCGCACCGGCGTCTACGAGCTGATGGACGTCGACGACGCGACGCGCGACGCGATCGCGGGCGGCGCTTCGAGCGTGCACGTCGCGCAGCTCGCCGCGCGCGCCGGCTACCGGCCGATGCACGAGGACGCGCTGGCCAAAGTATTGGCCGGAACGACGTCGTTCGACGAGCTCACGCGCGTCGTCGCCTGGCGAGGGGCGCGATGAGCGTCGAGGTGATTCGCATCCACGACCTCGTTCGCGGCGCGCGCGCTCGCGGCGCGACCGACCTGCATTTCGGCGGCCGCGACCGGCCCGCGCTGCGCATCGGCGGACGGCTGGTGGTGCTCGACGCGCCGCCGGTCGACGAGCCGGCGGCGCGCGCGTTTCTCGCGAGCGCGCTCTCGGCCGAGCAGCTCTTACGCTTGGACGCGCGCGGAACGGCCGACGGCGCCGCGCCGCGCGCGGCCGACGGCGCGCCGTACCGCGTGCACGCGTACCGCCACGGCGGCGGCGTGCGGGTCGCGGTCCGGCTACTCGCGCAAGAGGTGCCGACGCTGGAACGGCTCGGTCTGCCGCCGGTCGTCGCGACGTTCGCGCAGCGGCCGGCGGGGCTCGTGCTCTTCACCGGCCCGACGGGAAGCGGAAAGACGACCGCGCTGGCGGCGCTGGTCGACCGCATCAACCGCGGCAGCGAGCGCAACGTCGTCACCGTCGAAGATCCCGTCGAGTACGTGCACGTCCCCGCACGTTCGTTCGTAACCCACTGCGAGATCGGCCGCGACGTGTGCGA
>Ga0213878_10000127_pt1 | contig 37175 bp, 39 predicted proteins | sample VelepicoBEBS_R02_FD_161053 | JGI IMG/M metagenome (GOLD analysis project Ga0213878, IMG submission 161053) | Vellozia epidendroides bulk soil microbial communities from rupestrian grasslands, the National Park of Serra do Cipo, Brazil - BS_R02 | ecosystem: Environmental > Terrestrial > Soil >... | reverse complement strand
AACGTCCACAGACCCTTTGATGTCCGCGCCGCCGTCGTCTTTCAGCCAAAGATAAACAGGAATTGCCATGGAATTACTCTCCATTGTGTTGTGATGCGCCATCATCCTGCGATGACGCCTGGGTGTTGCCCGGTATCTGACAGGCATCGGCCTGCGGTACCAGACTGATTTCGACACGGCGGTTAAGCACACGGCCATCCGCCGTATCATTGGTTGCGATTGGGCGGCTTTCGCCATAGCCCTGCACCGCAAAACAGCTCTCCGGCACATCGCCGGTATCACGCATCCAGTTACGTACCGATTCGGCACGCTTCAGGGACAGCGTCTGATTCAGTTTCGGGTTACCGGTGTTATCGGTATGGCCGGACACGACAATCAGCCAGCCCGGTTTCGCTTTAACGCCGACCAGCGAGTTCACCAGCATTTTGGTGGACCCGGCTTTCAGCGCCGATTTACCCGAATCGAACAGCGACATGCTGTCGAGGCGAATGGTTTTCGGACCCTGAATGATTTTCTTAATGATCGGCGGAGGCGGTGACGGAGGTGCCCAGTCACTGACTGCGGCCTCAACGGGCGGAACCAGGCGCAGTCCCTGATACAGACCCAGGCGATAACGCAGTGGCTCCCCGCGACGCTGCCAGTCGTCAAGTAATGCGCCATCGGCCCGCAGACGCTGCTGCGCACGCAGTTTCGGTGCCACAGGCTTACCCGTCAGTTGGTGATATAACGCAAGGTGATCGCCAACATTACGGATAAGGCGCTGGTTGTTCATCCAGGAGGCCAGCATGGCGAGTGCCAGGAAAATCCCGCCCAATAATCCGGCGTAACGCCAGAACACCATTCTGCGGCTCACGCCACGTCTGCGCGGTAACGCCGGCAGCAGCAGTTCAGGCAGCGGCAGTGTACCTGTGGTCAAAACGGCATCCGGTGGCAGCGCCGTCACGGAGGTGATGTGTTGTTGCCAGAGATTGCCTGCGATACCGCTTACCGGCACCATGCACATACCCTGTACACAGGGCTTCATCACCGGCAGTTCGCCTTGCCGTACCGACAGCAGGTCATTCACCGCGCTGTTCTGCCAGGCAAGCAGACTGTCCAGCCACAGGCCCTGACTCAGACGCGAAAGACGATCATCTGATCCGGTCTCCCGGGTCCACTCCGTCAGTGACACATTGCCCTGGCCGGGCTGATACACCTGAATACCGCTCCGCTGGCTTACCGTGGTAAACCAGACGGGCTCTTCCTCCGCGCAGGCCACTGGTGGCGATACCCAGGTCACAGTCCACAGCGGAGGGATCGTGCCGAATGCCGCACGGCACTGAACGACAGCACGCTGCCAGCCCCGCAGGGACTGGGTAAAATCATCACCGGATGTGTGTAGCTCAGGCACCACCGCCAGCATGACCGAGATTTGCGACACCAGCGCCGGGCGCACCAGGCTCAGGTGCTGCGCAAAGAGGGGCAGCTGTTCCGCATCCTTCACCCACAGATACCAGCCCTGCCGGGTTTCCCGGTGACGGGAACCGGACACGAACAGCGGAGTGTTGTCGCCACAGACGAGGATAACCGCCCCCTGAAAATCTTCCGGCGGCAGGTTTTCATCCACAATGTCCCGGACAGCGGTCGCCCGCGCCTGCGAAGCCCGACGCTGACACCAGAACATCACCCCGGACACCAGAACAACCAGCAGACTGAGAGCCACACGGCTGCCTGTGGACAATGGCCAGAATCCCAGGATGAGCCACAGCGCCAGTACGGCACCCAGGACAGTTAACAGACTTCGGTACGCATCCCGCATCGCTTACCCCGGCCTGACGGTCTGGCTTACCAGCTCGGTAAGCGAAGACGAAAGGAAGAACCAGAGAGCCGCCAGGGCGACAGCGGCCACAACCCAAGTCAGCCAGTACCAGCGACTGCCGCTGCGCAGGCGTGAAGCCCGGGCAACAATGGGGGCATCTTGTGCCAGCGTGAAAGCCGGCACCCGTTCCGCGAGCGCGCGAATGATATCTTCCCGACGCTCATCATCCTGGGCGCGATACTGACCAACGAACCCCAGTTGCAGGGTCCGGTACATACAGGTCAGGACGGCGGCGTCAGGGGCGGTGTCTTTCAGCAGGTTTCGGATCCTTTCCCACAACTCCTCACCGGCATTGAGAGTGCCAAAGAAGTGTGCCTGCAGCGGGTCACGACGCCAGGTCAGGTAACCATCATCGGTGGTTCCCCGGTTCATCACGCTCTCATCAAGCAGTGCACACAGGGCATACACCATATGGTCACGGCTGATGTCGCTGTAACCTGCTTCCGTGAGCGCAGCTTTCGCCTCCTGCACCAGACGGCAGGCCCGACGATAGAGCCCTTCCCCGTCACGGACTTCCTGACCGCCCCGCAGCTGGCTGGCCATCAGCCAGCCCGGGTAGAAGAGTCGTTCTATCTGGCTGAGTTCGGATTTATTCATGAGCGCAGCACCGCAAAGAGTTCAAGATTCACATCCCCCAGTGAGCGCGGGGTATAGAATGTGCAACTGCCCATCTCAAGCATCGCCCGTGCTGCCTCAGTACTCAGATCCAGCGAGAAATACTGGTTCTCAAGACGTAACGGGATAGCGGCCGGAACATGGGTCAGCGGCTTGATAACCATCCCGCTCAGGGCCACATTCACCACATCGGACACATCATCAAAGCTGCCCGCTTTACACAACTGCGGGAATTTCGTCTGAAGTTCATGGTTCGGCATGGAGGAGCGTACGGAGAGGTAGAAGTCTGCCCCTTCGCGCAGGCGCGCATCATGCAGAGCACCTTTCCAGATCTGATCCTGATGCTCCAGGTGGATACTCACCACCCGTGACGGCAGGCTCGCTTCCAGCAGCTTATCAAGCAGTGCCAGCAACGGCGGGAATACCCGCTCCGGTACATCGTGCTGATAAGCAGGAATATCCCCGGCGTCGTGTTCCAGTGAGAAGGTCAGCAGGCTGCCGGCCAGACGGGTCAGTTCGCGGTACAGCAGTTCCGGGTGACGCTCAGGCGTCTGAAGCAATTCCGTCAGCACCGGCTCGGCGCTGTTCAGGGCATTGAGCAGCCAGAACAGGGACACATCCGCGACCGCAAAGTCTGCCATCCGCTCATTGCTTTCACGGCGCATGGCCATCAGGCGACGGCGGCGGGCCTGCAGACGAATCAGCAGGTCACCCAGTTCGGTGGTCAGCAACGGGCTTGCAGAAACGGAAAGCATTGGCGGGATAAAGGCCGGGTCGCGGCTCCACTGTCCCTGCGCATTACGCACCAGGCGTGCCACCGGACAGGTCAGGTATGCCGTGTTTTCCTGGCTGGACAGACGCAGGGTCAGCGCATTACGCAGAATCGCGAGTTCCCCGCTTTCATGCCCGGCCAGTTCCTGCACCACCACACGCTCACCTTTCCAGCGACGCGGGCGCTCACTGTCCTGGCCGTTATCGAGGTTGCCACCGCTGGCGCTCAGCAGTGGCAGCGCGACAACCACGTCAACAGCCTCACTGCCAGCTGCAACAGACAAATCACAGACCGGAGGAAGCGTGTCTGCCAGGTCGGTATCAACAAGGGTACCGTCCTGAAAGCGCACCACCAGACGGTTGGCGTTCAGGCGCGAGAGCGCCAGTGCAGCATCATCAAATTCTGCCACAACCACGCCCCAGGGATGAGAAATACCCATCCGGGCGACCATGTCGGCAACGTGTTCATTCCAGCGGGCCTGCTGCTGGAACTGTTGCGGGGCCAGAGCGGCCCCATCCTCCCAAAGTGGGCGGTAAATTTTCATCCCTGATTTCCCCTCGCCTTACGATTTGGCTTTCGGCATCTGAGAAACCAGTGACAGGTTGACGTCCATCCCTTCCACCTGGAAGTGCGGTACGGCATAGAGTTTCACGCGGAAGAAACCCGGGTTGTCTTCGATATCTTCTACGACAACTTTGGCATCACGCAGCGGGTGAGACGCCTGCAGCTCGTCGCCCGGATCGGTCATTTCAGTCACCAGACCGCGAACCCAGGTATTCAGTTCCAGCTCGAGCAAACGCCTGTCCTTGGTGGTGCCGATGTTTTCACGCTGGATGAGTTTCAGGTAGTGCGCGATACGCGACAGCAGGAAGATATACGGCAGACGCGCGTTGATGCGACTGTTGGCCGTCGCATCGGCGGTGTCATACAGTGCCGGTTTCTGGGTGGAGTTAGCCGAGAAGAAGCAGCTGTAGTCGCGGTTCTTGTAGTAAGACAGGGGAATGAAGCCGAGATTCGCGAACTCGAATTCGCGTGTTTCCGGGATCATCACTTCTGACGGGATCTTCACCTGATTGCCGGTGCCCAGATCGTACAGATGGATAGGCAGGTCCTGAACAGCACCACCGGCCTGCGGGCCACGGATTTGTACGCACCAGCCGTTGTTGATAAAACTGCGCACCATGTTGGCGGCAAAGGCGAAGGAGGCATTGGTCCACAGGTATTTATCGTGATCCGGGCCTTTCACTTCTTCCACATAGTTGAAGCTGCGCACTGGCACGGTGTCCGGACCATACGGCAGACGACCGAGTACGCGCGGCATCACCAGACCGATATAGCGGGAATCATCCGTCTCGCGGAAGGATTTCCACTTGATGTACTCGGCACGGTCAAAGTAGTTACCGATATCTTTGATGGCCGCCACGTCCTCCATTGAGTCCTTGAGGAAGAATTTCGGGCCGGCAGAGCCGATAAACGGCATATGAGCTGCAGCAGACACTTTCGAAATATTGCGCAACAGGGCAACATCTTGCGCAGAGGCATCAAACTCGTAAGCAGAAATCAGTGCAGCAATCGGCTCGCCACCCGGGCTGTCGTACTCTGCCGTGTACGTGTGCTGGTATAATCCGCTCTGAATAATCTCCGGCGCGTCTTCAAAGTCCTGACGCAGATCGTCTTTCGACAGGTCCAGCAGTTCGATTTTGACGTTCTGACGGAAATCGGTTTTATCGACCAGCGACTTCAGCCCACACCACAGACTCTCTACCGCCTGAAACTCCTCGTGATGCATAACCGCATCCAGTTGGCGGCTAATCTGGTGATCCAGTTCAGCGATATGGTGGTCAATCAGCGTCTTATCGAGTTTTTCAACTTTTGAGCCGGCTTTGGTCAGGCACTCCAGAAAAACCTGCATCCCGGCCGTTAAACGTTCATCAGCGGTCGCATCCGACATCGCCTGGGCGTCCTGCCAGATATCCAGCGCGCTCAGCTCAGACACCGGGTTCAGGTTGATTTTTTCAAACAGGGATGCGTAAACCCCACCCGTTGCAGGACGTTCAAGCACTACGTTTTCGCCACCAGCGGCATTCTCTTTTTTTACAGACATCAACATCTTCCTTATTAATCCGTTAAAACATCGTGACCGTTATGCTTCTTTCGGAGCCAGTGCCGACAGTTCACTGCGCAGTTCGGCGCTCAGCGCCGGGTCGAGCAGGATTTTTTCCAGTTCCTTACGGAAGGCCTGGTTGTCTAAAAGGTTGGCTTTGAGGTCACGGAGCAGGTTACGCATGGCGAGCATCGCTTTCAGTTGCGGTATGCTGGCCGCCACCTGTTCTGGCGCAAAATCCTTCATGCTGTGGAACGTCAGTCTGATATTGTCTTCACTGCCGTCACCGGCCAGGGTGTTTTCTACGGACAGATTTACGGAAGGGGAAAACTCGGATAACACGTTGTCGAAGTTGTTTTTGTTAATGCTGACCGGCTCACGCTCCGATACAGGTCGCTGCTCGCTACCATTGCTGTAATTCCCCACCACCATCAGTTTCAGGGGCAATTCGACTTTCTTTTGACTCCCTCCGGTGTGCAAATCCAGCTTTATGTTAACGCGCGCCTTGGGTATTTCGGACTGATAGGAAGAGTTAGACATGGCTGTCCCTGTTCTATTGAGTGATAGAAACGGTCAATGCCAGTGAGAAATTAATAAGAAAGGCTTACCCTGCCAGAACAACCTCCCGGTTCACGTCATCCTACGTGAATAAAAACACCGGAGTCAAAAGCGAGCACATTCCATTCACTAGCATGTTGACACTGTATTTTGGGGTGTTTATCTGAAATGAAAAAATTCAGATAAGACCCCATAGGCAAGAGTGTAGGAACGTTCCCTAATCAGCGGAAATAAAAATATGTAACATAAATTTACAAATGACATATTTAACAAATAATAATAACCCTTCTGTTTTATAAGGGTTTTCTCCACAACACCCTTTCAGACCTTATGAAATAAGGATGTACGGCAAATGATCACTTTGCCTGAGGGTTTAAAACCGTACAAAATTACAACAATCACGCAAAGAATCTGATTTTTAATTTTTATCGAAATATGAGGGCCCGTTCACTACCGGGTAAGTGGAATGGCCATGATCGGATTCAACGTCAGATTTTTGCTTTTTCACTTAAATGAGGCTTATCTATTTTCGCCAAAAGATAGCCTATAGTTGTAATGATGAGTGGCCGTTCACGAGGCAATGCAGCGTGGCGGCAGAGGTACCATGGGGTAACTTACGCGTATAGAGAGACAGACTATCATGTCAAATTTTTATGTCCGCGGAGTGCTGGCCAACCTGATAACGCTGTTAATTTTTCTTGCATGCATATTCATTCCTGCGGGGACCCTGGATTACTGGCAGGCATGGGTCTTTGTGATTGTGTTTGAGATAAGCTCGCAGGCGTTGGGTATTTATTTTCTGATGCATGACCGAAAGCTGCTCGAGCGTCGTATACATTTTGGTCCTCGGGCGGAACAGCGTCCGGCGCAGAAATTTATCTCATCGCTGTTCATTCTTGGCTTTGTCGGGTTCGTCGTACTTCCTGCGCTCGACCATCGTTTTAGCTGGTCACCAGTGGCACCCATTGTCTCCATTCTCGCAGAGATATTTATCATCATATCCTTCCTGTTGTTCTTCTCGGTGATGAAATCGAATACCTTTGCGGCTTCTACCATTCAGGTGGAGGAAGGGCAGACCGTTGTGTCAAACGGCCTGTATGCGTACATCCGACACCCGATGTATTCAGGTGCATTGCTACTTCTTGCGGCGATGCCGCTTGCACTCGGTTCCTGGTGGAGTATTTTCCTGCTCGTGCCATTCTTCCCGGTACTCGCCTGGCGCATCTTTGATGAGGAAGACTTTCTCAAAGAGAAGTTGCCTGGTTATAGCGACTATATGCAGAAGGTGAAATATCGCCTTGTTCCCCACGTCTGGTAAGGCATTCTTGCGCTCTGAGTACATCTGCCACTACAGATAGTCTACAACCTGATAAGACTGGAAATGAGCCCGATAGCACGGAAACCTGGGTAGCGCCGCTGCGGATAAGTTCGCCCACAAGGCGTTTTTTTGCTTTTTAAACGCAGGTGCCTCCACTACTCCAGCAGCTTAAACTGACTTAATAAGCATTGAACAGAGTGCAGCATTAAGTGCTGCACTTGAGGTTACAACTTGGTCTGACTGAATTTTTCACGTGGAATATGATTCACGGAAGGCGGCGGCGGCGGCGGTGGCGGCGGCAATGGAATACCGTTTGCGTCCAGTTTCAAGGTAACAGGTACTCTGTTCGCCTTCTCCGCTTCTGCCGCCTTTTGTTTCTCTTTCTCCGCAGCTTCTGCATTAAGCGCAGCAGCTACCCTTGCGTCTTCTTTAGCTTCATTCGCTTTTCGCGCAGGCGCGGAGTTAGCGAATTCTGCTTTAACCTTGGCCAGCTCCACCTGCCACGGCTTCAGCACCTGGCCTGTCGGGTTCATGTCCACCACACTGGCATTACCCGCTCGTTTCGCCAGTTTGCGGGCAAGTTCATCTAATACTGCATCCTGAACCGATCTATCGGGTGACTTCTTCCCTTGTTCACCAGCAGCCACTTTATTCATGCCGCGGGTTGGATTAACTAATTTTTGCGGAACAGGATTCATGGGGGGCGGTGGCGGCGGCAATGGAATGCCATTTGCGTCCAGTTTGAGGGTAACGGGTGCTTTGCTCGCTTTCTCAGCCTCTGCAGCCTTTTGTTTCGCTTTCTCCGCAGCCTCCGCATTAAGTGCGGCAGCTACCCTCGCCTCTTCTTTGGCTTCAGCCGTTTTCCGCTCAGGTGCGGAGCTAGCGAATTCTGCTTTAGCCTTGGCCAACTCCACCTGCCACGGCTTCAGCGCCTGGCTGGTATGGTCCCCCTCCGCCATGCCTGCGCCACTGGCCCGCTCAGCCAGTCTTTCTTTAAGTGCAGTTAAAAAGTCGGCCTTTTCTGGGTTTTGTTTCAATAACTGTCGATGACTGTTTTGTACCAGTCTGACACAACGTGCTAAGGGACTGACGTTTTGATCGCTGATTAACTCAGAGTGTTTCGATGTTACCGGGGGCGAGGTTTGTACCGCGACGCGCCCCGCTATAGCACCTGAAGAAATCATAGTTATCCACCTGGGAATTTACGTTTTTTTGCATTCGATATGCACAGCTGACACAGCATGATATCCAGAAGAAAAAATAAATGACATCACGAACGCTGTGAACGTAGCGCTACAGCCTGTGCCACCAACACTGTTAATTTCTGATTTACCGCTCTCGCGTTATGAATATCTTCTCTGGTAAACGGACTGCCAGCACAGTTGAAAAACTTCTCCGAATGCTTATCGAGCTTCAGGACATTTTTCAGTGTAGCGTTAAGATTTCCCTTGTTAGCACTTTTTGCTAACTGACGTGCATATGATTCCGCTTTATCGTGCATCCCCATGATCTTACTCCCCTTCGGCTCAACAACATTCCCAATACGGTTGAGTGACTGGATTAGTTTACTTGTTGATTTTTCAATATTGTCTTTCGTTTCTTGGGAAATATTGCCCACTTGCGCTGGACGAAAAAAATTCGGGATCTTCATACGGTATAACTCCTGTTAGTAAGAAACATATATAGCATGCAACCAGCACGCATCTCTTTCAAAAAACGCCCGTAGCTATCATATTTCTGGAAACGGACAGACAAGACACAGCTTCGCTATTTTTCAGTAAAAAGCCGGACAGAAAAAACACATTGTTTTCCTGTCTCAGAATGGCTATCAATGGGATTACACATACACCTGGCGTCTCCAGGATGAAGAAACGGTCATGCTTCCAAAGGGTTGTAATGATGCCTTTCAATATACGTGCCGATAACTTTTTCATGCAGCTCTACCGAACGCGAATAACAGTGATCTTGCCCACAAGATGTATTTCTGACGGAACTTCACGTTCGTAACGCCCCAGTCATCGGTAGTAATAAAACCCAGACTGAATGGCTGAAGTAATGCCAGCTGGCGACGACAGGTTTCATCCGTTCGTGGGCCAAAGACATGGGCAATGACCTGTTTCCTTTTTGTATCAAATGCATACCATAACCAGTGCCGGTTTTTCTTGTTTCCGACGTAAGACCACTGCTCATCAATTTCACAGATGAGAGCAACATCCTCATACGCCACAGTTCGGCAGTCACTTGTTTTGGCGAGAGTTTTTTAAGGTTCGGATAACGGTATTGATGCCGACTTTCAGAGTACGCACCGTATCCCTGACACCGGAGCCATTGAGGCAGAATAGACGCTGTAATGTCTGAAGCAGGAAAACAGCCCTCAGGAATATTTGAGGCTCGCTGTAAATCTCCACCAACGCTGTGTCTACTCACACAAACGGGTTGCATGGCAGGGCCTTTACGAAATACACCACGGCAAGAATCAACACCTTGTGTAGAAAAAGGCATACTCCCTCCTGAGGATAATATTATAACTGAATACCCAGGGTCACATAAATGATGTTACATGTTTTCTACTGTGCTCAATAATCCGGCATATACTCCACCACCGCTTCAGCCAAATCCTTAGCGAAAGATTCAGGATCTGGCATATGATATTCCAACGCTAAATCCCGTAACGTATGTACGATTAAGGTCTCAGCATATTGGGTAATACTTTCATGCTAGCCACTCGAATGTCTTAAACGGTGTTTAACAAGCAACAAGACAAATAAGTACATTGCGTTGACACAAGAAAGCCGGAGGCAAAAAAGGTCCTCAATCACACTCTCAAACACCACTTAAAAAGGCGCTTCTGACTGGCGTTAAGTCTTCCCCTGGCGCTTTTTGCAACTTTGCGGCCGCGTTAAGCGGGTCTGGTTCAAATTCCGGGTGGATTGTCAGCGGTATCTCCATGGATTTTGCTTCTTGTAACTCACTCAACGTCACGACCCCACCACCATAGGCCAGAAATTCTCCCGTTCGCGAAAGTCCATTCTGCTTTGTGGCGACATAGACCATATAAGAGGCGCCAGTCTCATCAAGTACTTTCCATGAGGCACCAGGATCGTTAACGAAGATCACCCTATCGCAATCTTGAGCAACTCCCCCTCTTGCATGTTCAGACACTATCCCGAGCGTTCCAACTCCCTTATTTTTCGCAAGTTCATAAACGGCGCCGATCCCTTCTGGGGTTGCACCAGCTACAACGCAAAGATGATGTGCGCCATAGCGGTTTATCGCCTCATCCAACGCCGATGAAAGCTGAGCCTTGAGGCTCGCACTGTCGCTATAGCCAAGACCCGAAAAACCACTGAAAACCATCACATGTTTATCCCTGGTGTAATTATCGATCTCAGACTTCACACTATCGCGCCGCACGGAGGGTATATCCCCTATTACTGCTGGTGATAAAACAGAAACGCGATTCGTGACACTGGAAAACATACTTACTCCTTTCGACACCATTACTGATATTCAAGTTTTTAGCGCTGGACATGCTCTGCGATGTATCATTCCCTCCATAAACCAAAACAGAGTTAATCACATCCCTTTACTCAACAAACGCTCACTCTGTTTGTACCGCATAACCTCATCGCGTTATATCAAAAAACGCTCTTTGCTGTTACCTGGCTGAGCTTTACAGGAGACGCCAGAGAACCCACCATCCCGAGGAATCCTTCCGCTTTCGCCAATACTCCCCCTAACAATTATTTGGACGCTAACATTTTTAAATAACATAAAGAATCCAACAAATAACACAAAAATCCACATCAATAACATTATTATTTATTTTTAAATTTTCATTAATTTTTTCATAATGCTGCGCACAAACCACGCAATACGGTACAAGATCCATCCCCCACCACCACTTTATTTAATAAAGTTACAATACGTCATAGATCAGTGAAAATTATTTAAGTTTTAATATTGTTTAATGAAAAAAATTTTCATTACGTTGTTTTTCGTCAAACAATAGAACTTAAGGGAATCAATAAAATCATTTAAAAACAATAGGTTGAATGGATGAAAAACAAAAAACCACTCAATAACAGCACAAAAACCATTCCAAGAGAATCCCGGATCATGTAATTACATACATCAAGAAAAGCCCCCGCCCCCCCCTGATTCTGCTGCATCAATCAAAGTTCAACACACCGCCAAAAATCAAGAAACACCATTCCAAAAAAATCAATAAAAAACTTAGTTTGAGTTAAATAATTTATTTAACCAGGGAAAGCTGTTGCCACCTAAAACAATACATAAGCATTATTTATAAGTTTGCGATTTTTAATGCTTTTCAACTTTTAACATATTGCCCCATCGACTAGCATGATTAAAAATTGAAATGAAATATTACTTAAAAATATTAGAACAATGAAAAAAGCCAAGGAACAGGCGTATTAAAAGCATTAGATCTCACAATAAAAACACACAAAACTCATTTATAGCAACACCTATAACCCTCGCACGACGTTGTTGTTAATTAGTTAAATCCAATATCTCCATTTAAATAATTATGGGGTCAGATGAATTACGCCCCTCTTATGGACATTTTTTGAAAGTAATAGATAAAAAATAAAATCATTATCGCCACTACACAGGCGGATAGCCTATCTTCAGGGCATTGCTCTGGTACCGTATCCATCCCCTACTCCTGAAGTCAGGAGACACGTTCTAATACCGAGTGATGCATACCCACGAAGGCATCCTCTCCAGCAGCAAAATTATACAAGGAGTAAGGCTTTGGAAATGACATCCTACACTGATGCCCGCATGGATAAACAATATGTCTTTGGTGATTTCGTCTTATACACTGGCGGAACACTGGTTCATCGAGAGCGGCAGCTTCATGTTCCACCTAAAGAGTTAGCGGTCCTCACCATGTTGCTGGAAGCCGCCGGAGAGCTGGTGAGCAAAGATACACTCCTGAACCATATATGGGCCGATAACGATGTAAACGAAGAATCGTTGACCCGCTGTATCTATGCGTTACGGCGCATACTGTTAGAAAGTAAAAGTTGCCGTTATATCGACACCGTATACGGCAAAGGTTATCGTTTCAGCCACCCCGTCGTAGTGGTATCCCCACAGGTAGCTGAAACATCGCGGAGCTCAATTGCCGTTTTGCCTTTTCGCACGCACCCACAGCTGAATGCGGTGAACCTGCACCACTCCCTGATACAGGCATTATCACAATATTCACCTTTTGGGCTGATTGTTCTCCCCGCAACCATTACCCAGTATTGTCACGATCTGTCTGACATAATGACATTGATCGAACAGTTGAATCCTGATTACTACCTGGCAGGCCAAACCGTGCCCTGTAGCAATGGTTGGAAAGTGCGCGTGGAGCTGGTTCGCACCAATGGCCACCAATTAATACACAGCGAAAGTATCGAACTCTGTCCAGACCAGCCAATCTCGGCTTTGCAGAATCGACTGACCACGCTGTTGCCACAATGTATCCCAGAACTACGCTGGAATCCGGGACAAACCAGCGATCTGGGGTCCCTTGATACAGCCATTCTCTATCTGAATGCGCGCCATGAAATGAAGCGTCATACACCTTCCAGTCTTCGCCAGGCGCTCACCATGCTTCGACAGTGTATAGGTTTAAGCCCTGATCACGCCCAACTGTACGCCAGCCTGGCCGAATGCTACCTGACGATGTCTCAATTAGGCCTTTTTGATCAGCAGCAAGCCCTTGCCAACGCCAGGCAAGCAGCAAACAAAGCCGTTGAGTTGGCGCCTGGTCATCCCCAGGCTCTGGGGTTACTGGCACTACTGAGCTGTATGCATTCTGAACACGCCGTCGCAAAGGCTCTTTTCAAGCAGGCCCGCTTGCTGGCACCCGACTCTCCCGACCTTTACTATTATCACGCCTGGGCTATGTTCCTGTCCGGCGAGTTTCTACAGGCACAGAGTTCATTGAATGAGTGCCTTAAACGCGATCCTGCCCATATTCCAGCCAGTACGCTCTATATATGGCTGATGTATTACACGTCGCGTCTGGATGAGGGTATTGCTCTGGGTAAACGCCAGCTCGCTCAATACGGACAGGATAACCCGGTTTTACAAAGCATCCTGGCACTATTACTCGCATTGCAACAGCAGCACGATCAAGCAGAAGCGTTAATACAGGTCATACGAACCTCAGGTGCTGACGCCGGCCTAATCGCGGTAAATCTTCGGTACGCGGATTACTGTCTCCAGGGTAAAAGCGCGTTACCCGGATTAAAGGCCTTTTTGAGTAATATTGACTGCCGGCACGTTAGAGCAAGCCTGCTGCCTTTAATTCTGGTGACACACGGACAAAGCACTGCGCTGGAGTTTTGGCGACAACTGCAAAATGACGATTATCCTTGGATTAAAGTATTCCGCCATGACCCTCGTCTTAATCTGCTGGCAAAAGAAATCGAACGCCACCATTCGGAGGCGGCGTGAAATATATCATCGCGATACTATTTCTATTCTCAGGGATAAGCGCAGCACGAGCCGATTGCTGGGATCGCGCTGCCAGCATGTTTAATATTTCGCCGCAGCTGTTGTACGCCATCGCCCAACAAGAGTCGTCATTAAACCCCGCAGCCGTTGGGCGAAACCGCGATGGCAGCAAGGATCTGGGGCTGATGCAGATCAACAGCAAACATTTACCCCGCCTACGTAAACTGGGTATTGATGAACAACAACTCAAAGACCCGTGTTTGTCGATTATCGTCGGTGCCTCTATTTTATCGGACATGATGAAGCGCTACGGATACACCTGGGAGGCCGTTGGCGCTTATAACGCTGGGACCGCACCAGGCAACCATGCCAGGCGTATGCACTATGCCGAACAAGTATGGCAACGTTATCAAAAGATAAAGACAGTACATCTACTCCAGTAATACTGACCACCGCGATCTCGCCTACCTGAGTAAAATGAGGGAAGCCCCCTCCCGGCAGCCATTCGTGTTATAACGTGAAGCTTAATCTTTGATGGGTTTATTCAGATTCAGGGCAGCCACTTTGGCCCGAATACGTTGTTCCAGAATCGCAATCAGCGCCTGGTTATCCAGCCGATCGACCCTCTGGCCGTCTTCATAGAAGGCACTTTTATTTACCGCTCCGGCAAGCCCCAGGTCTGCAGTCAGCGCCTCGCCGGGGCCATTAACCACACAGCCGATAATTGAGACGTCCATAGGCGTCACAACATCCTCAAGGCGTCGCTCCAGCTCATTCACCGTGCCGATGACATCGAACTCCTGACGTGAACAAGAAGGGCACGCAATGAAATTGATACCTCGGGAGCGAATCCGCAACGATTTCAGAATGTCAAAACCGACCTTCACCTCTTCTACCGGATCGGCTGCCAGCGATACTCGCAACGTATCACCGATCCCTTCTGCAAGCAGCATACCGAGGCCGATGGCTGATTTAACTGCTCCAGCCCGAAGGCCACCAGCTTCGGTAATCCCCAAATGCAGCGGCTGTTCGATTTGTTGGGCCAGCAGACGGTAAGCCCCAACGGCCAGCGCAACATCAGACGCTTTGACACTCACCTTAAAGTTCTGAAAATCAAATTTATCCAGATATTCCACATGGCGTAATGCAGACTCCACGAGCGCTTCAGGGGTAGGTTCACCATATTTTTCTTGTAAATCTCGTTCAAGCGATCCCCCGTTTACACCAATGCGGATCGGAATATTGCGATCGCGAGCACAATCAACCACCGAGCGAACACGCTGTTCATTGCCAATATTTCCCGGGTTAATACGCAAGCAATCAGCCCCGAACTCCGCTACCTTCAGCGCGATACGATAATCAAAGTGGATATCAGCCACGACCGGTATGGTTGACTGTACTTTAATCAGGCGAAATGCCTCCGCCGCCTCCATTGTCGGTACTGAAACCCGCACAATATCAGCACCTGCACGCTCGATTTGTTTAATTTGGGCAACGGTAGCAGCAACATCCGTTGTTTTTGTGTTCGTCATGGTTTGCACGGTGACCGGAGCACTCCCGCCAACCGGCACGTTACCCACCATAACGGTCCTGGTGTTTCGACGAATGATAGTCGAATGCAAAGAAGACATCTTTTCATTACCTCTTTACTATTTGCATGTATTTTAAAAAAGAAGACCTACTAAAAAACTGGCGGCTCAAAGAATTATGCCGCCAGGGGGGAATACGGGGCTGCGGCAGCTACACAGATCGCACTATCCCCAAAAAAAGTATTTATTCATCCAACGTATTACAGACAAACGCTCGTCTTTAGCAACTCACCGGGTAAGCCCTAATTCTCGCTTAGCGGCTGAAGCCGCCTGAATTAAATCTTCGAGAGCTTTCAGGAGTTCTGCGGCTGAACTCCCTTCCGGCATACGCGCCAGAGCAAGTAAAGTTGTCCCTTCAGCATCTGCTGCTAACCCACAAGGCCCGAAGTAGTTCATCTGCCGTGCATACTGTAAGCGCGCAGTATCCGAAGGAAGCTCTCCTAACGGGCAAATCATTTCCAGCCCCTGGGAGGATTCATCAAAGTGCACCAGTAGATCGTCGCCAATCAATAACGTTGCATCCTCACCATCCAGCTCCAGATCCAGAGCGTCATACAGGCTATATAATAAAGTCTCCATTTCACGCTTCCCTTATGATTTAACCAGCCCTGACAACCCCTGCGTTTGCAGCCAGATATCTTCATTACCCACACGTTGGTGGTATGACAGATTCAACAACGTGTGAATTGATCGCGTAGATGCTGAAGATGGCGTCGATAATTCAGACAATAACGCGGGTTCTTCGCCACGCAAACACTCAATCTTTGGTGGCGCTTTTGCCTGTGTCGCCACAACCTCTCTCTCGCCCAGGCGACCGGTGTTCATTACACGAGATGATTTTGCACCTGATAGTATTTGCAGCAAAGACACGCCAGCAACGTTGTGTAAAAACATAAAAGCCCTCCAGGTAATATGGCTCAAGCCGAATGCCTGGCAATATGTAAAAGCGCTGCCTGGCTCCTCTTTATGCTGCTCAGATTCCTATAATCAGAACCGGGTAAATATCAGAAAATGCTCATGCGCAGAGGATCTCCATTCCCGGCATTGACCAATTTATGCAAGTCCCCGCACAAGGTTCTCGCTATCTTATACTCCGTCAATGCGCTATCGTGATGGTGCGACCATGCCCCTTGCGTCTTTGTAGCTATCCAGGAGTATTTGAAATGAAAGTTTCGTCAAGTCAACCGACCCTGATGGCGAATCAGGCTATACAGTCAGAAAAAACCGGAGCTGTCACTACAGGAAAATCCTCTCCTCTCGCGATGATGATGTTCCATTGCAGTAACGTCATGTCGCCGCTCGCAACGACGCAAGACAGAAAAACCAGTGATGCTCATGAACTCGCTTATTTTCGTCAACAGGGGTGCGAGGAACTGCTAATACTTCTGGAGGGATTACCTACCACACCGGCATCGGCGGCGCTGAAAAGGAGCCTGGAAGCGTTAAAGGACAGGACTGCACGCCCCCATTGTTTAAATATTGCCGGTAATCTGAAAGAGGCAAGAAATATAACTCCGGGAAAATAATAGCCTCGTATTTTTACCCGCCAGACTCCCCTCACGAATTAAACTATTTTTGAACGATACTGAGGTGGTCGTGTGATTATGTTCATATGACCGCCTGTTCATACGCCCCCCCTAATCTCACTATCATTATGTTAATGAGCCCTCATGCGATCTTTTTCCAACAATCTCGCCTTCATCCCAATAATTCATCGGCTTTTCATCAGGATGTCTAAAGGATAACCAATATATAGTGCACGCTATCATCATAATCCTGTATTTACAGACTCTCACTATGGCAACCGATACTTTAAATTCTACTTCGCACAACGTCGTCATCCGGCTACTCAATAGCTCGCTGTGCGGCTGCGAATTTTTGTTATCCCCCGGGCGCACGCTATTTGTCGTTGGAGAACGCTCAAGCCTTGTCACTCATGACAACATTCCGGAACTACCCGGAGATACGCTCTTTGTTCCGCTGGAGCAAGGAGGGGTCAATTTCGAAGTCGTATTCAACGCATCCAGTCCAGAAGATATTGTCCTGCGGGAATTACCCGGGGATGAGAATAACGCTCGTGAACACAAGGTTATCTTCAACCACGTTATGCACGTCGGCGCACTAGCACTGGCGCTTCGTCCTGAACATCTGTCCTGGTCGCCGGAAATCTTAGCGTACCCAAAAACCAAACGACCTGAAGAATCAAAACCACGCCCGCGCTACGCGCCAACCCTGATCGCGCTGGCGATCGCGGCGTTACTGCTCCTGGCTGGCGGGTATTGGTTATGGAACAGCCCACAGCAGCAGGCCAATGAACTCGGCATGTTGTTGGGAAACGAGAATCAGCGTTTCCAGGTTCTCCCCGGACGTAACAAGACCCTCTATGTGGTCGCCGCTAACGAGCGGGATGCGTCCTGGGCCCAGCAGGTGATCGCGCGAGGGGAGAATAGTGACCCGGCTAAAGTGATCAGTCCTGAACGAGAGAATGAACGGGTGGCCCGCTGGCTCGCCGACAATTATCCGACCCTCGCCTACTATCGGTTACAGCTGGATGATCCTCGCCAGCCTCAGCTCTGGATCAGCCGCCAACGCTCAACGATGGCGACCGACGGTCTCCAGACGTTGAATAGCAGATTGATGTCCCTCTTACCCTATACGAACCGTATAGACATTGTCTCCATCGACGACGCCACTGCAGTTCGCCAGGCGGAAGCCGAACTCAAGAGGCAAGCATTACCCTATTCCCGAAGCGACCAAACCGACGGGGTGACCTTTGTTATCCAGGGCGCTCTGGATGATGGAGAGCTGCTACGGGCACGGCAACTCGTCGACAGTTACTACCGTCAATGGGGCGGACGCTATGTGCAGTTTGCAATTGAATTGAAGGATGACTGGCTTAAGGGCCGCTCCTTCCAGTACGGTGACCAGGGCTATGTCAAAATGAGCCCTGGCCACTGGTATTTCCCTAAACCCCTGTAACGTTAAAAAAGGAAATTATCATGGCATGGTCAGGTTATCTTGATGATATATCGACAAATTTTAATACTGGCGTAGAAAACCTGCAGCAGCAAGTCGACGACGCACTGGATGCTCTTACCAAAAAACCGTCCGATCCACAACTGCTGGCGGCATATCAGAGCAAACTGTCTGAATACAACTTATATCGCAACGCACAATCCAACACGGTCAAAGTGTTCAAGGATATTGACGCTGCCATCATACAAAACTTCCGTTAATCCACTGGCGCCTTGCAGATCTTCTGCGGCGCTTCAAGGAGTTTGTCATGCCAACGCACGCCATCCAGTCGCTGGATGCTCTGACCGACCGTTCACGCGATATCACCCGCCAGGAGACCGACGTTGTCTCGCTGGATGATCGGCTTATTCAGGCTTTCTCCAAATCCGCCGTCAACCTCGGTATGGAGAAAGACGCTATTCTGGCGCGTCTGGAACAGCCCAATGCCGTGACCGACCCGGCGGAACTATTTTCCCTGCAATTACGCTCCTCAAATTATAATCTGGAGGTTTCCCTCATCAGTACCCTCACACGTAAAGCGGTAGGTGCCGTTGAAGGGCTGTTGCGCTCATGAAAAGTCTTTATGCTGTTCTGCTCGTTTTTCTGTTGACGGCGTGTCAGCAAAAAGACCTGCTTGAGGGGTTGAATCAACAACAGGCCAACGAAGTGATTGCTGTTTTGCAACGGCATAACATCGAAGCGGATAAGGTTGACCGGGGGAAAGCGGGTTTTAGCATTCTGGTTGCTCAGTCGAACTTTGCCGCCGCCGTTGACTGGTTGAAAATTTATGATCTCCCCTCACGCCCCAGAATGGAAGTTGCACAGATGTTCCCTGCCGACTCACTGGTCTCATCGCCGAGAGCCGAAAAGGCAAGATTGTACTCCGCTATTGAACAGCGGCTGGAACAGTCGCTGCAGAGCATGGAGGGGATATTGTCTGCGCGCGTCCATGTGAGCTACGACGTTGATTCAGGGGAAGGGGGGCGTCAGGCTAAACCGGTCCATCTGTCAGCGTTAGCCGTATATGATCGCGACATTGACCCTGAGCAAAAAGTTAACGATATTAAACGCTTTCTGAAAAACAGCTTCTCTGATGTCGAATACGACAACATTTCTGTGGTGCTCTCAAAGCGGAGCGAAGCGCAACAGCAGGCCCCAACGATACCGGTGAGTAAACGTGGGATCGGCCTGGCTGGCTGGCTGGTCTTTTTACCCTTTCTGTTAGCGTTGGGCGCCGGAGCCTGGTTATGGCAACGTCGTCGCGCGACACCGGATCGCTCTCCCTCGCCAGAGGACGCAATGAGGCGCGACGATGCGTAAATTGTCGTTGTCTGACGCGCTACAACGCGTGCTGTTTGATCCACTCTCTTATCTGCACCCACAGCGGGTGCGGATCCCAGCGAGCCTGACAGTACGCCCGGCCGCACGGGCGGCCGCCAATGAACTCCTGCTTCACGCCTATCGGCTGGAGGTACGTTGCGCCGCGCTCTCGCCCCTGGCAAGGCAGTGGGTACGCCACTGGAACCATCTACCACAAGCAGCCTATCTGATAGGCTGCCACGCCCTGCGAGCGGAACTGGCCTGGGGAGGGGCGTCACTCAGCCTCCCCGCATGGACTCACCCTTTTACGACCATCGATCTCCCCGTCACGCAACCTGCTGGTCAGACTGTGACGGGGCACGACATACTGCTGAAAACAGGGTATTCCCAGCTGCTGGCGTGGGCGTCGAAGCTCCCGAAACCGCTGGCACAACGATTTCCCCTGCTGTTCCCTTTCGATATTGACACGGTGGCCATTCAACCGGCCGCAGACCCTTTGATTCTGACATTGGCCCTACAACATGCCCAGAGATATCCCAACATCCCCCCTGTGTTCGCCTGTTGACGGCGTATTGCTCGGCCGTAAGCAGCTTCAGCGTCGTATGCGCACCATACGCCTGGAGCAGCAGGCGCAGCAACATGCCCGGCGGATTGTACGCGATGCTCAACAGGAGGCTGAACTCATTCGCCAACACGCTTATCAGGAAGGATACCAGCAAGGAATGCTGGATACCCTGCAACAGACGGCATCCTATATGGCCGACAGCCAAACGCTGGATGGGCGCTGCCGTGAACAGCTCAGCCAGCACGCCAGAACAATGCTGTCTTCTGCTGTCGACCACCCCGAGACCTTGCTGCTGGTGCTGGATGAATGGTTGCGCAACCTTCCGGCGTCCGATGAAACACTCTATCTGACGCTACCCACCACCGCGCAAGTCCTGCAACCGCGACTCATGGATGTACTGTCTGACGGCTGGACAGGAAAAATTCATCTCGATTATCACGCCAGGCCAGACTTTGTGATGCGTCATGCCGATCAGTTCGCCGAATTCTCACCGTCGCAGTATGTGGAATCAGCTACTCGCGAGCTATTGCAAACTCTGGATACGCTGCCGCAAGACTGCCGCCAGGTCTCAGATTTTGCGCTACAGGAATTCATTGAACAGTGGCAACGTCGCAGCAACGACGCTCCCTCATAACGGAAAGCTATTATGATCTCATCCCTTACCGGTATTCCCCAACCTTTACCCTCCTCGGCGGACGCTGAGGCCCTTGTCTCACTACAGGATCGCCTGCAAAGCGCAAACATACCATCGGCGCCCGCAGTCAATAACACCCCGGATATCACGCCGCCGGTTACCGACAGCGATCCGTTGGCCAGCGCTTTTCTGGATAGTCTGTTGCAATTACCGCCAACAGATGATCCTCAGGCCTATGCCGCGGCTGTCAGTGACGCCATGCGCGCCTTCGTGGATCCAAAGACAGGAGAACTGGCGTTCACCACGCTGGAGCAGCAAACCGACATACTGCAGCGTACACTGGACAAAGTAGGGGAGGATGCCCCACTTAGCGAACCACTCGCCGCCACACTACTTGGCACGACTAACCTGCAGTTCCAGATGACAAAATGGATGCAGGATGTGGTGTTATCGGGTGGTGAAGTGAAAGAGTTTGAAGAGTGGTGATCCGGGGACATAGATATTGCTATGTGCAAAAAAATGGGCCGTATATACGGCCCATTTTGCTACTCATCCAGATTACGCGTTAGCATAGATCGGCTCATTGGCGTAAATGCTTTCATCCTCAACAGATTGCGCGTTATATCTGGCTGACAGCGCGTCCACGTGCTCGCGTTGTACCTTATCTTCGAGCATCCGTGGGTTACGGGTAGCACGCATATCATTTACGATACTCACCACATCAGCCGCAGGGTTCTTTAGCAGCTCATGTGTTGCAATCAATGTCCCCGTACGCCCTACGCCACCTAAGCAGTGGACCATCGGTAGCGCTGGCTTAGGCTCAGCATTGGCATATTCCGACTCAGGAGTGCTCACCTTCTGAAACAGTCTTGCCAATGCTTCAAGCTGTTCAGCACTCTGGAGTGCGCCACGATCCGGCCAGTTGAGCGCGTGCAGTACAGGTAGTGTAACCGTTTTATTTTCTGTGCTTATTGTCAATTGATATTGCGCCACCTTTAATGACTTAGGATCGTTTGCATTACCAAAGTTATGTGTTTCCTGCAGTTCGCTGGTTACTTTCACCGCGCCATAATCACCAGTTTGCTGGAAATACGGTGGTAAACTTTTCGCACTGATCTCCTCAGCCCCAGCTAGTACCGTTAACGACGTACACTTCTGTTCCACCAGCATACGCATGTGTGCTTCTATATCTTTCGGATAAGAGCCCGCCAGCGCAACAGTTTCTCCATCGACAACAATGTTATTCACCGGCATAGGGCGCCCATCGTTCAGCCAAACCTGAGTCTCAGGGTTGACCGGAACATCGCTGTTCTTAAACCGGGAAGGTGTGAGTCTCAAACCTTCTACTTTCTCACCCTTTTCGACGGCGACCTTCAGCTTTGTAATTTCTGTCGCAATCGCATTGAGTTGTCGTGCTGCGTGCGCTACCTGTGCGTCGCTTGCCTGGTTTAGCCATTCTGAAACTGGCCCGTTATTTGTTCCCCACTGAGAGAACTTGATCCCCGCCACATGAAGATTGAGCAGTTCGTTTGTAAACGCTGTCGCCTTCAGCGTTTTAAGCTCTCCAAGCCCTGACAGCCCGGTAATCACCGAACGAAGCGCCCCGCCCGCTGAAGCAAGTACACCATGGTTTTCCCGTAAACTTTCGCCATTCAGGATTGCAAGATCTTGCGCCTTTGCCAACCCTCCCAGAGCCCCAGCAGACTGCTGTTCCGTCAAGGTTTCCAACGTGGTATTAAGCGTTACAGTATCGGGTGAAGCCTTTGTTGCCATACTGTCATCCTCCGCTTTCGCCTGGATGCCAAGCAGAAAAAAGGCAGTCTTCGCTACCGGTTCCCCCCAACGAGCAGATGTCTCCTTAAGAAGGGCCACATTAGCTTCATACCTATCAGCGCGTGCCTTTAATTGCTGGATCAGACGTTGTGTCAGCGGAACAGGACTCGCGCTGAGAGTCAGATAGTCACCAATTGCCTTTGCCTTTGCCTCACTACCGTCTGATATCGTCTTAAGGAATGTTTGCACCGCCTCTTTATTTTGGATATTAACCTGCTCGAAGTACGTTTTGACCGCATCGATATTACGAAAAACCGGCAACCCCCCAAGCCAGGTCAGCACACGGCCTTTAAATCCTTCCCTGGCGACCTGAACCGAAGGTGAATCGGTGGCATGGTCGATTCGCAGACGCTGATTCTGGTTTGCTACCTGCACATTTGTAAATGCACTCATTGTTAACGCTGTCATCATTCTCTCCTGTTAATGATTAGTGGTACGCAGTAAATCTTGTAATTTTTCCTGGTGCGCAATGAAATGTTCCAGCCTGTCAACGAGGTCATTGGTATCACCTGGGTACGGAACAGAATCCATGTAAAGCAGCGCCTGCGACTCTTCAACGTAAGCCAGAGTTCCCCGAGTCTGTTCTGCTAATTCCTTGTTGATAACTAATATTTCTCGCCAAAATGTACTGCTGATATCTGGCGATACTTCCATCAATAGCCCACGCAGTAACCAGCCATCACCACTAATGCTTAAAGAAACCAGTAAATTTTCGTCGAGTAACAGTAAACATTGTTGGTTCTCATCAAAACAAAGGGGGAGCCCCAGACGCTCACCCAAAAGGTTTAAATAATTCTGATGCATATTCATGTTTTTATTTCCGTAAACACTATCTCTTCCCCTCAAATAAAACCGGAAAAAATCTGTATGATTCAATGACCTATAGAAGCTCTTCCTTCTGTGTTTCTGCAATATGTGCACGACGGCGTCGCCGCCGCCTGGTGGGTTTATGAGCCAAAAAAGCCTGCACCCCACTCCAGCAGACCAACCATTCCCCCCACAGAAGGATCCGCGGTACGGCAGGCCTCACGGGAAGCGCAACAACCCGGTCAACGTCGTCGATATCCCAGGAACTGCCACTTTCTTCATCCTGAACACCTTCATCTATCAACCGCTGGTGCCACCCTTTCCATTCCCCCCAGGGAAGATAAATGGTGGGGGATTCCCGCAAACGCAGAGTGACTTTTCGTCTACGAAGCAATGCTGTGTTCAACTGTGGGTAATGACGGGTTACACCAGGCACCTCAATGAACCGAGCGTTCTCTACCGTGCGTAGCTGTTCCAGCATTGCTGAAGCCGACTCATCCGTGCCGGTTTCTGTTACCTGAAGCGCACCATACGGTGCAGATAGCATGAACCCTATCTTCGGTGGCACTTTCTCTCCTGCATCCCTGTTGCTGTTGTAAAGCAGGCACTGACTCGGTCGCCCTCCTCAGCGCCACGCTGGCTATCCTGTGGTCTTCACTCCGTTCACAGCCAGTTGCCGTTCAACTTCCCGACACACATCCGAAACCGTGATAAAACCGACAACCTCATCACCGCCAATATCAATGCCAAACTGTTCATTCAGGCCCATCACAAGATCCATAAGCTCCAGTGAATCGAAGTACAGTTCATTCACCAGTTGCGTGTCCGCATCGAACTGGAGATCATTCACTGCCAGACAGTTCGCAACGATCGCTTTCACCTGATGTTCCAGTTCACTTTGCATGATGGTTCTTCCGCATGTGTAAGGGGTCAAGATGGAGACCATCCGTCGTGAGTACGACCCCTGACGCGGCACTCTGCGGCAGCTTGCGCTGCGCTTCGTCACGCCAGTCCCATTTGTTGTCCCCCGTACCGGCAACGCCATCCAGTAACGCCACGACCAGCGGATTAGGCTGCTGCCCCGGCTTTATCAAACCGCATTCCCGGATCAACGTCCGCGCAAAATTGGCGACCGCAGGGCGGCGGCGATCCAGACCAGGATGCTCAGCAAGGAGGTCGCGCAAGGTGTCGACATCATTCTTCAACGTCCCGTCGATTGATCCATTACGGAACTGTCTCAGCAGTTGGGTACGATCGGCGTCATAACCTGGCAGCAGTCTGTTGCGCAGGCCGTCAAAGTCACGGCGAATGGCGAATGGCTGGTTGCTATCAGCCTCCAGCATGCTACGAACTGCTTTGAGTAGCTCATGCTCTGGTTTGGCCTGTCCCCCGGTACTGCGCAGATAGGCCAGAGTTGGCAGGGTATACAGATTACCTTCACGGAATTTCAGCTTAGCGTGACTGCTGACAACGGTGGGTTTCTCCGTCTCTGATGCGTCCGGTTTCACCGCTCTCTGTGGTTCAGTCTTCACTGCTTGCTGCAAAGTGGGTCCTGAAGGAAAAGCGGTAAGTCGGGATGTCGCCTGCGCGTCTGTCGGGATCGTCAGCGGCTCAGCAGCAGCCGTTTTGAGTTCATTCTCATGCCGCTCCTGAGCTGGCATCGCTGTCAATGCATTGCGCTGAGAAAGAGTAACGTCGGACTGATACGCTGCTCGGGTGTCCACCCTGTCCAGCAGTTGGGACAGACTATTCGCCACGCCCCGGGCAGCATTAAATAACCCGTTAGCCGAGGAGTTCGAGGTTTGGGTTTCCGCGTGTTGCATTGGACGTAGCGTCTTTAGCTCTCCTGCAGGAATCGAGGCAGACGAGGTCTCTTGTGAGACATACCCACCGTCCGCCTTCAACGACTCAACGGTCTGAACATGCGCTTCCTGTACCCGATACCTGCTGGAAAGTGATTCACCTGCGTACGGCTTGTCGCCGCCGCTCCTGGACGTTGCCTCCGACGTGGTGTCGCTATTCACCTTCAGGTTCACCCGCAAATTCAGGTTCTGCGCCAACGGCGTTGGCGTTGGGCGCTCACCACGAGCCCCGGCGTGGCGAGTGTTATCAATGTGCTGGCTCTTGTCGATATGAATATCGCCAATATTGATGGTAATCCCTCCCTGACCCTGACCTCGACCCAGCGCGGGCCCAGGACCAAGATCAGGATCGACTGCGTCAGGAACCTCGGAGGAGCCCGGGGCGGGTGTTGGTTGCGTCGTCTGCGATAAATCCTTAGGCTGATTGGCCAAAATATCGCGCAGCAGCCGCGGCAGGGTGGCGACGGTATCCAGATCGCGCGCGAGTTTACCCACGCCCACCCCACGCTGTTCAACCAACCCGACACTACTTTGACGCAAAGCGGCAAACGTCTGCATGGCGGCTTTATCAACTAACTCGTGCAGGCGCTGGCTTGTAGCTTCATTCAGCGCCGCCCCGAGTTTTTGTTCAAGGCAGGTCTGAATAAATGGCATGACTTCGCGCGCCATAAACCCGTGGCCTAATTGCAAAAAGTCCCCCGCAGAATGCGTATTTGCAAACATAGCCAGCGTATGTTCCAGCTTACTGCGTTTCTGATACGGCTTGTCAGTCTTCACGGTCCATGGACCGAATGCAGATTTTTCGCCCAAACCATCGTTGAGGATCTCATCTGTGTACTGCTGCGCCAGTGTATTCAGCGTAGTACGGGCCTCCTCACTCAAATCAGGCTGGTGAATCAACTGGCTATACACCTTGGCAAACGCTGTAATTTCCCGGCATGCAGAAGCATTAGATGATTGCAGGAAAATCGTCATGAGTTGCTGATGTTTCTCAGACCCGGCGGCGCCAAATAAATCCTGAACTGCCTGAGCCTTGTGCATTCCGCCAAAACTTGCCAGCCCGGCGGAGGAAGACCGGGCATCATTCTGAACAGCAGACGTTGAGCGAGACAACACCGCACTGCTCGCACGGACGTCGCTCAGATTTTCCCCAATCCCACTCATCTTCTGAGCGCGAAGATGTTGTGCTGACATGTCCGGGCAGGACCAGGAGCGAAATAATCCCGTGATTGGCATAATAGGGTTCTCCGTCGTTAACCTTGCAGGAATGACTTGGCGGTCTCCAGACAGCTACTGATGGTGCTGCTGAGGACTTTGACCAGGTTGTCATACAATGAGTTGGCGTTGCTGTACTTCTGCGTCAGGGTCTGTAGCGTGTTTTTCAGGTTTTCTTCCTGAGCTTTAAACCCCGACTGCCAGGCCTGAAATTTCGCGTTATCCATTTCCACAATGCCGCTACCTAGTGCGCCTGCATCACGGATCATGGTGTCTACAGGGGTTAAATCCACGACAACCACATAATTACCGTTAAAGGGTTTTACGCAGGACTCAGGCAGTCCAAGCTCTTTCGCCCACTGTTTCGCGGTGTCAATGTCCGACCCCGTGATACCACCGCTGTCGCTTTGCGTCGGGAATAGCACCGCGGCTTTATTCGGCAGTGAATAATCCGTTTTCAACTTATTAAGCGCAGTCAGCAGCTTCCCCACGTCGAGCTTGACCTTATTGCCATCTGCGCCAGGGGTGATCCAACTGCCCATCTGGGACAAAATGTCGCTGTACGCCGTATAGAAATCGGTGTAATTACTGACTACGTTCTCATAAACCCCCAGGTACTCCTCGTTTATCTGCCCAATGGCATTAGCAATTTTTTCCCAAAGGACTTTGTCCTCAACCGTCTTTTTTTGATCGGCCATAAGCTGGGGGGCGGGCATACGAACCTGAGGAGACACCTGTTCGAAGGTCTGCTGAAGGGCAGTTTTTTGCTCCGGCGTCAGCGGAACCCCACTGTTCGCCACACCATTCAGGCTATTTTGAAACTGCTGTGCGGCAACCACACGATCGTCTTTTTGCTCGCCTTTGAACGTCGGGGTTTGTAGCGTTTTCGCTAATACATCCGCCTTAATCAGCGCATTATTCAGCGTTGACACTTCAGCACCAGGCGCCGCTGTTTTTGGCACAATAGAGGGTTCCACTCCCACACTGCCTGAGCCCTTCTCCTGTGGCGTCTGCGAAGAAAGGGGTGGCATGAGAGGTAGAGTGATGCTGTTTTGAATGCTGGCCATAGAGATCCCTTCCCCCCTCAGCCTGGCATATTGCCGGCTGATGAAGGAGTAAAAACAAGATATGCGGGAAATGTCCGCCCCGCGGCGGACATCCAGGGCGGGTCCGCTGACCCGCCGCTGTTACGTTGAGGGTCAGACGCGAATGTTACCCGTGATAAACCCATTGGTGGCGTTCTTGTCCTGAAGAACAGTCATCAACAAGTTGTGAAGCTCCTGATTCGCGCTGCGCTTATCCCTGGCGCTCTCACGCGTATCTTCCGAGGCCGTTTTCGCCATTTGATTACTTGCCTGGCTGATTTGCTGCTCGGAGCGCTCCAGCGCGGCCGCATACTGACCGGAGGCACCAGCAATGCCTCCCACCGCCTGGGCGCCACTCGTAATAGCGCGGCCCGTCGCTTGTGAAGCTCTTGCCTTCACCTGGTTATCCTCAAGGGCGTTACTCTGGATTGCGATCTCGTTATCAAGCTCATCAAGTTTGCTTCCCAGCACAGCCCGGTGTTCCGGACTCAGACGCTGGTTACTTGCCTGCAGATTGACGCTATCACCGGCCATATCATCGATAGCAGGGCGCTGTGCTGCCTCATTGATATTCTGGTTGATTTTCCCTTTACCCGACTTTGTTTCCAGCGTCGCCAGACCATCAGCATCGGCACCGAGCTTGGTCGAGTTATGAGTATTCAGCGTTCTCTTAATGTCGGCGCGTTCCGCATTCAGCGCTTCCAGTTTTTTACCGTTGTTCTTCAATGCCCCGCGTTCATTGCTGAGACCCTTATGTTCGGTCTTTGCACCAACTGCGGTGACACCCAGTTGCAATGCGCTTTGAGCGAAGGCACCGGACATCGCATTCATGCCTTCACGTTCAATCGACGATGCCGTACTCTTCGCGGCGTCAAAGCTCACCAGAGAGAGCGTGCCACTGAGCTTACTGTCGGCGGTATTCAGTGACAGCATCAGCACGTTAGCCGCCACAATAAGTGCAATTGCGGAGGATGAAAACCCGCTAATATCTAACGGTTTCCCTTGCTCCGCCTGCTCTTTAACCTTGTTATCAACCAGCTTGTTGACACCTGACTCAATTTTCTCATGCAGCTCGCCGAAGCTGCGCAGAAAGTCAGGGTCATTCTGTTTACCCTGCAGATAGGTTTTCAGGGTATTAATAGTGTCCTGGCTGAGGCCGCTCAACGGTGCATTGAGCTCCGGGCCACCTGATGTGATTCCCAGCGCCTTACCCACTTCTTTATCCAGGAGTGGCTGGATATCGCCAATATTGATCCCGACCGTTTTCGATAACGACTTCGGCTCGATATCCTGAACGGATGAAAATCGATTAATATTTGCTGCTACGGTATTAATGGCTGTCATGATTATTCTCCTGACTTACGCGCGGCTCTGGCGCAGTACGAAACGACCGGCTTCGGCATTCTGTTGCAAGGCAGTTGACATTGCCTTGTGCAATTCCTGAGTGACTTTTTGGCTATCCGCGAAGGTTTCCACTGCCTGCTCCAGCCATCGGGAGATCTGTTCCATCGAGGTGCGTGCCAGATAAAAATCCGCCATCGCGTCGCTAGCGTTCTTCATAAATACGCCCGCCGCAATACCGCCCCCCGCCTGAGTCCCCGCATTTAGCACTTCACCGCCAAGTGCGAACGTTTTAAGGCGGTTAGCCATCAACTCCTTGCCCACTTTGTCGGTGGGTAACCCTACTTCTCGCGCAATCTGACCTGCCACAGAACCCGCTTTCTTAGCCAATGTCTTCAACACATCGGGTACGATTTTTTTAATCGCATTGCCGATGAGTTTGCTCAAAGCCTTACCGAGATTACTCGCTGCGGCTTTCCCCCCCAACAACATCAGGACGGCAATAGCCACGACTACCACCACAGCAGCAAGGACAGCGCCTACAATAGAGCCCACCATATCCGCTGTTTTTTTATCCACCCCAAACGATTCAAGCGCTTTACTGATCGCTTTACCAATCTTCTCCATTAAGGGTTTGAGTACGTTTTCCATCAGGGGCTTGAGCGCCTCCTGGATAAAAGAGAAGCCGGCAAATGCCTGGCACATTTCATCTGCCACCATCAGTGCGAGCCCCACTGCGGCCAACGCTAAGCTGGCACCGCCGGTGAACGCTGCGGCTACGACGCTGACAATAGTCAGCAGCGCGCCAAGAATCTTGCCAACGCATCCCATGACGCGGTTGAGCTCTTCCGACTTGCGTACTTCTTCTTGATATTCAGAGGATTTCTTTTCCATTTCGGCCTGACGGCCTTCCTGCAGAGCCTGAAACAGCGCGAGGTCGTTTTGCAGACTCTCTTCGCTGTTTTTCCCTACCAGCTCAACAAACATCGCCATCAGCATGGTCAGTTTGGCGACGTTAGAGAGATTGTCCTTTTCACTTTTCTGGACCGTTTCGTTTTTGAGGCCTAACCCCTGCGCTTGCGTCAGAAGCGTGTCGGCGTTTTGCGCCTTCTCTACTGCGAGAGTGTGTGCCGACTTAGCATTCTGATCCGCCTGGTCGACCTTTTGTTTGGCGAGCATGCTTTCACTGGCGGCCTGGTCGCGCGCGGCTAATGCCTGCGTGTACCCGGCATCTTCCGGCGATAAACCATCCAGTTTGGCTTGCGCTTGCGCCAGCTTCTTGTTCGCCGCATCAAGAATCGACTGGTTAGCTTTGAGGGTGTTCAGCGCAGACTGATAAGCGTCTGTCGCCTGCTCCGCGCCTTCCAGAGCCCCCTGCAGTTCCTGCGACAACTGCTCACCCATGGCTTTTTGCGACTCCATCATCGCCTTCCAGGTCGCCAGGCGACCTTCCAGCTGTGATAGAGACACATCGCCCATCAGAACCATCAGTTGTCCTAACAACAGCGCTAACTTACCCGCACTGTTCAGCTCCTCCTTCGCTTTCGGAGTAGGTTGGGTCAACGGCGGGGTCGTCAGTTCCCGCTCTGTCACCTTCACCTTGCCATTGTCTTCACCAGCCTTAACGGCCAGTACCGATTTCAGCGCTTTATCGGCTGCATCAAGAAAGTTGCCATCTTTGCGCACACTTTCAAACGCAGCCTCGGCCAGGCGGGGGTTTTGTAAATACCCGCTACGGCCGATTGAACTTGCGTCGCTCATGCCTGTTCCTCTTTCTGCTGACGGGATGACCCGGCCTCTGCTTCTTGCAAACTGTCCAGATACACCTGTGACTTAGCTATCAACGACTCATCACTGCTTTGCTCACAGACCAGTTCAAAACACTGTCTGGCTTTCGCCGCCTTGCGCATGAACAACTGACACTGTCCGGTGAAAAATACGGGACGGTAGTCATCCTTGCTCAACGCGAAAGCAACTGCATATAAATCGCATGCCTTCTGGAACTGCTTCTTTAACTGGCAAACGGCGGCCAGCCCCATGATGTAATCCGGGTTGTAGAAGTCGTAGATAGCGAGAAAACGGAAAAACGTTTCCGCTTCATCGAGCCTTCCCTTGTTGTAAAAATCGTAAGCGTGGGCGTACAGACCTTCCATCATATCTTGCGGAATGCCATGCACATCCTTCAGGGTCGCCCCTTCACTCACTGCTTCCCAGACCATTTCGGCAATACGTTCTTCACTGATATTCGTTTCAGAGTTCATCAAAATATCTCCTTATCACTGTCACCAACCCTGCCGAGTTGGCCTGGTACGACGTTCCAAACGTGTTGGGATAGCCGTTAGGGCAATGTAAGCGTGGGTGGTGAATTAAACATTCAGGAATCGCTCACGCGTCGTGAGTTCATCCCCTTATTCACGTTCGGGTGCCGTGCGACCTTCATGCTGATCGGCCTCAGCAACCCCGGCGTTTTCTACTTGCTCTAACCACACAAGAAGGCGCAACACATCGTCTACTTCTTCCAGGCTGACAAAGTCATAACGACGGTGGGTAGCAAAAATTCGGCGCGCTAACTTCACATCGGTCACGACAGGTACGCCCATTTTTTCAGCATAAGCACGCACCGCCAGCGCACGCTGGTTCGTTTCCCGCACGGAGATCAGCGGAATAGGGAGTAATTCAGGTTTAAAATAAATACCAATGGCAATATGCGTTGGGTTGGCAATAATCAGGCGGGAGTTTTCAACATCCGATTTAACCTGTTCTGACAGAATTTCAATATGCATTTCGCGTCGCCGCGACTTTATTTCTGGATTACCATCCTGCTCCTTCATTTCGCGTTTAACTTCTTCTTTGTCCATTTTCATGTCTTTCATGAACAAAAAGTATTCAGCGATGGCATCCAGCAGCAACACGATCACAATGCAAGCAAGGCAGATTAATACCAAAGACAACAGTAACTCGCGCCAGACCAGAGCAATGACGATCGGCTCACCATTGAGTTGGGCAAACAGCAGCCCCTTATGTTTGTGCCATAGCACCAGAACCGCCACGATAAAACTCGCCAGATAGAGCAGCGCTTTGATCGCATCTTTTACCGTGCGCAGGCTAAAGAGTTTTTTAAAGCCCGTTACCGGATTCAATGCCGAGAAATTCAATTTCAGCGCTTCACTGGCCATCACAAAGCCGCTTTGTAACAGCGCAGGTAATGCCGATGCGACTACACACAACAGGAAGATCGGCAGAAACAGCTTGAGACCCAGCCACAGGACAGCCAGCGCATACCCTTGCATATCCTGTTGCGCCCCTCCGGCCAGTACCTGTCGAAAAGCCCCCATCAACTCCACCAGCGAGCCAAAGGAGACCAGGTAGGCAATACCGCACAGGATCAGGCAAGCGATAATTAAATCGCGGCTCTTAAAAGATTGTCCTTTTTTTGCGGAATCCCGCAGACGCTTTTGTGTCGGTTTCTCCGTTTTATTCGCCATTACGCTGCGGGACCTCTTTTAACCAACCTGGAAGTGCTGATGCCGGGAAGGCCAATTGCATGACGCGTTCAGGCAATACGGGACTGAAATAGATCAGCATAATGAATAAGGCGATACCGCTTTTCACGGTCAGCGACACGGCAAAGGCGTTCATCTGCGGTGCAAAACGCGATAGCAACCCCAGTACCACTTCGGACAGCAGCAACGCTGCGACCACCGGGCTGGATACCACAAGGGCCTGGCCAATGATTTTATTAATCAATCCCAACAGCATCGGCAACGCTGGCATACAGGTACCAAGGGGATCGCATAACAGATAGCTTTGCCGGAATGTATCCAGTAGCAACACCATCCCCCCGCCCTGCAAATAGACGACAGCAGCAAATAAATTAAAGAGATTCGCCATTTCGGAGGTATCAATGCCGTTAGCCGGATCAATACTGCTGCTCAGCGTGGCGCCACGCTGGTTATCTACAATGCTGCCCAGCGCATGAAAAACCCAAAATGGCCAGGCCAGCAGGCAACCTAATAGCAAACCAATCGTGACTTCACGAACGATCAACACCATAAACGGTAACGTCTGGAAATCAGGTAACGCGTCCGCGGGATGCGGCCATAACCCTACGGCCACCAGCATAGTGACGGATGTACGAACCATACCGCTGAGTATGCTGCTGTTTAAAAATGGCAGGATAAAAAAAACCGGCGCCACTCTGGCAAACCCAATCGCGGCTGATGCCACCCACCCGTGGACGTCGAAGTACAGCCCAAACAACATTTGTCACCCCTTGCTCATCGCCAGGCGCATCACTTCTCGTCCAAAACCGACCAATGTTTCACCGTACCAGCCGGACAGCAAAAAAAGGCACAAACTAACGCCCAGCAGTTTGATGCCAAAGGGCAGCGTCTGCTCCTGTAACTGCGTGACCGTCTGGAACAATCCCACCAGCAAACCGATACAGGTAGCAACAATGATCGGCCAGGCTGACATCAACAGCACCAAATACAGCGCCTTGTTACCAGCGAACATCAAATCATTCATAACCAGTCCCCCCTCTGTACGGCGATCACTGAACCAGGTCCAGGTACTGCAACACCAATCCTTTTGATAACAGCGTCCAACCATCGAGTGCCACAAACAGCACCAGTTTGATAGGCGTCGATATCGTTACCGGGCTCATCATCATCATCCCCAGCGCCAGCAGAATGCTGGAGATGACCAGATCCACGACGACGAAAGGAAGGTAGAGGTAGAAGCCAATCTTGAACGCACTTTTAATCTCGCTAAGGGCATACGCAGGTAGTAACGCCAAAATAGATGGTCGTTCAATGTCATCGAGCTTAGGAATTTCGGCGTCCTTCTCGCTACGAGCGGCCTGCGCCTTTTCGAAAAAGATCACCAGCTCTGGGTCTGAATACTTACTCAGGTAATCGCGGTAACTGTCCAGGCCGTTATCCACAAAACTGCTCAGTGCCGAGACGCTGGTGAAGCTGATCTGCTCCTCCTGGGCGTAGTCGTACCCCTGCTTTACAACAGGCATCATCACGAAAATCGACAACAGGAGCGCAATACCGTTCAGCGTCATATTCGATGGCACCTGCTGTAGCCCCAGCGCATTTCGCACCATGACAAAGACGATGGAAAACTTGATAAAACAGGTGCCTGAGGCGATTAAAAAGGGCAGCAGTGTGGAAAACGCCAGCACTGCAATCAACGAAATATCATTCGTCATCGCCGCTCTCACCTAACCATTCGTGGACTTCAACACCTAATTGCCCATCCAGTTGCACCAGCTCCCCGTGGCCCACCCGCGCGCCGTTCGCCCTGATTTCCACTCGGCGCTCTGCGTCTACTGGCAGCGTCAACAACTGTCCCTGGTACAGGTTTTGTAAACCCGCCAGCGTTACTCGGTGATTGTGCAGCACAAACTCCAGTTGAACAGGCAACTGCCCCATGTTGTGGACAATGTCAGCGTTATCCTGTACGTCTTGCTGTTCCTGGTATTCCATGGCGATTCCTTCTTCATACTGTTGATAACAACCCAGCGTTTTCTCATAACAGCGCACCTCAGACAGTGGAGCGCTAATCAGCAACACATCTCCGGGAGCGACGCGGCCAAATAACGATAAACTGACCCGGCTATCGCCGATGACAAAACGTAGCGGCCAGCTCAGTCCTGCCAGCGTTTTCGCGTCGCTGACACCGGATTCAGGTACCTGTACTAACCACAAGGGTCCCTGTTCTGCCATCACCCGTAGCATCGGTCCCTGCGGTAAATCCGCGCCAGGTACCGGTTCACCCAGCCATAGCCGTTGATAGTCAAGTTCTGGCATCGGTAATACCAACGGCTGATGGACCGCCGCCAACCATGGCACGACCAGACGCTCGACGCCCGCTGACGCCGCAAGCCCGGCGAGTTCCGGCGCGGCGTTTTCCAGCCAGTCCTGCAACCGTAACCACCCCTGCCAACGACGTTCGCTATCGGCCAGCGGTAACCACAGACCGTCACGCGGTGGCGTTTCCAGCACCGCCTCCCACCCCTGATGTCGCCAGGACATAGCCGCGCAATCCAGGGCGCGGGCCGACAAATCAATCTGTTTGAGTGTTAACCCCAGCATCAGGCTTCATCTTCCTCATTTTGTTGCTGATGACGCTGCTCCCGACCTTCGCTACCATCACGCGCCAGCTGCCATCTCTGCGGCTCACCGGATTGCCATTGCGCGCTCAACTGCTGCGTTACCAGCGAGTCCGAGGGTTGTAGCAGCAACGCGCCGCTGGTCGGTCCCTGTACGGTGACCGCATGTTCCGCGCCCCAACGCGTGAAACGGTAGGTCAATCCACTCGGCTGCATCATCGGCGCGTCGGCAATTGGAACTGTCACCGGCGCGTGGGACGACATGGCAACCGGGGCCTCAGTACGTGGCCGTAGTGGCGAAAACGAGACCGGTTGCGATACCGACGGGAGAGATACCGTCCCCTCACCGCGTGTGCGCTTCTCATGGACTTCCATCCGGCCAGGGGCTGGCACGGCAGTGTCCGCTACAGCCAGGTTTGCTACCGGCTGCCGTTTCTGGAAAGTGGCCCCTCCCGCATCGGCCGTATCGCCTTTCGTCAGCGAAATAGCGCCAGGAGAGGCATCCTGCGCCGCTCTGCTCGCCAATGATATGGGTTGCATCGCGTCGGATTTATCGGTGGCGGCCGTCTGCACCGCCAACGTCATTTTTGATTTACGCGAAGGTGCGCTAGCCTCTTCCCCCTTCGCCAGCACGTTTCCTGATGTCGGCGCGTTACCGGACAACGACACGTTCTTAAGAAGATGTCCTTTCTGGCGCAATGCAGCCAGCGCAGGCGGTAGTGGGGGCGGTTGCATCGGGAATAACGGCAGGGAGCCGCTGCTATCATGTTGTCGCTCATCGTCACGGCGTTGGCGCGGTTTGTTACGCGCAAGCTCACGGGCACGATTATCCAGCGAGCTATCCGTCTCATCCTGAGAAGGGGTTGGTACTCTGCCGGGCAGAGCTGTTGCAATCACGGGTTCCATAATGTCCTCTCCTCTTGTTCAACCTCATCCTGGCGTAATCGCAGCAGGCGCTTTTGATAACGAACTCGCGAGGTCCAGCGTTGATACTTATCATCTTTGCGTAGCCAGACACGACGCTCGTCCTGCTGTGCAAGCCGGCGTTGCGCAAGGGTTTTGCGCTGCGCCTCGAGCTGCGCCGATTGCAGACCCAGGTTTTGCAACTGGTGTTGCAAGACTGCCTGCTTTCTCAGTTGCGCAAACAGCTGATCACGATCCAATACCGAGCCCGTCAGACGTATGCTTTCCAGCAACTGGCGCAACCCCTCGGCTTGCGCCATGAGCGCATCCTCATCGCGACGAATGTCATCATCTTCCCGGGCCAGTTGAGCCAACAGGGACTCACAACGGCGCTGTGACACCTCACTGCGACGCTGAAGGGCCTGGAGTTTAGGTAGTAAACGCATACATACCTCGTAACGTGTGATCAAACGAAGAATGCTCATGCAAGGGCTGACGTAACCACTGTTGCAGTGGTTGACGTGCCTGCATTGCACGATCGTTGTCGGCGTTCTCGCCTGGACGATATTCCCCCAGGTCAACAAAGACCTGTAGCTCGTCCAGCCGCCCCATTAGCGTGCGCATCCCTGTGGCTTGATTCTGGTGCGCCGCATCGGTCACCTGGCCCGCGACACGACTGGCGCTCTTGAGCACGTCGATGGCGGGATAGTGTCCCTGACCGGCTAATTTGCGGCTCAGGTAGATATGGCCGTCCAGAATCGAACGAATCTCATCTGCAATAGGATCAGGTTCATCATCGCCCTCCAGCAACACGGTATAGAATGCAGTGATACTGCCGCCGCCAATCGCCCCGGGGCGCTCAAGCAGACGGGGTAAACTATCAAACACCGATGCAGGATAACCGCGTCGCGCGGGGGCTTCCCCGGAGGCCAGCGCCACATCGCGCAAGGCGCGAGCGTAGCGGGTCATTGAATCAACAAACAGGACAACCCGCTGGCCCTGATCGCGAAAATACTCTGCCACCGTCGTGGCTAACAACGCCGCATTGCAGCGGTCTACAGACGAAAAGTCGGAGGTGGCAAATACCAATACACAACGTTCACGCTTCGGTGAAGTCCGCAAGGCTTCAGCGAACTCCGTCACTTCACGCCCACGCTCGCCAATCAGTCCAATGACGAAA
>Ga0213878_10000126_pt1 | contig 37528 bp, 31 predicted proteins | sample VelepicoBEBS_R02_FD_161053 | JGI IMG/M metagenome (GOLD analysis project Ga0213878, IMG submission 161053) | Vellozia epidendroides bulk soil microbial communities from rupestrian grasslands, the National Park of Serra do Cipo, Brazil - BS_R02 | ecosystem: Environmental > Terrestrial > Soil >... | reverse complement strand
TCAACATCTTCGGCGGGATCACGCGCGGCGACCAAGTCGCCAAAGGCATCGTCGAAGCGCTCAAGGGCGGCGACGTGCGCGAGGTTCCGCTCGTCGTGCGGCTGACCGGGACGAACGCGGAAGAAGGCCTCCGCATCTTGGGCGAGGCCGGCTTCGTCCCGGTCGAAACGATGGACGAAGGCGCCGCGCGCGCCGTCGAGCTCGCGAAAGCGAACGGAAAAAAGTAATGTTGTTACGAGCCCCCTCGGGGAATGTTCGCATGATCGCAATAGTACCGGGCTCGGTGCTTTGGGGGCCCCGCGCCGAAGGCGTGGGGGGCCAGGGTTCCGACAAGTCGGAACCCACGAACGAAGTTCGTCGGCGCTTCGCGCCGGGGTGCTGCGCACCCGAGCCAGGGGCGGAGCGCCTTTAAAATGAGTATCTTCTTGGACAAAAACTCCAAAGTCATCGTGCAGGGGATCACCGGGCGCGAAGGCGCGTTCCACACGCAGCGGATGCTCGCGTACGGGACGAAGATCGCCGGCGGCGTGACGCCCGGCAAGGGCGGCACGACGATCGAGACCGGTCAGCCGGTCTTCGACACGGTGAAGGACGCGGTCGAGGCGACCGGCGCGACGCACTCGATCATCTTCGTCCCGCCGTTCGCCGGCGCCGACGCGCTGTGGGAGGCGCACGACGCGGGGATCACGCTCGCGGTCTGCATCACCGAAGGGATCCCCGCGCACGACATGCTGCGCGTCGTGAACACGACGCCCGGGATGCGGATCATCGGCCCCAACTGCCCGGGGCTGATCTCGCCGGGCAAGTCGCTGCTCGGGATCATGCCGGCGCACGTCTTCAAGGAAGGGAACGTCGGGATGATCTCGCGCTCGGGGACGCTGACGTACGAGATCGTCGACGGGCTCACGCGCGCCGGCTTCGGCCAGTCCACCTGCGTGGGGATCGGCGGCGACCCGATCATCGGGACGACGTTCGTCGACTGCCTGCGCGCGTTCGCGAGCGATCCCGAGACGCAGGCGATCGTCGTGGCCGGCGAGATCGGCGGCTCGGACGAAGAGGACGCGGCGGCGTTCGTCAAAGCGCACGTCGCCGACAAACCGGTGGTCGCGTTCATCGGCGGCCGCTCTGCGCCGAAGGGAAAGCGGCTCGGCCACGCCGGCGCGATCATCTCCGGCAACACCGGGACGCCGGAGTCGAAGGTCAAGGCGTTCGGCGCGGCCGGCATTCCGGTCGCCGACCGGCCCTCGGACATCCCGAAGCTGTTGGCGGAGCGCCTCAAGCCGGTTCCCGCATAGCGCGGCACCGTAGCGGCACCAATTCCGGATGCAGTACGGGTACCAATGCGAGGAATGTGAAGAGGCGATCTGGCTGGCGACGAGCCGCGGCGAGCTGCACTGGCTCGACAACCGCCGCCACGTGGTGCGCGAGGTCCAGCGCCACCTGAGCGCCGGTCTCGACGGCTGGATGGACGAAGGGCTGGCCTTCCTCGACCGCCACGACGGCCACAGCATCGTCGTCGTCGAGCGCCGCCGCGGCTGACGGCGGCCCGCACAAGGGGAAGCCAGCCCGGAGTGTCAGAAGAGTGTCCGGTCCGACTCAAGGCCGGGCAAAGGGATTCTCACGGATTCCTCAAGCGGCCTCGGCGGACACTGAACGACCACCACACACCCCTTCGAAAGGATAGGTGCCCGTGGCAATACCTCATTCGGTGAGGCGAGGGATCGTTGCGGTTCTGTTGCTCATCGCGTTCGTGCTCCAGGGAACGACAAGCGTTCTGGCAGGCACGACCGGTGCGATCACAGGGACCGTCGTCGATCCGGCGTCGAACCAGCCCGTCTCCGGCGCGAAAGTCACGGCTGCGAGCCCCTCGCAGACCGCGACCGCGACGTCCGACGCGACCGGGCGTTTCTCATTCATCTCGCTGAACCCCGACACGTACACGGTTTCGACCCCGGCGACGTCAGCGCGCGAAGCCGCATCGATCAGTGGCGTGACGGTGCAGGCGGACCAGACGATCAGCGTCTCGCTGACGCAGCCGCAGAAGCTCAAAGTCATCGGTGCGGTGACTTCGCGCGCGGCGGCCGCACTGGTGAAACCGGGTACGACGGCGGACGTCTACTCGATCAACGCTGTGACGCAGGACAAGGCCTCCGCCGTCGGCGGCGGCGGTAACCTGAACACCGCCTGGTCCGCGATCACGACGGTTCCCGGCGTGTTCATCTCGCCGAACCAAACCGGTTACATCGGCGCCGGCGCGACGATCAGCATCCGCGGCGGCGACTACGACCAGATCGGTTACGAGCTGGACGGTATCCCCGTCAACCGCGCGTTCGACAACTACCCCTCGGGCCCGTTGTCTTCGCTCGGCCAGCAGGAACTGCAAGTCTACACCGGCGCGACGCCGGCGAACTCGGAAGCCGAAGGCATCTCGGGTTACATCAACCAGGTCATCCGCACCGGCACCGCGCCGGCCTCGCGGAACCTGACGCTCGCGATCGGCACGCCGATCTTCTACAACAAGATCGCGTTCGAAGCGGGCGGCGCGAACCCGGCCCGTACGTTCTCGTACTACCTCGGCGCCGGCGCGTACAACCAAGACTTCCGGTACTACGATCAGTACAACGGTGCGAGCCTGCAGCAAAACTGGGGTTCGCCGCTCGGCGCCTGCGACGGCGTGACGCATTTCCCGGGTTGCTTCGGCCCGAACGGACAAGACTACACCAACGGCGGAAAGACGCCCGCTTACGCGCTCGGCCCGTACAACGTCGCCCCCGGCGGCGTATGCTGCGGTGTGACCGGACTGCAAGATCGCGACACCGTCGCGAACTTCCACTTCGGCATCCCGCGCAAGGACGGCAACCGCGACGACGTCCAGGTGTTGTTGGACATCAACTTCATCAACAACCCGGCCTACACGTCGACCAACGATCAAGGCGGCGCGGCGTTCCTCGACGCGATCGGCGCGGCGCACACCTACGTCGACGGGTACAACTTCACCGGTCAGCCGGTGGGCACGCTGCTGCCCGCCAACTATGCGGGCGGCGGCGTAACGCCGTACCTCTTCCCGCAGTCTCCCGGTGGTCGCCCGTTCGGCGTAAACATCGAGCCGGACCGGCGCGATGCGTTCGTCAACAACCAGGGCATCTTCAAGGCCCAGTACCAGCGCAACTTCGGAACGAACGCGTTCCTGCGCGTGTACGGTTACACGTACTACTCCGACTGGTTGCAGACCGGCCCGCAGTCGACGCAGATGAACTACCTCGGCTACGTGCCGTCGGACTACGAGCTGCACGCCCACACCCGCGGCGTGAGCGCGCAGTTCTCCGACCAGCTCAACGCGCAGCACCTGCTCTCGATCCAGGGCTCGTACACCACCTCGTCGACGCTGCGCGACAACAACTCCGGCATCGGGAAGACCGGCGCCGTCGGTTGGCTCGTCTCCTCGGCGGCACCGCTGAGCGGGATCTGCTACACCGCGGCCGGTGTCGCGACCAACTGCATCAGCCACAACAACGGCGCTCCGGCGACGTTCTCCCTCAAGCAGGGGTACAACGGCACGGTGGTGCCCGCCGATACGCTTGGCGTCGGTGGCCTTTGCGGCGCGGGAGCGTGCCAGTATCTCCTCGCGGAGAACGGTGTGGCGGCGACGTACAACACCGTGACGCCGAAGTTCACCTCGTTCTCGATCACCGATCAGTGGAAACCCACCGATCGCTTGAACCTGAACCTGGGTTTGCGCTACGACAGCTTCGTGTTCAACGGTTCCGACACGACGGCATCGCCGGCGCGGGCCATGTGGTACAACGCGTGGAACCTCGCCAACCCGACGAACATCCTGGTCAACCCGGGCGCCGGGCAGGTCGAGTCGTACAGCGAGCTGCAGCCGCGCCTCGGTATGACGTACACCGTCAACCCGAGCACGGTGCTGCGCGCGAGCTACGGCCGCTACGCCCAGGCTCCGAACAGCGCGTTCGAGCAGTACAACTTCCTGCAGCAGAACAGCACCGCGTCGCTGGCGCGGTTCGGCAAATTCGGTCTGCCGACCACGCCGGGACACCCGGTGCGGCCGGAAGTCTCGAACAACTACGACCTCTCGTACGAGCACTCGTTCGGGCGGGACACGTCGGTGAAGTTCACGCCGTTCCTGCGCAAGACGCAGGACCAGATCCAGCAGTTCTTCCTGGACCAGAAGACCAACTTCGTGTCGGGGCTGAACGTCGGCCGGCAGACGTCGGAAGGCGTGGAGCTGGAGGTCGACAAGGGCGACTTCTCGCGCAACGGCCTCGCCGGACGGTTGTCGTTCACCTATACGAACAGCTACATCAACTACACGCGCCTCGGTAACGGCGGCACGATCATCGACGGGTTCAACACGAACATCGCCGCGTACAACGCCCTGACCAAGGCGGGCGGCGGTTCGCCGTGCTACACGGCGGCCGGTGCCGCCGATCCGGCGTGTGCGGCGGGGTCGATTGCGAACCCGTACTACAACGCCCCGATTCAGCCGCTGATGGACGTCAACGCCAACTACCCGACGTTCGACACCTTCCCCGGCGGCATCGGCGCGGGTGGATACGAGTCGTTCGGCGCACCGTTCGTGTCGACGCTGGTCGTGCAGTACAAGCACGGTCCGCTCGCGATCACGCCGGCGCTGCAGTTCTTCGGCGGACAGCGCTACGGCGTGCCGCTGTCGACGCCTGGCATCGATCCGACCGCGGGTTGCGGCGCACTCCCCGGTTCGACTGCCAACGATCCGCGGTACCGCTACGGCGCAGCGGGCGGCGCTCCGTACGACGCCACGGCGTGCGGCGGCCAAATCGCAATCCCGGACCCGTATACGGGCCGTTTCGACGGTGTCGGCGGGTTCGTCGCACCGAACTCGATCCTGCTCCACACGCAGGTGACGTACGACGTGAACAAGCGCGTCACGCTCGTCGCCAACTTCGCGAACATCATCAACCGCTGCTGGGGCGGAACGGCCGTCGGGTTTACCGTCAACCGTGCGTGCCAGTACACGGCCACGTACGGCGCCGGTGCCGGTCCTCAACCGATCGGGAACCAGTTCAACCCCGGATGGGCGATTCAGCCGTTCCTCCGGGCGCCGTACGACCCGCAGTTCCCGAGCTACCCGTTCAATATGTTCTTTGAGGCGCGGATCAAAATCTAGGCCTCGCTGAACTCCTCAACGGGAGAACACGAGCGGCTCCGCTTTGGCGGGGCCGCTTCTGTTTCTTCTGCTGGCCTTCGATGAAATTGTGGCTCGGGGTGCGGCGGAGGGATGGGGTTTCCGGGGCACGCTCCCGCGGCGCGTCCTGCGCCGCGGGAGCTACCGCTGCGTGCGCTCTCGGCCATCCTGGCCTTCGCGCACTCCGCGAGTACCCCGGAAACCCCATCCCTCCGCCACACCCCTCCTGCGACGTTCAGTGCGTGCGCGATCGAATCCACAATAGTGCTGGGAGCGGGCCGGCGGAGCGGCTGCGTTATCGTGGGGACGGAGTTCGCTCGCTGTTCAAGCGGGACGCGAACGGCGGTGTCGCATGAAAAAAAGACCCGCGAGATTCGACGGGTCTCTTCTTCGGCCGGCGGCTGGGCGTTAGAGCGCTTTGAGGGCTTTCATCGGGGGACTCGGAGCTTTTGGCCGGCGTGGAGGTCGGCGGTGGTGAGGTGGTTGGTCGCCATGATCTGGTCGACCGTGGACTGGACGTCGCCGGCGGCGGGGGTGCGCGCTTCGGCTAGGGCCCAGAGGGTTTGGCCGGGGTGGACCGTTACCGTCGCGTAGGCGACGGGCGGGGCGGCGTGGACCGTGCTCGAGAGGGCGGGGAGCGTGACGGCGAGGCTGAGCCCGCCGAGGGCCACCAGCGGCATCAGGGTCAGTCTTCGTTTGGGCGTCCCGTACATGGTTGCGCTTCTCTTTCCCCTAGATGTTGGGCCGAACGCTCGTTCGTCCACCATATGGTAGCAAGGCTGGTCTCGGTCCGTCAATGGGTTCGAACGTATGTTTGATCTGGTGGCGGTTCTGTGCTAGGATGGCGGCAATCAATGCGGCAGCGCCCGCCCAGCGGTGTCGCGGCCAGCGTCTCACGACGGTGTGCCTACTGGGTGGCATTCTCAAGGAGGGTTCGATGGCCGAGCGGGCCACGACGGAGAAACAGCAGCGGATCCTCGACGTGATCCGCCAGTTCACGTCCGAGCGCGGGTACCCGCCCTCGGTGCGAGAGATCGGCGAGCGCGTCGGGCTCTCGTCGTCCTCGACGGTGCAGTCGCACCTCAAGACGCTCGAACGCCGCGGTCTCCTCAAACGCGATCCGACCAAGCCGCGCGCGCTGAGCCAGCCGCGCGGCGACGGCGATCTTCCCAGCGTCGAGTCCGCGACGCTGCCCCTCGTCGGCCGCGTCGCGGCCGGCGTCCCGATCACCGCGACCGAGAACCTCGAGGACCAGTTCGTCCTCCCGGCCTCGTGGGTGCCGCGGACCGGCGGTTTCATGCTGCGGGTCAAAGGCGACTCGATGATCGACGCGGCGATCCTCGACGGTGACCTCATCGTCGTGGAACCGCGGCCGACGGCGAACAACGGCGAGATCGTCGTCGCGATGATCGAGGGCGAGGCGACGGTGAAACGGTTCTACCGCGAGGGCGGCCGGATTCGGCTTCAGCCGGAGAACGCCACCATGGCGCCAATCTACGCCGACGATGTCACCATCGTCGGCCGAGTCGAAGCAGTTATTCGGAAGCTTTAAGGCACCGGGTAACACCACCGGTCGAGCCGGCTGCGGAGGCGCCACGCGTGGCGCTTGATCCACGTCGTGCGCGCAAAGCGCGCGCGACCTCCGCAAGCTCTAGCGGGACGGCGCCGGGATACGAGGCTCCGGCCGGCGACGGGCTCATCGCACGGCTGGAGCGCGCGGTCGCGCCGTATGCACACCGGTTCAGCGAGGCCCCGACGGTGCTCGCGCTGCGCGAGTCGCTGCCGATCGCGCTTGTCTCCGTTGCGGTCGCGATCGCGATTCTGCTGGCCGTGCAGCCGTTCTCGGGTTGGGCGGCGCTGGCGAAGGAGCTGCGCGAGGCGATCGGGCCGGCGTTCTCGATCGCCTCGTTCGTCATGGTGGTCGTGCTCGCGCTGCGGCTCGCGCGGCGGTTGGGATACGCGCCGGTGCTGCTGCTGGTCTTCGCGCTGCTGACGTTTGCGGTGATGCTCCCGCGCGAGGCGCTCGCCGCGCTGGCGCGCTTCGTTGCGACGAACGGCGCGAGCGGGTGGGGCGCGTTCGCGGCGACGCTCGGTGCGAGCGGGCTGTTCACCGCGATCGTCGTGTGCTTGGCAACGGCGGGCGCGCTCACGCTCGGGCGGCGGCGTCTCGGTCGGGCGCGTGGCGAGCTTGCCGGCGGGTTCGGGCTCCTTTCGATCGCGTTGCTGTTGTTCGCGCTGCGCTTCTCGCTCGCCGGCGCGATCGCGAAGCTGGTCGCGCCGCTCGCGACGCTCGGCGACAGCTTCACGGCGCTCCTGCTGCTCACGTTCGTCGAAGCGCTGCTGTGGCTGGTCGGGATTCACGGCCCGGCGCTGCTCGCTGCGCTCGTCGTGCCGGTCTACCTGCACCTGCAGCTGCAGAACACCGACGCGTTCGCGCACCACCTGCCGCTCCCGCACGCCGTCGTCGTCTCGACGTTTCTGTTCGTCTTTCCGGGCGGGGCCGGCGCGACGCTCCCGCTCGTCGCGCTCTTGCTGCGCAGCCGCGTCGCGCGCTTGCGAACGTTCGCCTACGCTACGATCCTGCCGTCGCTGATCAACGTGAACGAGCCGGTGATGTTCGGGCTGCCGCTGGCGTACAATCCGGTCCTTGCCGTGCCGTTCGTCCTCGTTCCTCTCGTGCTCGCGTGCACGACGTATGCCGCGCTGGCGCTGGGTTTGGTGGCACGGCCGGCGTTCTACGTTCCTTCGATGGTGCCGGTGCTCGTCAACGCCGTGCTGGCGACGGTCGATTGGCGCGCTGCGGTGCTGGTTGCGCTGAACCTCGTCGTCGGCGGCGCAATCTGGCTGCCCTTCGTGCGCGTCTTCGAACGCGCCGAAGCGGCGCGCGCGGCCCGCGCGGCGCGCGCGTAACGGTCGCGATGATCGAGTCGCTGCTCGGCGGGATCGAAATCGACACCCGTGTGCGCATCGCCGCAAAGCGCGCGGCGCCGTGGCTCGAGCGCCGCGACGCACGCACGACCGCCGTTCGCGCGCGCGTGCTGCGCGCCTTTCTCCACGAAGGGATCGCGGACAGCGACCTGGCCGGGACGACCGGCTACGGCTACGACGATCCGGCGCGTGAGCGCTACGAGTCGCTGCTGGCGCGCGTGCTGCGTGCGGAGCGCGTGCTCGCGCGGCTCTCGATCGTCAGCGGAACGCATGCGATCGTCGCCGGCCTCGACGCATTGCTGCGGCCGGGCGAACTGCTGCTGGCGGCGAACGGCGCCCCGTACGACACCTTGCGGCACGCGGTTGCGACCGCGCCGCACTCGCTCGTCTCGCGCGGCGCGCGGTATGCGGAGGTCGAGCGCACGCCGAGCGGCGAGACCGATCTTTCCGCGCTGCGCGCCGCCGTGCGCGAGTCGCGGCCGGCGGTCGTCTTCGTGCAGCGCTCGCGCGGTTATGCCGTGCGGCGCTCGCTCTCCATCGACGCGATCGCTGCCGTCGTCGAGTCGGTGCGCGGCGCGCACCGCGACGCGGTCGTCTTCGTCGACAACTGCTACGGTGAGCTCGTCGAAGAGCGCGAGCCGCTGGAGGTGGGCGCGGACGTGATCGCCGGTTCGCTCATCAAAAACCTCGGCGGCGGAATCGCGCCGGCCGGCGCGTACGTTGCCGGGCGCGCGGAGCTCGTCGAGCGAATCGCGGCGCGCGTGTTCGCGCCGGGGATCGGCGCGGCGCTCGGGCCGACGCTCGGGTTCGGGCGCACGCTCGTGCAAGGGCTCTTCTATGCGCCGCTCGTCGTCGGCGAAGCGCTGCGCGGGCTCGACTTCGCGGCGGCGCTGTTCTCGGAGCTAGGATTCGCCGTCGATCCGGCGCCCGGCGAAGTGCGCACCGACGTCGTGCAGGCGATTCGGCTCGGCTCGCGCGAGCGGGTGATCGCGTTCGCGCGCGGCTTGCAGCGCGCGCTGCCCATCAACGCGCGCTTCGCGCCCGAGCCGGGTGCGGTCCCCGGCTACGTCGATCCCGTCATCATGTCGAGCGGCGCGTTCGTGAGCGGCGCAACGATCGAGCTCTCGTGCGACGCGCCGCTCCGCGAGCCGTACGAGATGTACCTGCAGGGCGGCGTCCTCGCCGAGCACGCCGCCCTGGGCGCCGTGCTGGCGGCGGACGCCGTCCTGCGGCTAGCCGAACGCGAGGGTCACCGAAGGTGACCCACTAGGTCAGACACATGCGTCCCACGTCGGTGGGCAGCACGTGTTGGTGCACGCTTTGGTGGCGTTGCACCCGTGCGTCTGGTAGGACCAGCCGAGCACCGGGACGTTGCGTTCCGCGTGCGCGGGCTCTTCGCGCAGGTCGAGCTCGTCGAAGCGATCCGGGGTCATGATTTCCTCCTAAGACAAGACGCTGGATCAGTGCTCAGAAGCAGCAGACGGGTGTGCGGAGTCCGCGATCCGCGGCGCAGGCAAAGGTGTCTTGCGTGCAGCCCGGCGAGACGGGGGCGCTGCCGTTCCGGTCGCTTCCGGCGGGTTCTTCCCGCAGGTCGAGGTCGTCGAATCGATCCATGTGGTGCCTGCTTCCTAGCTCACGCCGGCGGACAGGTGCAGCACACCCGCGTGCAGCGAATCGTCGCGGTGCAGATCTCGGTGAGCGCGCTGCTGCTGAGCAGCGGCTCGCGCTCGGAGCCCCCGCGGGCGGGCTCCTCACGCAGGTCCAGATCGTCGAATCGGGCTTCAGTGGGCATGATGGGTTCCTTTCGTCATTCGCAACAGCCGCCGGTGAGCGGCGCGATGTTCGTCGTTGTGCAGCCGAAGGTGTACTGCGTGCAGCGAACTTGCGTGAACGCCGGCTCGCCGCGGTTGCAATCGGTTCCGGCAGGCTGTTCGCGCAGGTCGAGATCTTCGAAACGATCCGTCGGCATGGTTCTTCCTAGTCGAGCTCTGGGCACGTGCAGCAGATGCGCGTGCAGCGCGCCGTTGCGGTGCAGGTTACGGTGGCGTTGGTGCTGCTCAGCAGCGGCACGCGGTCGGAGCCGCTGCGAGCGGGCTCCTCGCGCAGGTCCAGGTCGTCGAAGCGGAATTCAGTTGGCACGTTGTCTCCTTTCGATTTGACCGATCAGTCTGGAAGCAGCCCGAACAAGCGCAGCCAGCGCCGCTCTTGTCCGGTTGCAGCGTCGATGAGAAATTGCGCGACGCCGAGCGCGCCGTCGAGGAACGAGGGGCGCTCGAGATCGGGCGAATCGTCGAGCACGGCGCGCGCGAGCCGCCGGGCGTGGTGCATCAGGCGCGGATCGCCGGGGAAGCGCGACGCGAGCGCCGCGACGCCGCTGCGGCCGTGGCACAGCGCGATGTTTCCGTCGTCCGGCGCGGGGTCGTCGAGCACGCCGCGCAGTGCGCCGGCGGCGAGCGCGTGCAGCCGCTCGTCGCCGTCGAGCCGCGCGCGGTCGGCCAGCACCGCGGCGACGCCTGCGGTTTGATAGCACCACGCGCGCCGCGCGGCCGGGCGCTCCGCCGGCCGCCACACGCCGTCCCAGCGGCGTTCGCCGTTCACGACGTGCGAGCACGCGAGCAGCAGGTTCACGTAACGCTCTCCGAGCTCGCGGTCGTGCGGGAGCGCGGCGTTGAGCGCGGCCAGAACTCCGGGGACGCCGTGCGAGACGCCGAGGTTCACCGTGAACTGCAGGCTCGGATCGCCGGAATGCGCCCGGCGTTCCGCTTCGGCGGCGAACGCGTGCGCGAACGCACGCAACGCGGGCAACACCTCCGGCACCTCGCCGCCGAGCGCGACCGTCCGCCCCGCGTACCCGCTGATCAGATCGTAGGTGCGCGGGTTGGAGAAATCCGGCGCCTCCGGCTCGTGCAGCGACGCGGCCAGCGCGTCGCGCAGCCGCGCGCGCGCAGCGGAGAGCGCGCTCGACGTGCCGTCCGCCATGACGGCGTCCAGCACGACGAGCAATCCGGCGGCGCCGTCGTACAGGCTCAAGCGGTCGGGCGCGAACGTCAGCGCTTCGCGCAGCACGTCGCGCAGCGTTTCCTCGCCGATCCGTCCCGCGCGGGCGAGCGACTCGGCGACGAGCGCCGCGCCGCCGTAGCGGCCGACCGCCTCCGGCGCACCGGGCCGCTCGGCGAGCATCGGCAGCACGCGCTCGAGAATCTCTTGCGCCGCATCGAGCGCGCGGGCGGCGTCGGTATCGTCGAAGAGCGGCGCGCGCTCGCGCTTGAGCGTCTGCACGAATTCGTTGAGCGCGAGTGCGGCGGACGAGGGGTACTCGCCGCCGCACGCATGCTGTCCCTACGCTAGCAGCAGCCCGTCAGACGGGTGGTGCAACCGTCCGTACACGCGTCGGTGTGCGTGCAGGTGGCGGTACCCAGCAGCGGCTTCGCGGCGGTGCCTCTCACCGGTTCTTCGCGCAGATCGAGATCGTCGAAAGAAACTTTACTCGGCATCCATTCTCCCTCTAAAAGTAAAGAGCACCGCGCCTCGTACGAGACACGGTGCCTGGCTGCGCCACCCGGGGTACGCGACAGAGCTCGATCATGATCTACACCCTTCCGCACGACTTCGGATCGCGCTGTGGCGGCCGTTCTTTTTCGAAACGCGCCTTCCTCTTGCACGAGCGCGACCTGAATCACACCATTCCGCCGCAGCAGTTGCTTGTTTCGGCCGGCTCCTCGGCGGCCGCATCATCGGCGGTTGCGCTCGCGGCGTCCGAAGAGCGCCTTCCACAGCAGCGTGCGCAGCGCGCGCTCCTCGTCGACCGAGACGCCGCGGCGGTTCAGGTGCATGTGCAGTAGGCTGTCCACGAGCTCCAGCCAGGCCGCTTCGTCTTTGCACAGGGCGGCCAGCTCGCGCGCGAGCGGCGTGCATTCCGGATCGTCGAGCGGAGAACGCCGCGCCAGCACGCGCAACGCCTCGGTCTCGTCGGCCGAGGCGCGCTGCGCTTTCGGCCGCCGCAGGTCGACATACCGGTCGCGCTCCGCCGCCGTCGTGAGCGCGTCGAACAGCGCGAGCAGCGGAACGGCGATCGCTTCGATGCGCTCGCGCCCGGTGAGGACGTCGACGGCCGGTCCGCGCAGCGCGGCAACGCTGTCGAGGTGGAACAGCCGCTCGCACAGCTCGATGCCGGCGGCGCCGCCGTAGCGCTCGAGCTCGCGCTCGTAGGTCGCCAGCGCAAAGCGGTTGACGACGCCGGACGAAGCGAGCTCGTCGGCGAACGCCAGCGCGCGCTCGCGCAGTGCCGCGTCGTCGCCGGCCGAGTGCAGGCGGAAGCGCACGTGCTTGTCCGGATCCCCGTACAAGATGTAGAACCAGTGCGTCGCGATGCCGCTCGCGACCGCGTCCTCGCCGAACCGCAGCAGCTTCGGCGCGATCTCCGAGCGGAACTCGCGGTCGTTCGCGTACAGCTTCAGATAGCACCAGTCGGAGGCCGGGGTTCGCGTGCGCGCGCGCTCGTCGACCAGCAGCGGGGCGCCGTTCTTCGGTTTCTGCTCGCCGCCGGCGCGAACCGAGGCGATGTACTCACCGCAGTACCGCGCGCCGTGCGCGTCGCGCAGCCACAGCTCCTCGTCTTCGACGAACGCTTCGCTCAGCTGCACCACCTCGTCGTCCTTGCGGCCGCGGAGCTGATCGCGCAACAGCGTCTCGCCGGCGGGCGTCTGCGTGTCGACCGCGAGCACGTTGTCGAAGTCGCCGAGCTGAACGTAACGCACCATCCCGCGCTCGCGCGCGAGCACGGCGAGCGGGGTCTCGCGGAGCTCGGTGATCGGAACGGTCCACGCCGCACGGCGCACGATCACCCGCCCGAGCCGGAGGCGCGGAACGAACGGCAGCAGGCCGAGCTCGCCGACGTCGAACGATCCGGGAACGAAACCTTTGTCGCGCGCGACCAGCCCGAAGAAGCGCGCCAGCGGCGGGGCGAGCTGCATGTTGAACGCGTGCGGCCACACCGGCTGGACGCGCCGCCCGCGCGAACGCGACCACAGCACGACCCGCTCGTCGGCGATCCCCACCAAGAGGTCGTCGAGCGCCAGCGCGTCGAGCCCGCCGGCGTGCGCGTTGATCGGCAGGATCGCTTCGGCGACGATCGGGTGCGCGATGACGTTGCCGCTGCGCGCGCGCTCCGGGACGAACATCGGCTCGGCGGTGAGCGCGCCGGGCGGCGCTTCGCCGGCGACGACCTCGCGCAGCTTCGCGTTGAACGCTTCGTCCTGATACTTCGCGAACCGGCCGGTCGTCATCCCGGCGCAGTACGTCGCCGCGAGCGGCGACGAGACGATGCGGTACTCGCCGGCGGTTGCGGCTTCGAACGACGGCGCGAGAACGTGGAAGCCGAGCTCGAGCGAGCGCGGCAGCGGATCGGGAAGATCGCCCCGGATCGCCTCCCAGTCGGCGTCGGTGAGCGCGATCTCGTCGCGGCCGGCGCGCAAGGCCGTTCCGACGAGCGCCGCGAGCCGCGCGCGGCGCGCGGGCGGAACGCGCGGCCGCTCGGCGTCGAAGCTGTGCGGGATCCCGATCCCGTGCGGGCCGACGAGCTCGAGCAGCGGGACGAGCCGTTCGCCCGACTCGTAGCGCTCGTAGAAGCGTTTCCGAAACGCGTCGAGCTGCGCGGGCATCCCCGAGCGAACGAGAACGTCCGCGAGCCGCAGCACGTCGTCGCGCACGCTCGCGGGGACCGCGAGCGGCGCGTGGGTGAGATCGTGAAAGACCGGCTGCGCGACGTCGCTCGGGCCGAGCTCTTTCAGCCGCGCCACGGTCCGGTCGAGCTCGGTGACGTCGACGACGCCGCGCCGTGGCCCGGTCGCCGTGCGGAGCGCGTCGACGAGCGGCGCCAGCGCAGGCTGGTTGCGCGCCTGTTCCGCGAGCCGTTCGGCGGCGTCGTCGAGCGGCGCGGGCCGCTGGACGGCGATGAGAAACCGGGCGTCGACCAGCTTGCGCACCAGCGATTGCGCGCGCTCGGCGTCGACCGAGAAGGTATCGGCGAGCGCGCGCGCGAGCTCGCCGCTCGAAACGCCGTCGCGCGCGCGCTCGAGCGCGAACGCGACCGGCGGCGTCGCCGCGACGGTCACGCTGCGGTACTGCGAGGCATCGCCCTCGGCGATGACCTTGCGTTCGTCGAGCAGCGCGAAGCGCGGGCCTTCGCGGCGCAGCGCGGTGGCGGTGGCGACGATCACGTCTTCGCCGGCGGCGATGGAACGCTCGGTGAGCGTGTCGACCGCGCCGACCAGCCACTCGTGATCGACGTTCGCCTGCGCGACGCGCGCCGTCACGTCGCCGACGCGGCGCTCGTGCTCCGCATCGAACACGGCGTGTCCGACCGAGGCGAAGGTGCCGAACGGCGTCGTGCGCGTCGCCATGCGGACCGCGTAGGCGAGCAGACGCGTCGCCGCGCGCGCCTCGAGCGGCTCGCCGGCGAGGACGCGGTCGACGACGGGACGCAGCCCCGCGCTCGCGATCACGATCGCAGCGCGAAACGGTTCGTCCTCGCGCAACAGCGTTTCGAGCGCTTTCGCCCAATCGGGCGCTGCCAGCAAGGCGCGGGCCCGGTGCGCCGGCCAAGCCGGAACCCGGCCCAGCGTGAGCTCCTCGACGACGGTGAACGGCGGTGCCGCGTGCGCGGTAGTCTTCGGAGCGCGTTGCCGGCGCTGCTCGCGTTCGGGCGCGATCATCGTGGCGCACCGCCGGGAAGCAGGCCGAACAGCGGCAGCCAGTTGCGTTGCGACGGATACGCCGCTTCGATGAGAAACAGCGCGATCCCGAGCGCCGCGTCGAGAAACTGCGGCCGGTCTTCGCGCCCCAGCGTTAGCAAATTGATCGCGCGGTAACCGAACGGCGCCGCGTCGTCGTACGCGTTCAGCACGTCGTTCGCAAGCCCGCGCGCGGCGCTGAGGAACCTTTCGTCGCCGGCCTCAACCCGGGCATAGAGCAGCGCGACGCCGCTGCGCCCGTGGCAGAGCGCGTCGTCCCAGTGCTCGATGTCCGGCTCGTGCAGCGTCGCGCCGAGCGCGCCGAGGGCGAGCGCGCGCAGCGCGTCGTCGCCGTCGAGCGCGGCGCGGTCGAGCAGCACGCTCGCGACGCCGGCGGTCTGGTAACACCACGCGCGGCGCGGCGGCGGAATGCGCTCGCGCTCCCAGATCGGTCCCCAGCGGTGCGCACCGTTCACGGCATGCGCGCTCGCGAGGACCAGCTCGACGTAGCGCCGCGCGAGCGCGCGCTCGCCGGGGAGCGACACGTTGAGCGCGGCGAGGATGCCGGGGATGCCGTGCGCGACGCCGAGATCCAGCCGCGCGGCGGGTTCCGGATCGGGGTCGGCGAGCCGCTCTTCGAAGCGATCGGCGAGCGTGGCGAAGCGCGCGCACACGTGCGCCGCGACGCCGGCCGGCGGATCGTGCAGCGCGATCAGCTTTCCGGCCGCACCGTGGATCAGATCGAACGCGTCGCGGTCGGACGGCTCGAGCTCGCCCACCTCGAGCAGGTCGGCGGCGATCGCGTCGCGCAACGCGGCGCGCGGCCGCGCGAAGCTGCGGCCCTCCGGATCGAGCGCGTCGAGCACGACCAGCAGTCCGGCGCGGCCGTCGTAGAGCCCGCGGCGGTCGGGCGCCGTGACCAGCGCGCGCTGCAGCAGCTCGCGCAGCGACGGCGCCGGCTCCCGGCCCGCGCGCCCGAGCGCGTGTGCGACGAGCACGCAGCCACCGTATGCGCCGATCGTCTCGGGCCGAGCAGCCATGTGCTCGTCGGTCCAGCGCACGCCGCACTGGAAGATCCGTTCCGCGATTGCAAGCGCGCGTTCGGCGGCCTCACCGTCGAGCAGCGAAGACGCCCCACTCGTCAGGTACACCCTCACCTCGTTCTGCCGGCGCTCTGCCGGAACTCGCGCCTTCGCGAGCGGCGCAGTGCTTTTCCCGCCTCAAAAACCGCAGCATGGTGCGGTGTGAGGTGCGTTGCTTGTCAGCTTCCTTCGGTTTCGTCCTCGCTGCTGTCTTCGCCCATGAAACCGTAGAAATAGTAGATCGAGCCGTCGTCGGTCTCGATCGCGATGCGCGTCTCTTCGAGCTGCGCGGAGACGATGCGCCGTCCGACCATCGCCTGCAGCAGCTCTTGCGCCTGCATGAACTCCGCGGCACGGAGCGCTTCGGGATCGATCTCGAGGAGGTGGCTGTCGTCGCGATTCACCAGTGCGCGCTTCCTGTGGAGAGGACCGGCCGTCGCCACCGCGCGAAGGCGGTCCGGCGATGTATGTCCTGGAGGTGATGAGCGGTCCCCTCGACGGGAAGACGTGGGGCTTCGAGCGGGAGATCACGATCGGCCGTGACGACGCGGTCGCCACCGCGTGCATCACCATCGACCGGTATATTTCCCGGAAACACGCGCGACTCTACGAAGAGCAGGACGGCAGCTTACGGTTGGCCGACTTGGCGAGCCGAAACGGAACGCGGGTCGGGGGACGCGCTCTTGGCGATCCGGAGCCGATCGACCTCGGGCAGGCCTTCGTCGTCGGCCGGACGACCCTTCGCGTGACGCGGAACTAGCGTGCGCGTCACACGCGACCCGGCGGAGGCTCGCGAGGCGCTGCGGGGCGCCGAACGGCCGCTTGGCCTGGTCCCGACGATGGGCGCGCTCCACGCCGGCCACCTCGCGCTGGTGCGGCGGGCGCGGGCCGAGTGCCGGACCGTCGCGGCGTCGATCTTCGTCAACCCGCTGCAATTCGGGCCGAACGAGGACTTCGAGCGCTATCCGCGCGCCTTCGACGGCGACCTCGCGGCGCTGCGCGCGGCCGGGGTGGAGCTGATCTACGCCCCTGGCGCTGCGACGATGTACCCGCCGGAGTTCGCGACCACCGTCGATCCGGGGCCGCTAGGCGAGCGCTACGAAGGCGCGCTGCGGCCCGGCCACTTCCGCGGCGTCGCGACGGTCTGCGTGAAGCTCTTCGCGACGCTGGGACCCGACCGCGCCTACTTCGGCGCCAAGGACGCCCAGCAGGTCGCCGTGCTGCGGCGGGTGGTCGAGGACTTGAACTTGCCGATCGAGCTGGTCGTCGCGCCGACCGTCCGCGAGCCGGACGGGCTGGCGCTCTCGAGCCGCAACGTCTACCTCGATCCCGAGCAGCGCGCCGCCGCGCCCGCGATCCACCGCGCTCTGGACGCGATCGTGCGCGCCGTGCGCGCCGGCGAGACCGACCGTGAGCGGGCGCTCGCGCGCGGCCGCGCCGAGCTGGTCGCGCCGCTGCGCGAGGCCTACCTCGACGTCGTCGACCCGGCGACGTTCGAGGCGCCGGACGCGCTGCGGCCGCCGGCGATCGCGATCGCGAGCGCGTGGCTCGGCCCGACGCGGCTGATCGACAACGAGCCGATCCTGCGACCGGCTCAGGACGGCGTCGAGGCGAGGCCGTGAACGGGCGGCGCGTGCTGCTCGGGGTGACCGGCGGGATCGCGGCGTACAAAGCCGCCGCGCTGGCGAGCCGGCTGGTGCAGAACGGCGCGGTGCTCGACGTCGTGATGACCGCCGACGCGCTGCGGTTCGTCGGCGCGGCGACGTTCGCGGCGCTGGCGCGGCGGCCGGTCCACACCTCGCTGTGGGAACGCGTCGAGGAGATCCCGCACATCGCGCTGGCGCGCGAGAACGAGCTCGTCGCGATCGTTCCGGCGACGGCGAACACGATCGCGAAGCTCGCCTACGGCATCGCCGACGACTTGCTGACGAACGTCGCGCTCGCGACGCGCGCGCCGCTGGTGATCGCGCCGGCGATGAACACCGCGATGCTCGAGCACGAGGCGACGCGCGCCAACCTCGCCACGCTGCGCGCGCGCGGTGCGACGATCGTCGAGCCGGGCGTCGGCTTTCTGGCCGAGCGCGAGCACGGCGCCGGCCGGCTCGCCGACGAAGACGCGCTGTACGCGGCGATCGCGGGCGCGCTGGCGCGCACGCACGACCTCGCCGGCGAGCGCGTGCTGATCACCGCCGGACCGACGCGCGAAGCGCTCGACCCGGTGCGGTTTCTCTCCAACGCCGCGAGCGGGACGCAGGGCATCGAGCTCGCGCGCGAAGCGCTGGCGCGCGGTGCGCGGGTCGATCTCGTCCTCGGCCCGACGGCGCTCGAGCCGCCGGCCGGCGCGCGCACCGCGCGCGTCACCACCGCGCGCGAGATGGACGCCGCGGTGCAAGCGCGCGCCACCGAAGCGACGATCGCGATCGCGACCGCCGCGGTGGCCGACTGGCGGCCCGCGATCGTGCACGAGCACAAGGTGAAGAAGACCGCCGGCGCACCGCAGAGCATCGCGCTCGAGCGCAATCCCGACGTGCTCGCGAACCTCGGCGCGAACAAGAACGGCTTGTTTCTGGTCGGCTTCGCCGCCGAGACGCAAGCGGCCGAAGCGAACGCGCGCGAGAAGCTGGCGCGCAAGCACCTCGACGCGATCGCGGTGAACGACGTGCGCGGCGAGCGCGGCTTCGGACCGGTCGACAACGCGCTGGTGCTGCTGTGGGGAAGCGACGGCCGCAAAGATCTCGGCAGCGGCTCGAAGCGCGAGCTCGCCGCGCGCCTCTTCGACGCGATCCTCGCCCTTCGACAAGCTCAGGCTGACGAAAAGCCCTGATGCTGCTGTGCATCGATGTCGGGAACACCGAGACGAAGCTCGGCGCGTTCGACCCGAACGGCGCGCTGGTCGGAACGTGGCGCGTCACCACCGCGCGGCGCCGCACCGCCGACGAGTACGGCGTCCTGTTCGCGGCGTTCTTCAACGCGGCGAAGTTTGCGCTCGGCGACGTCGAGGCGGCCGTCGTCTCGTCGGTCGTTCCGGTCGTCGACCGGCCGCTGGCCGAAGGCGTCGAGAAGTATTTCGGCGTGCGCCCGACGTTCTTCACCGCGGCGAACCAGCGCTCGATCGCGGTGCGCACCGACCGTCCGGCCGAGGTCGGCAGCGATCTGATCGCCGGCGCGATCGGCGCGGTCGCGTTCGTCGGCGCGCCGGCGATCGTCATCAACTTCGGCACCGCGACGACCTTCGGCGCGATCGGCGCCGACGGCGCGTACGCCGGCGTCGCGATCGCGACCGGGCTGCAGGTCGCGCTCGACGCGTTGGTCGGCCGCACCGCGAAGCTCCCGCAGGTCGCGCTGATCGCGCCCGGGACGCCGGTCGGCCGCGACACCGTCGGCTCGATCCAAGCCGGCCTCGTCTACGGCGCGGTCGGCCAGACCGAAGAGCTCGTCCGCCGCATCCGCGCCGTGATCGGCGAGCATGCGCGCGTGATCGCCTCGGGCGGCCTGGCCCCGGTCGTCGCCGCCGAAACGAACGTCATCGAGCGCGTCGAGCCGCACCTCGTCCTGCACGGCTTGCGCGTCGACTACCTCAACGCCCACCGCACCTGAGAGGGTCAGAGAGCGAGCGGGCGCCCGCCGCTTCGGAAGCCCGGTGGGCAGCGGTGGAGTCCGCGTGGTACACTCCTTGGTCGTGACCCCAACCGTCGCCCCGCTGAAGATCGGTCCCGTGCGAGTGTGGCCTCCCATCGTGCTGGCGCCGATGTCGGGGGTGACGAACCGCACCATGCGGGCGCTCTACAAGCCCTTCGGCTTCGGGCTGACCGTCACCGAGTTCGTCTCGTCGAACGCGCTGCAGTACGGCAACAAGCGCACGATGGAGATGATCGACCAGCACGGCGTCGAGCACCCCGTCGCGACGCAGCTCTGGGGGAACGACCCCGCCATCATGGCGCTGGCCGCGAAGCTCGTGCGCGAGTGCGGCGCCGACATCGTCGACATCAACTTCGGCTGCCCCGCGCCGAAGGTCACCAAGACCGAAGGCGGCAGCGCGTGCCTGCGCGACGTCGAGCGCTGCGAAGCGATCATGAAGGCGGTCGTCGACGCGGTCGACTGTCCGGTGACGATGAAGATGCGGCTGGGCTGGACCGAGAACGAGCTGGTCTTCGTCGAGGTCGCGAAGCGCGCGCAGGCGGTCGGCGTCCAGGCGATCACGCTGCACGCGCGCACCGCGAAACAGTTCTACAAGGGCAACGCCGACTGGTCGAAGATCGCCGAGCTGAAGCGCGCGGTCGACGTCCCGGTGATCGGCAACGGCGATCTCGGCGACCCGCACGAGGCGCTGCGCCGCATGCGCGAGTCGGGCGTCGACGGGGTGATGCTCGGCCGTGCGACGCTCGGCAACCCGTGGCTGGTCTCGCGCTTGCGCGCGCTGATGGAAGGCCGGGAACCGGCGCCGGCGCCCGAAGCGCCGGAACGGCTGCGCTATGCGGTGCACCACTATAACACGATGGTCGAGGAGTGGGGCGAGCAGCGCGCGGTCCCGCAGATGCGCAAGCACCTCGGCTTCTACCTGAAAGGCTTCCCCGGCGCGAGCGCGCTGCGCGAGAAGCTGATGCGCACCGAGACGGCCGCCGAGACGCTCGCGGTGCTCGACACGACGATTGCGCAGCTGGGTTCGGACGCGCGCGAGCTGGCCGTCGCGTGAAGGCAACCGGCCCTGCAACGGATGTGATCGCAAGCTCGTCGGACGGCATCGCGAGCTCGTCGGATGTCAGCCTGAGCTTGTCGAAGGATCATCTCTACGGGGCTGCCTCGCCGGCCGCGCTGTTCGACGAAGCCGCGGAGAACTACCGCGCCTATATGAACCCGCCGCTCGCGCGCGTCATGAAAGTTTCCGGCTCGCCGGTCGAGGTTTCCGCCGCAGGCTGCACGATCACCGACCACACCGGCAAGACGTACCTCGACTTCGCGGGCGGCTACGGGGTCTTCACGCTGGGCCACCGCCACCCGCGCGTCATCGCAGCCGTGAAAGAGCAGCTCGACCGCATCGCGCTCTCGGGGCGCACGATGTTCAACCCGCTGATGGGCCGGCTGGCGAAACGGCTGGCGCAGATGACGCCCGGCGATCTGTCGATCTCCTTCTTCGCCAACAGCGGAACCGAAGCGGTCGAAGGGGCGCTCAAGCTGGCGCGCGCCGCGACGAAGCGCCCGACGATCGTGGCGACCGACGCGGCGTTCCACGGCAAGACGCTCGGCGCGCTGTCGGCGAGCGGGCGGGACGCCTTCCGCGATCCGTTCTTGCCGCTGCTCGAGCACGTGCGCAGGGTCCCGTTCGGCGACGCGGACGCGCTGCGCGGCGCGCTCGGCGCCGACACCGCTGCGGTGATCGTCGAGCCGGTTCAAGGCGAAGGCGGCGTGAACATTCCGCCGGACGGCTATCTGCGCGACGTGCGCGCGCTGTGTGACGCGAGCGGCGCGGTGATGATCGCCGACGAAGTGCAGACCGGGCTTGGCCGCTGCGGCGCGCTGTTCGCCTGCGACCGCGAGGGCGTCGTGCCGGACGTGATGACGCTCGCGAAGGGGCTCTCCGGCGGCGTCGTGCCGATCGGCGCGTACGTCGCGCGGTCGTCCGTTTGGAACGCCGCGTACGCGAAGCAGCCGCTGCTGCACACGTCGACCTTCGGCGGCAACGAGCTGGCGTGCGCCGCCGCGCTCGCGGCGCTCGACGTGCTGCAAGAGGAAGATCTGGTCGCGAACGCGCGCGAGCGCGGCGCGCAGCTGCTCGCCGGCGCGCGCGCGACGATGCGGCGCTATCCCGCGGTGATCGAGGACGTGCGCGGCGCGGGGTTGCTGGTCGGCGTCGAGCTGCGCAGCGAGGGCTACGGCGGCACGATCATTCCGGAGCTTCTGAAGCGCGGCGTCACCGCCGCGTGGACGCTGAACCAGCAACGCGTCATCCGCCTCGAGCCGCCGCTGATCGTGAGCGCCGGCGAAGTCGAGACGGCGCTGCGCGCGTTGGACGCCGCGGTCGCGGCCGCGTTTCAGCAGCTCGGCACGCTTCCGTAAATGCCGTACGTCGAGTGCTCGATCGACGTCGCGGCGCCCGCGACGACGATCTACGAGCTTGCGAAAGAACAGGAGCGCTTCCCCGAGTTCATGCCGGACGTCGAGACCGTCGTCGTCCTGGAGCGCCATCCCGACCGCGTCGTCACGCGCTGGAAGACGCTGGTCGAAGAAGCGCCGATCGAATGGACCGAAGAAGACCGCTTCGACGACGACGCGCTGCGGATCGACTACGCGCTGATCGAAGGCGACCTCGACACCTTCGAAGGCTCGTGGACGTTCGTGGAGGACGGCACGACGACGCGCGTCGTGCTGGGCGTCGAGTACGACTTCGGCGTCCCGACCCTCGCCGAGCTGATCGGCCCGACACTCGAGAAGAAAGTCCGCGAGAACTCCGAGATGATGCTCGCCGCGCTCAAGGCCGAGGCCGAGTCGCGCGTCTGACCGCCGGGGCCGAGCCCACCTGGTGCGCCTTACCGGGGCGTATTTTTGCCCCCGCTTCGCTTGACATGCTGAGGAATGCTTGCGATAGTTGGGGTCCGGGAGGTGACAAGCGATGTCAGAGTCCGAAGAGCGGCGGGGTCAAGCGAACGACGACGACACGGAATGGCCGACCGCTGACGCGTTGAGCGAGGCGGCGTCCTGGCGCGACTCGTGGGTCAGCGCGCTGGTGAAGGACCCGCGGCAGATACCCGACACGGTCGTCGTCGCCGGCTTCGTCGGCGAGTCGCCGGACCGTGAACACCTCAGGCTGTTCGCCGATCCGTCGCTTCGGTGTTGTTTCGACATCCCGCTGGAGTCGGTGCGCCACCGCGAAGAGATCCCGAGGACGTACTCGCCGCTGGGCGGGAGCTTTCTGTGGGTCGACGTCGCCGGCTGGCCGAAGATCAGGGCGTACCAGCGCCGGCATCAGCTTTCGCATTAGTAGCAGCAGCAGCAACCGCAGTAGCGGCAGGACCTGAGCGCCGCCGGCGCCGGTTGGATTTCGGGGTGTGTTGGGATGGGCGTATCGCGCACGGGCCGCCCCGCGGCGACCCTTGGAGCGTCTTCCGAGGTGGTTCACCGGCGTTTCGAACGCAGCGTGGTCGCCGCGCCCGATGCTGAAGCGCTCGTTCATCCCGGCGGCCGGCTGACGTACGACGCGCTGAACCGGCGCGCGAACGGTATCGCACGTGTGCTGGCTTCGCACGGCATACACCGCGGCGACCGGGTCGCCGTGCTGCTGCCGCGCGCGCCCGACCTCGTCGCCGCGCTCCTGGCGATCCTGAAAAGTGGCGCGTGCTACGTTCCGCTCGATCCGGCGTATCCGGCCGAGCGGAATGCGTTCGTCGCGGCCGACGTGCGCGCTCACGCCGTCGTGACGACGGGCGACGCCAGCCATCTGCTCGGTGCCGGCGCCGCCGTCGTGCGGCTCGACACGTGCGGCGCCGAGCTGGACGCGCAGCCCGCCGGCGACGATGACGTCGAGGTCGATCCGCACGACCTCGCCTACATCATCTACACCTCGGGCTCGACCGGCCGGCCGAAAGGGGTGATGATCGAGCACCGCAGCGTCTGCGCGCGGCTCGACTGGGCGCACGCCGCGTTCACCGACGCCGAGTTGGGCGGGATGCTCGCATCGACGTCGATCTGCTTCGACCTCTCGGTGTTCGAGATCTTCGCACCGCTCTGCTCCGGCGGGCGCGTTCTGCTGGCGGCGAACGTGCTCGAGCTGCCGGAGCTCGTCTTCCGCGAAGAGATCACCGCGCTCAATACCGTGCCGTCCGCGATGTCCGGACTCCTCGCGCTTGGCGCGCTGCCGGCGAGCGTGCGCACCGTCTGCCTCGCCGGCGAACCGTTTCCGCTCGCGCTCGCGCGCGCGCTCGGCGCGCAGCCTCGTGTCAGGCGAATCTTGAACCTGTACGGCCCTACCGAGGACACCACGTACTCCACCTGCGCCGAAGTGCGGCCCGAATCGGACGAGGCGCCGCTGATCGGGCGGCCACTGCCCGGAACATACGCCCGCGTGCTCGACGAGGAGTTGTGCGAAGTGCCGCCCGGCGCGTGCGGCGAACTCTACCTCGGCGGCGTGGGACTGGCGCGCGGCTACTGGGACCGCCCGGAGCAAACGGCCGCGCGGTTCGTGGACGATCCGTTCTCGCCGGAGCGCGGCGCGCGGCTCTACCGATCCGGCGACTGCGTGCGCCTGCGCGCCGGCGGCGAGTTGGACTATATGGGCCGGCTCGACGACCAGGTGAAGGTGCGTGGCCACCGCGTCGAGCCGGGCGAGGTCGAGCGGGTCTTGGAGGATGGTGGCGGCGTCACCGAATCGATCGTCGCGCTGGTCGAAGCGCCCGGCGGCGACGCGCGCCTGGTCGCGTACTATGTCGGCGGCGCGGAGCCGCCCGCGTTGCGCGCGCATCTCACCGCCAAGCTTCCGGCGTACATGATCCCGGCCGCGTTCGTCCGGCTCGAGCGCATTCCGCGCTTGCCGAACGGAAAGCGCGACCGCGCGCGGCTGCCCGCCCCCGAGTGGGGCGCCTCGGCGCCGGCTGAACAGGAGAGCGAGCTCGAAACGTGCCTCGCGCGGATCGTCGGGGGCCTGCTCGGCGTCGAGTGCGTCGCGCGCGACGCGGCGTTCGCCGAGCTGGGCGTGCACTCGCTGCTGGCCGCGCAGATCGTCGCGCGCGTGCGGGTGGAAACCGGACGCGACACCTCGCTCTCCGACGTCTTCAACGCGGGGACGGTCGCGCGGCTGGCCGCCCACTTGGCGCGCGCCACGACCGCGGTGCCGGACGAACCGCGTCGCGGCGATCATGCGCGCGGAGCACCGCTTTCGGCGGCGCAGCGCCAAATGTGGTTCGCCGCGCAGCTGGATCCGCAGGACTCCTCGTACAACGTGCCGTGCGCGATCCGTATCGCCGGGCGCGTCGAAGCGGCGCTGCTCGAGCGCGCGCTCGGCGCGGTCGTGCGCCGTCACGCCGCGCTGCGAACGCGCATCGAAACGCGCGACGGCCGTCCGCTGCAGTTCATCGACGACGACGCCCGCGTCACGCTGGCGCAGGCCGACCTCTCGGCGCTCCGCGCGCACGAGCGGTGGGCCGAGCTCGAACGCCGCGCCGCGGCCCTGGCCGCGCAGCCGATCGATCTCGCATGCGCGCCGCTGGTGCGCGCGGCCGCTTTCCGCTTCGACGAGGACGACTGGTGCCTGGTACTCGTCGTACACCACGCGGTCTTCGACGATTGGTCGTTCGGCATCGTCGTCCGCGAGCTCGCTGCTGCGTACGCTGCGCTGGAGGGCGGCCCCGGGCTCGTGCCCGCGCCGCCGCTGCAGTTCGCCGACTTCTGCGCCTGGCAGGACCGCCGTGACTGGAGCGCCGAGCTGGCGTACTTTCGCGCGCAGCTGGCCGGCGCGCCGCCGGTGCTCGATCTGAGTCCGGAGCGGCCGCGCTCCGCGCGAGTCTCGGCCGCCGGCGCCGGCGCGGCGTTCGCGCTCGACGACGACCTCGTGCGGGCGGCCGCCGCGCTCGCCGCGCGCGCCGGCGCGACACCGTTCGCGGTGCTGTTGGCGGCGTTCGAACTGGTGCTGGCGCAGGTGAGCGGCCGCGACGACTTCGTCACGCTGACTGCCGTCGCCGGCCGCAGCCACTGCGCGGCCGAGCCGGTCGTCGGCTGCTTCATGAACCTGCTTCCGCTGCGTTCGAGCCTGCGCGGCGGCGGCGACGTCGTCGCGCTGCTGCGCCGCGTCAAAGAGCGGCTCTTCGCCGCGCTCGACCGCCAGCAGACGCCGTTCGAGCGCATCGTCGACGACGTGCGCCCGCCGCGCGATCCGCGCTGGACGCCGCTCGGGCAAGTCGCGTTCGGGCTCCAGAATGTCCCCGAGCCGTGTGCGCGCGTCGGCGAGCGCACATGGTGCGGAAGCGAGCTGCGCACCGGTCGCGCGCGGCTCGACCTGACGCTCTGGATCGACCGCCGGGCCGACCCGCCGCGCGCCTCGTGGACGTATCGAACCGATCTCTTCACCGGCGCAGCGATCGCGCGCCTGCACGCGCGCTTCGCGCACCTGCTTCGGCAGATCGTGCGCGCGCCGGAGACGAGCGTCGACGCACTGCGCTTGCCGCCAGAAAGAACGACGATGTCTGAGACGACCCCGCGCAAATCGTTTCCCGGCCGCAGCGCGCCGAAGGTCTTCGCGGCGGAAGAGCTGGCGCGCTTCGAGCCCGGCTGGGGCGCGGCGCCTCTCCCCGCACTGGTGCGGGCGCACGTGCCCGGCGTTAACCTGGCCGAATGGGGGCGCGCGCACCGCGATGCGATTGAGACGCGCTTGCGTGAGGACGGCGGGGTTTTGTTTCGCGGATTCCACGACGTCGGCGCCGCCGGTTTCGCGGAGTTCGCGCGCGCGATCTCTGCGGAGATGATCCGGTACGGAGAACGCTCCTCGCCGCGCACGGAGATCGCCGATGGCGTCTACACGTCGACCGATCACCCCGCGGACCAGCCGATCGTGCTGCACAACGAGCAGTCGTACACGCTGAACTGGCCGATGAAGATATTGTTCTACTGCGCGCGCGCCGCGCTGCGGCACGGTCGCACGCCGCTGGCCGACAGCCGCAAGATCCTCGCGCGCCTCGCGCCGAGCACGGTCGAGCGGTTCGAGCGGTTCGGCGTGCTGTACGTCCGCAACTACCTGCCCGGGATCAGCCTGCCGTGGAGCGAGGTGTTTCAGACGCACGATCGCGGGGAGGTCGAAGCGTACTGCCGTGCGGCCGCGGTGGATTTCGAATGGGTCGGAGGCGAGCGGCTGCGCACGCGCCAGCGCCGCGCCGCGGTTCGCCGGCATCCGGTGACGGGCGAACGCGTCTGGTTCAACCACGCGCTGTTCTTTCACGTGACGAGCCTGCCGCTCGAGGTGAGCCGCTCGCTGCGCGCCGCGGTCGATGACGCCGACCTTCCGTACAACACCTACTACGGCGACGGCAGCCCGATCGGCGAGCCGGTGCTGGCCGAATTGCGAGCGGCGTGCGAAGCCGAGACGACCGCATTTGATTGGGAGAACGGCGACGTGCTGCTGCTCGACAACATGCTGGTCGCGCACGGCCGCGAGCCGTACGAAGGACTGCGCAAGGTGCGCGCGGCGATGGCCGATCCGTATGCGGCGCTCTACGGGCCGCCCGAAGCAGTGCCGTTTCCCGCCGAGGCGACCGCGTGAGCGCGCTCGGCGGCGCGAAGCCGCAGCGCCGATTCGGCGCCAAACCGCTGAAGCCGGTCCAGCTGGCGTCGGCCGACCTGGTGCGCGAGACGGCGCTCTCGGCGGCCGATCCGCTTCCGCTCGTGCTCGAAGCCGCTGCGCCGTCGGTCGACCTCGTGCAGTGGGCCACCGCCAACCGCGCGCGGCTGCTGGAGCTGCTGCTGGCGCACGGCGCGCTGCTGTTCCGCGGTTTCGCCGTCGACTCCGCACAGCGCTTCGCCGCGGTCGCGCGCGCCGTGACGCCGGAACTGCTCGACTATCTCGAGCGCGCCGCGGCGCGCACCGAAGTGGCGCCGCAGATATTCACCTCGACCGAGCTGGCGGCGGATCAGTGGATCCCGCATCACCACGAGATGTCGTACTCGCACCACTGGCCGCAGCACATTTGGTTCTACTGCGAGGTTCCGCCGGCTGAGGGCGGGCGCACGCCGATCGCCGGCGAGCGCAGCTTCTTCCCGGCGCTCGACCGCGCGATCGTGCGGCGTTTCACCGAGCGCGGCGTCATGTACATGCGCAACTACGGCGCAGGACTGGATCTGAGCTGGCAAGACGCCTTTCAGACGACCGACCCGGCCGAGGTCGAAGCGTACTGCCGCGAATCGAACGCCGCGTTCGAATGGACTCCGACCGGGCTGCGCACGCGTCAGGTCCGCCAAGCCGTGGCGACCCACCCGCTGACCGGCGAGGTGGTCTGGTTCAACCACGCCCACCTCTTCCACGACTCGAACTTGGCGCCCGAGATTCGCGAGGTGCTGCTGGCGGCGTTCGGCAGCGAGGGGCTGCCGCGCAACGCATACTACGGTGACGGCACGCCGATCGAGCCGGCCGTCCTTGAGGAGATTCGGGCCGGTTACCGCGCGTGCACGGTGACGTTTCCGTGGCGCGCCGGCGACGTGCTGCTGGTCGACAACCTGCTCGCCGTGCACGGCCGCGAGCCCTATCGCGGCGCGCGCCGCATCCTGGTTGCAATGTCCGGCCTGTGCGGCACGCAGGTGCCGCGATGAGCGTCACCGAGCGCGATCCCGAGCGGATCGCCGGCTACCGGCTCTCGCCCGCGCAGTGGGATCTGTGGCGCCGGCAAACCCGCGGGCGCAGCTGGGTGACGCGCGCGTCGGTGAGGTTCGACGGCGTCGTCGATGCCGCCGCGCTGCGCGCGGCGCTCGAGCGCAGCGCCGCCGGCAACGACGTGCTGCGTGCGACGTTCCGCCAGCTGCCGGGGCTCGAAGCGCCATTGCAGGTGATCGAGCAACGGCTTTCCGCCGCGGTTCGCGAGTACGACTGGCGCGCGCTCGGCGCGGACGAGCGCGAACGGCGATTGGCGGAGCTGCGCGCGCGCGAGCCCGCCTTCGACTGGGGGACGGGCCCGCTGCTCGACGCGACGGCGGTGCGCTGCGGCGAACACGAAACCGCGCTGGTCCTGCTCGCCTCGTCGCTGATCGCGGATGCGGAGACGTTGCGCGGCATCGTGCGCGAGTTGGCGCACGGCGCGAACGGCGACCCGCGGCCGTCTGGCGAGGTGCAGTTCCTGCACTACTCCGAGTGGTGCCACGAGCTGCGCGAGTCCGAGGATGCGGAAGAAGGTCGCGCGTTCTGGTCGGCGACCGGCGCCGGGGGCGCCGAGCGGATCGCGCTCCCGTTCGAGCGTGAGGCGCCGGGCGGACCGGTCGGCGAGATCGAGCTTTCGGTGTGCGCGGTCGAGCGCGAGGTGCTGCTGGCGGCGTGGGCCGCGGTGCTCGGGCGCTACGCGCAAGCGCGCGAGATCGTCGCGTTCAACCGCTTTTCGGGCCGCATCTTCGAAGAGCTGCGCGACGCGGCGGGACCGCTGGCGTCGTATCTTCCGGTGCGGCTCGAATGGGCGGAAGACGAGCCGTTCTCCGCGCTGGTACAGCGTGCAGCCGCCGCGCTCGCCGCCGCCGAGGAGAACGCGCCGCACTTCGAGCGCGCGCGCGACGCGAGCGAGCGCGCGCAGATCGGATTCCGGTTCGACGCCGCGGCCGAGGGCGATCTGCCGCCGGGTTTCCACGGCTTCGCAGCCGACGAGACGGCGGACGAGTTCGAGCTGCTGCTGCGATGCTCGGGGAGCGCGTCCTCGCCCGTCGTCACGATCGTGTTCGACCGCGGGCGGCACGACTCGGTCGTCGTTCGCCGGATCGCCGAATCGCTCGCCGCGACGCTCGAGCGCGCGCGGCCGGCGACGCCGCTCGGCGAGCTGGTCGTTCTCGGTGCGGCGGAAGCAGCGCTGGCGCTGCGTGAGTGGAACGACGCGTTCGCGGTGCCGGCGTCGCCTGCGTGCGTCCATGACGAGTTCGCGGCGGTCGCGGCGCGGCAGCCGGAGGCGCTGGCGGTGCTGGCCGGCGAGACGCGCTACACGTATGCCGAGCTCGACGCGCGCGCCAACCGAATTGCGCACCGCTTGCGCCGGCTCGGCATCGGCCGCGGCCAGCGCGTCGCGGTGGTCCTCCCGCGCTGCGCCGATCTCCTCGCCGCCGTGCTCGGCGCGCTCAAGGCTGGCGCCGCGTACGTGCCGATCGATCCCGACACGCCGCCGAAGCGCATCGCGATGCTGCTCGAAAACGCGGCCGTCTCCGCTGCGGTCGCGGAAGAAGGCGTGCTGGCCGAGGCGGGGATCCCGCTCGTCACGCCCTCCGATCCTTCACTCGAGAACGAAGCGGCTGAGGATCCCGCCGCCGGCGTTGCGCCGGACGACGCTGCGTACTTGATCTTCACCTCCGGTTCGACCGGGCTGCCCAAGGCGGTCGTCGTCGAGCACCGCTCCGCGGTGAACTTGGCGCGCGCGTTGCGCTCGCGCATCTACGCCGGGCGCGAGCGCTTGCGGGTCAGCCTCAACGCGCCGGTTTCGTTCGACGCCTCGGTCAAGCAGATCGTGCAACTGCTCAACGGCCACGCGCTGTGCGTCATCCCCGACGCGGCGCGCCAGGACGGCGAGGAACTGCTGCGCTACGTCGATGCGATCGGCCTCGACGTGCTGGACTGCACGCCTTCGCACCTCAAGCTCTTGCTCGGCGCCGGCTTCGCCGAGTGGGAGCGGCCGCATCCCTCGATCGTCCTCGTCGGCGGCGAAACGATCGAACGCGACACCTGGAAGCTGTTGGCGCGCCATCGCGCGTCGTTCTTCAATGTCTACGGGCCGACCGAAGCGACGGTGAACGCCTCGGTCGAGCCGATCGAGCCCGGCAGCGAACCGTCGATCGGCCGCCCCATTGCGAACGCACGGCTCTACATCCTCGACGCGGCGCTGCGCCCGGTGCCGATCGGGGTTCCGGGCGAGCTGTGCATCGGCGGCGCAGGCGCCGCGCGCGAGTATTTCCGCAACCCGGAGCTCACCGCGGAGCGTTTCGTCGCCGACCCGTACGCGAACGTGCGCGGCGCGCGCATGTACCGCAGCGGCGACGCGGCCCGGCTGCTCGCCGACGGCCGCGTCGAGTTCCTCGGCCGCATGGACCGGCAGGTAAAGATCCGCGGCTTTCGCATCGAGCCGGGCGAGATCGAGGCCGCGCTGCGCGCGCATCCGGCGATCGGCGACGCCGTCGTCGTCGCGCGCGAGGACGATGCCGGCGGGGCACGGCTGGTCGCGTACCTGAGCGCGAAGGATCCCGCGGCGCTCGACGCCGGCGCGTTCACCGCGTCGCTCTCACAGCTGAACAAGAACGAGACCGACTACCTCTACGAGGAGATCTTCGCCAAGCACACCTACGTGCGAAACGGGATCCGGCTGGCGCCGGACGCCTGCGTCTTCGACATCGGCGCGAACATCGGTATGTTCTCGCTGTACGTCGCGCGCCACGCCGCGCGGGCGCGGCTGTACGCGTTCGAGCCGCTGCCACCGATCTTCGAGAAGCTCGAGGCGAACCTCGCCGCGCATGCGAGCGATGCGAAGCTGTTCTGCTGTGGGCTCGCCGAGCGCCAGCGCACCGAGCCGTTCACGTTCTATCCCGGCTACTCGATGATGTCGGGACAAGCGTCGTACGCCGACGCCGCCGCCGAGGTGCGCGTCATCAAGACGTTCCTGCAGAACGAGCGTTCCGAGAGCGCCGGACCGGCGCTGCTCGAGCACGCCGACGAGCTGCTCGCCGAGCGTTTCCGCGCCCAAACGTTCGACTGCGCGCTGCGGCGGCTCTCGGACGTCATTCGGACAGAAGGCGTCGAACGCATCGACCTGCTCAAGATCGACGTGCAGCGCGCCGAGCTCGACGTGTTGAACGGGATCGACGACGACGACTGGCCGCGGATCGCGCAGATCGTGATGGAGCTGCACGACGGTGCCGGGTCGGCGACCGAAGGGCGCGCCGGAATCGTGCTCGACCTGCTCGAGGCGCGCGGCTTCGAGGTCACGGTCGAGCAGGATCCGCTGCTGCTCGGCACCGACCGCTTCAACCTGTACGCCTACCGGCCGGAGTACGCCGCCGCGTTCGACGGCGCGGAGCCGTTGCCGCAGTCGGCGGTGCTGCCGACGACCGCACAGCTGCGCGACTTTCTCGCCGAGCGGCTCCCCGACTACATGGTGCCCGCGGCGTACGTCGTGCTGCCGAAGATCCCGCTGACGGCGCACGGCAAGGTCGACCGCGACGCGCTGCCGGCGCCCGACTCGCGGCGCCCCGAGCTCGATCACGCCGCCGCGCGCCCGGAGAATTGGCAGGAGGAGGCGATGGCCGAGGTGTGGCGAGAGGTGCTCGGCCTCGACGTCGTCGGCGTCGAAGACAACTTCTTCCAGCTCGGCGGCGACTCGATCCGCAGCATCCAAGTCCAGGCGCTGGCGCAGAAGCGCGGCTTGCGCTTCCCGCTCGCCAAGCTCTTCACGTACCAGACGATTCGCGAGCTGGTGCGCGGCACCGAGTTGCTGGCGGCGATGCCGCCGGCCAGCGGCGCGCGCGCATTCGAGCTGATCTCGGCGAACGACCGGGCGAAGCTTCCGGACGACGCGGAGGACGCGTACCCGATCAGCGCGCTGCAAGCGGGGATGATCTACCACACCGAGCTGACCGGCGACGCGGCAACCTATCACAACGCGACGACGCACCGCATCGGCGCGCCGCTCGACGTTGCGCTGCTGCAGGACGTGGTGAACGAGCTGGTCGCGGCGCACCCGGTGCTGCGCACCTCGTTCCATGTGACCGGTTTTTCAGAACCGCTGCAAGTCGTGCACCGCGTCGTCGACGCTCCGCTGCAGGACGCTGATCTGAGCGCGCTCCCGCGCGCCGAGCAGGATCGCCGCATCGACGCGGATCTGCGTGCCGAGCTGAGCGTTCCGTTCGATTGGAAGGTCGCTCCGCTGGTCCGGTTCCGCGTCTATCGCCTCGCCGACGACGCGTTTCAGTTCACGCTCTCCGAGTATCACGGCGTGCTCGACGGCTGGAGCTTGCACCTGGTGCTCGGCGAACTCTGCCAGCGCTACGCGCGGCGGCTGGGGCGCACGACGGCGCTCTCGCTCGACGCGCCTGCGCTCACCTACCGGCGCTTCGTCGAGCTCGAGCGCGAAGCGCAGTCCGCGCCCGACGTGCGCGCCTTCTGGCAGCGCGAGCTCGACGGTGCACCGCACACGGTTCTGCCGCGCGGGCCGGCTGCCGAGCGCAGCGCGACGCGCCGCACCGGCGGGCTGAACGTCGAGCTTCCCGCGGGCGCGAGCGAGGCGCTGTGGAGCTTGGCGAAACGTGCCGGGATCCCGCTCAAGAGCCTGCTGTTGGCGGTGCACGTTCGCGCGCTCGCGGCGTGGAGCGGCGAACACGACGTCGTCACCGGGCTGGTCTCGAACGGGCGGCCCGAAGAGCGCGACGGCGATCGCATCATCGGGTTGTTCATCAACACGCTCCCGTTGCGGCTGCACGTCGGCGCCGAAAGCTGGCTCGAGCTCGCGCGGCGCGCGTTCGAGCAGGAGACCGCGCTGGTGCCCCACCGCCGGCTTCCGTTCGCCGACATCCAGCGGCTGCACGGAGGCGCGCCGCTGATCGAGTCGTTTTTCAACTTCTCGCAGTTCCACGAGCTGCCGGGTCAGCGCGCCGCCGACGCGGTCGCCGTCATCGAAAGCCGCAGCGTTCCGGCCGACATCGACTTTCCGCTCGCGGTCGATTTCGAGATCGAACCGCGCAGCGGCGAGGTGAGGCTGGGCTTTCAGTACGACGCGCGCGAGCTGGCCGCGTCGTCGCTGGCGCGCGCCGCAGCCGCGTACCGCGCCGCCGTCGTCGCGCTCCTCGCCGACCCGCACGCACCGGCGCGCGCAGATCACACCGCGCCGGACGTCGAGGAACGGATCGCCCGGATCTGGGCCGCCGCGCTGGGCGTCGCGAGCATCGAGCGCGACGTACCGTTCGGCGAAGTGGGCGGGCACTCGCTGCTCGCAACGCGCGTCGTCGCGGAGATCCGGGAGCAGCTCGGGTGCGCGCTGCCGCTGGCGGAGCTCACCTGCGGGCGCACGGTCGCGGAGCTCGCCCGCGTCATCGAACGCAGGCTGACGTGAACGCCGCCGCCGCGGAGCGCTGGATCGTGAAGCCGCGCCCGAACTCGCTGGCGCGGGTGCGGATGTTCTGCTTTCCGATCGCGGGCGGAAACGCGTCGGCGTTCGCCAACTGGCCCGACGCGCTTCCCGACGACGTCGAGGTGTGCGCGGTGCAGTATCCCGGCCGGCAGCAGCGCGCCGCCGAACCGCCGTTCACCCGGATGCCGCTCGCGATCCACTCGCTCGAGAAAGCGCTCGGCGAAGACTATCTCGACCTTCCATACGCGATCTTCGGCACGTGCACCGGGTCGTTCGCCGCGTACGAGCTGGCGCAGCGGATCGTGCGCGTGCACGGTTTGCAGCCGGCGCACCTGTTCATCTCGTGCTGTCGCGCGCCGCATCTTCCGGACCGCGACGCGCCGATCCACGCGCTGCCGGAAGCTGCGATGTGGGCCGAGCTCGAGCGCTTGGGCGGGACGCCGGCAACGGTCTCCGATCATCCGGAGCTGCGTGCGCTGCTCTCGCCGATCTTGCGCGCGGATTTCCAGCTCGCCGAGACGTACCACTATCGCGAGCTGCCACCGCTGGCGTGTCCGCTCACGGCGTTCGGCGGCGTGCACGATCCGATCGTCGCGGTCGACGAGCTCGAGCCGTGGCGAGCGCACACGACGGGGCCGTTCGAGCGGCGGATGCTCCAGGGCGGGCACTATCTGCTCGACACCGCGAGCGACGAGCTGCTGCGCGAGCTGGCGCAGGCGCTGGCGGAGGACGGCGTTGCTTAGCGCGCCCGCCGAAGCGTTCGTCGCCGTGCCGGGCGGGCGCGTGTGGATGCGCCGCAGCGGCGCGGGCGCCGGCGCGCCGCTGGTGCTGCTGCACGGCGGCCCCGGCTCGCCGCACGATTACCTGGAACCGTTGGCGGTGCTGGGCGACGAGCGCGAGGTCGTGTTCTACGACCAGCTCGGTTGCGGACGCTCCTACACGCCGGACGACCCCTCACTGTGGAGCGTCGCGCGCTTCGTCGAAGAGCTCGGGGCGGTGATCGGAACGCTCCGGCGCGCGCCGGTGCACCTCCTCGGACACTCCTGGGGTGCGATGCTGGCTGCCGACTACGCGCTCGAGCATCCGCACGATGTCGCGAGCTTGATCCTCGACTCACCCTGCTTGAGCATGCGGCGCGTGCGCGACGACATGGAACGGCTCAAGGCGGAGCTGCCGGAGGCGGTCCGGCGGGTGATCGAACGCTGCGAGCACGACGGCACGACCGATTCCGGCGCGTACGGCGCGGCCGCGATGGCGTTCTACCGGCGCCACGTCTGCCGCCTGGCCGACTGGCCGGAACCGCTGGTGCGCTCGCAGTCCGCGTGGGGCTGGCCGGTCTACCACACGATGTGGGGTCCGGCCGAGTTCACGCCGACCGGAACGCTGGCGGGATACGAGCGCGAGGACAGGCTAGTCGATCTGCGCGCGCCGGTGCTGTACCTGTGCGGGCGGCACGACGAGATCACGCCGGAGAGCACGCGTGCCTATCACGAGCGCACACCCGGCTCGGAATTCGTCGTCTTCGAAGCGAGCGCGCACGTGCAGCACCTCGAGGAGCCGGAACGCTACGCCTCGGTCGTGCGCGGTTTCCTGGCGCGCGCGGAGGCGGCGCGATGAGCGAGCTCGCCGACCGAATCGCGGTGCTTCCGACGCGCATGCTCGAGCTGTTGGTGCGCTGGACCCGGACCCATGGCCATCTCGATCGCCGGCTGGAGACGATTCCGCCGCGCAACCGGGCACTGCCGGTGCCGCTTTCGTACGCGCAGGAGCGGCTGTGGTTCCTCGACCAGCTCCAGCCGGGGAGCGTCGCGTACAACTTTCCGCTCGTGCTGGGGTTCGGGGACCCGCTCGACGCCGGGCTCCTCGAGCGCGCGATCAACGAGATCGTCGCGCGGCACGAGTCGCTGCGCACGACCTTCGCGATCGCCGGCGGCTCGCCGGTTCAGCACATCGCGCCCAGCTTGACGATCCCGCTCGAAGAGCTCGACCTGCGTGGCGAGCCCGACGCGCACGCGCGAGCCGAGCTGGCGCTGCGCGCGGAGATCGCGCGCCCGTTCGATCTGCAGCGCGGCCCGTTGCTGCGCGCGCTGCTCATACGGCGCGCGCCGAACGACTCGCTCTTCGTCGCGAACATGCACCACATCGTCTCGGACGGCTGGTCGTCCGGCGTGTTCACCCACGAGCTGGGCGCGCTCTATGCCGCCTTCGCGCAGGCGCGTCCCTCGCCGCTCGAGGAGCTGCCGATCCAGTACGCGGACTTCGCGGTGTGGCAGCGCGAATGGCTGCGCGGTGAGGCGCTCGCGCAGCACGCCGGTTATTGGAAAGAGCAGTTGGCCGGCGCGCCGCCGCTGCTCGAGCTGCCCTCGGACCGCCCGCGCCCGACGGTCGAGTCGGCGCGCGGCGCGTTTCAGGTCTTCACGATTCCGGCGCGCGTCGCCGAGCCGTTGCGTGAATTGGCGCGCGAGCGCGGCGCGACGCCGTTCATGGTGCTGCTCGCAATCTTCAAGGCGCTGCTGGCGCGGTACGCGGGGACACGCGACGTCGTGGTCGGCTCGCCGATCGCGAACCGCAACCGCGCCGAGCTCGAACCCTTGATCGGTTTCTTCGTCAACATGCTGGCGTTGCGCACCGAGCTCTTCGGCGAGCAAAGCGTGCGCGCGCTCGTCGACCGCGTCCGCGAGGTCACGCTGGCCGCGTACGAGCACCAAGATCTTCCGTTCGAAAAACTGGTCGACGAGCTGAAGCCGCGGCGCAGCCTCAACCACAGCCCCGTGTACCAGGTCGCGTTCGTGCTGCAGAACACGCCGGAGTCGGAGCAGAGCGGCCCGCTCGCCGAGGTGCGGGAGCTCGGTTTCGACGAAGACCCGGTCGTTGCGGCGGGGAGCACGAAGTTCGATTTGACGCTCTCGGTCGCCGAGCGCGGCGGCGGCTTCGTCGGAACGTGCGAGTACCGCACCGATCTGTTCGACCATCGCACGGTCGCGCGGTTTCTGCGCCGCTACGTGCGGATGCTCGACGCCGCGGGCCGCGATCCCGACCAGCCGTTGTGGCAGCTTCCGCTCGTGCTCCCGGACGAGCCGGCGCCGGCCCGAGCCGCGCTGGCCGACCGCGACGCGTGTGCGCGCGCCGCTGCCGAGCTGCTCGGAATCGATGCCGGCTCGCGCGTCGCGCTCCTCGCCGCCGACGACGAGACGGCGCGCACGCTGGCGCGCGCGACGGCGGCGGTCGCGGGGGCGACGCCGCTCGAGCTGCGCGCGGACGAGCTCACCGCCGGCGGCGCGACGCACGCCGTCGTCACGCCGTCGCTGCTCAGCCGGCTCGAGCACGATGCGGTTCCGCCCGGCGTCACGCTGATCGTCGCCGGCTGGCCATGCTTCGACGCCGCGCTGCAGCGCTGGAAGGACCGGCGCGTCCTCGGCGTGTGGGGGCCGGACGCGTTCTCGCCGTGCTGCGCGCCGCTCGTGTTCGAACGGCACGAAGCGGTGCTCGGCCCGCCGTTTCAGGGCGCGTCGCTCGACGTGCGCGACGAGCGGCTGCGCTGCGAGGCGGTCGACGTCTGGGGCGTGCTCTACGCCGGTGGGTCGGGCGCGGAACCGCATTCGACCGGTCTGGTCGCGCGCCGCCGCGGCGACGGTCGGATCGAGCTCGCCGGCACGGCCGACCGCACGGTGCGCATCGAGGGAATGCGCGCCGATCCGGCCCTGCTCGAGGCGCTGCTGGCGCAGCATCCGCTGATCGCGGAAGCGGCGGTTTCCGTGCAGGGCGACGGCGACGGCCGTTGGCTGGCGGCCTGGGTCGTCCCGCGCGCGCGAAAACTCGGCGAGGACGAGCTCG
>Ga0213878_10000124_pt1 | contig 37836 bp, 33 predicted proteins | sample VelepicoBEBS_R02_FD_161053 | JGI IMG/M metagenome (GOLD analysis project Ga0213878, IMG submission 161053) | Vellozia epidendroides bulk soil microbial communities from rupestrian grasslands, the National Park of Serra do Cipo, Brazil - BS_R02 | ecosystem: Environmental > Terrestrial > Soil >... | reverse complement strand
GCGGCCGGGGGCGTACTTCGCGGGCGCGACGAGCCGGCGGTCCTGATACAGCGCGAGCGCCGGGTCGACGTTCTCGGTGCCGAGCTGCGAGTACATCGCGGCGTACCGCTGCGCGCGCGGCGCGTCGGTCGGCGCGTGCAGCACCGCGAGCTGCACCAGCACCTGGCGGTCTTCGCCGAACGAGTTGCCCCAGCGGATGTCGTACGCGAGCGCGTCGGCTTGCGCCAGCTCTTCGGCCGCCCAGAACTCGTTGCCCGACATCCGCGCGACGTAGGTGCGGTCGAGGTGCGTCATGACGCGCCAAGCGGTGTTCGGCGCGATCATCCGTGCGTCTTTGAACGCCCACTGCGCTTCGCCGGCGCGGCCGCGCATGAACGCGTCCCAACCGAACGCGCGCAGCGAGTCGAAGCGGAAGAACTGCACGTCCGGGCTCCACGGCAGCGCCTCGAACGCTGCGCGCGCCGCGTCGATCGAGACGCCGTCGGCGGTCTCGAAGGCGACCCTCGCCAAGGCGTGGACGGAGGTGGCAAGCGTATGCACGTCGACCGGCTCCGGCGTCGGCATCAGCGCGTACGCGACGGCCTGCCGCAAGTCGGCGGCGTGCGCGGCGTAGTTTTCGGCGCCCGCGTGCAGCCACGCGCGGTACGCGTAGGCGGCCGAGGCGATGCTGGGATCGGGATGCGCGATCGCGAGCTGCACCTCGGGCGCGGTGACGTCGCAGTCGCGGCGGAACCAGCGCATCCGCAGGTCGTGATACGCCATCGTGTGCGCGCCGTCGGGGAGCGCGCCTTCCAGCGCGCGCGCCTCGGCGTACCGCGACTCCGCTTGCGAGAAGGCGCGCACCGTCGCGTACGCCTTCCCGAACTGGATCGCGAGCTTGAAGCGGCCGGCCGGCGAGCACGGCACGTCCTCGACGGTGGTGAGGTACGTGACCGCCGCGACCGGGTCACGCCGGCCGATCACCTCGGCCTTCATGACGATCGCGTCTTCGGCGAACTCCTGCGGCCAGTCTTCGCAGCCGTCGAGGAGCTCTAGCGTCGCGTCGTAGAGCGCCGAGCGCAGGGCGACGCGCGCGTCGCGGAGCGATTCGGCGACGGACGCGGCGTCCGTCTTGTTCGACATGGTGTGCACCCTTAGTCGTTCAGCTTGCCGAGATCGATCTGACTGTTCGGTCCTATGACGACGTATCGGGTCGGTGGCGTTCCGGGGTCGGCGCCCGAGGCCGTTACCGTCGCACCCGCGTTGGTCTTGAACGTGTTGGCGACGCTGATCGTGTAGCCGCCCGGGTTGAGCGCGTGCAGGTGGAACGATCCGTCGCTGCCGCTCACCGAGGTGTTCGCGACGGCACCGTCGGCGCCGGTGGCGACGATCGTCGCGTTCGCGACCGGCTTGCCGGCGGCGTTCACCACCTTGCCGGTGATCGCGGGGTCGCCGATGCCCGCGGCGACCGTCGGCGTCACCTCGATCACGCCGTTCACGAAGTTCACCGACTGGAAGACGTTGAAGTCGAGCGATGCGGTGATCGACTGGCCGGGGTTCCCGGCGATGGCGAGCGGGACGGTGATCGCCTCGACCGTCTGGGTGGGATCCCACCACGGATGGTTGGGATCGACGAAGACCACCGGGAACGTCCGGCCGAAGATCGTCACGTTCGTCGTGGCCGGATCGAGCAGCAGCTGCAGCGCGGGATAGGTCCCGGCGGGCAGGTCTCCGCTGCCGAGCTTCGCCGGGTGATCCTGAAGGTCGAGCAGGTTCACGACGGCCGGGTGGGCGTTCGCGATGAGCTGCCAGGAATCGCCCGAGGCGTCGATGGCGTCGACCCCGAGGATGCCGGCGTTGACCTTCACGTCGCCGAAACCGTTGAGCGGCGCGTCGAACAGGTTCAGCGCCACAGAGAACAGACGCGACGGCGCGCCGCCGAGGACGTCCAGCGGCTGGCCCCCGGTAAGCTGGGGATGGCGAACGTGCTGCTGGGTCGTCGCCGAGCCGGGGATCGCCGACGACGCGCCGTGCGGACCGCCACAGGCGGTGAGGGCGAACATGCCGGCGAGCGCGACCGAGAGGAGACCTTTCATCCGTGAAACTCCGACGGGAAACGGCGGCCGCCGAAACCGGCGAACCGAGAGCTCTCCAGGAGCCCGCCGTCGGCCTCCGTGGAGGCCGAACGGACGTACCGTTGGTGCGCGCCCTCGATGGGTTCACGAACGGCGGGCGCAAGCCGTTCACATCACAGTCTGCGCAGATGTGACCTAGGTCTAACGTCCTAGTATGTAAAGAAAGCGCTAGGGCGTTTGCCGGCCCGAGAGACCGGCAGCTTGTTTAACGCCCGCCGGACACGTCGAGGACCGCGCCGGTGACGTAGGACGCCGCGGGCGAGAGCAGCCACAGCACCGCGCCGGCCACTTCGTCCGGCGTACCGATGCGGCCCAGCGGAACCGTCGGGGCGATCTGGGCGACCCGCTCGGGCCGACCGCCGCGGGCGTGGATCTCGGTGTCGATCAAGCCGGGCGCGACCGCGTTGACCCGAATCCCCTCGCGCGCGACCTCCTTCGCCAGCCCGCGGGTGAGCGCGTCGACCGCGCCCTTGGAGGCAGCGTAGTGGACGTACTCGTTCGGCGAGCCCAGCCCGGCGGCGCGCGAGGAGACGATGACGATCGCGCCGCCCGAGCCGCCGCGCGCGGTCGACATCCGCCGTACCGCCTCGCGCGCGCACAGGAACGCGCCCAGCACGTTGACCGCCAGCACGCGCTCGAGCGTCGCGGCGTCGAGCTCGTCGACGCGGGTGAAGCGGCCGGTGATCCCGGCGTTCACCACCAGCGCGTCGAGCCGCCCGAACGCGTCGTCGACCGCGGCGAACGCGGCCAGCACGTCGTCCTCGCGGGCGACGTCGGCGCGGACCAGCACCGAGCGCCGCACCGAGCCGTCGATCCCGGCGGCGACGCTCTCCGCGGCGGCGCGGTCTTCGGCGAACGTGAGCGCGACGTCGTAGCCGGCCGCGGCCGCGCCGCGCACGACCGCGGCGCCGATCCCGCGGCTGCCGCCGGTGACGAGCACGACCGGACCGTCCGCGCGCGGAACGTCCATCGATCAGCTCGCCGCCGCCGCGGCCGGTGCGCTCATCGCGCGACGGCTTCGACGTACGCGATCTTGCGGCCCAGCGACTCCAAGACGTGCTCCCAGGTGTAGCGGGCCGCCGTCTCCGCGCCGTGCGCGCGCAATTCTTCGGCGAGGTGCGGGTCGGAGAAGAGCGCTTTCAGATACGTCGCCAGCTCGCGGCCGTCGGCGGTGTCGCACACGATCGCGTTGACGAACGGCTCCGCGTACTCTTCCCCGGTCGCGCCGCAGACGGCGATCCCGCCGGCCGCCATCACTTCGAGCCCGACCAAGCCGAACGGCTCTTTGCCGCTGTTGGCGAGGACCGCGTCGGCGGCCGCGTAGAGCGCGTAGAGCGTCGCTTCGTCGAGGAACGCGCGCAGGTGCACGACCGGCGTGTCGACCACGGCGAGACGCTGCGCGAGCTCGCGCCAGTCCGAGCCTTCGTAGTCGAGCCGGCAGACGGCGAGCCCGCGCTCGCGCGCGCGCCCGAAGACGACGTTGCCGTACGGCTCCTTTCCGCCGCGCACGATCAAGCGCGCATCGATCCCGGCCGCGCGGACGTCGGCGAGCGCGTCGATCGCCTGCAGCCAGTTCTTGTCCGGGTCGAAGCGCCCGACTTTCACGCACGCCGGCTGCTCGCCGAACGCGGCGCGCAGCGCCTTCGTCTGCTCCGGATCGGCGCCGTCGAGCAGCGCCGGATCGATGCCGTTCGGGATGACGAGCGCCGCCACGTTCCAGCGCGAGAGCTCGAACTTCATGTACTTGCTGACGGCGGTGATCGCCGCCGCGCGCGTGAGCGTCGGCCAGTGGATCTTCTCGAACCCGTAGGTGTTGTTCGCGTTCCACATCAGGGTCAGCGCCGCGCGCACGCCGCGCTCGCGCGCGAGCCGGTCGATCGCGATCGCGACGTTCGCCGTCTGCCACTCCTCGCAGATGACGAGCACACGCTCGCCGCGCGCCTGGGCCGGTGCGACCATCTCGTCGACGATCCACGGCGGAAGCGAGGTTTCCCAGTCGTGGACTTTGCCGGGCTCGCCGTCGTACGCGTTGCGCGGGTGCTGCGCGGAGATCCACTGCGACCAGCGCCGCAGCGTGACACCCGGATCGCTCGGCTCGACCGCCGGCGCCTGCGGATCGCCGGCGAAGAACAGCTGCACGTCGTGGCCCGCCGCGCCGAGCGCGCGCGCGAGCTGCGTCACGCGCGTCGCGAGCCCGCCGATCGACGCGTACCGGTCCGGCCCCTCGAACGAGAGAATGGCGACCTGCCGCGGAATCATCCGGCCTTCCTACGCGAGAACCGCGGCGAATACTTCCGCGTCGACGTTGCCGCCCGACAGAATTGCAGCCACCCGCTTGCCGTGCAGTCGCTCGCGCTCGGAAGCAATCGCCGCAACGGCCGCGGCGCCTGCGCCTTCCGCGACGTTGTGCGTGTCGGTGAATATCCAGCGCATCGCCTGCCGTATCGCGTCGTCCGAAACGGTCACGATGCGCGCTGCGCCGGCCCGGATCACCGCGAGCGCGACGGGATCGGGGACGCGAACCGCGATTCCGTCGGCGATCGTCGCGGCTGATTCCGTTTCGATCGGCTCGCCGCGCGCGAACGAGCGGGCGTACGCGGGGAAGCGTTCGGAAACGACGCCGACGATCTCCGTTTGAAGTCCGAGCAGGTCGCGAACCGCGATGACGCCGGAGATGCCGGAGCCCAGGCCGACCGGGACGTAGACGACGTCGAACTCTCCGGCGGCAAACAGCTCGCGCGCGTACGTCGCGACGCCGACCACGAGATCCGGGTGATACGACGGGACGAACTCCGCGCTCGCGTCCGTTGCGAGGAGATGTGCGGCATGCGCCTTCGCCTCGTCGAAGTCGCGTCCGTGCTCGATGAGCTCAGCGCCGAGGGCGCGCATCGCCGCGTTCTTCTCCGCCGAGTTGCCGGCCGGCGCGACGATCGTGGCGCGCAAGCCGGCCCGCGACGCCGCGAACGCAACGCTCTGACCGTGGTTCCCGCGCGTCGCGCACACCAGGTGCGTCACGTGCGGCGCGCGCTTGCGCAGCGCAGCGACGTACGTCAAACCGCCGCGCACTTTGAACGCGCCGAGCGGCGTATGGTTCTCGTGCTTCAGCGTCAAGTCGACGCCGAGCCGCTCGCACAGCACCGGCCAGCGATACGCCGGCGTCGGCGGCACGGCGTCACGAATCAGGAGCGCGGCAGCATCGGTCTCCGCCAGCGTCAGACCGAGTGGTCCGGACGTCACGATCGACACGGGGCGGGCTTCCGGCACGCGGCCTCGGGACCCCGCCCCGAAACCGTCAGCCCAGGCATTCCCCCACGCGACGGCAGCTGGCGAGCCAGGCAGGGGTCTGAACGTCGCTTACCAAACCAAGGCTGCCCCTCGTTAATTCGCCAATTCGCATGAGGAGTGTGGCGATGTCCGATCGTACCGGGCCGTCTCCTCGACGACCCAGGCTGCGAGGCCGCTGATGGGCGTCTTCGAGCAGCATCCGTGGCTGCTGCTTCCCGTCATCGTCGTCACGGTCGAGCTCTGGAGCGCGCTCAAAGCCGCTGCGCTCCACGTCGTGCGCGGCTCCAAGAGCGACGACCGAACGACGCGCTGAAGCGCGTCTCGCTCTGCTACCTCGCACCCGAGCGGGAAGGGAGACTTCGAATGAATCAGTCGGAGATCAGCGGCGGGACTCCCGCGTGGCCCTCGCTCGAGCAACAGCTCGTCGAGTCGCGCGTCGTCCACGGCAGCGCGCTCGAGCAACTCGTCAAGGACAACCAAGATTTCTCGATGCTGTGGCCGCGCGAGGCGAACGACCAGCTTCGAATCCCGCTCTGGCTGCGCGTCTACTGGCGCAAGAATCATCCCGAGAACACCTTTCCCGAGCACTCCGCGAGCCTTGGCTACCCGATGGCGCTGCTCGATCTCTACGAGTGGATGGTCGCGCACCAGGATCTGAAACGCGTCGAGCAGGTGCCGCCGAAACCAGCCGCTCCCGGTACACCGGGAAAGCCGTAGGCCGGCGATGGGAACGAACGTCAACATCTCCGGGGCGACGAGCGGATTTTGCAGCGAGTCCGACATCAGCATCAACCCGTCGAACCCGGACCAGATCATCTGCGCATCGAACGCGACGCTGAACCAGGCCCAGTTCTGGTCGGGCGACGGCGGCGCGACGTGGCAGCAGACGCTCCTTCCGCTCGATCCTGCCGACCTGAACCAGACCGATCCGGCCATCAACTGGACCTCGGACGGTACGGCGTGGTCGACCACGATCGGGTTGGGGATGCCGGACTGGAAGACGCGCGTCTACAGCTCGCCGGACGGCGGCGCGACCTGGGCGATCGAGTCGACGCCGTCGGGAACGCAGACCGCCAACGACCGGCAGACGCTGTGGGTCGACCACAACCCGAGCTCGCCGCACCACGACAACATGTACATGATCTGGCACGACGGCCTCCCGGCCTACGTCGTGTCACGACAAGGTCCCGGCGGTACCTGGAGCGCTCCCAAACAAGTGAGCGCCGGCGAGACGACGGGGGCCACCACCGGCGCGACGCTCACCACCAACGCGCAAGGCCACGTGTTCGCGATCTGGCCCGACGACGGCAGCCTCAAGATCTACTTCGCCAAGTCGACCGACGGCGGCGGCTCGTTCAGCACCCCGGCGAAGGTCGCCGATCTGTTCGCGGGGTACAAGGTCCCGATTCCGGCGCAAGATCTGCGCCAAGCCGCCATCTACGTCTCGGCGGGGACGTCGTCGGCTGCCGGGCTCGATCTGGTCTACGTGGTGTGGACCAACCTCGCCGGCGGCGGCGGATGCAGCACCGCCGCCGACGCGCCCGGCTCGAACGTCGCCTCGAGCTGCAAGACGCGCATCTGGTTTGCGCGCTCGACGAACGGCGGCACGAACTGGGATCCGGCGGTGAAGATCAACGATCAAAACTCGCTGAACGATCAGTTCTTCCCGCGCCTCGTCGTCGACGACGCGACCGGCGACGTCGCGGTCGTCTACTACGACACCGTCGGTGATCCAGGTCGCCTCAAGGCCGACATCTGGTTGCAGACCTCGCTCGACAACGGCGCGAGCTGGTCCGGCGCGATGAAGATCACCGAAGGCGAGACGGACGAAACCAACAGCGCCAGCGACGTGTATCAGGACCAGTTCGGCGACTATATCGGAATGAGCTCCGCGGGCGGGACGATGTTCGCGTGCTGGACCGACCGCCACCTGGGCGGCGACGAGCAGATCTGGGGCGCCCCGGTCGCCGTTCCCGCCTGCGAGCTGATCGTCGACAAGTCGACCTTCGGGCAGGACGAGGTCGCCGCGCAGGCCTCATATCCGAGCGCGTTCTGGCTGGCCGTCGACGGGTTCCCGAACAAAGCGCTCGGTTTCGCCGTCAGCAGCGATTTGAGCTCGCCCCCGAACCCGGCGCCGGTGATCACCGCCACGATCGACGCGGCCCTGAACCCCACGCTCAGCACGATGCAGATCATGACGATCGGCAACAATTTGCCGACGGTGAACACGTTCGGCCCCGAGCCGATTCTCGCCGAAGACCCGACGCTGCAATTGCCGCTGCAGCGCTACATGTACCCGTACACGATCTCGTTCCCCAACACCGCGGCGTTCGCCGCGCTGAACCAGCACCAAGCCGCCGTCCTGACGCTGCACGCGTCGCTGACCGTCGGCCTCGTCACCGTGAGGTCGACCGCGCTGATCGAGCTCGCGAAAGGCGAAGACCCGTACCTCACCGACGTCAACCCGGCCGACCCGACCACGTTCCCGTTCTGGCTCAGCTACGACATGCGCGTCTTCAAGGTCACGCCGAACCAGACGCACCAGTGGTTCAGCGTTCCCAATCCGACGGACGCTTCCGGCGCGGTCGCGTACATCCAAGCGGTCATCCACAACCTCAACACGCCGGGCACGATCATGAACGGCGACACGTTCGAGTCGCTGAGCCAGGCTGAGGAGGGTGTCTCTGCGCTCGAGTTCCTGCCGAAGGACAAGAACGGCGACCTGACCTTCAACTTCGCCCTGGCGCGGGTTCGGATACTCGGCAACACGGCGACCACGGTCGGTCCGGTGCGCGTCTTCTTCCGGCTCTTCCAAGCGCAGAGCACGAACTCCGACTTCAACGAGAACACGACGTACCGCTGGGGAACCGACGGCGTCACTGCGGACCACAAGATTCCGCTGCTCGGCGTGCAGAACGACCAGCACGGCAACCCTGAGTACGTCACGATTCCGTGCTTCGCGGCCGACCGCATCAACTTGGTCACGCCGACGGACATGCACAAGCAGCACGACGACACGAACGCGCAGCCGATCACGACGGTTCCGGGCGTCGAGGTCGACACCTACTACGGCTGCTGGCTCGACGTGAACCAGCCCGGCCAGACGTTCCTGATCCCGACGCCGCCGGCCGACCCCACGAAGTGGGACGGACCGTGGCCGGGGACGCAGTCGATCAGCGGCGCGATCACCGTGGCCCCGCACCAGTGCGTGATCGCGGAGATCCGTTTCGACGACACGCCGGTTCCGCCGGGTGCGACGTCGGCGACCTCCGACAAGCTGGCCCAGCGCAACATCGGCTGGATCGACGGACCGAATCCCGGCACCGCACCCTCGCGCGTCATGTCGCACCCGTTCGAGGTCCGCGCGTCCGGCGCGGCACACGAGCCGGACGAGCTCATGATCACCTGGGGCCGCACGCCTGCCGGCAGCACGGCGACGCTGTATCTGCCCGAGGTGAACGCCGCCGACGTCCTCACGCTGGCGCGCGCGATGTACACCTCGCACCGCCTCACCGCGGTCGACGCGCACACGATCGCGTGCCCGGCGGAAGGAACGACGTTCGTCCCGGTCCCGAAGGGCGAGGGCCGCTACGCCGGGCTGCTCTCGGTGAACGTGCCGGCCGGCGTGCGGCGGGGCGACACGTACGACATCGTCGTTCGCCAGATCACCGATGCGGCCGACTTCGCGACCGCGCCGCCGCCGGTGACGAGCGGACCGCAGCTCCAAGCGGCCCCGATCCAGAAAACGCCGCAGTACGAATGGCGCCGAACGCTCGCGGCGTTCCAGATCACGATCAAGATCAGCACCAAAGAGCAGCTGCTCTATCCGGAAGAACGTCTGCTGGCGTGGCTGAAGTGGCGGCTCGAGGTGATGCCGCCGGCGAACCGCTGGCGGCCCGTCCTGCTGCGGTACCTTGACGTCGTCGCCGGACGCGTCGGCAGCTTCGGCGGCAACCCGAACGCGATACCGCCCTCGCCGGAAGGCGACGTCCCCGGCCACGTTCCCGAACCGCACGGCCACCCGTTCCGGTGCTATCGCGAGTACTGCGGCAAGGTCGCCGCGCTCTTCTACGACCGCTTCGGCGACTTCGAAGGGTTTCTGCTCGAGACGGAAAGCGGACATGAGCACTGGTTCCGCGGTCGCGAGCGCGAGATCGAAGCGCTCGCGAACCGCGCGTGGTGCGAGCGCATCGCCGTCAGCGTGTTCGTCGACGAGGAAACCCCGGACTGTCCCGTCTCGATCGTCCTGCGCCGCGCGGGCGAACTGTGCCGCGAGGTCCCCTCGGAGCGTGAGGAGTGCGCGGAGAAATCGGGGCACGAACACGGCGAGCACGAGTCTCCGTTGGAGAAGGCCGAACACTTCGCGAAGCGCCTGCTCTTCGGAGAGAAACGCGAGCCGGAGAAGCACGACTCGGACGAGTAGCCCGCTTCGCGCACGTCACGTCATGCCGTCGCGAGCTGCCGCAGGACGTACTGTAGAATCCCGCCGTGGCGGTAGTATTCCGCTTCGTCGGGGGTGTCGATGCGGACGAGGGCGTCGAACTGCTTCGGCGCGCCGTTCGCATCGGCGGCGGTGACGTTCACGGTCATGCCGGGCTCGAGCTTCGCGGCGACGCCTTCGATCGCGTACGTCTCTTCGCCGGTGAGGCCGAGCGACTCGCGCGTCGCGCCGTTCACGTACTGCAGCGGGAGAATGCCCATGCCGATCAGGTTCGAGCGGGGGATGCGCTCGAACGACTCGGCGATCACCGCCTTGATGCCGAGCAGGTACGGGCCCTTCGCGGCCCAGTCACGCGAGCTGCCGCTGCCGTACTCCTTGCCGGCGAGCACGATGAGCGGGGTGCCGTCCGCGCGGTACTTCTCGCTGGCGTCGTAGATGGACATCTGCTCGTTGGTCGGCAGATGGCGCGTCACGCCGCCTTCGGTGCCGGGGACGAGCAGATTGCGCAGCCGGATGTTCGCGAACGTGCCGCGGACCATCACCTCGTGGTTACCGCGCCGGGCGCCGTACGAGTTGAAGTCCTGCGGCTGAACGCCTTTCGACATCAAGTACTTCGCGGCGGGCGAGCTCTTCGCGATGTTGCCGGCCGGCGAGATGTGATCGGTCGTCACCGAGTCGCCGACCATCGCCAGCACGCGCGCCCCGCGAATGTCCTGGAGCGGCGCGGGCTGCTTCGGCATTCCGTCGAAGTACGGCGGGCGCTTCACGTACTCGGATCGCTCGTCCCAGGCGTAGCGCTCGCCGGCGGGAACGTTCATCGCTGACCAGCGCCGGTCGCCCGCGAACACGTCGGCGTAGCGCGAGCGGAACATCGCCTCGTTCAGCGCCGCGGCCATCGCCGCGCTGATCTCCTCGCTGCTGGGCCAAATGTCGTGCAGGTACACGTCTTCGCCGGTCGCGGTGCGGCCGAGCGGCTCGCTCGTCAAGTCGACGTCCATCCGGCCGGCGAGCGCGTAGGCGACCACGAGCGGCGGCGAGGCGAGATAGTTGGCGCGCACTTGCGGGTGGATGCGGCCTTCGAAGTTGCGGTTGCCGCTGAGCACCGCGGCGACGATCATGTCGTGCTCGGCGACCGCGTGCGCGACGTCCTCGCCGAGCGGGCCGCTGTTCCCGATGCACGTCGTGCAGCCGTAGCCGACCAAGTTGAACCCGAGCTGGTCGAGGTACGGCGTCAGGCCGGCTTTCTGCAGGTAGTCGGTGACGACTTTGGAGCCGGGCGCGAGCGACGTCTTCACCCACGGCGCGGGCTTGAGCCCTTTCTCGACGGCCTTCTTCGCCAGCAGACCGGCGCCGATCAGCAGCGCGGGATTCGAGGTGTTCGTGCACGAGGTGATCGCCGCGATCACCACCGCGCCGTCGGAGACCTGCGTGCGCGGCTGCGCGGCGACCGCGGTTCCGCCCCCTTCGCCTTCGAAGCGCTCGAGCGCTTTGGCGTTGCCGTTGCGCGCGTTCTGCCATTCTTCGAGCGCGGCGTTGAACGTCGTCTTCACGTCCTTCAGCGGAACGCGGTCCTGCGGGCGCCGCGGGCCGGCGAGGTTCGGAGTGACGTCGCCGAGGTCGAGCGCGAGCGTGTCGGTGAAGCGCGGATCGGGCGAGGCGTCGGTGCGGAACATCCCCTGCGCCTTCGCGTACGCTTCGACCAACTCGATCTGCTCTTGCGCGCGCCCGGTCAAGCGCAAGTAGTCGAGCGTCAGCTGGTCGATCGGGAAGATCGCGACCGTCGAACCGTACTCCGGCGACATGTTGCCGATCACGGTGCGGTCGGCGACTTGCAGCGAAGACAAGCCGGCGCCGTAGAACTCGACGAACTTGCCGACGACGCCCTTCTTGCGCAGCATCTGCGTGATCTGCAGGGCGAGATCGGTCGCGGTAACGCCTTCGCGCAGCTTTCCGGTCAGCTTGAACCCGATCACCTCGGGGATCAGCATCGTGACCGGCTGACCCAGCATCGCCGCTTCCGCCTCGATCCCGCCGACGCCCCAGGCCAGCACGCCGAGTCCGTTCGCCATCGTCGTGTGCGAGTCGGTCCCGACAACGGTGTCGGGATACGCGAGCGCCGTTCCGCCGGGATGCTGTTCGCCCGCGCCGCCGGCGCCGAACACGACGCGCGCCAGATACTCGATGTTGACCTGGTGGACGATCCCGGTGTCGGGCGGCACGGCCCGGAAACCGTCGAGCGAGGACTGTCCCCACTTCAGGAACGCGTACCGCTCGCCGTTGCGCGCGAACTCGAGCTCGGCGTTCTTTTCGAACGCCTCGGGCGACGCCCACGCGTCGACCTGCACCGAATGGTCGATGACCAGCTCGACCGGCTGCAGCGGGTTGATCTTTCGCGGGTCGCCGCCGAGCTCGCCGATCGCGTCGCGCATCGCCGCGAGGTCGACGACGCACGGCACGCCGGTGAAGTCTTGCAGCAGCACGCGCGCCGGCCGGTACGCGATCTCTTTCGTCGACGGCGTGCCGGGCTGCCACGCTGCCAGCGCCTCGACGTCGTCCTTCGTCACCGAACGCCCGTCTTCGAAACGCAGCAGGTTCTCGAGCAAGATCTTCAGCGAGTACGGCAGCGTCGCGAGGTCGTAGCGCTCACCGAGCGCGCTCAGCCGAAAGTACGTGTACTCGCGCGCCTTTCCGGAGCCCGTCGAAGGAGCGCGCAGCGTGTCGCGCGCGGAGAAGCTGTTCGGATGCGTCTGCTGCATGGCGAGGATCAGCGTTCGGCGGTAGCGGTCGGACTGCTGCCGCAGCACCGTCCCCGCTTTGTTGACAGCCGTACTGTTTTTTGGGACAGTGGGCGGGTGCGGCGCGACGACTTGCGGCCGGCCCTGTTCGGCACCGCGACCAAGGACCGGATTCTCGTCCGGCTGGCGCTTTCGGAGAACGGCTTGCACGTGCGCGAGCTGGCGCGCCAGATCGACAGCAGCCCGAACGCGGTCCACCGCGTCGTGATCGCGCTCGAGCGCGCCGGCGTCGTCGTCTCGCGGCCGGTCGGGACGACGCGGATCGTGCTGCTGAACCGCCGCTGGTACGGCGCGGTCGAGCTGCGCGCGCTGCTCGAGCGGCTCGCGCACGCCTATCCGGAAGTCGGCGAGCGCGCGCGCACGTTTCGCGAGCGGCCGCGCCGGATCGGCAAGCCGCTCTGATGTTGGACGAGCACGCCTCGCTGGTCGACGTCGCGTTCGCGGCGTGCACCGTGCTGGAGCGCGCCGGGGAGACCGCGGTGCTGTGCGGCGGAAGCGCGGCGGCGTACTACGTTCCCGACCTCTATCAATCGCTCGACGTCGACTTCGTGGTCGAGGTGGGCGCAGCACCGCACGTCGTCGACCGCGCGCTCGCGACGCTCGGCTACGCCTTCGTGAACGAAGGCCACTACCGCCACGCGACGCTTCCGTACACGCTCGCGTTCCCGATCGGCCCGCTCGCGATCGGGCGGGAGTACGTCACCTCGTGGCGGACGGACCGGCGCGGCGATCTGCTGCTGCACGTCTACACGCCGACGGACGTCGTGCGCGACCGCTTCCTCCACTACTGGGCGTGGGGCGACCGGACCGCGCTCGACGTCGCGCTGGCCGTCGCGCGCGCCCGCGCCGGCGAGGTCGACCTCGACGCCGTCCGGGCCTGGACCGCGCGCGAGCTGTCCGCCGACGCCTCGTACGACGCCTCCCGAATCGGGCGGTTTTTCACATTGCTTCGCGGAGGTTAGTCCTCCGAGCGGGAACCAAGCCGACGTGATCGATCGCATTCGGATTTCCGGACGGCTCGGGCTGGCGGTGTGCGCCGCCGCGCTGCTCCTCGCCGCCGCGGGCGGGTCGCCACCGGCCGCCGCCGCCCCCAACGCCTGCGCGCAGGCGCTCGCGTACGAGAAGACCGCCGCGAGCGACGGGGTCTCCACGCAGGTCAGGTACGACTCCTCGGTCGCCGGGCTCTCGGCGAACCAGGGCTGCCGCGATCCGCAGATGCACCTCGTCAACGAGGCGTATCTGCTCTCGATGCGGGCGCCTGCGGAGCACGATCTGAAAATCGGGAACTGGCGCCAGGACTTCACCCGGGCCGACATGCTGCTGCTCCAGTGCACGAACTGGCCCGGGCTCAAGGGAACCAAGCACGCCGCCGACTGCAGCACGCAGCGCCGCTACAACGCGCAGATCGCCAAGACGCTCGAAGGGTACGACCGTCGCACGCCGGCGCCCATGCCGCCGGCACCGACGCCGACGCCGAGCGGCTACCGCCCGCCGCCCCCGCCGCAGCTCGGGCAGCCTGCCGGTCCTACCCCGTCGCCGACACCTCACCGCTAGCCTCCGGCTCGGCCGAGGCGACGGGCTCGAAGATCGTGCGCGGGTCGCCGTTACCGTAGCCGCGCACTCGCAAAACCGACTCGCCGGCGAGCAGCTGCCAGAGCGGCTCGACGACGAGCTGGCGCCGCCACGAGGTCAGGTTCACGAGGTCGCCGAGCGCCTCCGGAGTCTGCGGGGCCTCGCGCGCGATCCGCTCGAGCGCGGCCCGCGGCAGGAGCAGCGTCGTCGGCAGATCGTTCTCGGCGGCCAGCGCGCTGACCAGCACCGCCATCGTCGCGACGAGCGCCTCGCGCTGCGGACCGAGCGGCTTGGGCGCGCGCGGCGGCAAGGCGTCTTCGGGGATCGCTTCGCCCCGCCGGACGGCTTCGACGATCCGCTCGCCGAGGTTGCGCCGCGTCCCGGCGTCGATGCGGCGCAGCTGCGAGAGCTCCTCGACGCTCTTCGGCCGCAGTTGCACGAGCCCGACCATCACGTCGTCGGGAAGAACGTACTTCAGCGGGATGTTGCGCTCGCGCGCGTAGCGGTCGCGCAGGTGCGCGAGCTCGTTGAGGATCCCCAGCTCCCGCCGGTTCATCCGCGCGTTCCCCGAGACGCGCAGGTAGAGCCGCCGCGGATCGCTGCGGTAGGTGCGCAGCTCGCTCAGCGCGGGCATCTCCTCGTCGGCCCACGACTCGCGCCCGCGCGCGCGCAGCCGCTCGCGCAACCGGTCTTCGAGCGCGAAGAGGTACTTCACGTCGTCGACCAGGTATTCGACCTGCTTCTGGGTGAGCGGCCGCGTGCTCCAGTCGCTGACGGTCTGCGACTTGCGCAGCGTCACGCCGCACAGATCGCGCACGAGGTCGAGCAGCGAGATCGAGAGGCCGTAGCCGACGAACGCCGCGGCGACCTGAGTGTCGAAGACCGCGCGCGGGAGCGTCTCGAACGCGTCGGCGAGTATGCGCAGATCGGAGCTGAGCGCGTGGCCGACGACGCGCGCGCCGGCGAGCGCGTCGACCAGCGGGCGCAGATCGCGCACCGCGAGCGGGTCGACGACCGCGACGCCGTCCTCGAACAGCAGCTGCACCACCATGAGGTGCGGCGTGTACGACTTCTCGGTATGAAACTCGGTGTCGAGCGCGACGCGCGGCGCGCGCGCGATCCGAGCGCACGTCGCGGCGAGCGTTTCGGGCGAATCGACCAGCGTGACGCTCAGGCCGGAGCTCGGCGTTGCGTTCACGGCGCGAGCGTCGGCAGCGTGTGGAGCATCTGTTCCGCGGCGCGGTGGCTGTGGCGGCGTCGGATATGAATGTGATGTCTCTCCGCGAAGGCTTGAGTCGGTTCGACGATGTGCGCATCGACGTAGTCGGAGGCCGCGTTCCCGAACACGGCCAGCACGGTGCAGATCGGGATGGCGACGGCGCACATCGTGTAGATTTGGCGGAAGATCGGGACGCGCAGCGCCGCGGCGGTCTGCGTCGCGATCGTGCCGCCGAGCCCCGGGATGATGCGCACGACGATCAAGAACATCGGCGAGCCGATCTTGAAATGGCGCGCCCAGGACGGCAGCCGCTCGACGTTTTTCCGCACGTCGAACGCGCTGGAGGTGCGCAGCGCGACGACGTACCCGATCACCGCGGCGAGCACCAGCCCAACCGCGTTCACGACCGAGCCCCATACCGGGCCGAACAGCACGCCGTTCATGACTGCCAGCGCGTCGGTGACGGAGAACGGCGCCGAAGCGACGACCGCGAACACGAGGACGGCGAGCGGCATCGCGAAAGGGCCAAGCTGAGCGAGCACTTGCTCAACCCACGGACGGTGGGAAACGACCACGGCCGCGAGCACGAACGATGCGAGCAGGATACCGACCGCCTCCAAGCGGCGCAAGATTCGGGCCAGACGAGAGCTCACCGCAGACCAAGTTGCAACGGCTTCGCGAAAGTCCCTGGAATTTGGGGTTGACCCTGCCCTAGCGCAGAGGTAGGATGAGGACACCTCGAGGTACTCACGACGACACACGGGAGGGCGGCTTGACGTCGCAAGATCCACCCGGTTCCGAAGCCACCGCCAGGCTGACTGCGCGCCTGCGGTGACAAGAGCGACAACGATTTTCTGACAAGCGCAAACTTCATCCGAAGGCAGGAGGGCGGCATCATTTCGATGACCGAGGATCCACCGAAGGAACCAGCGTCGCGGTGACCGATTGGTCGCTGCGGCAACAATCGAAACAGGTTACGGAGGGCCACGCCGATCGGTGTGGCCCTTTCGCTATTCTTTTATTCGAGCGCGGCGATCGAACGGCGGTCGGACGGGTCCTCGCTTGCGGCTGTCGACAAGAACGCGGCGAGAATCTCGATGCCGACCGCCGGGCTCGTCGCGCGTAAGCTCAGCGCGAGCACGTTGGCGTCGTTCCACTTGCGCGCGCCTTCGGCGGTGACGGCGTCGCCGCACAACGCGGCGCGAACGCCGGGGACTTTGTTCGCCGCGATCGAGATCCCGGTCCCCGTCCAGCAGCACACGATGCCGACGTCGGCACGACCGGCCGCAACCTCGCCGCCGACCGCGCGCCCGATCGAGGCCCATTCTTTTTCGCTCGGATCGTGCACGGCGCCGAACGTCGTCACGCCGATCCCGCGCTTCTCGAGCTCGGCCAGCAAGGCATCGGTCAGCGGCCCGACATCGTCAGCCCCGATCGCGCAACGCATCGTATGACGGGGTTTTCCGCCGCCGACGAGACTACTGCTGGATCGTGATGTTGTCGGCTTCGAGCGTGCCGTCGGGGTCGGTGCGCCCGTTCACGTCGACGTACCTGCCGACGCTCGGCGTCGCGCCGCGCGGGTTGATGATCGTTCCTTGGTGCAGGCGGACGTTGCGGTAGCAGTTCGGGCCACACTGGACCTGCATGTCGAAGCGCTTGAAATACGAGACCGTCCCGCGAGCGTTGTTGCGCGCGTTGATCGCCGAGCGCTGCAGAATCTGCTGGCCGACGTTCAGGATCGTCTGCAGGACCTGCGAGTTCGGCGACGCCGGCGGCACGGTCGGAACCGGGATCGGGGTCGGGGCCGGGGCCGGGGTCGACTGGGCCCCGGCGAGTGAGGTCGCACCGAGAGCGAGAACGAGGGCCGAGGTGACGATCAGAGACGCACGCATTGCAGGGAAGGAACGCGGCTCGGCCCCGGCAGGGTTCCGGTGACCGAGCAGGCGGATGAGGTCCGCGACGCCGCGACGGTGATCGTCGCGCGCGACGGGAGCGAGGGCTTGCAGGTCTTCATGGTCCGGCGCGGCGCGGGCGCGGTGTTCCTGCCCGACCGCTACGTCTTCCCGGGCGGCCGGGTCGACCGAGCCGACCGCGAGGAAGCGGCACGGCGGCTGCACGGTTCCGCCGGGGCGGTCGATCCGGCGTATACGATGACCGCCGCGCGCGAGACGTTCGAGGAAGTCGGCCTGCTGTTCGCCGACCGCCCGGTCGACGCCGGCGCGCTGCCGGAGATGCGGCGCGCGATGCTGGCCGGCGAGATCGGTTTCGGCGCGGTGCTGGAGCGCTTCGGCGCCGCGGTCGACGCCTCGCAGTTCGTCTATTTCTCGCGCTGGATCACGCCGAAGGCGGAGCTGGCGACGCGCCGGTTTGACGCGCGCTTCTTCATCGCGCGGGCGCCGGAGGACCAAGTCGCCGAAGCCGACACGACCGAAGTGCACGACGGCCGCTGGCTGCGCCCGATCGAAGCGCTCGCGCTGCACGAGCGCGGCGAGATCGGGCTGATCTTTCCGACGATCAAACACTTGGAACGCATCGCGCCGTACCGCGCCGTCTCGGAGCTGCTCGAGTTCGCGCGCGCGAAAACGATTGTGACCGTCACGCCGGAAGTGCAGCCCGGCCCGACGTTCGTGATGATCCCGGAGCTGGAGAACGCGTGGTGACGCCGCACGCGCCGGCCTCGCTGAGCGCGCGCGTGACGCGGCTGCGCGCGAACAATCCGTCGCCGATGACGCTCGACGGCACCAACGGGTACGTGATCCACGTCGGCCCGAAGACGCTGGTCGCGATCGATCCGGGTCCGGTCGACGATGCGCAGCGCGACGCCTTTCTCGCCGCGGCGCGCGAGCGCGATTCGTCGTACGCGGCGATTCTGGTGACGCACGGGCATCCCGATCATTTCCCCGGCGCGGCGCCGCTGGCCCGAGCGACCGGCGCACCGGTGTACGCGCATCCGGACGCGAAGTTTCCGCACGACCGTGAGCTGGCGGACGGCGAGCAGCTCTCGCTCGAGGACGCGTCGTTCACCGTGCTGCACGCGCCGGGCCACGCGCGCGATCATCTCGTCTTCGTGCTCGACGACGAGCGCGCGCTCTTCACCGGCGATGTCGTGATCGGGAGCAGCTACGTCGTCGTCGCACCGCCCGGCGGCGAGATGCGCACCTACCAGCGCACGCTGCACCGGCTGCGCGACGAGTACGGCGACGCTACCGCGATCTACGGCGGCCACGGTCCGGAGATGCGCGATGCCCGTGCGAAGCTGGACGAGTACATCGCGCACCGCGAGATGCGCGAGCGCCAGATCGTCGACGCGCTCGCCGCCGGCCCGGCGACGATCGCGCAGCTCGTGGAGCGCATCTACGCCGGCGTCGACAAAAGACTTTGGCCGGCCGCTGCGCGGCAGATCCTGGCATACCTGCTCGCGCTCGAGCAGGAAGGTCGCGTGCGTGCCGAACCCGTGTCACGCCCGCCGACGCGCGAAGAAGCGGCGATCCTCAACCCCGACCTGTCGGCGCTCGCGCGCGGTCCCGGCGCCGACGTCATCCGCGCGGAGCTCGGCTTCGAAACCGCCGAGCCGCTGCTGCGCTACGCCCTCGTATGAACAAAACGCGCTTCGAATCGTTCTCGGACGGCCGAGCTCAATCGTCCGCCGGATTCCAGCCGCGGAGCGTGTGCCGGCCTTTCAAGTCCGCATCGATTGCCACGCACGTGTCGCGAAGCCAGTCGCACGCCTGGTACTGGTTTCTTCCGTCACCGGTAACGACACCGATGAACGGTTCCGGACGCGACCTCGGATTCGAGTCGACGAGTTGGCCGGCTCCGCGCTGCAGCCAGAAGTAGCTGATCGCCGCGTCGGAGTCGCGCATGTGCAAGGCCACTCCGGTGATCGCTTGATCGCCGACTCGCGGGCCGCTCGCGGTCATCGCGTAGCTCACGCGCGATCCGAGGATCTCATAGCCGAGGAGCGGCCCGTGGCGAGCGACGAGCCGCTTCCATTCGTTGACGAAGTCGTCGGTGGACCCGTTCGCGTCCTTGGCCAGAACCGACGCATAGTACGACGGATCGCCGGCAAGCAGATGGTCCATGAGCCGTGCGGTCTGCGCATCGGCATCCGCCAAGCTCTTCGCATCGGCGCCGTAGCCGAGCGACGCATCGATTGTCTTTTGTCCGCCGAGCGTGGCCCACAGGTAGACGCCGTCGCTGCGAAGGGCGAGCGTGCCGCCGGGCAGATCGTACGTGCCCGTCAGCCGGTCGAGCGCCGGCGCGGGCACCAGCGTACCGGACCGGAAAGAGGGCGTCTTACCGTCGACGTATGCTGCTTCGACGGCGGGCTGAACGGCGGCTCGCAGCGAGGATCCGCGGGCGGTGTAGGCGTTGGCGAGGATGATCTCCACCAGCCCCTCGGACGGAAAGCGCGAGAATGCCGCGTTGTAGCCTCGTTCGGTATCGCCGCCGTGCTCGATCTCGGGCGTACCCCGGTCGGTCTGCTCGAAGAACAGGCCGTAACCGTACTTCGCGTTGGGGCGAAACGGACCGCAGTCGACGAGCGGCGTGAAGTACGCCTGCAGCGCCGGCGGTGAGAGAATCTTGCCGGCGTGCAACGCCTGATCCCACGCGTACAGGTCGCTCGCGGTCGTCAGGACGTCGCCGCTTCCGTTGACCCGCCAGCTGCGCGGCCACGTGCTCGCATCGCCGTTGTCGACCCAGCCGACGTAGGCGTGCGCCGCCGGCGTTCCACGATCGGACCAGAATCCGGAGTGCGTCATGCCGGCCGGATCGAACAGCTCTCGGCGAAGGTAGTCGTGATAGGTCGTCCCCGAAGCACGCGCGATCACGGTGCCCAGCAGCGCGTATGCTTCGCTCGAGTAGCGAAAGCGCGTTCCCGGCGGCGCGGTGAGCGGCTTGGCGAAAAGCTCGCGAACGATCGACATGTCGTCGCTGCCGGTGAAGTCGTCGGCAAACCCGCCGGCCAGCCCGGAGGTATGCGTGATCACTTGCAGCAGCGTGATCTTCGCTTTGTCGGCGGGCACGTCGGGAAAGAACTTCGAGAGCGGATCGGTGACCGCGAGCTTTCCTTGATCTTGGAGTTTCAGGATCGCGGCTGCGGTGAACTGCTTCGAGGCGGAGGCGATTCCGGTGCGCGTCTCGTTCGTGAACGGAATTCGATGCGCGCGATCGGCGAAGCCGTACGACTTGCGCAAGACGACGACGCCGTGATCGGCGAGCAGCACTTGCCCCGAGAACCCGGCCGGCACGCTGGACTCGATGTATCGGTCGAGCGCTTGCGCGACGCCGCCCGCCGGTGCGGCCGCACCGAGCAACAGCGCGAACGAAAGCAAGGGTACATGCATCTTGCAGCTCCCGCACACGTACTAGTGAATTAGTAGGTAGCATTGCCGCCCGCAGCCCGATATCCCTGCGGGCCGGGGAATCGTTACGCGATCGCCAGCACGACCTTCCCGAACTGCGAGCCTGCGGCGACCGACGCCGCCGCCTCGACGACCTCGTCCATCGCGAACACGCGATCGATGGCCGGCGAGATCGCGCGCCCTGCGCCGGCCGACGGACCGAACATCGCGAGCATCGCCTCGAAGTCTTTCGGCGAGCCCATCGACGAGCCCATCACGTCGAGCTGCTTCCAGAAGACTGAGAACGGGCGGATTTTCGCGTCGCCTTGCGTGCCGCCGTAGATCACGACGCGGCCGCCGTAGCGGGCGACGTTCAGCGCCTTCGCGAGCGTGTCGCCGCCGGCGGAGTCGACGACCAGGCTCGGACCGCCGTCGACCGCGGCGACCTCCTTCTCCCACTTCTCGCTGGTCTTGTAGTTGATCGCCACGTCGGCGCCCATCGCTTTCGCGCGCTCGAGCTTCTCGTCGCTCGACGACGTAACGATCGTCTTCGCACCGATCTGCTTGGCGAACAGCAGCACGAACGTTTGCACGCCGCCGCCGATGCCGGTGATCAGCACGACGTCGTCCTTCGTGCACCGGCCTCGGTAGACGAGCGCGCGGTACGCGGTCACGCCGGCGAGCGGGATCGCCGCCGCTTCCTCGTCGCTCAGCGAGGGCGGCGCGGGGTGCACGTTTTCGGCCGGCACGGCGATGTACTCCGCGAACGTGCCCTGATGCGGCATGCCGAGGACCTGCCCACTGCGCCGCCAGACGCGCTGGTCGGGGCCCCAGCCCAGCGTCGGATCGATCACCACCCGCGTCCCGGCCGGCGGCCCGTTCACACCCTCGCCGTGCACCACGACGGTGCCGGCGCCGTCGGAGCCCGGAATGCACGGAAGCTGGATCCCGGGGTAGAGTCCCTGGCTGATGAAAACGTCGCGGCGGTTGAAGGCCGCGCGCCGGATCTTCACGAGCGTCTCGCCGGGGCCGGGCTGCGGATCGTCGACCTGCTCGACGCGGAAGAGCTGAGGACCGCGCTCGCGGTCGGTCTCGTGGAGGCGGACGGCTCGCATCCCCGCTCGGTACGAGCACCGCACCGGGAGCGCCTACCGGCGAGCGTGAATGACGCAGCCAACGACGTTTCTCTCCGCGCTTGGAGGGTGCTTGGCTTTTCCGTCAGTGAGCTTGGGGCCGCCGATCGCGAAGCGGTTGTCCCGCATGGAAGTCGAGATCGAGGCGAACCGCTGCCTCAACTGCTACGACGCGCCCTGCATCCGCGCGTGCCCGACCTCGATCGACGTTCCGCGCTTCATCGGCCGCATCGCGACCGGCGACCTGCTCGGCAGCGCGCAGACGATCATGGACGCGAACCCGGTCGGCGCAAGTTGCGCGCGCGTCTGCCCGACCGACCAGCTCTGCGAAGGCGCCTGCGTCTACAACGCCGACCGGAATCCAATCCGGATCGGCGACCTGCAGCGCTACGCGACGGACTGGGCGATCCGCGAGAACGTGCGGCTCTTCGAGCCCGGACCGCCCAGCGGAAAGCGCGTGGCCGTGGTCGGCGGCGGTCCGGCGGGGCTTGCGGCGGCGCGCGAGCTGGCGCGGATGGGGCACGCGGTGACGATCTTCGAGCGCGACGAAGCGGCGGGCGGGCTCGACACGTACGGCATCGTTCCGTTTCGCCTCCCGGCCGAGATTGCGCTGTGGGAGGTCGAGCAGGTGCGCGCGCTCGGCGTGGAGATCCGCACCGGCGTTGCGGTCGGTGAGGTGGGCGCCGCGGCGCCGGCGATCTCCGCGGAAGACGTGCTCGCGCAATATGACGCGGTGGTGCTCGCGGTCGGAATGGGGAACGTGCCGCGCCTCGGGATCGAAGGCGAAGATGCAATCGGCGTGTGGGACGCACTGGACTTCATCCGCGTCGCGAAGGTGGGCGGCGACGTCGGCGTGCTCGGCGACGCCGTCGCGATCATCGGCGGCGGCAACACCGCGATCGACGCGGCGACCTGCTCGCGCCGCCTCGGCGTCCCCTCGGTGACGATGTACTACCGGCGCGGCGCCGAGCGGATGACCGCGTACGATTTCGAGATCGAGTTCGCACAGCTCGAAGGCGTCGAGTTTCGCACCTGTGTGCTGCCGAAGCGGGTCCTCGTGCGCGACGGGCGCGTCGCGGGACTCGAGCTGATCTCGACCGCACCGGACAACAGCGCGCGACCGCTCCCCGGCACCGAGCGCGTCGTGGCGGCCGACACGGTCATCCTGGCGATCGGCCAGACGCGGCACGTCGCGCTGTTCGACGCATTCGGCGTCACGCACGACGTCAACGGGATCGCGCTCGTCGACGAGCACATGCGCACCAACCGCCCGAACGTCTTCGCCGCCGGCGACTGCATGTTCGTCCCGGGCGGCGTCGACGCGATGGTCGTCGAAGCCGCGCAGCGCGGGAAGATCGCGGCGCAGAGCGCCGACGCAGCGTTGCGCGCGGAGGTGCGCTGATGGCCGACCTGTCCATCGATCTGGCTGGAATTCGCAGCCCGAACCCGTTCTGGCTCGCCTCCGCGCCGCCGACGAACTCGGGCTACCAGGTGATGCGCGCGTTCGCCGCGGGTTGGGGCGGCGCGGTGTGGAAGACGCTTGCGCTCGAGCCGATCGTGAACGTCACCTCGCGCTTCGCCGGGCTGAACGTCGGAGCGTACCGCATGGCCGGGATGAACAACATCGAGCTGATCACCGACCGTCCGCTCGAAGACAACCTGCGCGAGATCGCGGAGTGCAAGGCGGCGTATCCCGACCGCGCGATCGTCGTCTCGCTGATGACCGAGTGCACGCAGGCCAGTTGGCACGAGTTGATCGCGCGCTGCGAGACGGTGCCGGTCGATGGGTTCGAGCTGAACTTCGGCTGCCCGCACGGGATGTCGGAGCGCGGGCAAGGCGCAGCGGTCGGGCAGGATCCCGAGCTGATCGAGATGGTGACGCGCTGGGCGAAGGAGGCCGCGCACGTCCCCGTCATCGTGAAGCTCACGCCGAACGTCACCGACGTGCGCTACGCCGCGCGCGCGGCCGCGAAGGGCGGCGCCGACGCGATCAGCTTGATCAACACGATCAACTCGCTGATCGGCGTCGACCTGGACACCTGGCTGCCCATCCCGCACGTCGACGGACAGTCCTCGCACGGCGGCTACTGCGGTCCGGCGGTGAAGCCGATCGCGCTGAACATGGTCGGCGCGTGCGCGAAGGACGCACAGGTCGGTATCCCGATCTCCGGGATCGGCGGGATCTCCGACTGGCGCGACGCGGTCGAGTTCATGCTGATGGGCTCGTCGACGGTGCAGGTCTGCACGGCGGTGATGCACCACGGCTTCCGCATCGTCGGCGACATGATCGACGGGTTGAACAACTACCTCGACGCGCGCGGCGTTGCCTCGGTCCGCGAGATCATCGGCAAGACGGTCCCGCGCTTCGTCGACTGGAACGATCTCAACCTGGACTACAAGATCGTGGCGCGAATCGATCCGGAGCTCTGCATCCGCTGCAACAAGTGCTACATCGCCTGCGAGGACGCAGCGCACCAGTGCATCGACCGCCCGGCCGACCCGAAGCTCGCGCCGGTCGTCGACGAAGAGCACTGCGTCGGCTGCAACTTGTGCCAGATGGTGTGCCCGGTCGCCGACTGCATCGAGATGGTGCGCGTCGACGCCGGCGACACCGTTCACACCTGGAGAGAGAGGCTCACATCAGTACCGTCGTAAGAGGCGGCACGGTCGTCACCGCGACCGACGTCTTCCCCGCCGACGTCCTGGTCGAGGACGGCACCATCACCGCGATCGCGCGCACCATCGGCGAGCTCGGGCACGAGACGGTTGACGCGTCGGGCGCGTACGTCTTCCCCGGCTTCATCGACCCGCACACGCACCTCGACATGCCGTTCGGCGGGACGACGACGATCGACGACTTCGCCAGCGGCACGGTCGCCGCGGCGCTCGGCGGGACCACCACGATCGTCGACTTCGCGCTGCACCAGAAGGGCGACTCGCTCGCCAACTCGCTGGCGATGTGGCACCGCAAAGCGGCCGGCAAAGCGGCGATCGACTACGCGTTCCACCTGACGATCGCCGACGGACGGCCCGAGACGATCGAAGAGATCCCGCAGATGATCGTGCGCGAGGGCGTCAACTCGTTCAAGGTCTTCATGGCCTACAAGCACGTGCTGCAAGTCGACGACGAGACGATCTTCAAGGTGCTCAAAGCGGCGGCGAAGGCCGGCGGGCTGGTCCAGGTGCATGCCGAGAACGGCGACGTCATCGAGGTGACGGTGAAGGAGGCGCTGGCCGCCGGGCAGACCGCGCCGAAGTACCACGCGCTCACGCGACCCGTCGAGCTCGAAGGCGAAGCGACCTCGCGCGCGATCCGGCTTGCGGAGGTCGCGGGCGCGCCGCTGTACGTCGTGCACGTCTCGAGCGCGATGGCGGCCGACGCGATCAGCGACGGGCGCAAGCGCGGGCTCCCGATCTACGGCGAGACCTGCCCGCAGTACCTCGTCTGCGACGTGAGCGACTACGACCGCCCGAACTTCGCCGCTGCGAACTACGTGATGTCGCCGCCGCTGCGCGAGAAGCGCGACCAGCAAGTGCTGCTCAAGAAGCTCAAGAACGGCGAGCTGCACGCGTTCGGCTCGGACCACTGCTCGTTCAACAACTGCGGGCAGAAAGAGCTCGGCAAGGACGACTTCTCGAAGATCCCCAACGGCGCGCCGACCATCGAAGACCGGGTCGCGATCCTCTACGAGCACGGCGTGAACAAAGGTGTGATCGGGCTGAACCAGTTCGTCGCGCTCGCCTCGACGAACCCGGCGAAGCTGTTCGGCCTCTTCCCGCGCAAGGGAACGATCGCGGTGGGCAGCGACGCCGACATCGTCGTGTGGGACCCGAACGCCGAGCGCACGATCTCCGCGAAGACGCATCACATGAAGGCGGACAACAACATCTTCGAAGGGATGACGGTGCGCGGCCGCCCGCGCTACGTCTTCTCGCGCGGCCGCAAGGTCGCCGACGACGGCAGCTTCACCGGCGCGCCGGGCGCCGGGATCCACCAGAAGTCCGCGCCTTTCCGCCCCGTCCAGCTGTGAACGCAGGAGAATCGAATTCGCGATGAGCGACAGCAATGTGGTGAAGATCGGCCTCGTGCAGGCGCATCACGAAACCGACGGCTCGCAGCCGGTCGACGTGCACAAGCGCGAGGCGATCAAGAAGCACGAGCGGATGATCCGCGAGGCCGCACAGCGCGGCGCGCAGATCGTCTGCCTGCAGGAGCTCTTTTACGGGCCGTACTTCTGCACCGAGCAGTCTCCGAAGTGGTACGAAGCGACGGAGCACGTCCCCGATGGCCCGACGACGCGCCTGATGCAGGACATCGCGCGCGAGCTGGGGATCGTGCTGGTCGTCCCGCTCTACGAGCGGACGATCAGCGGCGTCTACTACAACACCGCGGTCGTCATCGACGCCGACGGCTCGTTCCTGGGCATCTACCGCAAGCACCATCTTCCGCAGGTGGCGGCCGGTCCGGCCGGCTGCGGCTTCTGGGAGAAATACTACTTCAAACCGGGCAACAGCGGCTACCCGACGTTCCAGACGAAGTTCGCGCGGATCGGAGTGTACATCTGCTACGACCGCCACTTCCCCGAAGGCGCGCGGCTGCTCGGCCTCAACGGCGCGGAGATCATTTTCAACCCCTCGGCGACGGTCGCCGGCTTGTCGGAATATCTGTGGAAGCTCGAGCAGCCGGCGCACGCGGTCGCCAACGGGTACTACGTCGGCGCGATCAATCGCGTCGGGTACGAGACGCCGTGGAACATGGGTGAGTTCTACGGGCAGTCGTATCTGGTCGACCCGCGCGGCCAGTTCGTCGCCGTCGGCTCGCGCGACAAGGACGAGGTCGTCATCGGCGACATGGACCGCCGTGTGATCGAAGAGGTCCGCAACACCTGGCAGTTCTACCGCGACCGCCGTCCCGAGACGTACGGCGCAATGGTGGAAGTCTAGCCGCGCGAAACGACGTTCACGTGAAAACGCAGGTCGAGCGCGACGGCATCGTCACGCTGACGGACGACGCCGCGCGTGTGGCGTCCACCAACACCGATCTCTGGAACGAGGACCTTCGCCCGTGCACGCGGGCGGAGCATCTCTGGCGCGGTTCGCGGTTCGCGAGTCTCTGGATCGGGATGTGCATCTGCATCCCGACGTACTCGCTGGCGAGCGGGATGATCACGCTCGGGATGAACTGGTGGGAAGCGGTGCTGACGATCTTTGTCGGCAGCTGCGCTGTGCTGATCCCGATCCTGCTGGTCGCGCACGCCGGCACGCGTTACGGGATTCCGTATCCGGTCTTCGCCCGCTTGTGGTTCGGCACGCGCGGCGCGCACGTGCCGGCGCTCGCGCGTGCGTTCATCGCGGCCGGCTGGTTCGGAATCAACTCGTGGTTCGGCGGTCAGGCGCTCGACGCGATCCTCTCGGCGCTCGTTCCGGCGTGGGCCGCGCTCGGCGCACACGTCTTCGTCGCCTTCGGCCTGTTCTGGTTGCTGAACGTCGCGATTGCGATGCGCGGCCCGCAGGCGATCGGACGGCTCGCGGCGTTCGCCGCCCCGACGCTCGGCTTCGCGGCCGTCGCGTTGTTCGTCTGGGGACTCACCTCCGCCGGCGGGCTCGGTCCGATGCTCGCCGCGCCGGCGACGCTGCACGGCGGCGGTTTTTGGGCTGCGTTCTTCCCCTCGGTGATCGGCGTCAGCTCGTTCTGGGCGACGCTTGCGCTCAACATCCCCGACTACTCGCGCTACGCGACCTCGCAGCGGGCGCAGGTGCGCGGACAGCTCGTGATGCCGTTCGTGATGGCGATCTTCTCGTTCGTCGGAATCGCGGTCACCTCGGCGACCGTCGCCATCTTCGGAAAGGCGCTGTGGAACCCGGTCGAGCTGATCGTGAAGTTTCCGACCGTCATCGTGCTGATCGGCGGAATCATCGTCATCCTTTCGTCGATCACGATCAACGTCGGGGCCAACGTGATGGCGCCCGCGCGCGCGTTCGAGAACCTCTGGCCGAGCCGGATCACCTTCGCCGGCGGCGCGGTGATCACCGGACTGATCTCCCTGCTGATGCAGCCGTGGTATCTGCTCTCGACCTACGCGACGTACGTCTTCCAATGGCTGAACACGTACGGCACGCTGCTCGGTCCATTCGACGGGATCGCGATCGCGGATTACTGGCTCGTGCGGAATCTTCGGCTCGATCTCGCGCAGCTCTACGCGCGCGGCGGCCGCTACGACTACGCCGGCGGATGGAACGTGCGCGCGATCGCGGCGCTGCTCATCGGCTGGATCCCGGCCGCGATCGGCTACTTCGTGCCCTCGCTGCACTTTTTGTGGCAAGGCGGCTGGCTGTTCGGCATCATCGTCGCCGCGCTCGCATACGCCTGGCTCATGCAGCACGAACGCTCGCGTTTGAGCGCTTCCGACTACGCGGCAATCACCGCGGAAGAGCCGACGCCGCCGATCCGCACCGTAGCGGCGACGGACGCGACACCGGCATAAGCCAGCAGGGTGGACGTTTCGCGGCACGTGCTGCGCGCGGCGCGGCGGATTGCGTCACGCTGGCGTGCGGGCGCGTCGCGGTCGGCATCGCCGCAGGGATGAGCGGAAACGTCGAAGTGATCAAATCGGACGAAAGCGTGCTGGACGGTGCGAAGCGACTAGCCGAGCACAACGTCGGAGCGATGCCGACCTGTGACGGCGAGAATCTGCAGGGTATGCTGACCGATCGGGACATCGTCACGAAAGTCTTCGCGCATCGGGAAGGACCCGGCGAAGGTCAAGGCGCGGGAGCTGGAGGCCGGTAAGCCCGTGACCATCGACGCCAAAGACTGATTGAAGAGGCGATGCGCGCGACGGCCGAGCACAAGGTGCGCCGACTACCCGTCATCGACGGCCATAAGCTGATCGGCGTGGTCAGCCGAGGCCGACGTCGCCAAGGCGCTCCCGAAAGAGAAAGCCGGCGAACTCGTCGCGGCGATATCAAGCGACTGACCATTGTAAGGCCCAGGCCACTGGCGTCGGCAGCCACTTCTTAAACGCGGCTGCCGGCGCTGACCGGCAAAATAAACCGCGCAGCCGATCGCAACCGTAATTCTTAGCAGCGGACCTGCATCTTCTGCACAATCAGCCGTATTGAGGCCCACATCGGGCGCTAGGCCTATGATCGAGCGCGCGATGGCGGCGTTGCACCTGGCGCTCGACCCCTTTTACGAGATTGCTAGCGACCTTCAGCGACGCCTAAACGGGTCACACGGCGACAGGGTTCACGCAACCGGACGGCGCACGCTAGGGTAATCGGAATCTAACAGGGTCGAGCGTGGCGCAAACCAAGAGCAACGAGTGGAACTTCACAGCAAACGTAGCTACGGAGTTGACCCGTCTGCTATCGCTGCCGGACTTCGCAAATTCAGAACTCGGACGCGCTGAAGCAGAGCGCTCCCTAAAACGTGGTGCGAAACGGCCCGACCTGCTACTGTTTGACCGGGTCGATCACGAGAAGGTGCTAGTTTCGGGCGAACTAAAGGCGCCTTGGACCGCCGAGGGCAAGACGCCATTTGACGCCGATCTGGTGCTCGCTGCATATTCCAAAGCTGGTCAGGTCGGCGCGCGATACTTCATCACGTGGAATATTCGACGCGCAGTTGTTTGGAAGACGGACAACGATGGGGTTCCCCTTAACGAGCGAGCTGTCTACGACCGCGAGATTTTCACCGGAAGCTTACGCAGCAGCGCAGATCTCACATCCTCAAGCTTTAAGCTCGCATTCGAGAAAGGCATTCGAGAGCTTCTTTCAGATCTAGCTGAGATCGTTGCAGGACGATTGGGCGTCTCGTACTTGCCGCTCGACCGCCTCTTCGTAGCGCGACTCGAATCTATGCTCGACCACATCAACGACAGGCTCGTTCCCGCATTGCTTGATGCCATGCGTTCGACATCCACGTTAAATCTGCGCATTCAGCAGTGGATGCGGACACAAAGTTGGCCCGTCTCGGACCAAACTCGCGAAGAGAATGCTGAAAGAGCGGTTCGATTCTCGTCGTACGTCTTGCTCAATCGCATGTGCTTCTATAATGCGCTGCGCCGAAAGTACCCCTCCATGCCACAGCTGCGCATTTCGACTGCGAACAAAACCGGACCGCAGCTTCGGCAGCGGCTGAGTCAGTTTTTCGATACAGCACGTCGAGTAACGAACGACTATGAAACAGTTTTCACCGAATCTGACGCTGATCAGATACCCTTTCTTTCCGATGAATGTGTCGGCGATTGGCGGAACGTCGTCGCCAGCCTCGATAAGTACGATTTTGCCAAAATCGACTTCGAAGTCATTGGCGCGATGTATGAGCAACTAATTCGACCTGAGGAACGACATCGCTTCGGTCAGCACTATACCCAGCCGGTCATCGTCGATTTAATAAATTCGTTCAGCATTCGTACGGGCGATGATGTTGTGCTAGACCCGGCCTGCGGCGGAGGCACGTTCCTGGTGCGGGCATATAGTCGTCGTCGATTCCTTGACCCGTCGCTAACCCACGATGAGCAGCTCGCTACGTTATATGGCTGCGACATTCTTTCATACGCATGTCATCTATCGGTAATAAACCTTGCGATCCGTGATCTTGTGGACGAGCAAAACTTCCCGCAGGTTCGCCTTGGAGACTATCTCGACATTGATCCCACGAACCCATTTTGCGTACAGCCGATCTCGCTTGCCGCTGGCGGTCTTAAGATTGAAGAGAAAAAGGTTTACCTAAACACTGGCAGCGTGGACGCAGTCATTGGAAACCCGCCGTACATCGCATCAAGATTGATGGCGTCAGATCAAAAACAGCGATACCTGAGTAAGTTTGGCGTCGAGTTTAATCAATATAGTTGGGGTAGCAGTTCCGATATCCTTATCTGGTTTTGGGTAAACAGTCTTAAGTTCTTGCGACGCGGCGGGAGACTGTCGCTGATAACACAGGCGGCCTGGCTTGATGTGGAGTACGGCTTTCCACTTCAGGAGTGGATGCTCGACCATTTCAGGATCGTTGCGATCATGGAGAGTGAAGCCGAGCCGTGGTTTACTGATGCGCGAGTGGCGACAGTCGTTGCGATTCTCGAAGAGGAGTCAGTGAAGCAACTTCGCGACTCAAATGAGGTTCGATTCGTTCAGTTTCGGCGACCGCTGGCTGCTCTCATGGGCACGGCGGGCGAGGCGCTCCGGCACGCTGCTGCTGATAAGATTCGGGACGAATTGCTCGGGGAGACAGCCTCGGTGTCTAAGCCAGCTTATCGCATTCGCATTGTGAGTCAGAATGACTTAAGAAGAGATGGCCTGGGGGCAGATGGTCAATATGACGGAGGGAAATGGGGAAGGCATCTAAGAGCCCTTGATAGCGTATATAACTTGCAACGCCGTCTGCCTAGGCGATTTTGCGCTCTAGCCGACTTAGCAGTCGTAGACCGAGGCAGTACAACGAACTGTGACGACTTCTTCATTGTACGAGACGTTACCGAGCGTGAACTCGCTATATTGGATGATCCTCAGTTTAAGGCGATTTATGGGTTTTATCACGCGGAGGTGATGAAGCGCGGCTATCGAGTTGTTGCGCGAGCCGACGGGACTCGCTTCATCCTTCACATCAGCAACCTTAGGCCGATACTTAAGTCTGCACGCGATGTCTTCGAAAGAACTACATCGGCGCTTCATAATGAACACTTTGCCGTAATAATTACTCACGATAGGCGGCAGCTGACAAAGCTAGAGGAGGCATATGTTCAAGGCGGTGAGCGGGAGGATTGGCATCTTAAGGCGAGCTTCGCGGGTCGATCGGACTGGTACAAGCTCCGCAATATTGTTCCGGCTCAGATCTATTTCGTAAAGACGATTCAATACGCGCCGCAACTTCTGTGGAACGACGCGAACTTGCTGGCCAATCAAAGGCTTTACGGTATACGCGTGAAGCCTGGCGTCGATGCAGAACTTCTCGCCGGAGCGCTTAGTGGGACAATATTTGCGGCTGAGCGGTTCACCGGAGCAAAAGCCTTGGGCCGAGAGGCCGCAAACGACGTCGAAGTATTTACTGCTCGTAAGATGCAAGTGTTTGATATTCGAACGCTTGGCCTAGAGGATGCGAATAAGATTCGGGAGTCCTTCAGAAGATTACGAACGCGCCGGGTCAGACCGATTTTGGAGCAAGAACTAATTGACGCGCGCCTTGCGTCTGCGCAGGCATACGTCGATAAGACGCCGGTGTCGACATACATCTTACCGGAGGAGCTCCGGGACGAAGATCGCGTGAAGATCGATCGGGTGCTGCTCAAGGCGCTTGGTATAGCGGACAGCGACCTGGACGGTGCGCTAACTGAGTTGTACGTTGAGCTCACTGCCTATCAGCGGAAGGCGCGTTTGTTAGAGCTCAGTGCGCAATTGAATCGTCGGGGTGCGGCGACTGGCGGACGGCCGACTCCGTCATCGATAGCTGACGAGATCATTGCATCGCTCCTGGACGGAGGCATCACAAAGCGGAATGTTCCGGCGGCGTTTATTCCCGCTGGTGTAGCAACAGAGAGCGTTCAAATTCCATCGGCAGGCAAGCCACAAGTTGAGCGCCAGACGCTCTTTTCGATTGGCCAGTACGCAATCCGGTTTGGACACGATATGGTCGTTTCTTTCGCGGCCGAGGCGCAAATGAAACTTGCGCTCTTATTGTCTGAGGTCGGCATTCGCGGTGAGATCGAATTGCCGGTTGACGACAAAGCGTGCGAAGCGATCACGGCCGAAATTGAGGTTTACTTTGATGATATGCGGGCTCGGATCGAAGATAAAGCCCTTGAAGTGTCTGACGATGAAGCGCTTAGAGAGAAAGTTGTATCGGCAGCGATGAAAGAGCTTGTCACAAATAATAAACCTCTTATCCCCAGTGAGGGTCATTAGAGCTAGCCGCGCCAAGGGCGGGCCCGTTGTAGTCGTATATTTGCGGCTACAATGAGTTCACGTCGGCTCCTCAAGACGAGGGCCATTCGACTGTCAGTTGTTCGTCGGTCCGCTCACTTATGGCCGGAACAACGTCGTGCTGTGCCATGCAAGCGCAGCGGCATCGGGACGGTGGTCGACAGCGTCCGGAACGGCGACCGGCTGCTCGTCGAAACGATAGTAAATCAGGCCGTTGTGAAACTGGTCGCGGATTTGCGAGCTAACGCGAAAGCGCAGGTCCGGCGTGACCGTGACGTAGCCCTGGTCGAACGGGCGATGAATGTCGCTGCGCATCAGTATGCCGTTTCGGACCTCGTGCGACTCGATGTCGCGAAAGGGCCAAATGTGGGCGGCGTCGAGAGCCGGTAAAGTCTTCTCGCCGGTGATTGCAGATCGACGGCCGTAAGCGTCCATCACCATGAGCCGGAAGGCGCCTTGTCCGAGTCGGGGCAGATAGATTCCGGGTTTTCCGTACCCGCCGGGTGCGGTTTGAAGGCCGCTCGCACCGATCGGGGCGGGAACCGCAGTGCCCAGATATGGGCTCCTTCTCCTTGCGCGAGATCATAGTACCGACCGCGCTGCGTTGGTGGCTTCCAGTCCAGGGCGCCACAATGTATTGGTCGGGTTCTAAGACAGCGAGTTCGGACAACACGACGCAGCCGACTGAATCATCGTGAGGAGCTCCGTGCCGAAGACCGGAAATGCGGGAAGCATCTCATCGTACGATTCGACACCGTTTGCGGGCCCGAAAGTCTCCCATGCGACGCCCGATGGCATCACGGTGTAATATGAAAAGAAACCGTAACCGCCGATGCGATTCGAGCCGCGAACCTTTAAGACCCACGGAGTGCCACGGTCCTGCGCGACGCCAACCGGACTGGGCTGCCAGAAGTTTGCCTCACGGCACGTTGAGCCGCGAGGCGGGAAAGCCATACGGGATCGGTGACAGCCAAAAAGGCCCGCACGAGGGCCCCTTAGGACGAACGCGACAATGTACCTACCGCAGCGACCGCGGGCCCCGGCCCGCGGCCACAGCTTCGTCTACGTCCACATCGTGCCGCCGCTCTCGAGATAGGAGTGAACGCCTGCGAGGGCGTCGTCCTGGTGCTTTCGTAGCTGCATCGCCATCATGATTTCGGCGAAGTCGGCGGCAGCTTGGAGATCCTCTGCGACCGCGCCTTGGCGCCGGGATACGACGGCCAGCAGAAGGAGTGAGGCAAGTCCGTTCGCACCGCACGACGTCTCGTACGTCAAGTATGCCTCGCGCAAAATGCGCTCGCTTTCGCTCTTGGCGGCTCTCGTCCAGTCGATGCCGTGCCGCTCGAACGGCTCGGGTGCCTTGAAGGGGACGACGTTTTTCTTCATGCGTCACTCCCCAGCAGCTCGTCGCCGCGATAGATGCGTGCTGCCCGGAGCGCCGCCAGGTCGCGGCGGTATGCGTGCACCGAGCCGCCGAAGCGCAAGATGTAGAGCTCGGCCCGCACGGGCTCGCGGCGTACGAATCGGGCCAGGAGCCACGCGATTCGTACGTTGGCGCCGGCGCGAACCTTCGCGGAGAACGGCGGCCGGGTGATCGGCGCGGGCGCGCCGAATTGACCGAATGTCATTCGATGTTTATCCCATCGGGTGACGGGCCCGGTCAGTGTGCAACCACTGATCGGGCCGCTCAGTTTTTTATGTAGGCCGACGACGTGCTTTTAGCGCGCCTTCGACCCATCGATATTATAGCACAGAATCTCGCACAAGTGTTCGATCGGCGAAGAAATTTTCCGCGCACCGCGCTACGCGAGAAGTTAGAGGGCAAGACGCGCCGGCACCGCAATCCGACGTTGCGGCGAGAGACGAGATAGGGAATGCATGAGACGTACGTCCACGGCTACGACGCGCGCGCGAACGAGCGGCTGCGGGACCAGGCTGCGAGCACCGTCGATCTGTTGCACTCCGACACGGCCTATCCGCCCGGAAGCCTCGTGCTCGAAGCGGGCTGCGGCGTCGGCGCGCAGACCGTCACGCTCGCGCGGCGGAGTCCGGGCGCGCGCTTCGTCTCGATCGACCACGCCGCGGAGTCCGTCGCCGAGACGCAGCGCGTCGTCGACGCGGCCGGGCTCGCCAACGTGCACGTTCAGCAGGCCGACATCTTCGATTTACCGTTCGCGCCGAGCTCGTTCGACCACGTCTTCGTGTGCTTCGTGCTGGAGCATTTGGCGCGGCCGGTCGAAGCGCTGACGATTCTGCGGCGGCTGCTGCGCCCCGGCGGGACGCTGACGGCGATCGAGGGCGATCACGGATCGGCCTACTTCCACCCCGACAGCAGCGCCGCGCACGACGCGATCCGCTGTCAGATCGAGCTGCAGCGCCGCGCGGGCGGCAACGCCAACATCGGCCGGCAGCTCTTTCCGCTCATGGTCGAGGCCGGCTTCCACGCGGTGCGCGTCTCGCCGCGCATGCGGTACGTCGACTCCAGCCGGCCGGACTTCGTCGAAGAGTTCACGCTCAAGACGTTCACCGCGATGATCGAGGGCGTCCGCGAAGCGGCGGTCGCCGCCGGCATCATCGACCCGCAGCGCTTCGACGCCGGCATTCGCGACCTGTACCGAACGGCGGAAGCCGACGGCGTCTTTTGCTACACGTTCTTCAAAGCCGTGGGAAGCGCCTGATCACGGAACCACCGCGGCTCTACGGCGACCTTGCCTGGCTCTGCCTTTCGTCGGCGGGCCGGCACTGCGCGGCTAGCGGAGGCGTGGCCACCGACGCCACGCCGGCCTGACGCGGGAGGTTGACCGAAGCCTCACGGATGCATATAATGTGCATACATGGAGGTGGAATGGGATCCTCTCAAGGCCGCCAGCAACTGGAAGAAGCACGGGATTGCGTTCGCCGATGCTGGCACCGTACTCGACGACCCATTCGGGCTCACCATTGAGGATAAGCGGTTCGGCGAACAGCGCTTCGTGACGGTGGGCAGCGACGCACTCGGCCGCATCTTAGTTGTTGTCTACGTCTACCCTCCGAACACGAACGCGGTTCGGTTACTTTCGGCACGGCGCGCTACTGCAAGTGAGAAACGACAATATCATGGCGAAAACGAAGCAGACGTCTAAGCGAGCGGCCCGAGAACGGCCGTATGACTTTACCGGCGGAAAGCGCGGAGCCGTGCTCCCCCACCAGGGAAAGACTCGCATCACGATGTGGGTCGATACGGACGTGCTCGATTGGTTTCGGAACCATGCGGAGCACAAAGGCCGCGGCTACCAGACGGCGATGAACGAAGCGCTAAGCTCGTACGCCAAGGAAGATCATCGGTCTTTACCCGATATCCTCCGAGACGTCGTGCGTGACGAGCTGCACGCGGCTCTGAAGGCTAGTTAGTCTTCGGGCGCCGGGCCATTACGGCGTTCCTATTGCTGCGTCCCGGCGTACGCAGCCGCGAGCTCACCGACGGCGGCGTCGATCGTGGCAGCGGCTTCGTCGATTTGGTCGTCGGTGATGATCAGCGGCGGGGCGATGTGGAGGACGTTGTAGCGGCCGAAGGCGTACGCGCCGCGCTTCTTCAGCGCCGCGAACAGCGTGGGCATCGGGCCGAGCGATTTCCTTGCCAGGGGACGAGCGGTGCGCGCGTCGTGCGGTCGCTGACGAACTCCAGCGCGAAGAACGCGCCAGCCCCGCGGACGTCGCCGACGATCTCGTGCTTGTCGCGCACGCGCTCCAAGCCGGCGCGCAGGCGCGGCTCGATGCCGTTCTTCGTGCGCGCGTACAGATCGCCGTCGCGGTAGGCGTGCACTGCAGCGATGCCGGTCGCCATCGCGAGCGGGTGTCCTGAATAGGTGTGCCCGGCCGGCAGCGCTCTCTCGTCGAAGGCGCGGGCGAACCGCTCGCGCAGCAGCACGCCCCCGAGCGGCACGTAGCCCGAGGTCACGCCTTTCGCGAAGGTGATCATGTCGGGCACGACGCCGAACCGCTCGCTGGCGAACGCCGCGCCGGTGCGCCCGAAGCCCGTCATCACCTCGTCGAAGATCAGCAGGATGCCGTGCGCGTCGCACAGCGCGCGCAAACCCGCCAGATAACCCGGCGGAAAGACGATGACGCCGTTCGAGCCGATCACCGGCTCGATCAAGATCGCCGCGACTTGATCCGGATTCTCCGCCGCGACGACGTCGGCGACGTGCTGCAGCGCGCGCTGCGTCTCTTCGGCCGGATCCCTCGCGAAGAACGGGCTGCGGTACGGATACGCCGCGAAGAACCGCACGACGCCCGGCATGACGTTGACCGGCTCGTTGAACCAGCGGCGGTTCTCGCCGGTCAGCGTCGCCGAGCCCGCGCCCGAGCCGTGGAACGAGCGGTATCCCGTCAGCACCTTGCTGCGTCCGGTGACGGCGCGCGCGAACTTCACCGCGTCCTCGTTGGCCGACGCCCCACCGACGGTGAAGAACACGCGTCCGCCCTCCTCGCCCCACGGCGCCAGCCGGACGAGCTCTTCGGCGAGCTCGGCCCGGACGTCGTTGAACCAGCTCGGCGGGCTGAAGCACAAGCGGTCGACTTGCTCGTGCATCGCCGCGCGCACCGCCGGATGGCCGTGGCCGAGGTTGACCGCGATCAAGCCGGAGGTTAGATCGGCGTAGCGGTTTCCGTCCTCGTCGTAAAGATAGATGCCCTCGCCGCGCACGATCACCGGCGGCGCCAGATTCGCCTGCGCCATCCAGGGAGTGAGGACGTAGCGCGCGTGCTTGGTCTTGAGCGAGTCGCCGGCAGCGATCATGGTCAGCCTCCTGCCCTTCGCGTACGCCGCGACCGCGCTAGGGCCCTCGCCGCGGCGGCTCGGCGCGCGGCTACCGGCCCAGTTTTGGCGGGCGGTCGAGTGCCGCGAACAGTGCCGGAAGCGCCAATGAGAAATCGGGCATCGCCGGATGCTCGATCACGTCGTCGCCGCGCAAGACGCGCAAGCCATGCGCGTCGTGGAGCCGAACGGTGCGGTCGCGCGGTTCGACGACGAT
>Ga0213878_10000123_pt1 | contig 37907 bp, 37 predicted proteins | sample VelepicoBEBS_R02_FD_161053 | JGI IMG/M metagenome (GOLD analysis project Ga0213878, IMG submission 161053) | Vellozia epidendroides bulk soil microbial communities from rupestrian grasslands, the National Park of Serra do Cipo, Brazil - BS_R02 | ecosystem: Environmental > Terrestrial > Soil >... | reverse complement strand
CGCAGCGGGCCTAGCCTCGCGACGGCTCCTCGTCCGGCGCGAGCAGCCGGCCGAACACCAGCTTCACCACCAGCAGCCCCGCGCCGGCCGCGACCACCAGCACCGCGTGCAGGGCCCAGAACCTGGAGCCCGTCATCACCTCCAGCAGCCCGGCCAGCCAGCCGACGAACATGTTGCCGAAGAACAGGTGCAGGTAGTAGATGCCGATCATGACGCCCTGCAGGCCGCGCGGCGCGGCGCGCGAATACAGCGCCAGGCCCACCGGCAGGATGTTGGCGAAGCCGATGTCGTTGACCAGGGTATAGGCGAAGGTCCACAGGATGCTGATCTTGGCGCCGTCGGCCTCGATGGCGAAGGCGGGGATGAGCAGCAGCGCCGGCGCGCCGGCCGCGATGAAGCAGCCCAGCGAGATCTTCGTGATCTCGTCAGGCTCGCGGCGGCGCGTGGCCCACCAGCGCCAGAAGGCGATCGAGCCCAGCATGGTGAGGAAGCTCACCGTGGCGTCGACGGACTGCAGCCAGGTCACCGGCACCTCGAAGCCGGCCACCACCATGTCCATATGCTGCTGCGACCACAGCGGATAGGCGTTGTTGAACTGCTGGTTGCCGACGATGGACAGCATCAGCAGCGGCAGTATGGCCACGAGCAGGGTGACCTGCAGCGCGCCGCGGCGGCCGATGGGGGGGCGGGCCTCGGCCTTGGCGGCGCTGCGCTGCGGCTCGGGGGGCAGCCAGCGGCGCCCGGCCAGGTAGACGCACAGGCCGATCAGCATGCCCACGCCGGCCGAGCCGAAGCCCCAATGCCAGCCCACCCTCTCGCCCAGCGTGCCGCAGACGATGGGCGCCGCGATGACGGCGATCTGCACCGCCAGCATGAAGATCTGGAAGGCGCTGGCGCGGCGCTTGTCGTCCGGCGCGTAGAGGTCGCCCACCTGCGCGGCGATGTTGCCCTTGAAGGCGCCCACGCCCAGCAGCAGGCAGCCCAGTGCCGGCAGCAGCGCCGTCTCGAAGGCCATCAGGAAGTGGCCCGTGGCCATCAGCAGCGCGCCGATGACGACGGTCTTGGTGCGGCCCAGCCAGCGGTCGGCGATGAGCCCGCCGAAGATGGGCGTCAGGTAGACGAAGCCCACGTACAGACCGAACACGGCCGAGGCCAGCTGCTGCGTGGAGCGCGGCCCGGTCACGCCCTCGATCGCCTGGCGCAGCGCGTCCATGCCTGCCACCTGGCCGATGTTGTGCGGCAGGAAGAGGTAGTTGCTGAGGTAGAGCACCAGCAGCGCCTGCATGCCGTAGTAGCTGAAGCGCTCCCACAGTTCGCAGAAGGACAGCCAGCCCAGGCCGGCGGGGTGGCCCAGGAAGGCGCGGTCGTGGCGGGCGCGTGAGTCGGCGGCGCCCGCGGTCAGGGTGGCGGAGGTCAAGAGGGAATCCCAGATCTGGAAAGGCCCAGACTGTCCCTGGACTCGCCCGCGCTGGCAATGCGCACTCGCCCGCGGATGCCGCAGGTCATGGGTGCAGGTTCTTCACGCATTGGCGTGACGCTCTGGTTCAATGCAGCTGCCACAAGGGAGAAAAGATCATGGGTGCCGTCGAGAACACTTCCGGACATGGACCGGCCAGCCAGGTTCCGCCGGGAATCCGGCGCTGGAACTGGGGCGCGTTCCTGCTCAACTGGATCTGGGGCATCGGCAACAACGCACCGCTGGCGTTGCTGGTGTTCGTGCCGTTCTTCGGCTTGATCTGGATGTTCGTCGTCGGCGCCAAGGGCAACGAATGGGCCTGGCGCAACAAGCGGTGGGAGAGCGAGGCCCAGTTCCAGGCCATGCAGCGCCGCTGGGCCAAGTGGGGCGTCGTCACGCTTGTGGCGGGCATCGTCCTTGCGAGCCTGGTCGTCTTTGGCATCTTCGGGATCCTGAAGGACTCCGAGGCTTACAAGCTTGCGCGATTACGGCTGGATGGCGACGAGCGTGTCGCCGAAATCGTGGGCAGACCCTTGTCCACCGGTATCCCGATGGGCCAGATCGAGGTGTCCGGCCCGCGCGGTTCGGCCAGCCTGTCGTTCAGTGTCGAAGGTTCGAAGGGCAAAGGCACGGCTTTCGTGGAGGCCCGCAAGGACATGGGCGAATGGAAGATCGATCGACTGGTGTTCCAGGAAGATGGCAGCGGTCGCCGCATCGATCTGTCGCCCGAACCGCCGCCGGCATCGCGGGAAGGGAACGTGTGAGCGCGGGCACGCTCACCACCGGCTTCATCGGGTCCCGATGCAGTTCCGTGCTGCGATGCTGTCTGGTCCTGCTGCTGGCATCCGGCCTTGCAGCCTCGCATGCGGAGCCAGTCATGCAGCGAGTGCCCGATCGCTTGGCGCGCTGCGCGGCAGCGCAGCAAGACCGCTATTGTGTTGAGTGGCGGTTCACCCGCGAGCCCTCGTTGCGGCTGGTGGCAGAGGGTGGTCAGGACGATGGCGGCTGGACGCTCTACCGCGTCGACGGGCGCGGGCGCTACCGGCGGCTGCTCGAGGTCCGACCGGCCTTGCAGGACGATCGCTGGCCAGGGCAGACCTTCTGGGGCTACGCCTTGGATGTGACCGACGCAGTCGCCACAGCCGGCGCAGGCGGCGTGCGGCTGTCCTTTTCATTCCAGTCGGCAGCACTGGAGGCCGGGGACTCACCACCAACTATCGGCCAGCGGCAACTGCCCCATTTGCTGCTGTGGGGCCAAACGACGCAGCCGAACATTGTCATCCGTGAGCCGCTGCGCTTCGAGGTGATGACGTCAGCGCAAGCCAAGGTCCGCTCGCGCCAGCGGGGCGTGACTGTCATCGACGGCGCGCGTGCGGCCATCGTGGCCTTCGCGCCCACCGACGCTTTGGGTGCGACGGATGACGGCTCCGTCGAGGGCATCGCTCACACGCAGTTCGCGCTGCGCGATGCGAGGCGCTGCCTGGGCACGCGAGACATCGATTACCGACTTGTCTTCGCAGACCGATTCAAGGTCGTGACCAACGGTTTGCGAGTCGACTACCGTGGCCATCAACTGGGCCAGGGGTTTGGCGCAGTGCTCGTGAACCCCGGGCAGGCGCCGCGGCTGGTGGTCGCCCGCGAAGGACCGTCGACACTGCAACAGTTGCTGCCGCAAGCCGCGAGTGAGCTGTGGCGGGAGCCGGCGTGCGTTGACCTGCGCTGATAGCGGGCCGTCATTGCCACGGCGGCGTTCGCACTCACAATCCCCCGCATGGCGCTGACCCCTCGCATCCTCGTCACCGGCGGCAGCGGCTACATCGCCGGCGTGCTGATCCGCCAGCTGCTGGCCGCCGGCTGGCAGGTTCACACTACTTTGCGCGACCCGCAGCGCGAGCCGGCGCTGCGCCGGCAGCTCGGCGCGGACGCGGGCGAGGCGCGCGAGCAGCTGCGCTGCTTCCGGGCCGACCTCCTGGCCGACGCCGGCTGGGCCGAGGCCGCGGCCGGTTGCAGTCACATGGCCCATCTCGCGTCTCCGCTGCCGGCCGGCGTTCCGCGCAATGCCAACGAGCTCATCGTGCCGGCCCGCGACGGCGCGCTGCGCGCGCTTCATGCCGCGCGCGATGCCGGCGTGCGGCGTGTGGTGATGACGTCGTCGGTGGCGGCCATCGCCTACGGCCATGGCCCGGGCGAGCACCGCTTCACCGAGGCCGACTGGACGCGGCTGGAGACGCCCGGCATCCCGGCCTACATCCAGTCCAAGACCATCGCGGAGCGCGCAGCGCGCGACTGGGTGGCGCGCGAGGGTGGCGGCCTGGAGTTCTGCACCGTCAACCCATCCGTCGTGCTGGGGCCGGTGGCCAGTGCCGACTATTCGGCCAGCGTCGTCCTCGTGAGGAGCCTGCTGCAGGGCCGCATGCCGGCGCTGCCCCGCATCGGCTTCGGCGTCGTTGACGTGCGAGACGTGGCCGAACTGCATTGGCGCGCGCTGACGGCGCCGGTCTCCATGGCCGACGAGCGCTTCATCGCCTGCGGCGGCTTCCTGTGGCTGCGCGAGGTCGCGGCCGTGCTGCGCGCCGAGCTGGGCGCGCAGGCGCGGCGCGTGCCGACCTTGCAGATGCCGGACTGGGCGGTGCGGCTGCTGGCCAGGGTCAGCCCCACGGTGCGGGCGGCGGCCAGCGAGCTGGGCACGGTGCGGCACCAGGATGCCAGCCATGCGCGGGAGGTGCTGGGCTGGGCGCCCAGGCCGCAGCGCGAGGCCATCGTGGCGACGGCGCGGGACTTGATCGAGCTGGGCTTGGTGGATAGCTGAAGACCCCGGGGGGCTGCCTACTTCTCGGCGCCATCCTGAGGCTTTGCGCGCGTCGAGTCGCTGGCCATCTTCAGCTCTCGTGCTTTGGCCTGCGCCAGCGTGGGCACGTTCAGCTCGCGGCGAAGCTGATCCGGCACGCTGGGATCGACGGGCCTCAGCCTGGGAGGACGGGAGGGATGGTTGCTGCTGAACTGTGTGCCGAAGCGTTGGGGGCGTCCAATGCTGACCAGGAAGCGATCAAGGCTGGCGGCGGCCAGCCACTTGGCTTGCTGTTCGCCCTTGCTGATGGCGACGACGCACAGGTCATGGGCCAGCAGGTAGTCGTCGGGTTCGGTGGCGTGCTGCATGACCATGGCAGCATGGTAGTAGTCGGAGCCGCTGGACACACTGCCGCTCGTGATGAGTTCCTTGACGCGCCGCTGGCGCGCCTCGTCCCTCAGCATGACAGCAGCCCAGTCCGTGACCTTGCCCGGCACAGGCGTCCGCTCTGCCTGATCCTCGTCGAACAGCCGCTTCAGTTCCGCTCCTGCTGTCGATGGGTTGTCGACGGCGGTGGCATCGGGTACTCCTTGCGCCAGAACCGGCGCAGGCGCCGCGAGTTGGGCGACAAGCGCGCACAGAAGGACAAGACGCAGCGCGGCGGTCATCGCCCCCGCCTTTGCCAAAGCGCCTTCTTCCCCTTCAACTGACGCTCGATGCCGTCGTTGAGCCGCCCGCGCAGGTCGATGACGTCTTCCACATAGCCATACACGCCGGGGAAGCGCAGGTCCAGCCACAGCCACAGCGTGCAGATGCGCAGCGCCTGCTCCATGCGGTCCAGGCGGCCATGCTGGTCGTACTCGTCGAGGAAATGGGGCTCGCCGGCATGGCCGCTGCGGGCATGGTTGGTGGCCCAGCCATGGAACTGCTCGACCAGCATGGGCAGGCGTGAGTCCACCGGCGCCTGCGCGTAGCGGAAACGCTCCTGCAGCGGCAGCGAGGCCGCGTTGCGATCCAGCGCCTCGGCCAGCTCCAGCATCTGCTCCAGCTCGGCGACGGCGAAATGCGCGTCGTCCAGGCGCAGCTGCTGCATGAAGATGCTCAGCACCGCGTAGAGCTTGTTCACGCCCATGCGCTGCGAGATGGTCTGCACATGGCGCCAGTTGGGCGCCACCGGCGCCTTGAAGTCACGTGGTGCGCGCGGCTCCTTGGGCAAGAGCGCGCGCAGCGTCTTCATCGCGTCGGCCTCGGCCTCCTTCAGCACCGAGACGAAGCCCTCGTCGTGCATGCCGTAGCGGCCCGCGCGGCCAGCGATCTGGTGCACCTCGCTGACGCTGAGCTCGCGGTCGCCGACGCCGTCGAACTTGGTCAGCGTCGAGAACAGCACGCGGCGTATCGGCAGGTTCAGGCCCATGCCTATGGCGTCCGTCGCCACCAGCACGTCGCTGGCGCCGACGGCGAAGCGCTCGGCCTCGCGGCGCCTCACCTCGGGCGGCAGCGCGCCGTAGATGACGCTGACGGCATGGCCGTTCTGCGAGATCTGGTCGCGCAGCATCAGCACGTCCCGGCGGCTGAAGGCGACGACGGCGTCGCCGGCCTGCAGGTGCGTCATCGGCACCGGCGCCGGCATCAGCTGCACATGCTGCTTGCGCTCGAAGTGGCGACGCTCGGGCTTCTCGCCGCACAGCTGCAGCAGCCGCTCTATGGCCGGCGCCGCATAGGCCGAGCCGATGATGATGAGCTCGCGCGCCGGCACGCCGACGATGGCCTGGGTCCAGGCCCAGCCGCGCGAGTCGTCGAAGATCATCTGCGCCTCGTCGATGACGGCCACGTCGACCACGTCGCGCGTGTTGACCATCTCGATGGTGCTGGAGACCACGCGGGCATCCGCCGCCGGCACGTTCTCCTCGCCGGTCAGCAGCGAGCAGGGCACGCCGCGGCCCACCAGGCGGTCGCGGCCCTCCAGCGCCAGCAGCCGCAGCGGCGCGAGATAGGCGCCGTCCAGCGCCTGGGCCAGCCGCTCGAAGGCCGCGTGCGTCTTGCCGCTGTTGGGCGGGCCCAGGTACAGCGTCACCTTGCGGCCCAGCTTGCGCGCCGCGTCGAAGCTGTCCGGGTAGCCCTGGAAGGCCAGCTCGCGGCCCAGGCTGGCCAGCGTGTCCTGCTCCTCGACCTGCTGCTCCCAGCGGTCCTGGGCACGCGTCAGCGCGGCCTTCAGGTCGTCATAGGGCATGGGCACGCCGCACTCGGCCTGCAGGCGCGGCAGCAGCGAGGCCAGCTGGGCTTCGTCGACCAGGGCTTCGCTGCGGGCGACGAGGTGGTTCAGGTGCAGGGCCAGCTCGGCCTTGTACGAGTACTCGGGCGCCTGGCCCAGCGCATGGCGCAGCGCGGCCGTGTCGCCGTCGCGGAAAAAGGCCCAGACGGGCTCCTCCTGCACCGGCACGCGGTGCGACAGGTCGACGCGCCAGCCCGGGTGTGCCAGCGCGATGGGGTGCACGCACAGCCGCGTGAACACCAGGCCCTCGCGGCGCAGGCCCAGCGATTCGAGCTGGTGCAGGCGCTGCTGCATCTGCGAGCGCAGCGTGTTGGCCAGCGGCGTCGCGTCCAGCTGGGCCAGCGCGACGGGGATGTGGGCAGGCAGCAGCCAGCGGCTGGGCCGGCCACCGCCGGCTGCCTTGGAGACCTGGATGCAGCCCAGGCGGTCCAGCGACTCGTCGCTGCCGTCGTCGAGGTCGGCCGGCACCAGCACCTGGGGCAGCGCGTAGGCGGCCTGGCGGATGCGGGCCCAATCCTCGGGCGCAAGGCTCGCGGGCAGGCGGGCGGCGTGGCGGGGCTGGGGGAGGGGAAAGGCCGGCACGGGCGGCCTGGATTCGGGGGACGAGGACTTCACGGCGGAAGTGGAACACAGCTCGTCGTGCCGGCATCGTGCGGGCGGGCCGACCAGGCCGTCTCGTCGACACTGCGGTCATGGACACCGTCACGATCTTCCACAACCCCTTGTGCGGCACGTCCCGCAACGTGCTCGCACTGATCCGCCACGCGGGCCTGGCGCCGCGCGTCGTCGAGTACCTTCGGACGCCGCCCGGACGCGACGAGATCCGTGCGCTCGCCGCGGCCACGGGCCGGCCGCTGCGTGCGCTGCTGCGGGAGAAGGAGGCGGTGTTCGCCGAGCTGGGACTGGCCGACGAGAGCTTGCCCGACGACGCGCTGCTGGACGCCCTCGAACGCCACCCCATCCTGCTGAACCGCCCCATCGTTGTCACGCCGCTGGGCACGGCGCTGTGCCGGCCATCGGAGGCGGTGCTGGAACTGCTGCCCGTGGGCCCGCTGCCGCCGTTCACGAAGGAGGACGGCGAGGTCGTGCAGGACCACGGCCGCCGCCGCGGCGCGAGCCCGGCGCAGCGCCGGCTGCGCTACAACGTTGCCTGCAGCCTGGACGGTTTCATCGCCGACCCCGACGGCGGCTACGACTGGCTCGTGGAAGACCAGAGCATCGACTTCGACGCGCTGTACGCCGAGTTCGACACCTTCGTCATGGGCCGCAAGACCTGGGACGTCATGCAGGCCCAGGGCGATGCCAATCCCCTGCGCGGCAAGCGCGTCATCGTCGCGTCGCGCACGCTGGCGGCGAGCGAGGGCGTGACCATCGTGCGCGACGACATCGCGGGCGTGGTCGCGGCGCTGAAGGCCGAGGCGTCGGCGCGCGACATCTGGCTGTTCGGCGGCAGCGAACTGGCCGGGGTGCTGTTCGCGGCCGGCCTGGTGGATCGCGTCGAGACGGCCGTGATGCCGGTGCTGCTGACGCGCGGCATCCCGTTGCTGCCGGCCGGCGCGACGCAGCGGCTGGCGCTGGCCTCGGCGCGCAGCCTGGCCAGCGGCATCCAGATGCTGGCCTACGACGTCGCGAGCTGACGGCGCTCAGTCGATGGGCCAGGGCATGGCCGCGGGCATCCCGGTCGCCTCGTCCGGCGATGCCGCCCGCGGCGGGCCGCGCCGCGGCGCATCGGCCTCGCGCCACCAGGGCGCCGCCGGCTCGCCCTTGGCCGGCTCGACGGCCTCGCCAAGCCGGGGCATCAGCAGCTGTGCGCCCTGCCGCGGGCCCAGCTCCAGCAGCGTCTCGGCCGGCTGGTCCCAGTCGTGCAGGGCCAGCGAGAACGTGCCCCAGTGCACCGGCAGGAAGGCGCCGCCGCCCAGCAGCTGCAGCGCCTTCAGCGCGTTTTCCGGGCCGAGGTGGATGTCGCCCCAGGCCGGGTGGAAGGCGCCCACCTCCAGCATGACGAGGTCGAAGGGGCCGAAGCGTTCGCGGATGGCCGCGTACTCGCTTGTCAGCCCGGTGTCGCCGCTGAAGAAGACGCGGTGCCTGGGTGTCTCGATGACGAGGGACGACCACAGCGTCGCATTGCGGTCGGACAGCGACCGGCCCGAGAAATGCTGCGATGGCGCAGCGGAGATGCGCAGTTCGGCGCCCGGTGCCTGCCAATGCTCCCACCAGTCCAGCTCGACGATGCGCGCCGCCGGCACGCCCCAGGCCTCCAGGTGGGCGCCAACGCCCAGCGAGGTGATGAAGGGCACGTCCTGCAGCTTGATGAGCTCGCGGATGGTGGGGAGGTCGAGGTGGTCGTAGTGGTCGTGCGAGATGGCGACTGCATCCAGCCTGGGCAGCGCCTTCAGCGCCAGCGGCACGGGCTGGAAGCGCTTGGGGCCGGCCAACTGCGACGGCGATGCACGCTTGCCCCAGACCGGGTCGGTCAGCACGCGCAGGCCGTCGATCTCGATGAGCACGGTGGAATGGCCCAGCCAGGTCGCCCGCAGGCCGGTGTCGGCCGGCTTGAGCCAGGCGTCCAGCGGGTTCTGCGCCGGCAACGGGCCGGCCGGCGTGCGGCGACCCTCGGAGCAGAGGAAGTCGGACAGCGATGGCCGCTCGCTGCCGTCGCGCAGTCCGGGCTGGATGGGGTGGACGTTGCGAAAGCCCTCACCGGCCCAGCGTGGCGAGGCCCGCATGCGTTCAAGGCGGAGGCCGGAGGCGCGTTTGCCGAGGGATTTCATGGCGTGGCGATGTCGGATGGCGGGGCGGGGGCGACGGGCGTTCAGGCGAGTGTCCCGCAGCGATTGTGCGCGGCCCGGGCCGGCGCCTCCCGCGAGCGGGTGCCTTGAAATGCCGGCGGCCGGGGGCATCTGAGCCTCAGCCATCGCTCACATAGGGTGCCGTATGCCCACCACCATCAAGCTTGCCGTCCCGGCCGAACTGCTGTCCCTTGTCCGTCTGGCGCAACTGCTGCAGGCCCTGGAAGGCCAGAGCCGTGCGGCGGACCCGCACCAGTACAGGCTGCTGGTCGAGAAGCTCGGCGCCGAACTGCGCGAGCACCAGGGCCACCCGTCTCTGCCGGGTCTGCTGGATCATTTCCCTGCCGCCGCCGAGGTCTACGAGAATCTGCAGTACGCCCATGCCGGGCTGTGCCGCGCACCGCTGGAGCAGTCGCTGGGCTCCGAGCTGGCGACGCGCGAGCTTCTGGGCCGGGTGTGTAAGGGCTAACTTCGGCGCAGGCCGATCTCGAAGACGACGCCGTCGTCGACGTTGCGCGCCGCGATGCTGCCGCCCATCTTGGCCAGATAGGTCTTGGCCACGAACAGCCCCTGGCCGCGGCGCACGCCGTCCTCGGGCTGGGCATCGCTGACGCCGTAGTCGAAGATGCGCGCCAGCCGGTCGTCGGCGATCTGCGGGCCCCGGTTGTGGATGTCCACCGTCGCCAGCTCGCCCTCGAGGCGCAGCGCCAGCGTGATGGGCGTGCCTGGCAGGCGGTGGCGATCGGCATTCGTCAGCGCATGGGTGAGCGCGTCCTCCAGCGGGTACTCGTCGGCCTGCACCCAGACCGCGTCGGGCGCCGGTGCGTAGACGACACCGGCAATGCCCGCGTAGACGGCGTTGGCCGCCACCTGGCGCAGGAAGGCGTCCAGGTCCAGCCGGCCCACGGCCAGCGTCGCGGCGGCGAGCGCCTCGCTGGGCGAGGCCTGGCCATAGAGCACCTTCACGGCCTGCTGCATGCGCTGGACATAGCGCCGGCTCGGGTCGGCTTCCGATCCGTGCAGCAGCATCAGCGACTGCAGTGGCGACATGATCTCGTGGCCCACGGCATGCCATTGGTCGTGCTCGCGTTCGGCGCGCAGCTGCTCGCGGTGCAGGCTGTCGCGGGCGTGCTGCAGCAGGTCGGCCAGGCTGCCGGCCAGGATGCCCAGCTCGTCGCTGCCACGCAGGTCGGCCACGTCCAGCCGGCCCAGCTCGAAGCGCCCGGGTGCCTGCAGCTGGTGCGACAACGCGGCGGCGCGTTTCGTCAGCGTCGCGACGCGGCGGATCAGGCCGATCTCGATGATGAGCCAGGCCAGCGCGATGGCCGCCAGCATGGCGGCGACCGGCCAGGCCAGGCGGGCAGCGCTGGCGCTCAGCGTGCGGTCCAGGCCTTGCAGATCGCCCGTCAGCGTGACGTCGAAGCGGCCGGCCGGCGTGCTGACGCCGTCCCGCGCCGACAGCATGCGCGGCATGGCCGGCACGGGCAGGCGCTGGATCAGGGCCATCAGCCAGGGAGAGGGCGGCGCGCCGCTCGCGTCAGCGCCCTGCAGCAGCGCGACGACGCGACCGGCGCGCGTGATGCGCAGCGTCTCCCCGGGCGCCAGCGTGGCGGCCAGCCTGCCGAGGTGCAGGGGCGGCTGGGCGCCTGGCGCTGCGCTGTCGAACAGCACCGCTTCGCCGGGGCCCAGCAGGCGCAGGCGCAGGCCCGTGCGGACCAGGTCGGCCGGCGGCCATTGCGGGCCGCCGGGGCGGAATAGCGCCTCCCGGAAGGCCTCGACGGGCAGGCGCAGCGAGAGCGTCGTGCGCCGCGGGCAGGGCTCGGCCGTGCTCAGGCAAGGCCCCTCGCGCCAGACCCAGCCGCGGAAGTCGCGCTGCGGCCTGGCCTTGCGCGGCAGCGCGGTGGTGCCTTCGGGCGCGTCCAGCGTGAAGCCGGGCAGCTGGCCGCGTTGCGCGTCCAGCATCTCGACGGGCGCGAGCCAATGCTGAGCGATGCCGCCCTGCTTCAGGTCGATGCGCACGCGGTGCACGTCGGCCAGGTCCAGCGCGCCGCGCTCGCGGCTCGCCAGCGGCGGCGCGTCGAGGCTGGCCACGAGGTAGACGAAGCCACCCGCATAGGCATTGCTGCCCACCGCCGCGCACAGGCTGGCGCCGTCCGGGTACAGCAGCGCGCAGCCGGCCATCTCGACGGCGTGCTGGGCCTTGGTGGCGTCGTCGAAGTCGATGGCGGCGAACGGCAGCAGCAGCGGCGCGACCCAGCCCGGGTCCACCTGCGCCGGCTCGGGGTTCATCAGCGCGAGCTGGCCCGCAGGATGGCGCAGCTGGGCCACGATCCCGGCCAGGGACTTGGCGAAGGTTTGCTCGTAGCGCTGCGCGTTGCGCTGCCTCTCCTCGTTCAGCAGCGCGACGGCCAGCGCTAGCGTGGCCATGGCCAGCGCGATGAAGACGAGGTGGAAGACGATGCGGTTGCGAAAGGCCGCCAGCCCCAGGCGCGGCACGTCGGGCAGCGACAGCTCGACGCGGCCGAGCTTCATCCGCCCGTCCAGCGGAAGCCGCGCATGGGAATGTTCTCGATGCCGTCGAAGGCGGGGTCCACGTCCCTGAATGCGTCGCGGATAGTGGCCACATGCTTGCGCACGTTGTCGCGGTTGCGGCCGCTCTTGACGACGTCGAACAGCTCTTCGTAGCCGACCACCTCGCCCGCGCGCGCATGCAGCGTCGCCAGGATGCGCTGGGCCGTCAGCGGCAGGTTGATGCGCTGGCCGCGCCACATGGGCGTGCGCTGTTTCAGCGGGTCCAGCTGCAGGCTGTCGTCACCGGCCTTGGTGGCCGGCTTCGCGGCCGGATCGCGCAGCCGCGCAGTGCGCAGGATGTCCAGGAAGGTCTCGACGAACTCGGCCTCGTCGAAGGTCGTCTTCTGCAGGTAGTCCCAGGCGTCCAGCGCCTTCATGATGCTGCGGTAGATGGCCGCCGGCATGGCCGACACCACCAGCACCGGCGTGCCCAGGCCCTGCTTGTTGATCTCGTTGATCAGCGCCACGCCAGCGTTGCGCTCCCGGCCCAGTTCGATATCCAGCACGACGAGGTCGTAGCGCTCGCGCAGCAGCGCGGCCTCGGCATCGTCGCGGTCGAAGTGCTGATCGACGGTCAGCTCGGGGCGGGCGGCGCGTATCCAGCCGGCCAGCTGAGCGCTGGTGGTGGGATCGTCCTCGATGACGGCGATGCGGGGCATGGCGGGATTATGTGGAGGCCGCCCCGCGCGGCGGCGGAAGGATTCTTCCGCGGGCTCAGCCGCCGATGACGCCGCAGGCGACGCGCGCGCCGCCGCCGCCCAGCGGCGCCGGGTGGTCGGAGTGGTTGTCGCCGCCGGCATGGATCATCAGCGCGCGGTTCTTCACGTCGGCCAGCTTGAGGCGCGGGCCCAGCACGGGCGCGGTGGCCGTGCCGTCGGCGGCCACATAGAGCGGCGGCAGGTCGCCCAGATGGCCGTCGCCCCAGGGCTCGCCATGCTTCTTGGTGCCCGCCGGGTCGAGGTGGCCGCCGGCGGCCAGGGCCGGCACCATTGCACCGTTGCTCTCGCCGGGGGCGCAGGAAGGCTTCTCGTGGATGTGGAAGCCGTGCAGGCCGGGCGGCAGGCCCTTCAGTTCGGGATAGAAGGCCAGGCCGTAGGGCGTCTCGACGATGCGCACGCTGCCGAGCGCCGCGCCGTCGCCCTGCTTCTCGGCGGCGTTGACGGCCACTGTGAGGTCGGCCGCCAGGGCCGTGGCGCCGGCCAGCAGGCAGGCGGTGGCGATGAGCACGCTCTTCATGGGGGGCTCCTTCGATGCGATGCGCGAAAGCGTAGCAACCGGGGCCGCCGCTGGGCGGCGCGGCGCGTATCGGCCCCCCGGATCAGAGGTGGCCTATCCACATCCGTAGGAGGGTTTGCAACGCGGGCAGCCTGGCGCGGAGATCGGCGGCCGATTGGAACTCGACCTGGGCGCGGTCCTTGCCGAGCCATTTCAGCAGGCCGGCGGGGTCGGGAATGTCCAGGCCGCCGGCAGGGAGCGTGCGCACCTTGGCGCCCAGGTGCAGGATCAGCCCCAGGCCGGCCTGGCTGCGCAGATATGTGGTGGCGAAGTACTCCGTCGTGCGCCAGCTCGGCGCGTTCCACTTGATGCCTTCGGCAATGGCCGGATCCACAGCCAGCATGGCCCGGCGCAGCGTCTCGATCTCGGCCTTGAAGGGATGGTCCAGCGCCGCCATGAAGCGGTCCACGGCCTGGGAGGTGTCGGCGGCGGTCAGCTTGGGCATGGCCGGATTCTGGCGACAAATCCGGCGGAAGACTCCTTCCGCCCTTGCGGAAGATTCCCACCCCGGGCGCCCCTCGCCCCTTCCCGCAGCAATGGCAACCATGGCCGCCATGCATCGATCACCGATGCAGCAACGCCAAGGAGCTCACCATGCTGCAACGCCTCAAGACCCTCGCCGCCGCCCTCCACCATGCCTTCGGCCGCGGTGCCAGCCGTGGCATGGAGGCCGTGCCCACCGCCGCGCGCTCGCTGCGCCGCGCCCTGCCCCCGCTGCTCATCCTCACGGCCGTGACCGCAGCCGGCTATGCACTCGTCACCCACCCGCCCGTGCAGGCGGTCCCTCCCGGCCAGGCGGCGCTGCGCACCAACCAGTTCAGCGGCGGCACGAGCGAGTTCCGCGCGGGCAGCTTCCTGCGCATCCCGGGCCTGCACGAGGTGCGCCTGTTCCCGCTGCGCGACCAGAGCTACCACCCCGCCGCCATCGCCAAGGCGGATGGCCCGGCGCCGCTGCAGTCGGTCGAGGGCCTGTCGCTGGGCCTGGACATGAACCTGCGCTGGACGATCGACGCCACGCGCCTCGTCGAGCTGTCGCGCAGGCTGCCGGACGACATCGAGGCCGACGTCATCGCGCCGGCCGTGCAGGCTGTCGTCTACAAGCAGATCGCCAGGCACACCGTGCGCGAGATCTTCTCCAGCCAGCGCGCCGAGATCGCCGCGGCGCTGGAGGCCGAGCTGCGCGCCAGGCTGGCCGGCGACGGCATCCTGCTCAAGGGTGTGCAGATCGGCTCGGTGGACCTCCCGTCCGACTACCGCCGCGGCATGGACCGCCTGCTGGCCGACAGCCTGGCCAGCGAGCGCATGCGCTACACGCTGGAGATCAGCGAGAAGCAGGTCAAGCAGACCGAGCTGCAGGCCGCCGCCGACAAGGTGCGCCGCGAGACCGCTGCCGAGGCGGCCGGGCGCGAGCAGATCATCGCGGCGCGGGCGCAGGAGGAGGCAATGAAGCATGTGCTGCCCTTCAAGCAAAAGCAGATCGAGCAGCGCGCGCTGGAGGCCCAGGCCGAGAGCGCCGCGCGCATCAAGCAGGCCGAGGGTGCCGCGCAGGCGCGCCGCATCGAGATCGCCGCGGAATCCGAGGCGCGCCAGAAGCTGGCCGACGCGGAGGCCTACCGCGTGGCCCAGATCGGCAAGGCCAATGCCGGCCAGATGGCGGTCGAGGGCGCGCTGCTGACCCGGCATCCGCTGCTGGTGCAGAAGGCCATGGCCGACAAGCTGTCGGACAAGGTGCAGGTCATCATCGCGCCGCCGGGATCGGGCGGCTTCATCGGCAACGCGTTGCTGGCGGGCATGGCGCCGGCCGCGAAGGCGGCCACCGAGGGCGCGGAAGCGGAGCGGGAGTAAGCCATGCGTCGCTTTGCCCTGATCGTCGTCGCCGCCGCGGTCGCGGCCGCGCTCATCACCCAGGCCGATGCCGCCGAGCCGCCGGCCTTCCCTCGCGCGGGCCTGGTGTCGCAGGATTCGCCGCTGCGCGGCGCGCCGCGCGACACCGCCTCGCTGCAGGCCCAGCTGGGCCGCGGAGAGGCGCTGGAGATCCGCACCGAGCGGGGCGACCACTGGCAGGTCTGGGACTACCGCCGCGAGCGTGGCGGTTGGCTGCGCAAGAGCCAGGTGCTGCTGCTGCCGCGTGGCGACGGCGCCGCGGCCGAGCTGCTGGCGCAGCTGCGCCTGGCCCGCCAGCAGTTCGGTACCGAGGGCCTGGGGCTGGGCCTGGCCGCCGCCTATGTGCAGGCGGCGACGCCGGCCGAGCTGGCCGGCCCCGGCGGCGCCGAGGCGTTGGAGGCGATGGGCAGCTTTGCCGAGCGCATTGCCGACCGCGCCTCCACCCCGGCGGCCAGGCCGAACGAGGGCCAGCTCGCCGCGCAGCTCGACGTGGCCGCGCGCTACGGCCTGAAGTTCGAGCAGTTCGACAGCGCCGAGGAGGGGCGCGTGCAGGTCTGCTACGAGGGCGAGGCCTTCCGCCGCGTTCTCGCCACGGCCGCCACGCCGGAGCAGCGCGCCCGCGCGGCGCTGGCGCTGACGCGTCCCGACTGCCTGAACCCGTTGGCGACACCGCGCGAGGTCGAGGCGCGCGACCAGTGGCGCCGGCAGGTGCTCGCCCAGGTCGATGCGGCCACGCTGGCGCCGCACTGGAGGAACCGTCTGCTGATGCGCCGCGCCGCGGTCGCGGCCAGCCTTGCGTTCGCGTCAGCCCGCCGCGGGGCGGGCGGTGATGCCGCGCCGGTCCTGGCCGAGTTCGCCGCCATCGCGCCCAGCGAGCTGACCGAGGACGACCAGGCCGCCTACGCCGACGCGGCCATGCGCGTGAACGCCGCGCGCTGGCTGGGTACGGGCGCGGGCGGGCGCGACTTCGGTGCCGTGCAGCTCGCGTTGCAGCCCGGTGCCGATGGCGAGCACTGCGTCGAGCTGAAGGAGGGCGGCCGGCTGGTCGTGCGCCGCTGCAGCTTCGGCCAGGTGGCGCTGGCCTCCGCGTCGCTGAACCGCGAGGGCCGCGCGCTGGCGCTGGCCGTGCAGCCGCTGGACGGCTGGCGCGAGCTGTGGCTGTTCCAGAAGGGCCGGGACGGCTGGCGCGTGGACGTCATGCCGCCCGCGCCGGCCCGGCCGGGCCTGGGCGTGGCCGAGTTCGCCGGCTGGGTGCCGGGCGGCGTGCAGATGCTGCTGGCGCGCGAGTTCCGCGCCGAGGGCCGGTACCGCCGCAGCTTCGAGGTCGTGTCGCTGGACAACCTGGCCACCGAGCGCCAGTCCGGCGAGCCTGCGCTGCTGGGCGCCTTCCAGCGCTGGGCCGACCCGGCCTGGCGTTCGGGGTCGCCGGTGCGCCGTTGAACCGCGCGGGACGGGCGCCCCGCTTCACGCGGCGAGGGCCAGCGCCGCGTCGCCCCGCAGCGGCAGCGCCAGCCGCGCCACCGTGCCCTGGCCCGGCTGGCTGTCCAGCTCCAGGCCGCCGCCCAGCATGCCGCTGGCCAGGCTGTGCGCGACGAACAGGCCCAGGCCGCTGCCGCCCTGGCCGAAGGTGGTCGTGAAGAAGGGCTCGAAGGCGCGGGCGAGGTCGGCCGCCGGCATGCCGGCGCCGTTGTCGCGCACCTCCAGCGTCAGCCGGTCGTCGGCGCCGCGGCGCGCGCCGACGTGGATCTGGCCGCCGCCGCCGTTGCGGAAGGCGTGCAGGCAGGCGTTCTCCAGGAGCTGCTCCAGCACCTGCTGCAGTACCTCGGCATAGCCTTGCAGCATGAAGCCGTCTGGCAGCTCGCAGGCCAGCTGCACATGCTCGACGCTGAGGTGGCTCTGCACGCGTGCCCAGGCCTGCAGCACGGCCTGGCGCAGGTCGAAGCGCGAGCGCACGGCGCGGCCGCTGCCCTCGGTCAGCTGCCTGAAGCGGTTGACCAGGCGCAGCGCGCGGTCCACGTTCTGCTCGACCAGCTCGGTACCGGCCGCCGTCTGAGCCACCCAGTCAGTCAGCTCCTGGCGCCTGAGCGGCGCGCTGTCGGCCATGCGCTGCGCGAAGCCGGCGCTGCCGGCCCGCAGCGCGCTGGCGCTGAGCAGCGCGTTGCCCAGAGGCGTGTTCATCTCGTGGGCGATGCCGGCCAGCAGCCGGCCCAGCGCGGCGAGCTTGCGGCTGTTGACGAGCTCGTCCTGCGTGGCCAGCAGCTCGGCGGTGCGCTGCTGCACCTGCTCCTCGAGCCACTGCGCGGCACGGCGCCTTTCCTCGGCACGGCGCTCCTGGTCGACGGCGATGCCGGCGAGGTGGCTGACGGTGTTGAGCGCGGCCAGCTCCTCGGGCGAGGGCCGACGCACCTCGCGGTAGTACATCGCGAAGCTGCCGACGACGCGCCGGTCCGGCCCGTGGATGGGCGCGGACCAGCAGGCCCGCAGGCCATGGGGCAGGGCCAGGCCGCGGAACTGCGTCCACAGCGGATGGGTGGCGATGTCGTCGACGATGACGAGGCGGTCGTCGAACATGGCCGTGCCGCAGGAGCCCGCCGCCGGGCCGATCTCCAGGCCCTCCAGCGCCCGCATGTAGTCGGCAGGCATGCGCGGCCCGGCGCCCACGTGCACGTGGCGTCCGTCCAGGTCCAGCAGCAGCACGGTGCTGTACAGCCCCTCGAACTGCGACTCGATGACACCGGTCAGGCGGTCCAGCACCCGCTGCAGCGGCTGGCCGGTGGCCACCATCTCCAGCAGCTCGTTCTTGGCCTGGTTCAGCACCTTGGCGAACTGCATTCGGCTGACGTCGACCAGGCAGACGGCCACCTGGGTCTCGCCGTCGCGCTCGGTCAGCGTCAGGTGCAGCTCGTGGGGCCGGGTCTCGCCGGTGCGGGTCTGCAGGCTCCACTGCAGGCTCAGCGAGCCGGTGCGCCGCAGCTCGACCAGCATGTGGTCCAGCGTTTCGGCCGAGGTGCGGCCGTCGGGCTGGTGCTGCGGGCACAGCAGCGACAGCGGCATGCCGCGCAGGGCCTGCGGGTCGTAACCCAGCAGCTTGGCGTGTCCCGAGGCCGTGCCGACGATGGGCAGCTCGGGGGTGGCCTTCACGAGCAATATCGCGACACGGGTCATGTCGTCCATCTCGGCCTCCGCTGTTTCCTGGGCTGGCTTCCTGAGCCGGCAACTGTGCCGTATCTTGGCGGCGGACCCAACTGCCAGATTGGGTGGGGCACCCGCGCCAGAATGCCTGCTTGTCGCCCACCCGTTGCAGGCCCGCCATGCCCCAGATGTTGCTTATCGTCGAACCCGTCGGCCAGCGCGCCGAACGCGGCCGCACCGCCGGCGAAGCGGTCTACCAGCGCATGCTGGACTTCGCCGCCGAGCTCAAGGCCGAGGGCCTGCTGCTGGGTGTCAACTCGCTGGGGTCCGCGGCCCGACGGCTGACCCGGCGCGACGGCGGCGCCCAGGTCTGGGATGGGCCGTTTGCCGAAGCCAAGGAGATGGTGGGCGGCTATTTCCTGCTCGACACGGAGGACGCCGCCGTCGCCCTGGCCTGGGCCGAGCGCTGCCCGGCGGCCGAATGGGCCACGGTGGAGATCCGCGGCGTCGGCCCCTGCTACACCTGAACCCCTCCGAGGCGGTGGTCACGGGAGATTAGGTAGTTTCCCGAGGACGGTCGAAGTCGCGCAGCGTGGATCGTCGAGTGAATGAAGGCGGCACGGCCGCCCCCACCCAACCAGGAGACCCGTCATGCGATTCATGATCCAAGTCCGCGCCAACGCCGTCAGCGAGCGTGGCGACCCGCCCGGCCCCGAGTACGCCAAGCTGTTCGAGGAGATGGGCGCCTTCCACGAGGAGATGGCGCGCGCCGGCGTGCTGCTGGACGGCGCCGGCCTGCGCCCCAGCCGCGACGGCTGGCGCCAGCGCTACAACGCCGACGGCCGCATCGAGCGCATCGACGGCCCCTTCGCCGAGACCAAGGAGCTGATCGCCGGCTACACGCTGATCCAGGTGCGCTCCGTCGAGGAGGCGCAAGCCTGGGCCAGCCGCTTCCCCAAGCCCTTCCTGGGCATGGACTGCGAGATCGAGGTCAGGCGCCTTTACGAGGACGCCGACTTCGCCCCCGGCGGCGACATGGCCATCGGTACCTGAGCGCAGGCCCGGCATGAGCAACCTCGCCACCCTCCTTGGCTGCGCCGGCCTGGCCGTCCTGCTGCTGCTGGCCTATGCCCTGACCCGCCCCGACGAATTCCGCATCGAGCGCCGCGCGCGCATCGCCGCGCCGGCCGACCAGGTCTGGCCGCTGATCAGCGAGCTGCGCGCCTTCAACCGCTGGAACCCCTATGAGCGCAAGGACCCGCTGCTGAAGAGCCGGTACGGCGGCTCGACCAGCGGCGTCGGCTCGCGCTACGCTTGGGAGAGCGACAAGGTCGGCAGCGGCAGCCTGGAGATCACCGGCCAGCAGCCCGGCCGTGCCGTGCAGCTGAAGCTGGACTTCGTGAAGCCTTTCGAGGCCCACAACCAGGCCGAATTCGCGTTGCAGCCCATGGCCGACGGCGCCACCGAGGTGCGCTGGACGATGAGCGGCCCGGCCAACTTCATGAGCAAGCTCATCGGCCTGTTCATGGACATGGACAAGATGGTGGGCCGCGACTTCGAGGACGGTCTGACGAACCTGCGCCTGCTCGCGGAAGGAGGCCGGCCATGAAAGACCTGCAATTCGGCATCGACATCGCTGCCCCGGTGGCCCGCGTGTGGGATTGCATGTTCGACCCCACCGCTTACCGCGACTGGACCCGCGCCTTCGCCGAGGGCTCCTACTTCGAGGGAAGCTGGGAGGCCGGCCGCCGGCTGCGCTTCCTGGATCCCCAGGGCTTCGGCATGGAGGCCGTCGTCGACGAGCACCGGCGGCACGAGAGGCTGTCGCTGCGGCTGGTGGGCGAAATCAAGGACGGCCGGCCCCTGCCCGACAGCCGGCTGCACCGCTCGCCGGCCCACGAGCGCTACGAATTCAGCGCTGCGCCCGGGGGCGGCACGCGGCTCGCCATCCACCTGCAGAGCTGGGATGACGCCTTTACCGATTTTCTGCAGACCACCTGGCCACGGGCCCTGCTGCGCCTGAAGGCCCTGGCCGAATCCACGCACTGAGAGCAAACCCCCTGCCGCTCAAGGGATCGGCATCGGCGTCGAGCCCCGCCGCGGCAGCCACCGGAGAGACCCGCCATGCACAAGCAGATCTTCGTCAACCTGCCCTGCAAGAGCCTGCCCGCCAGCAAGGCCTTCTTCGAGGCCCTGGGCTACAGCTTCAACCCGCAGTTCACCAACGACCATGGCGCCGCCCTCGTGCTCGGCGACAACCTCTTCGCGATGCTGCTCGCCGAGGACTTCGCCCGCGGCTTCACCGGCAAGCCCCTGGTCAATGCCCGCGAGGCCACCGAGGTGCTGGTGTGCCTGTCCTGCGAGAGCCGCGCGGAGGTGGACGCCCTCGTCGCCAAGGCCCGCGCCGCTGGCGGCAGCGTGCCGCGCCAGCCGCAAGACCATGGCTTCATGTACGCCCATGGCTTCGAGGACCTCGACGGCCACATCTGGGAACTCGTCCACATGACCGGCGCGCCGGCCTGAGGAGAAGTGCATGCAGATCCAGCCCAAGCTCACGCCCTTCCTCTGGTACCAGCGCGGCGCCGAGGACGCGGTGGCCCATTACCTCCGGGTATTCGGTGCCGGCCGCATCACGCACACCCAGCGCTGGGGCGACAACTCGCCGGGCGCGGCCGGTACGGTCATGCTGCTCAACTTCGAGCTGTTCGGGCTGCAGATGACCGCCTTCAACGGCGGCCCCCACTTCCAGCTCGACGAGGCCTTCTCGCTCACGGTCGCCTGCAGCGACCAGGCCGAGATCGACCGCCTCTGGGAGCAACTGCCTGCGAACGGCGGCAAGCCCTCCGAGTGCGGCTGGGTGAAGGACGCCTGGGGCCTGTCCTGGCAGATCATCCCGGCGGCCTGGTTCGACATGCTCCGCGACCCCGACCCGGCCCGCGTGCAGCGCGTGTTCCAAGCCATCTGGCGCATGCAGAAGATCGACCTGGCCGCGCTTCAACGCGCCTACGACGGCGCATGAATCCGTGAGCCATGCCGACCTGGCCGCCGGCGTCTGGCGCATCGAGCGCAGCCGCCTCGTCGGCGCGGCGGCCAAGCTGCTGCGCGACCTCGATGAGGCCGAGGACTGCGCCCAGGACGCGCTCATGGCCGCCCTCGATGCCTGGCCCCGCGATGGCCAGCCCACCAACCCCGCCGCCTGGCTGATGACCGCCACCCGCAACAAGGCCCTGGACCGGCTGCGCCGTCGCGCGATGCTGGAGCGCGAGCACGAGCACCTGGCAGCCGACGACGCGGCCGCCGGCGCCCATGTCGTGCCCGACTTCGTTGACCACCTCGACGCCGCGCGCGACCAGGCCGAGATCGGCGACGAGCTGCTGCGCCTGATCTTCATCGCCTGCCACCCGGTGTTGCCGCGCGAGGCCCAGGTCGCGCTGACGCTGCGCCTGCTGGGCGGGCTGGAGACGGCGGAGATCGCGCGCGCCTTCCTGCAGCCCGAGGCCACCGTGGCCCAGCGCATCGTGCGCGCCAAGAAGGCGCTGAACGGCCAGGCCTACGAGCTGCCCGGGCCCATGGAGCGCGAACAGCGCCTGTCGGCAGTGCTGGCCGTCGTCTACCTGATCTTCAACGAGGGCCACAGCGCCGGCAGCGGCGCCAGCCTGCTGCGACCGGCCCTGTGCGACGAGGCGCTGCGCCTGGCGCGCCAGCTGCAGCACCTGCTGCCGCGGGACGCCGAGGTGCACGGCCTGGCGGCGCTGCTGGAGATCCAGGCCTCGCGCCTGCCCGCGCGGCTGGACGCCCGGGGCCGCCCCGTGCTGCTGCCCGACCAGGACCGCCGCCGCTGGGACGCGCTGCTGATACGTCGCGGCCTGGCCGCTCTCGAGCGTGCGTTGGCGCTGGGCGAGCCCGGCCCCTACACGCTGCAGGGGGCAATCGCCGCCTGCCATGCGCGCGCGGCGCGGGCCGAGGACACCGACTGGCGTGCCATCGTGGCCGGCTACGACCGCCTGCTCGCGCTCAATCCCTCGCCCGTCATCGCGCTGAACCGCGCGGTGGCCGTCAGCTTCGCCCAGGGCCCGGCCGCAGCCTGGCCGCTGCTGCAGGCGCTGAAGGCCGAGCCGCTGCTGAGGCGCTACCCCTGGCTGGCCGGCGCCGAGGCCGACGTGCTGGAGCGCCTGGGCCGCGGCGACGAGGCGCATGCGGCCTATCTGCGCGCGGCCGATCTGACCGACAACGAGGTGCAGCGCGAACTGCTGCTGGCGCGCGCACGTCGCCTGGCCAGCTGAGGCGCGGCCTCAGCGCTCGGGCAGGCCGGCGCGGCGCAGGCCCTCCTTGAAGCGCGCGTCGAAGGCGACGAAGGCCGGGCTGCCGTCGGGTCGGTAGTCCCATTGCGCGATGCTTCGGGCCCGCGTCTCCGGCAGCGCCAGGTAGCGCGCCAGCACATCCCGGGCGGCCTGCTGCTGGCCATCCAGCGCCAGCTGAGAGGCCAGCGCGGCCAGCGTCGTCGGCGCGCGGGGCGCGGCGGCGTCGGCCTGGCGCAGCCAGTGCAGCGCCGCATCGGTCTGGCCGAGCATGAAATGCGCCCAGCCCTTGAACAGCAGGAAGGTGGAGATCTCTGGGTCGCGCGGGCTCAGGCGCAGGCCGCGCTCGGCGAAGGCCAGGGTCTGCTCGGGCTGGGCCAGGAAGAAGTGCAGCGTCGCGAGGATGCGGTGGGCGCGCGCATCGCTGGGGTTGAGGGCCAGGCAGCGCTCGGCGGCCGTCACGGCCTCGGCGAGGCGGTGCTCGCCCTCGAGGACGACGGCCTGGGCGCAATGGGCCTTGGGCTCGTCGGGTGCAGCGGCCAGCGCCAGGTCGACGGCGTGGCGGGCGATGGCGAGGTCGGCCCGCGGGTCGGGGCTCTGCACGCGCGACACCCGGGCGGCATGGAAATAGGCCAGCACGACCAGCGCGCGCACATTGCGCGGGTCGCGCCGCAGGGCCTGCTCGCAGGCGGCGAAGTCGGGCATGGCGGACTGGTCGCTGCGCGTGAAGGTGGCGGCCTCGCAGCGCATGGCCAGCTCCTCGGCGTCCGCGGCCTGGGGATCGCGCGGCGCCTGCCGGGCCGCCGCCTGCAGCAGCTCGACGCCCAGCGCGTTGGCCAGGCGCAGCACGATGCCGTCCAGCGCCTGGCCAGGGTCGCGACCATCGATGTCGAAGCGGTCGGCCCACAGGCTGGCGCCGCTGCCGGTGTCGACCAGCTGGGCGCTGATGCGCCAGCCGGCGCCGCTGCGCGCGATGCTGCCGCTGAGCACGTGGCGCACGCCCCATTCGCGGCCCAGGGCGAGCGGGTCCCAGGGCCGGCCGCGCAGCGTGCGCGCGCTGGCGGCCGCAATGACGCTGGTGCCGCGCAGCCGCGTCAGCGCGCCGGTCAGGTCGCTGGCCAGCACGTCGCCGAGGAAGGCGGTGTCGGCCGGCGCATCCAGCGTCGCGAAGGGCAGCACCAGCACGGACAGCCGCGGCGGCGCTGGCCGGGCCCACCAGGCGGCGCCCGCCGCCGCCAGCAGCAGCGTGGCCGCGGCGGCCAGCGACCAGTGCCGGCGCCAGCGTGCGGGGCGGCCGGCGTCCGCCTCGGCCGGCAGCGCTTGCACGGGCTCGACAAAGCGGTAGCCGCGCCGCGCCACGGTCTGCAGCATGCGCGGCCCGGCCTCGCCCAGCGCGGCGCGCACGTCGCTGACGCAGCGGGTCAGCGAATCGTCCGTGACGACGACGTCGGGCCAGAGCGCATCCATCAGGTCCTGCTTGGACTGCAGCCGGCCGGCATCGCGTACCAGCAGCGTCAGCAGGTCGAAGCTCTTGGGCCGCAGCGGGATGTCGACGTCGCCGCGGCTGAGGCTGCCGCGCCGCAGGTCGAGGATGAAGTCGCCGAACCGGTATCCCTGGATGGACATGGGCGCCGCCTGAGCTCTTTCAGCCGATTTTCAGCGCAGTTTCAGGACTGTTCGGATCCGCCGGCATGCAATCCATGCACCCCATCCCCATGGAGACTGACATGAGCCACCTGTCCCGGGCCTGCGCCCTTGCGACCACCCTGCTGGCACTGGCCGCGCCGGCCGCACCCTCCCTCGTCATCGTCAACGCGCAGGTCTTCACGGCCGACCCAGCCCGCCCGCGCGCCGAGGCGGTGGCCGTCGAGGGCGCGCGCATCGCCGCGGTGGGCCGCAGCGCCGACATCCGCGCGCTGGCAGGGCCCGGTACGCGCATCGTCGACGCCGGCGGCCGGCGGCTGGTGCCCGGCCTCGTCGAGGCCCATGTCCACCTCGGCCAGGAGCTGCCGGCGGCGCCCTTGGCCTTGCCAGGGCTGCCCTTCCCCGGCCCGAGCGCCGAGCAGGCGCTGGCGGCCGTCGAGGCCGCCGCGCGGCAGGGCGAGGGCTGGATAGGCGCCTATGTCGGCCCCGCGTTGGCCCGCGATGGCCGCAACTGGCGCGCCGCGCTGGATCTTGTGGCGCCGGACCGGCCGGTGCTGCTGCGGGGCTTCTGGGGTCACACCACGCTGGTGAACAGCGCGGGCCTGCAACGCCTGGGCATCGCCGATGACGTAGCCGATCCACTCGGCGGCTGGTGGGGGCGCGACGCCCAGGGCCGCCTGGACGGCCGCGCCTTCGAGGCTGCCGAAACCCTGGTGCCCCAGGCGCGACCGATGTCGCCGGACGAACTGGCTTCGGCCTATGCCGAGGCGGCCGGGCGCTATGCGCGCTGGGGCGTGACCTCCATTCATCTGATGAACAGTGAGCACTCGCTTCCGTTGGTGCTGCAGGCGCTGGCCCGGGCCGGCACGCCGCAGAAATGGACGATCTATGCGTGGGCGACGCCGGCTGCCCGCGTCGCCCAGGCCTGGGAGCGCCTGGAGGCCCTGGGCCCGCTGCCGCCGCGGGTGCGCGTGGAGGGGCCGAAATGGGTGCTGGACGGCACGCCGCTGGAGCAGAACGCGCACCAGCGCGCCGACTACCACGGCCGGCCCGGCTGGACGGGCCGCTCCAACTTCGGCACCGCGGAACTGCGCGAACTGCTGGGCCAGGCCTTGAGGAGTCCGCACCAGATGGCCCTGCATGTGGTCGGCGACGCCGAGACCGATCGCCTGCTGGCGCTGATGCGCGAACTGGCGCCGCCGGCCGCCTGGCGTGCGAAGCGGGTCCGCATCGAGCATGGCGACGGCGTGCGCGAGGACAGCGTCGCCGCCGCGCGGGCCCTGGGCCTGACCGTGATCCAGAACCCCACCCATCTGCCGCCGCCGCCGGAGCCGGGCCGGCCGCCGCTGATCGACAGGCCCATGCTGCTGCGCGGCCTGATGGCGGCCGGCCTGCCGCTGGCGCTAGGCTCCGACGGCGGGGTCGACGAACAGAACCCCTATGTCAACCTGCTGCTGGCGACCACCTATGCGGGCCGCCCCGCCGAGGCGCTGAGCCGCGCGCAGGCGCTGCGGGCGTATACCGCGGGCGGCGCTTACGCCGAGCGCCAGGAGGCGCGCAAGGGCCGCATCGCACCGGGGCTGGCGGCCGACCTCGCGCTGCTGTCGCAGGACGTGCTGACGGTGCCGGCCGAGCGGCTGCCGGCCACGACCAGCCTGCTGACCCTGGTCGACGGCGTGGTCGTGTTCGAGGATCCGGCGCTGGCCGGCTCCGGGCCTCAGTGATCCGCGGCGGTCTCGCGCAGCATGCGCTGCATCAGCGTGAAGAAGCGGTCGTAGAACTCGCCGGCGGGGATGGTCTCGGATGCCACCTTGACCATGGAGTCCTGGGTCGACGACAGCGGCAGCGAGATCGAGCCCAGCGCGCTGACGCCCAGGCTGGCCGCCTGCGGGCTCTTCTTCAGCGCGTAACGGTCCTGCTGGGCACTGACATAGGCTGTCGCGACCTGCTGCTTGGGGCCGTCGCCCACGCAGACGACGTTGAAGCCGATTTCCACATGCACCTCGCCCTCGGGCTGGAAGCGCTTGGCGCCCTGCACGATGCCGGCGCCGGCCTTGCTGATGACATAGCCCTGACTCAGCAGTGCGCGCCGCGCGGCCTCGCAGGTGTCGTCGACATTGGCGTCGAACAGACGCGAAAAAGTCTCTTCAGCGGCAAAACGCTCGCCTTGGTAGACCGGTTTGCCGGGTTTTTCTGGCAGAGAGGGCAGCACGCCGCAGCCACTCAGCAGCAGGCCGAGCAGGGCTGTCGGGGCGAGGAGGCGGATGCGAGGCATGAGGGGATTATTCCGCTGCGGCCGGGCTGGCTTGTTGCTGCCGCGTGTCGGCGCGGCGGCGCAGGGCCGAGAATCGCCGCCCACATGGAGGCTATATGGACCAACCCAGCGTCACCCTGATCCAGCGCCAGGGCTACCAGTTCGAACACCATTACGCGCCGGGCCTGCCGGTGCTGCTGTCCGACGAGCCGCCGCCGGCCGGCACCGGCCTGGGCCCCGACCCGGTCGAATTGCTGGCCTCGGCCGTCGGCAACTGCCTCAGCGCCTCGCTGTGGTTCGCCTGCCAGAAGTACAAGGACGACCCGTCGCCGCTGCGTACCGAGGTGAAGGCGACGGTGGGCCGCAACGAGCGCGGCCGCAACCGCGTGCAAGGCCTGGCCGTGGACCTGCATCTGGGCCGGCCGGCCGGCGAACTGGCCCACCTCCAGCGCGTGCTGGACAGCTTCGAGGACTACTGCACCGTCACCCGCAGCGTGGCGCCCGCGATCCCCGTCACGCTGCGCGTGCTCGACAGCACGGGCGCCGTGCTGAAGGGCTGAGGCGCCGGCACTCAGCCGGCCGCCGTCGTGCCGCGTTGCAGCCAGACCTCCATCTGGTTGAAGCGCACGCGCTCGCAGATGGCCGGTGCCAGCGGCCTGGGTTCCACGCTCAGCCGCGCCTGCTGCAGCGCCGCCCCGACGCGGGCGAGCGCGTCGGCGTCGAGCTTGCCCTCGCAGTAGCGCAGTTCACTGCGAGCCGGGATACGCCGGGCGTCGACGAGCTCTATGCCCGGCGCCAGTACGTTGGCGGTGCCCAGGACCTCACGCAGGCGTTTGGCGGCGTCGCGGTCGGCCTCGTCGCCGATCTGCAGGTAGACGCGAGGCGGCAGCGCTGCGTCGCTGAGCTGGCGCGCCGGTGTCGCGGCGGCCGGAGCCGCCGGGTTGGCGATGGCCGCCATGCGCTGACTGTCCTCGACCTTGAGGATCAGTGCGGCCTGGTGGAGGTCCTTCTCCGTCGCGCCGCTGCCCTTGGCGGCGCTGATGCGGGCGTCGAGCACGGCCTGCACCATGGCCAGGCTGTCCTCCTCGATGGCCTTCTTGCCGCGCAGTGACAGCAGCAGCTTCACCCCCAGGTCCTGCTGGCCGCCCTCGGGCGCGAACAGCAGCGGCACGACCTTGAGGACGGCGTCCATGTCGCGCCGCGCGGCCTCGGCGGTGCGGGCCCGCTCGGCATCCGCCCTGTGCATAAAGCGGTCGATGGCCGCGTAGGCCGCGCTCCACATGGCGATCAGCAGCGTCGTCGTGAGCCAGAAGCCGAACTTGCTGTCGAGGAAATCCAGCAGGCCCTTGCGGACAGGGGCCTTGTCGTCGTCGCTCATCGATGCCTCCGGCGCTCCAGTCCAGGCCGATGCTGACGCGACGCCATCGGGGGCGCATCCTCAGGATGCGTGAGGGAGCGACGCCGTGCGGGCAGGCGTCCTCGAAACCCATGGCAAAAGGCCGCGCGGCCCTGTCAGGCTCGCGCGGCCTGTCCATCCGGGGCGACCGGAGCGGGCCGAGGTCGCGACGCCGGCGGGCGGCGTCGCGCGGGGCCTTCCGTCAGGGGTAGAGGCCGCGCTCCTCGCGCGCCTGCAGCACCCGTGTGCAGGCCACCGTGAAGGCGGCGGTGCGCAGCGGGATCTTGTGCTGCTCGCCGGTCTCCCAGATGTGCTTGAAGGCGCCGATCATGATCTTGTCCAGGCGCACGTTGATCTCGTCCTCGGTCCAGAAGAAGGACGAGAAGTCCTGCACCCACTCGAAGTAGGACACGGTCACGCCGCCGGCATTGGCGATGACGTCGGGCACCACGGTGATGCCGCGGTCGGCCAGCACGGCCTCGCCGTCGGGCGTGGTCGGGCCGTTGGCGCCTTCCAGCACCACGCGGGTCTGGATGCGCTGGGCGCGCTCGGCGGTGATCTGGCCTTCCAGCGCGGCCGGGATCAGCACGTCGCTCTTGACGTCCCAGAAATCCTCGCTGGCGATCATGTCGCCACCCTTGAACCCGGCCACGCCGCGCGTCTTGGCGACATGGTCCAGCAGGCTCTGCATGTCGAAGCCGTTGGTGTTGACGATGGTCCCCGTATGGTCCTGAACAGCGACGATCTTGGCGCCATTGGCAGCGAACAGCTTGGCGGCGATGGAGCCGACGTTGCCGAAGCCCTGCACGGCGATGCGGGCGCCGTCCATCTCCATGTTCAGGCGGCGCATCGCCTCGCGGCCGACAACGAACACGCCGCGGCCGGTGGCGGCCACGCGGCCCAGCGAGCCGCCCAGCGGGATGGGCTTGCCCGTGACGACGCCGGTCGCCGTGGCGCCGGTGTTCATCGAGTAGGTGTCCATCATCCAGGCCATGATCTGGCCGTTGGTGTTCACGTCGGGCGCCGGGATGTCCTGGTTGGGGCCGATGATGATGCCGATCTCGCTGGTGTAGCGGCGCGTCACCTTCTCCAGCTCCTTCAGGGACAGCATGGCAGGGTCCAGGCGGATGCCGCCCTTGGCACCGCCATAGGGCAGGTTGACGGCGGCGTTCTTCACCGTCATCCAGGCCGACAGGGCCATCACCTCTTCCAGCGTCACGTCGGGGTGGTAGCGCACGCCGCCCTTGCCGGGGCCGCGCGTCAGGCTGTGCTGCACGCGGAAGCCCTCGAAGTGGGCGATGGTGCCGTTGTCCAGCTCGATGGGAATGTCGACGATGAGGGCGCGCTTGGGACGGCGCAGCGTCTCGACCCAGCGGCGCAGGTTGCCCAGATAGGGTTCCACGGCATCGATCTGGGACAGGTAGGTTCCCCACGGGCTGTTGCGCGTGGGCGAAACGAACGACAGGTTGGGCATGAAATGCTCCGTAACTTTGAGTGGGGCGAACGGTAGCGCGAAGCTCCCCTGCGCTGCCAGGACTTGTCTAGCCAAGTGGTCATGTGCCTATGCAAGCAATGCATGGCCCACGGGGCGTGTGCCTGATTTCACGCCACGGGCCGTGGCGCCGGCAACAAAAACCCGGCCGCAGCCGGGTCGTGTCGGGGCTCGCGGGCTCAGGAACCGGGGGCGGCAAGGGCTCGACGGAAATCGGCATCGTCGAACAGCTTGCCGGCCAGCGTCTTGTAGAGCGCGCCGTACTGGTTGATGGCGGTGGGGATGGCGATGGCGCCGACGAAGGAGGATTCCCACGTCGCCTCGGCGACGACTTCCTTGTCGAAGAGCGTCTGGCCATCGCGCCTGACCTGGACCCGTGCAGCCAGCCGGCCCTTGCCAACGCTCATGCCGGCGTCGACCATGCTGTCGGTCAGCTGTCCTTCGACGACGAAGCGGGACTTGGCATCGAGCAGGCCCGCGGCGCCGAGTTCCGCGGCGATCTCGTCGCGCAGCTGGCCGGCAAAGCTGCCGCCGGCAGGGCTCACGGACGAGCCGCGCAGGCCGCTCAGCGAGGTGTCCATGTCGGCCGGCTTGCCCGCGGCAAGCTTGAAGCTGCCCATCTGGGACGGCACCAGCTTTGCGGTGCGCAGCTTCTCGGCGTTGCCGGCGCTTGGTGCCGGAGCAGGCATCTTGACCGAGACGCAGCCCGCGAGGATGGCCAGGGCGGCGGCTAGTGCCATGCGCTGGAGCGGGGCGCTGGAAAGGAGGGGCTTGGCGGTCATGTGTCGGGCCTCGGTCACTTGAAGCTGGTGTCCTGGGACAGGTCGTTCAGCACGTTGCTGACCACCTGGGTCGTCATCTGGAAGGCGGCCTCCTTGTGGTCGGGCATCTTGACGGCGTTGGAGGGGCCGCCGGTGGCGCCGATGGTGGTGTAGATGGCGTGGCGGGCCTGCTTGACGAGCTGCGCATCGCTGCCCGTGGCGCGGTAGGTCGCGGTGCAGACGTAGCCGTCGCCCACCTGCGAGCCGGCCAGGCCCAGCGTCAACCCGGTCAGGAAGCCCTTGGCGAAGGCGTCGTCCGACATCGGGACGTTGTTCAGCGTGATGCTGAGCATGGCGCCGCCGGGCACGGCTGCGGAGCCGACCTCGTTGAACAGCCCGCTGGCCTTCACCTGGGCGATGACGCGCTCGCGCAGCATGCCGGTGACCTGGGCGTTGGCGACCCCCTTGGTCTGGAACTCGAACAGCAGCTGCACCGGACCCGGGCTGGCCGGCTTCTTGAACTGGGCCGCAGGCACCTCCTTCGTGCCGGCGTCCAGGTAGGCACTGGCGCAGCCGCCAAGCAGGGCCGTTGCGGCAAGGAGCATGCCGAGCGCGGCTCGCCGCGCCCCTTCTCTCATAGCAAACATGGGTTCTCCCTCAGGGTTGGAATCGTTCGGAGCAAGCTTCGTTGCACCGCCCCCGGCATGTGCCAGGAGTTGGGAATATAGGAAGGGCCCGCCACGGCGGTGGCCCGCGATATCCCGGGTGTGCGAGGTGACGAATACCATCGCCGGGTGACCTCGCTCGACCTCGCCCTGCTCTACCTCGTCGCTGCCGTACTGGGCGTCGTCGCCTGCCGCTCGCTGAAGCTGCCGCCCATGCTGGGCTACCTGGCCGTGGGCGTGCTGATCGGGCCGAACGCGCTGGCCTTCGCCCACGATTCGGCCAGCATCGAGTACCTGGCCGAGTTCGGCGTCGTCTTCCTGATGTTCGCCATCGGGCTGGAGTTCAATCTGCCCAAGCTGCGCGCGCTGCGCACGGCCGTCTTCGGCCTGGGGCTGGCCCAGGTGCTGCTGACCGTCGCCGGCGCGCTGGCGGGCAACGTGCTTCTGGCGACGGGTTTCGCGCTGCTGGGCCGGGCCTGGGAGCTGCCCTGGAAGGGCGCCCTGGTGCTGGGCGCGGCCATGGCCATGAGCTCGACGGCCATCGTCGTCAAGCTGATGGCCGAGCGGCTGGAGCTTGAGAGCCCGCATGGCCGGCTGGTGATGGGCGCGCTGCTGTTCCAGGACCTGGCCGTCGTGCCGCTGCTGGTCCTGATCCCGGCGCTGAACAGCAGCGGCGGCCAGATGGTGAATGCCCTGGCCTGGGCCGGGCTGAAGGCGGTCGCGCTGCTCACGCTGCTGCTGTATGGCGGCCAGAAGGCCATGCGCTGGTGGCTGACGCTCGTGGCGCGGCGCAAGAGCGACGAGCTCTTCATGCTCAACCTGCTGCTGGTCACGCTGGGCCTGGCCTGGCTGACCGAGCATTTCGGCCTCAGCCTGGCGCTGGGGGCCTTCGTCGCCGGCATGCTGATCGCCGAGACCGAATACAAGCACCAGGTGGAGACCGACATCCGGCCCTTCCACGACGTGCTGCTGGGCCTGTTCTTCATCACCATAGGCATGAAGCTGGACTGGCATCCGCTGGTGGAGAGCTGGTGGCTGGTCGTCATGCTGACGGCCCTGCCGGTCCTCGCCAAGTTCGCCCTCATCGCGGGCCTGGCGCGGCTGTTCAAGTCGCCGCCCGGCGTGGCGCTGCGCACGGGCCTGTACCTGGCCCAGGCCGGCGAGTTCGGCTTCGTGCTGCTGACGCTGGGCGCCCAGCACCAGCTCATCGCCCCGCAATGGGTGAGCCCGGTGCTGGCCAGCATGGTGCTGTCCATGCTGGCGACGCCCCTGCTCATCCTGTACAGCAACCGCATCGTCATGAAGCTGTCCAGCAGCGACTGGCTGATGCAGTCCGTGCAGCTGACGACCATCGCCAGGAAGAGCATCCAGACCGAGGCCCACGTCATCATCTGTGGCTACGGTCGCTCGGGCCAGAACCTGGCGCGGCTGCTGGAGGGTGAGCACATCCCCTACATGGCGCTGGACCTGGACCCCGACCGCGTGCGCCAGGCGGCGGCGGCGGGGCAGAGTGTGGTCTTCGGCGACGCCGCCAAGGTGCAGAGCCTGATGGCAGCGGGCCTGGCGCGCGCCAGCGCCGTCGTCGTCAGCTACCACGACACGCCGTCGGCGCTGCGCATCCTGCACCTGGTGCGCACGCATGCGCCGCGTGTGCCGGTGGTCGTGCGCACCATCGACGATGCCGACCTGGAGAAGCTCAAGGCTGCCGGGGCCACCGAGGTCGTGCCCGAGGCCATCGAGGGTTCGCTGATGCTGGCCTCGCATGCGCTGGCGCTGGTGGGCGTGCCGATGCGGCGCGTCATCCGCATCACACGCGACGCGCGCGACCGGCGCTACGGCCTGCTGCGCGGCTATTTCCACGGTGCCGACGACGACACCGCGGACGAGCTCGACCAGGCCCGCCTGGCCTCCGTCACGCTCCCCTCGGACAGCGCGCATGGCGGCCATGCGCTGGAGGAGCTGGCCCTTCAGGCCATGGGGGTCGCGGTGCTGTCACTGCGCCGCGCCAGCGGCAAGGCCGTGCTCGTTGACGAGCGCACCGCCCTGGCCGGCGGTGACACGCTGGTCATCAGCGGCATGCCCGCGGCCCTCGCGCTCGCCGAAGCCCGGCTGCTCGGCTGATGCCGCCTGCGTGACAAGCGCGCGCGGCCCGCTGCGCCACACTGGCGCCATCCGCCAGAGGAGCCGCGCCATGAACTTCGACTACAGCCCCAAGGTCGCGCAGATGCGCGAACGCCTGCTCGCCTTCTTCGACGAGCACATCTACCCGAACGAGCGCCGCTATCTCGAGGAGGTCGAAGCCAACCGCCGCGCCGGCAACCCCTGGGTGGCCACCCAGGTCATCGAGGCGCTCAAGCCCAAGGCCCGCGCGGCCGGGCTGTGGAACCTGTTCCTGCCCCGCTCCAGCCGCGCGCCCGAGGGGCTGAGCAACCTGGAGTACGCGCCGCTGTGCGAGATCATGGGCCGCGTGTTCTGGGCCCCCGAAGTCTTCAACTGCTCGGCGCCGGACACCGGCAACATGGAGACGCTGGAGCGCTACGCCTCCGAGGCGCTGAAGGATCGGTGGCTGGAGCCGCTGCTGCGCGGCGAGATCCGCTCGGCCTTCCTGATGACGGAGCCTGCCGTGGCCTCGTCGGACGCGACCAACATCGAGTGCCGCATTGCGCGCGACGGCGACGACTACGTCATCAACGGCCGCAAGTGGTGGAGTTCCGGCGCCGGCGACCCGCGCTGCGCCGTCTACATCGTCATGGGCAAGACCAGCCCCGAGGCCGGCAAGCATGAGCAGCAGTCCATGATCGTGGTGCCGGCCGACACGCCGGGCATCACCGTCATCCGTCCGCTGTCCGTGTTCGGCTACGACGATGCGCCGCACGGCCACATGGAGGTGGAGCTGAAGAACGTTCGCGTGCCGGCGGCCAACATCCTGCTGGGCGAGGGCCGGGGCTTCGAGATCGCGCAGGGCCGCCTGGGCCCGGGGCGCATCCACCACTGCATGCGCAGCATCGGCGCCGCCGAGCGCGCGCTGGAGCTGATGTGCGAGCGCGCCATCGCGCGCACCGCCTTCGGCAGGACCATCGCCCAGCAGACCGTCACACAGGAGCGCATCGCCGAGGCGCGCTGCATGATCGAGCAGGCCCGCCTGCTGACGCTGAAGGCTGCCTACATGATGGACACGGTGGGCAACAAGGTCGCCAAGGCCGAGATCGCGATGATCAAGATCGTCGCGCCCAACATGGCCCTGCAGGTCATCGACTGGGCCATCCAGGTGTTCGGCGGCGCGGGCGTGTCACAGGACACGCCGCTGGCCACCATGTGGGCCCACCAGCGCACGCTGCGCCTGGCCGACGGCCCGGACGAGGTGCACCGCAACTCGCTGGCCAAGCTGGAGCTGGCCCGGCACATGAAGCTGCCGACCGACGGGATGAGCATGCCCGTCACGCGCGGGGCCTGACCGCGCCAGGGCGGCGGGCCCGTGGCGAAACCGCCGCATGCCGGCGCGGTGGCCGAGGCGCCGCGGGACAAGGCGGGTGGAGCGAATGACAATGCGGCGCATGGCCAAGCCCGCACCCCGACTCAGTCCCCAGCAGACCCAGAGCGTCATCGCCACCGCTTTCGAGGACGTGCCGCCCTACAACAAGGTGTTGCTGATGCATGGCATAGGCCATGGCGAGCTGGTGGCCCTGCTCAAGCGCGAGCTGACGCCGGCGGCCTACAAGCTGTGGGCCGCGCGGGCCAAGACGAGCAAGGGCCCCACCAAGAAGGCCACCTGGCCGCACGGGCGCTGACGTGCCGCTCGCGCGCCGTCCTGTCCTCGCGTTGCTGGCAGGCCTCACGGCCTGCACCGACCCGGATGCGCGCTTTCGCAACCGTATCGATACCGGCTGGCACCGCGACGATCTCGACGCGCTGATGCTGCGCTGGCAAAGCCATGCGCCGCAACCGGACGGCAGCTTCCAGCTGCAGTTCGACCGGGCCTGGAAGCCCCGGCCCCAGCCCGAGATGGACCTCACCGGCCACGCCCGCCTGGTCTACGCCTTCGCGGCCGCCCACGAGTTCATGCCGGACGCGGGTTATCTCGCCATCGCCCGGCGCGGCGTCGACTTCATGCTGGCGCGCTTTCGCGACCCGACGCATGGCGGCTTCTTCCACACCGTGGGCGCCGACGGCCAGCCAAGGGCCACGATCAAGCGCGCCTACGGCCATGCGTTTGCGCTGCTGGCGCTGGCCGAGGTCTACCGCGTGGGCGGCGGCGTGCGCTACCGCGAGGCGGCGATGCAACTGTGCCGCGAGATCGACATCGGTTTCACCGACCCGGCCGGCGGCCTCTACAACGAATGCGAGCGCGACTTCAAGCCCATGCCAGGCGGGCGCACGCAGAACCCCGTCATGCACATGTTCGAGGCGCTGCTGGCCTTGCGCGGGGCCAGCGGCGACATGCTGGCCGAGACCATCGCGCGTCGCCTGGGCGACTTCGCCGCCTACAAGCTGCTGCAAGGCCAGGCCGACGGCGGCGCCCTGATCCCCGAGTGGTATGACGAGGCCTGGCTGCCACTGCCCAGCAAGGCTGCGGGTGGCTACGTCGACCTGGGGCACCAGTTCGAATGGAGCCACCTGCTGACCCTGGGTGCCTCCGTGTCGCCCGTCTATGCGCAGGTGGCCGAGCGCGTGCTGGCCTATGCGCTCGCGGCCGGCTATGACGAGATCGATGGCGGCTGCGGCCGGCGAGCTTTCACCGACGGCAGCAAGGCCGACCTGAGCAAGGGCTGGTGGCAGCAGGCCGAATGCCTGCACGCGCTGCTCGTCGCCGGCCAGGCCACCGGCCGCAACGACCTGTGGCGGCGCTACGAACAGACCCAGGGCCTCATCAAGAAACAGCTCATCGACGTCGAGCAGGGCGGCTGGCGCGCCGCCGATGTCCTGCCCTGCAAGAGCGGCGGCTGCAAGGACGAGCAACCCGATCCCTACCACATGGTGCGCCTGCACCAGGCGGCGCTGAAGGTCGCTCAGGGCATGCCGGCATAGCGCCGCAGCGTGCCGGACAGCGCGATCAGCAGCAAGCTACCAGCCAGGCAGACGGCGGTCAGCACGGCGTAGAGCGACAGCCCCGTCGGCAGCAGCCAGCCGTAGAGCTGGCCGGCCAGGAAGCCCGCCGTGGCCTTGGCCAGCATCCAGGCGCCCATCAGCGTCGCGGTCCAGCCGGCCGGCGCATAGCGCGACACCACGGCCAGGCCGATGGGGATGACCAGCAACTCGGCGGCGGTCTGCACGCCGATGATGCCCACCATCATCCAGGCCGGGATGAGCTCGCCCTGCGCGGCCCGCCCCTGCAGCATGTGCAGCAGCACGAAGCTGGCGCCCAGCACCCCCATGCCCAGGCCCTGCACGCGGAACTCCGGCCAGTCCAGCCGCGACAGCAGGCGCGCCGACAGCGGCGCCAGCAGGATCACGAGGATGGGGTTCACGGCCAGGAACTGCGCCGCCGTCAACTCGAAGCCGAGGAACTGCGGCGAGACATGGTCGCGCACGAACAGCGTCATGACGCCCGCCGCCTGCTCGTAGCCCAGGTAGAAGCAGATGGCCACCAGCGACATCAGCAGGATGACCTGGATGCGGCGTCGTGCCCCTGCATCGTTCCAGGTGGTGCGCGCCGGCTCGGGCGCCGGTGCGGCGACGGCCGGCAGCCAGCGCCAGCCGGCCATGAAGACGACCACGCCGATGGCCATGCCCACGGCGGCCGCCATGAAGCCATAACCCCAGCCATGGCGCTGCGCCAGATATCCACCGATCAGCGCCGACAGCGCCGCGCCGATATTGATACCCATATAGAACACCGTATACCCGCCCTGGCGCCGTGCGTCGTCCGGCGCATACAGCGCGCCGACCATGGCCGTGGTCGTGGGTTTGAACAGGCCCGTGCCCACCGCCAGGAAACCCAGTGCGAGCGCGACCGGCTGATCCAGGCCGAGCGCCACATGGCCCGCCATCATCAGCAGCATGCCCAGCACCACTGCCCGGCGCTGGCCCAGGAAACGGTCGGCCAGCCAGCCGCCGGCGATGGCGCACAGGAATGCTGAACCGGTATACATGCCATATACCGACAGCGCGTCGGCCCGCGAATATTGCAAGGCCTCTACCAAATACAGCACCAGCAGCGAGCGCACGCCATAGAAACTGAACCGCTCCCACATTTCCGCACCGGCGAGTACGAACAGTCCGGCGGGTTGGCGGGGTTTTTCGATGGGCAGGGAAATGGCCTCGGCGGACATGGTTTCAGGCATCAGGAATGGGTTTTCGATAATAAGGGCGTGGCGCCGGTGGGTTTCGGGCATCCTCGTGCAGGCCTCAGGGGATACCCGCGGTAACGATGCGAAAAACAGCATCCACAAGTTCAAAAAATGATTGCCTGTCGGGTCCCGGGTGGCTGACCACCCGCTTTGGGAAGAAATCCGGGTGTCTGCAGCCGCCTCGAGAGCATCAATCCGGCCACGAGGCATGAGCACTGTCCCCGGCCAGGCGCATCCGCCGCAACCGCGCCGCTGCCAATGGCCGGTGCGCAGGCTGGGCGCGCAGCCCTGCCTCTGCCCCGACACTCGTCGCATGCGCCATCTCACCTTCGACCTCACCGACAGCTCCGACGACATCCTGACGCTCGAAGCCATGGCCTCCACGCGCGAGGCCGGGCGTGCGGCCGTGATGGTCGAGGTGGAGCAGGTACTGGCCTGGGCCCAGGCCGAGTTTGGCGGCCGGCAGGGGCCGGTGGAGGACGGCTTCGCCTGGGACCACGAGCTGCTGGTGCAGCATGAGGCGGGTGGCTGGGTGACGGTGACGCTGACGTTCAGCGCGTCGGCGGAGTTCGCCGAGGCATTCAAGGCGACCTTTGGGGGTGACGACGCGGATGAATGAGTCCAGGCCTATGCCGCTTCGGCGCGAAGGTGCGCCCCCAGGGCTCGGACAGCCTTCAGACCGTTGCCAGACCGGCCGTCGAAAAGCTCCTCGTCGCTACCGCTCGCGAAGGGCACAGCACCGCTGACTTGATGGTCTGGCCGTTGTTCAAGTCCGCCTGAGCGGCTGCCCGCAGAATGCGGCGCCTCAATGTCATCGGAGATGTAATGGATGCCTCCCTCCCTACGGGGACTGAGCTTGGAGCACAGGGATGAACAGCGTGGCTGTTCGTGGGAAGGCCGTTGTCGCAGGGACAAGGTGGACCCTCGAATGGATACGGCATCA
>Ga0213878_10000122_pt1 | contig 38737 bp, 37 predicted proteins | sample VelepicoBEBS_R02_FD_161053 | JGI IMG/M metagenome (GOLD analysis project Ga0213878, IMG submission 161053) | Vellozia epidendroides bulk soil microbial communities from rupestrian grasslands, the National Park of Serra do Cipo, Brazil - BS_R02 | ecosystem: Environmental > Terrestrial > Soil >... | reverse complement strand
GCGAATCGCCGATGCCTATTGAGGAGAACGCCTGTTTCGGCGTTGGCAAGGGGGCTCCACCTCCCCCACATTCGAGGGGAATGGAGCGCGTTGTCCTGTTGCAACGGCGACACACCCGGGGGCCGGCCTCGTTCAGCCAAGCCGGGCCGGGCGGCGGTTCATTTCAGCGTGCCGGATCGGGCCGCCGGTAGGCCAGCACCTTCAGCGCGCGCTCCGGCGCCAGGTCCGTGAACGCGGGCGGGTTGGGCAGCCGCGCCATGAACTCCAGCTCCGGCGCATGCTCCGCCAGCACGTCGCGCAGGAAGTCCGGGCCCAGTTCCGGCGCGTTCAGGCACAGCAGCGCCCAGCCACCCGGCGCCAGCAGCGCCGGCAGCCGCCTGGCCAGCCGCGCATAGTCCTTGGTCGCGACGAAGCTGCCCTTCTGGAAGCTGGGCGGGTCGCAGACGACCAGGTCGTAGGGGCCGCCGCGCGTCAGCTTGCCCCAGGAGCTGAAGATGTCATGGGCCAGGAACTTCGCGCCCGCCTTCACGCCGTTCAGCTCGTGGTTGGTGCGTCCGGTGGCGAGCGCGCCCGAGGCCATGTCCACGTTGACCACCTCGGCCGCGCCGCCCTGCAGCGCTACCACCGAGAAGGCGCAGGTGTAGGCGAACAGGTTGAGCACCTTGGCGCCCGGCCTCACCTGCTCGCGCACCCAGCGCCGGCCCTCGGCCATGTCGAGGAAGAGGCCATGGTTCTGGCCGCGCAGCAGGTGCACGAGATAGCGCGTGCCGGCCTCGGTGACGACATGGGGCTGTGGCACCTCGCCGGCCATCAGCCGGGTCTGGGCCCCCTCGCCACGGCATTGGTAGACCCAGTTCAGCGGCTCGCCCGCGGGGGCGATGTCACGCCAGCGCGCCGCCAGTGCCGCGTCCACCGTGGCCAGCGCGTCGTCGGCCAGCGGCTGGAAGCTGGTGAGCAGCAGGACCGGCGGGTAGGCCTCCAGCGCCAGGTGTTCGCAACCGGGGAAGCGTCCGCCGCGACCGTGGAAGAGGCGCTGGGCATCGGCGGGATGGGCCATCGCGGCGATGGAGTCGAGCAGGGCTTGCATGGGACGCGATTGTCCCGGCGCCAGAATCGCCGCCATGAACTTCCAGACCATCCTCGACGAGATCAACGCGGAGCTGCGCCCGTTGCTGGGCCAGGGCGGCAAGGTGGCCAGCTACATACCGGCGCTGGCGCGGGTGTCGCCGCTGCAGTTCGGCATCGCGCTGCGCGGCTGCGCGGGGGAGACGGCGGCGGCCGGCGACAGCGCGACGCCGTTCTCCATCCAGAGCATGTCCAAGGTGTTCTCGCTGACGCTGGCGATACGCGCGCTGGGCGAGAAGCTCTGGGAGCGCATCGGCCGCGAGCCCTCGGGCAGTCCGTTCAACTCGCTGGTGCAGCTGGAGACGGAGCGCGGCATCCCGCGCAACCCCTTCATCAATGCCGGCGCCATCGCGGTGGCGGACCGGCTGGTGTCGCTGGGTGACGCCAAGGCCGAGCTGCTGGCGCTGCTGGGCCGGCTGTGCGGCGAGCCGGTCACCATCGATGCCGAGGTCGCTCGGTCCGAGGCGGACACGGGATTCCGCAACACGGCGCTGGCCAACTTCATGAAGGGCTTCGGCACACTGGACAACGACGTGGCCACGGTACTGGACGTCTACTTCAACCAGTGCGCCATCGCGATGACCTGCGAGCAGGTGGCCTGCGCCGCCGGCTACCTGTGCCGCGACGGCCGCCACCCGCTGGCCGGCATTCCCCTGCTCAGCGCGGCGCAGACGCGGCGCGTCAACGCGCTGATGCTGACCTGCGGCACCTACGACGCGGCCGGCGAGTTCGCCTTCCGCATCGGGCTGCCCTGCAAGAGCGGCGTGGGCGGCGGCATCGTCGCCGTCGTGCCGGAACGGCTCACGCTGTGCGTCTGGTCGCCCGCGCTGGACGGCACCGGCAACTCGCTGCTCGGCCGCCGGGCGCTGGAGCTGTTCGTCGAGAAGACCGGGCTGTCGGTGTTCTAGCTGGCGTACTTGACGCTGCAGCCATAGGGCCGCGTGACCGCCTTCTCGACCTTGCGGTCCGCGGCAACGGCGGCCAGCGCCTCGGTGACATAGGGCTCGGCCTTGGCGATGTCCTCCACCCGGGTGGTGGCGATGCTGTCGATGCCGCCCTTGTAGACCAGCATGCCGTCGGCCTTGATGACGTACATGTGCGGCGTGGTCTGCGCGCCGTAGAGCTTGCCGAGCTCGCCCTTGGGGTCCAGCAGCGTGGCGGTGGGCGCAGCGCCGCGGTCGGCGTTGAGCTTCAGGGCACCGGCGCCGTCGACATAGCCCTGCTGGCCCGGCGCCGAGGAGATGACCTGCAGCCAGACGACGCCCTGCGCGGTGGCCGCCTTCTGCTGGCTCTGCATGTTGCCGCTGCCGTAATGCTTCCTGACGTAGGGGCAGTCGTGGTTGGTCCACTCCAGCACCACGGTCTTGCCCTTGTAGTCGGCCAGGCTGACGGTCTTGCCGTCGGCCGTCGCGGCCGTGAAGGCGGGCGCGGGCGCGTCCACGTTGGCGGTGGCCTGGGCCAGGCCGGGCAGGATCAGGGCGACGAGCAGGCAGCGGCGGAGCAGGGTCATGGCGAACTCCTGGGAGCGGAGGAAACGGCCTCGACGAGGAGGCCGGGGGTGAGGATCTGCGGCAGCACCCGGGCCTCGGCGGCGCCCGGCGCGTAGTAGAGGTAGAGCGGCACGCCCGAGCGGCCATGGGCCTTGAGGACGGCGGTGATCTTGGGGTCCTCGCGGGTCCAGTCGCCCTTCAGGTAGACGACGCCGGCCTTGGCGAAGGCCTCGCCCACCTCGGGCCGCGACAGCGCCACGCGCTCGTTGACGAGGCAGGAGATGCACCAGGCGGCGGTCAGGTTGACGAAGACCGGCTTGTTCTGCCCACGCAGTTCCGCCACGCGCTCGGCGCTGTAGGCCTCGTGGGCCGACGCGCTGGTGCCGGGCGCGGCGTCGGCCGGCTTGATCCAGGCCGACATGCCCAGCGCCAGCACCACGCCAGCCAGGGCCGCGACCGTACCGACGGCGCTCGCGCCGCTGGCATGACGCCACCACAGGCCGAAGGCCATCAGCACCAGGCCCGCCAGCGCCAGCGCGACGCCGTCCGGCCCGGCCTGCTGGGCCAGCACCCACAGCAGCCAGACGACGGCGGCATACATCGGGAAGGCGAGGAACTGCTTGAAGCGGTCCATCCACGCGCCCGGCCGGGGCAGCCAGCGCTGCGCCGCCGGCCAGAAGGCCAGCACCAGGAAGGGCAGCGCCAGGCCCAGGCCCAGCGCCAGGAACACCGCCAGCAGGACCACCGCCGGCTGCGACAGCGCGAACGCCAGCGCCGCTCCCATGAAGGGCGCCGTGCAGGGCGTGGCGACCACCGCCGCCAGCACGCCGGTGAAGAAGCTGCCCGCCAGACCCTGGCGCGCGGCCAGACCCGAGCCGATGCCGGTGAAGCTGCCGCCGATCTCGAACAGGCCTGACAGGTTCAGGCCGACGAGGAAGAGCAAGTAGGCGACGACCAGCACGAACACCGGCGAATGGAACTGGAAGCCCCAGCCCACCTGCTGGCCGCCCGCGCGCAGCGCGATCAGCACAGCCGCCAGCACCAGGAAGCTGGCCAGCACGCCGGCCGTGTAGGCCAGCCCCTCGGCCTTGTGGTTGCCCTCGCGCACCAGCGCCAGCGCCTTGATGGACAGCACCGGGAAGACGCAGGGCATCAGGTTCAGGATCAGGCCGCCCAGCAGGGCCAGGGCCAGGGCCGGCAGCAGGCCGATGTCGCTCGCCGGCGCGGGCGTGGCGGCATCGGCGGCGGGTGCCGCCAGGTCGGCGGGGCCGGGGCCCTTGCCGGCGCCCTCCGGCATGGCCGCCGAGACCGTCCAGGCCTGCTCGCCCGCGGCGGTCGTCAGCGCGATGACGCCGGACAGCGGCTTGCCCGCCGCCAGGGGTTCGTCGCCGGCCGGCAGGTCCAGCGCCCAGCCACCGCCCTCGGCCCGCAGCGGCTGCGGCGCACTGTGGGCGACGGCGCCCCAGGTGTCGGCGAAGAAATAGGCCTTGGTGACGCCCGCGGTCGGCCCGCTGAGCCGCATGCCCTGGGGCGCGGCCTTGAGCTGCACGGCGAAGGGCGCGGGCTGCGGGATGGCGCGGCGCCATTCCTCGATCTGGGCCGCGTCGGCACCGGACTGGGCCTGCGCCGCCACGGGCAGGTCCAGTCCCAGGCTCACCTGCTCGGGGATGCAGACATCCTTGCAGACCAGCCAGCGCACCTCGGCCGTCGGCTGGAAGCGGCTGCCGGGCCTGGCGTCGGCCGGCACGGTCAGTTCCACCAGCAGGGCCGGCCGGCCCTCGTAGCCGTAGTTGACGATGGGGCCTATGGCCTGGATGGACGGCGTGGGCCACTGGATGGGGCCGGCCTCGGCGCCCGCCCAGTCGATGCTGGTGGCCTGGCCGGAGTCGCCCGGATTGAGCCAGTAGGTGTGCCAGTGCGCCTTGATGTTCTGCTCCAGCGCCACCGTGAAGCGCTGGCCCGGCGCCACCGCGGCCTGGCTGGAGACGAGGCGGGCCTGCACATGTTCGGTCGCGGCCTCGGGGGGCGCGGCCAGGGCCAGCAGGGGGGCGGCCAGCAAGGCCAGGAAAGCGGATCGCAGGGACAAAGACATCCCGAAATCCTAGGCCATGCCGATTTCCCTTCTGTAAAGGCCGGCCTGGACGAAGCCGTCGAAGGCCGCCCACAGGGGCTCGAAACGCGCCGCCTCCCCCTCCAGCACAGCCAGCGCATGCAGGCCGGCCTCACAAGTCGACAGCTGGCCGGGCCGGTGGGCGCGGCGGATGGCGTAGCGCGACGGCAGCTCCGGCAGGCCCAGCCGCGGCAACGCGGCCAGCCAGGGGTTGGCGGCCAGCAGGCGGCGGCTCTGGCGCCAGCTGCCGTCGAGCAGGATCAGGCGCGCGATCCCGGCTGGCGCTCCGGTGCCGCCGGCCTCGCCGGGGTAGAGCAGCGCCGTGCCGGGGCCGGCCAGGGCGGCGTCGAACACCTCGCCGCGCAGCAGGCGCGCGCGGCGCAGGCCCAGCGTCAGGAAGGCCGTCGTGTTCTTCGCATGGCCGGCCTCGGCCGGGTGCTGCAGGATCAGCAGTTCGGTGCGATGGGCCAGCGGCGCCGGCAGCGTGGCGCACAGGCAGGTGGCTGCGGGGCGCTCGCAGCGCGGGCAGACCGCGCGCGGCACGGCATCAACGCGCCGCGGGTGGCGCCATGGTCTGGGGCTCGCTGGTCGTCGACGGCGCGCTGTCGGGGTCGGCGTTCTGCACGGAATCCTCGTAGGGCCGGCTGCGCGAACGGGTGCTGGGCAGGCGCAGCTGGCGCCTCTTGGCCAGGCGGCCGGCCAGCCAGACACCGGCGACGACGCCGAAGATGTTCAGCGCGCCGAACAGCGGCGCCGCGCCGGACGATAGCAGCATGTTCTGCAGCGGCGCGGAATAGGCACGCGGCTTCAGCGCGAAGCTGAAGGCGCCGAAGATCAACCAGCCCGCCCAGGCCGAGCCCACGCCGGACATCATCCAGGCGACATAGGGCTTGTGGCGGCGGCGCTGGGGACGCAGCGTCAGATAGGCCCAGATCGCGGCGACGATGAACAGCACCACGGCGATGGCGACCGCCTCGCCCAGCATGACCGGCAGGCTGTTGCGGCCACCCAGCTGCACATAGACCTGGCGCGGCAGGCCGGTGTTGGCGTACTTCATGGCGGCACCGGCGCAGGCGCAGTAGAGCAGGACGCCGGAAACGAGGGCGATGGAGCGACGGGCGGCTTTCATGGGGGCGCATTCTGAGCGCTGTCGGCCCTCCGGACCCGGCAGGATTTCCCGACAACGCCGAAACGAAACCCGTGATTCGGGGGGCGTGGCGGGGAGTTCGGCCGCCCCATGCCCTGCGGCCTGCATGCCGGGCGGCCTTCGTCGGGCGTCGCCCGGCGCGCAGGCAGCGGGCCAGGACGAGCCTCAAGCCATCGGGCTCGCAGGCCGGCTGGCCTTCGTCAGGCGTTGCAAAGTCCGCAGGGACTCTGCTGGGCCCTCACTCAGCGCTTGCGGTCCAGGCGCATCGCGCGGGCCAGGCCGCGGCGCTCGCCGCTGTAGAAGCCGGTGTCGAAGGCTTCGTGCTTGCGGCCCTTGTCGACGGATTCCTCGGCGCTCCAGGCCAGGCCCGCCTCGGGCGCGGGCAGGCGGCGGGGCTGGGCTTCGGTACGGGGCTGGATCTTCATGATGGCGATCTTGTCTGGCCTTGTCGGGCCGTCTCGCGCCGATTGCGGCGCAATTGGCAGGCACAACGCGTGCCCGGCTGCGGCGGTTGACAGGCCGCATACCTTTCTTTGCACTCTTCTGTGCCGACAATGCCCGCTTTGGAATCCAGGACCCCGCGATGACCGTCCAGCTGAAGAAAACCCTCCCGGCCAAGGCCACCCCCATCACCGTCGTCGACCGCGCCGCCTTCCAGGCCCTGGCCGCCGAGCTGCCGCAGGCCACCCGCGCCTGGCTGGCCACGGTCGGTTTCGTCGGCGCCGCCGACAGCTACGCGCTGCTGCCCGGCGCCGACGGCCGGCTGGCCCAGGTCTTTGCCGGCGTGGCCCACGCGGCGCACCCGTTCGCGCTCAGCCACCTCCCGCTGGCGCTGCCCGAAGGCGTCTACAAGCTCGACGACGCCGGCCTGGCCCTGCAGCCGGAGGCCGCGGCCATGTCATGGGAGCTGGGCGGCTACCGCTTCGACCTCTACAAGCCAGCCCAGCGGGCGCCGGCGACGCTGGCGCTCAAGCCCGGCCCCGACGCGGAGCGCGGCATCGCGCTGGCGACGGCCATCGCCGCCACGCGCGACCTCGTCAACACGCCGGCCGAGCACATGGGCCCGGCCGAGCTGGCCGGCGCCGCCAAGGCGCTGGCCAAGCAGTACGGCGCAACTTTCTCCGAGATCGTTGGCGACGCGCTGCTGAAGAAGAACTTCCCCAGCATCCACGCGGTCGGCCGCGCGAGCATGCGCTCACCTCGCCTGATCGAACTGAACTGGGGCAACCCCAAGCATCCCAAGCTGGCCCTGGTCGGCAAGGGCGTCTGCTTCGACACCGGCGGGCTGAACATCAAGTCCGGCGAGGGCATGCGCCAGATGAAGAAGGACATGGGCGGTGCGGCCAACGCGCTGGGCCTGGCCGGCCTCATCATGGCCTTCAAGCTGCCGGTGCGGCTGCAGCTGCTGATCCCGGCCGTCGAGAATTCGATCTCGGGCAATGCCTACCGGCCGGGCGACATCATCAAGACCCGCAAGGGCCTGCACATCGAGATCGGCAACACCGACGCTGAAGGCCGCGTCGTGCTGAGCGACGCGCTGGCCTACGCCGCCGAAGGCAAGCCGGACCTCGTCATCGACCTGGCCACGCTGACCGGCGCGGCCCGCGTGGCGCTGGGCGCCCAGCTGCCGGCGCTGTTCGCCAAGCACATGGACACGGCGCGCGACCTGGTCGACCTGGGCCTGAAGCTGGACGACCCGATGTGGCACATGCCGCTGTGGGCGCCGTACCACGCCGGCATCGAGAGCACGCTGGGCGACATCGTCAACACCGGCAAGAGCCCGCTGGCCGGCGCCATCAATGCGGCGCTGTTCCTGGAGGACTTCCTGCCCGCCCAGCAGGACTGGCTGCACGTCGACCTGTTCGCCTGGAACGACGCGCCGCGCGCCGGCCGTCCGGTGGGCGGCGAGGCGCAGACCATCCGCACCCTGCTCGCCTACCTGGAACAGCGTTACTCGGGCGCCTGATCCTTGGGCGGCGCAGCCTCCTGGGCCGGCTCGGCCTTGGGGGCCTGCGGCCTGGCCGCCTGATCGCGACGCGGCTGGTCGGGCTTGCGGCCCTGGCGCTGCGGCGGCCGGCCGCCTTCGCGGCGCCCCTCCGGGCGGCCGTCAGGGCGGCCATCACGGCGGCCATCACGGCGGCCACCGCCGCCCGGACGGCGATCATCGCGGCGCGGCGGGCCGTCGCGGCGCGCCTCGCGCGGGGGCGCCGGCGGCGCCTCGGCGCGCTCCTTGCGAGCGATCTCCAGCAGGCCCGGCAGCTCCTCGGGCACCACGCCCTTGAGCACGCAGAAATTGGCCTCGGTCAGCGTCGTGCGCTCGAAGTCCCACAGCAGCTGGGCACGGTTGCGGCGCTGCTGCGCTTCCAGCTGGTGGCGCTCCTGCTCCACCTGCTCGCGCTCCTGCTTCAGGCCGCGGCGGCGGGCCAGCTCTTCCTGGGCCGCCTTGAGGTGCTCTTCGGTGATTTCGCCGGCCGGCTGGCCGTCAAGGTCGAAACGGGTCTTGGCCTGCGTCAGCGCGATCAGATAGCCGGTACCGCCGGTGTGGCGGCGCAGGAAGGCGCTGAGCTGGGCCTTCGTGAACCGGCCCGGCGCGCGCTCCTGGATGTCGGCCTGGATGCGCAGCTTGACGGGCTTGGGCTTGCCGGTGAACAGCGCGGGGAACAAGGCCTTCAGCTCGGCGGTGGCGTCCACGACAGGGGTTGCGGCCACAGCGGCCACAGCGGCCTCAGCGGGCGCAGCCACAGCGGGCTCGACCGCTGGCGCCGCGGGCTGGGCTTCGGGCGCAGGCACGTCGGCGCCAGGAACTGCGGTCGGGTTGACGGGATCGGGAAGATCGGAATTCATCGCAAAGCCGCCGAGGCGGCAGCAAACAGGCAAGGGCCAGGATTGTCGTTCAGCCGCGCGGACCGGCGGCGGGCGTCAGCCCAGGCCGCCAAAGACCTTCTTCAAGATGGCACTGCCGGTACCGACCGGATCCTGGCGGATCTTCTTCTCCTCCTCGCCGATGATGCGGTAGAGGCCGTCCAGCGCCCGCGCGGTGACGTACTGCTGGATGTTGGCCTCGTCGCCGCTGACGAGGCCGAAGCCGCCGGCCTTCTTGGCGACGGCGTTGTACTTGTCCGCCAGCGCGACCTTCTCGGTGGCCCGGGTCACGATGGGCAGGAACTGCTGGCCCAGCGGCTCGCGCGTCTTGCCGGCGAAGAACTGCGTCACCGAGTCGTCGCCGCCCCTGAGGATCTTCAGGCCGTCCTCGACGCTCATGTCCTTCACGGCCTTGACGAGCAGGGGCTTGGCCGCCGGCACGGCGGCCTCGGCGGCACGGTTCATCGCGACGACCAGCTCGTCCAGCCTGGCGCCCTGGCCGGTCGCCTTCAGCAGCCTGGCGGCGTCCTTCAGATAGCCCGGCAGCTGGATCTTGACCAGCGGGTTGCCGAGGAAGCCGTCGGGCCGGCCCAGCAAGGCCACCGCCGCGTTGGCACCACGCTCCAGCGCCGTGCGTATGCCGGCGTTGGCGTCGCCCTCGCTCAGGCTCAGCGCCCAGGCCGGGCGCAGCAGCAACAGGGCGGGGGCGCCGGTGACGATGAGGCGGCGTTGCATGGCGGTACTCCAGTGGGACGGGCGCCCATCTTGCCACCGGCACGCCCGCGCCGTGTCGCCGCGCCCGCGTCATCTCCTGCCGGGGCAGGCGGCGATATGCTCAATCCGCTGGTCCGCGGCGTCGCGGCCCAGGTGAACCCGCCGATCGGGGCCGACTAGAGTCATCGCATGGACCACCATTTCCTGACCCCCCTGTTCATGCCGCGCTCGGTGGTCGTCTTCGCCGGCCCGCCGGACGATCCCGAGCGCCAGACCCGCCAGGCCCGCGTGCTGCGCGCGGCGCTGGCGGCCGCGCCGGGCGCCAGCCCACCGCAGTTCCTGCACGGCGAGACGACGGGCACGCTGGGCGACCTGGCGCGCTCGCGGGCCGACCTGGCCCTCATCGCACTGCCCGCCGACGAGGTCGCCGGCGCGCTGGAGATGGCCGGCCGCATCGCCTGCCGCTCGGCGCTGATCGTCAGCGACGGCATCGAGCCCGGCCAGGCCGCACAGCTCAAGCGCATCGCGCGCCGCGAGGGCCTGCACCTGCTGGGCCCCAACTGCCTGGGCTTCCAGCGCCCGCACCTGAACCTGAACGCCAGCGCCGCCGGCCCGCTGGCGGCCGAGGGGTCGCTGGCGCTGGTGTCGCAGTCCGGCGCGCTGACCTCGGCCATGCTGGACTGGGCGCGGCAGAACCAGGTCGGCTTCAGCCAGGTCGTGTCGCTGGGCCCCAACGCGGCCGTGGACCTGGCCCAGGTGCTGGACTTCCTGGCCGCCGACGCGCGCACGCAGAGCATCGTCGTCTACCTGGAGGGCATCTCCAGCGCGCGGCGCTTCATGAGCGCGCTGCGCTCGGCGGCGCATGCCAAGCCGGTGGTGGTGCTGAAGGCCGGCCGGCGCAGCGCCGGCAACGAGGCCGCGCTGACGCACAGCCGCGCCATCGTCGGCAGCGATGACGTCTTCGACGCCGCGCTGCGCCGCGCCGGCGCGGTGCGCGTGCGCAGCTTCGTCGAGCTGTTCTCGGCCGCCAAATGCCTGGCGGCGCGCTACCGGCCCGTGGGCAAGCGGCTGGCCATCATCACCAACGGCGGCGGCCCCGGCGTGCTGGCTGCGGACTGGGTCGGCGAGATCGGCCTGCAGCTGGGCAGGCTTTCACCCGACGTGGCCCGCGCGCTGCAGCCCCGGCTGCCCGCCCTGGCCTCGCTGGCCGACCTGATCGACCTGTCGGCCGCGGCCACGCCCGCGCATTTCCGCGCCGCCGTCGAAGCCGCCGCGCAGGACCCGGCCGTGGACGGGCTGCTGGTCATCTACGCGCCGCAGATCGGCTCTGACGCCACCGAGACGGCCCGCGCGGTCGCTGCCGCCAAGGCCGCCACGGCCAAGCCGTTGCTGGGCTGCTGGATGGGCGACGCCTCGGTGCTGGAGGCTCGCCGCGTGCTCAACGAGGCGGCCATCGCCAACTTCCGCACGCCCGAGGCCGCCGTCGGCGCCTTCGGCAACATCGCGTCGTTCTATGCCAACCAGCAGTTGCTGCTGCAGACGCCGCCGCCCATGTCCAGCCTGGCCCAGCCGGACGTCGAGGCCGCGCGGCTGCTCATCGAAAGCGTGCTGGCCGAACGTCGCCGCACGCTGACCGAGATGGAGAGCAAGGCCTTGCTGGCGGCCTTCCACATCCCGGTCACGCAGACCGTGCTGGCACGCAGCGCCAACGAGGCCATGATGCTGGCGACCCAGCTCGGCTTCCCCGTCGCGCTGAAGATCGACTCGCCCGACATCGTCCACAAGAGCGACGTGCAGGGCGTGGCGCTGAACATCCAGAGCGGCGCCGCCGCGCGCGACACCTACAACGAGATGGTGGCGCGCGTGCAGCGGCTGCAGCCGCAGGCGCGCATCAACGGCGTCACGGTGCAGAAGATGGCGCGGGCGCACAGGGGCCGGGGCGGCCACGAGGTCTGCGTGGGCCTGGTGACGGACGAGGCCTTCGGCCCCACCATCGTCTTCGGCGCCGGCGGCACCATGATCGAGCTGATCGCCGACCGCGCGATGGAGCTGCCGCCGCTGAACCAGTTCCTGGCGCGCCGCCTGGTCGAGCGCGCCCGCGTCGCCGAGACGCTGGCCGAGGGCCGGGCCGGGAGCGCGCCGGCCGACCTGGAGGCGCTGGAGCGCGTGCTGCTGCGCGTCAGCGAGATGGTGTGCGAGTTCCCGCAACTGCGCGAGATGGACATCAACCCGCTGATCGTCGACGAACATGGCGCGGTCGCGGTGGACGCGCGCGTCGTGCTGCAGCCGGGACCCCAGGCCGGCAGCCCGCGCGCCTTCGACTATGCGCACCTGGCCATCCTCCCCTACCCCGCGCGCTTCGAGCAAGTCTGGCCGCTGGCCGGCGGCGGCGAGGTCACCGTGCGACCGGTGCGGCCCGACGACGCGCAGATGCTGCAGGAGCTGGTGCGCGGGCTCAAGCCCGAGAGTCGCTACTTCCGCTTCGCCAGCGCGATCAAGGAACTGCCGCCGGGGCTGCTGGCGCGGCTGACGCTGATCGACTATGACCGCGAGATGGCGCTGGTGGCCGTCTACCGCGAGCGCGCGGCGCGCGACGATGGCGGCTTCGACGAGCGCGAGCGCATCGTCGGCGTGTCGCGCATCATCACCAACCCCGACCAGACCAGCTGCGAGTTCAGCCTGCTGGTGGCCGACGACTTCGGCGGCAAGGGCCTGGGCTCGCGGCTGATGGAGGGCATCACCGACGCCGCCCGCGAGAAGGGCCTGGCCGACATCGAGGGCCTGGTGCTGAGCAACAACGCCGACATGCTCAAGCTGATGCGCGGCCTGGGCTTCACGGCCAAGCCCTATCCGGAGGATCCGGACTTCAGGCTCGTGACGCGCTCACTGCAGGGTTGACAGCCGTTCGGTCAGCAGCGCGAAGAAGCCGTCCGCGTCGACATGGCGCAGCACCTGCGCGTTGGCCGGCAGGCCGGTGACGCCCCACCAGTCGATGACGGTCATGCCGCGCGTCAGCTCGCTCTGCGTCTCGATGCGCACGTTGCAGACGCGGCCGCGGAACAGCTCGGGCTTCAGCAGGAAGGCGATGACGCATGGGTCGTGCAGCGGCCCGCCGTCCTGGCCGTACTTCTCCTCGTCGTAGCGCTCGAAGAACTCCATCCAGGCCGCGACGACGGCGCCGGCCCGGTTGGGCAGCGCGCGTATCGCCGCGATGCGCGCGGCCGTCGTCAGCACCTCGTGCGTGACATCCAGCGGCGCCATCGTGATGGGTACGCCGCTGGCGAACACCTCGTGCGCCGCCCGGGGGTCGACGTAGATGTTGAACTCGGCCGCCGGCGTCACGTTGCCGCCCTCGAAGAAGCCGCCGCCCATCAGCACGATGCGGCGGATGCGCGGCGCGATGTCCGGGGCCTTGCGCAGGGCCAGCGCGATGTTGGTCAACGGCCCCAGCGGGCACAGCGTCACCGTGCCGGCCTCGCGCTCGCGCAGCGTCTGGATGATGAAGTCCACCGCATGGCGGGGGTCCACCGCCAGCGTGGGCTCGGGCAGCTCGACGCCGTTCAGGCCGGTGTCGCCGTGCACATGCTCGGCGGTGACCAGCGGCACGTCCAGCGGCCGGTCGGCGCCGGCGCAGACGGGCACGTCGCGGCGACTCGCCAGCTCCATGACCTTGCGGGCGTTCAGCGTCGTCAGCGCCAGCGGCACGTTGCCGGCGACGGTGGTCACGCCCAGCAGCTCCAGCTCGGGCGAGGCGGCCGCCAGCAGCAACGCGATGGCGTCGTCCTGGCCGGGATCGGTGTCGATGATGATGGGCAGGGGCTTCATGGCGTGACGGGGGCGATGTCGAGGTCGATGGCGCCGAACAGGCTGGCGCCCTCGGCGGTCTTGAGGTCCAGGTGCAGGCTGTCGCCGGGCGCCAGGGTCAGCTCCAGAGGGCCGAGCGCGGCGCCGGCCAGCTGGCCCGCGCGCAGCGACCGCAGCCGGGCCAGGCGGGCCAGTGCCTCACCCGGCGCGGCGGCCACGTCGCGCGGCTCCAGCTTGCTGCCGTTGTGCAAGGCCACCAGACGGGCCTGCAGACGGCCGCCGCTCCAGGCGCCGCCGAGTTCGTCTGGCGTGACGGCCAGCGGCGCACATTGCGTGGCGACCAGCTCGCCGGCCATGCGCCAGTCCACGGCCAGCGTCAGCAGGCGCAGCGCATCCAGCGCCGCGGCCGGGTCGCTGGCGGCGGCCAGGTCCCCCGCGATGGCAGCCAGCACGGGCTGACCCTGGGCCGGCGCGCGCAAGGGCTGGTGCGGCGCCGAGAAGCTGCCGGCCTCGCGGACGATGTCGCCGTCCGCGTCGACGACGGCCCAGCCAAAGGCGCGCGGCAGCGGCGCCAGGCATTTCTCGGGCTCGAAGGCGAAGGCGTGGCGCAGCTTGCCGTGGTTGAGCTGCACGGCCAGGTCTTCGAGCTGGGGGGCGATGAAGCCCCAGTCGTCGAGCAGCTGCTGCAGCCGCGTGGCGATGCCGGTGGCGTAATGGGCCTGGGTCAGGTCGCGCGACACGACGACGAGGTGGCCGTCGCGCGAACCGTCGGCGTAGCTGGCGAGTTTCATGGGCGGTAGTCCGGGGTGATGGCAGCATTGTGCGATGCGCATCGCCCTGACCCCGCACCGCGCCGCCCTGCTCGCACTGGCGGCCAGCCTGTTCGCCCATGCGGCGCTGCTGGGCGGCGAACGCGTCCGGGAGGAGGCTGCCCGGCCGGCGCGCGCCGTCAGCGTCGCGCTGCTGCAGCCGCCGGTCCTGCCCGTCGCCCAGCCCGACCCGACGCCGCCCGCCCTGCCCCGGCACGCGGCACGCGGCGACCGCCCGGCCGAGCGGCCGACGGCCCCCGTCGAGGCTCCCATCGCCGCGCCGCAGGCGCCGCTGCTGCGCCTGGCCGGCCCGGCGGCCTGGCGCTACCGGCTGCGCCAGGGCGGCCAGGATGGCGAGGCCCAGCTCGACTGGCGCCCCGAGGCCGACGGCCGCTACAGCCTGCGCCTGACGCGCCGCGTCGGCGAGCACGCACTGCCCGCGCTGGAAAGCCTGGGCCGTACCGGCAGCGCGGGCCTGGCGCCCGAGCGCTTCGCGCTGCAGCGCGGCGGCCAGGACCGCCAGACCATCAACTTCGACAGCGAGGGCCGGCGCGTCAGCTTCTCGGCCATCCCGGCCCAGCTCGACCTGCCGGAGGGCGCACAGGACCGGCTGTCCTGGTGGCTGCAACTGGCGGCGCTGGTGCAGGCCTCCAACGCCCAGGCCGGCACGCCGGGCGGGCGCTGGCGGGTCTGGGTGGCGGGACTGCGCGGCGAGCTGCGCGAATGGGTCTTCGAAACCATGGAGGCCCGGCCCGAGGACGCCGGCATGCTGCATCTGCGCCGCCAGCCGCTGGGACCCCGCGACCCGGGTGTGGAGCTCTGGCTGGACCCGGCGCGCGGCCACTGGCCCGTGCGCCTGCGCCAGGGCGATCCTGAAACGCGCGGTTTCGAAATCAGCCTGTCCGACGTGAACTCCTGACGCTTCCTGGCCGTTACGGGGGCAGGGGGATGGCTTGAATTGGGGGGCGTTCTGCCAGTATCTGAATCGAGCGGGGCTTGAAACCACGGGCCCCAGCCGCAGTTGAAGCCCTGAGGAGAACTCCATGCACATGCTCTACAACTCCGACAGCTTCATCGTCGTTCAGTTCGACGTGCCGACCGCCGAGCTCCACGCTGTGGAGGAAGGGCCGCAGCTGAACCGCGGCGGCTTCGAGATCGTCGACAAGTTCGCCCGCAAGGAGATCTTCATTGAGGGCGCACTGGCCGAGTCCTTCCAGCAGGGCGTGCAGGCCCTCATCGCCGAAGGCGAGCCCTCCGAGGACGAACTCGACGCCTTCATCGAGCGCTACGCAGTGATGGGACAGCAGCCGGTCGTGATGCACTGAACGTTTACGGCCTGGCAACGCATTGATCTGCCGTCAAGCCTGATACAAGATGGGTCAACGCCGGCCGCTTCGGGCCGCGCAAGGAGCCCATCGATGGTGAAGCGAGCCGCCGCAGAGACAGCCCCCCGGGCTTGCGCTGCCCGCGCGCTGCCCTCGCCCGGCCTGGACAGCGCCCCGGTGCTGGACCGCATGTGCTCGCAGTTCGTTCTGACGCTGACCGTCAGGCACGCCGGCCGCTTCAACCTGCGGCGCGACTTCAACGGTCTGCTGTCCTTCACCGGTCGCCATCTGGTCTGGCCCGCCCGCGTACTGCAGCGGCTGCGCGGCTACCTGGGCCTGCGCTGCGCCGGCAACGAACTGTGGCGCGGCCACGAGGCGCTGAGCGACGAATCCTTCCTCGACCGCTTCGGCCAATGGAGCGGCCCCTTCTCCGAGGGCACGCTGTTCTTCTACCTCGACGAGTACGTCAAGGACGCCCCCAAGGACATGATGGCCCTGCTGGCCACCACCTGCGAGCACCTGGAGCGCCAGCTCAAGCGCGAGTCCACGCTGGTCGAGAAGAACATCGCCGCCCTGGGCAAGCTGCTGCAGCTCAACCCGGCCGAACGCGCCATCCTGCTCTACGGCACGCTGGCCCGCTACCAGCGCGAGCTGCGCGGGGCGCTGGTGGAGTTCAAGGTCAACACGGCGCAGGAGGCCTTCGCGGCCATTGCGGCCGTCGCCGGCGTGGACGAGCGCGAGGTGGCCGAAGCGCTGCGAGCCGGCTCGCGGCTGGAGCGCATCGGCATGGTGGAGAACCTGATCTCCGAGCACAACATCACCGACCTGGCCGACCTGATGAAGGTCAGCGACCAGCTCCCGCCGGTGCTGATGCGCGAGTACCAGGGCCCGCACGACCTGATGGCCGTGTTCACGCGGCCGGCCACCCAGAGCCTGCTGGCGCCGGGCGACTTCCAGTTCGTCCATGAGGACCTGGCGTTGCTGCAAGGCCTGCTGCGCCGGGCCGTGGCCACGCATGCCAGCGGCGTCAACGTGCTGCTCTACGGCCCGCCGGGCACGGGCAAGACCGAGCTGGCCAAGGTGGCCGCCGCCGCCGCGGGGCTGGACCTGTACGAGGTCGAGTACGCCGACCGCGACGGCAACTCGCTGTCGGGCCGCGACCGCTACCGCTCGCTGCAGATCAGCCAGGTCTTCCTGAAGGCCAGCGCCAACGTGGCCCTGCTGTTCGACGAGGTGGAGGACGTGTTCCCGCCGCTGTCCAGCGACACCGCCTCGCTGCTGAGCCGGCTGGATGCCAGCGCCGAGGGCGGCATCGGCAACTCGGTCAGCGGCAAGGCCTGGGTGAACCAGATCCTGGAGACCAACCCGGTGCCGGTGATCTGGGTCACCAACCGCATCGAGCAGATCGACCCCGCCTTCCGGCGCCGCTTCCAGTACCACCTGGAGCTGAAGTCGCCGCCGCCCGGCGCGCGCCAGGGGCTGGTGGCGCGGGCGCTGGCCGACGTCGCCGTCAGCGACGGCTTCGTCGCCAAGCTGGCCGAGCGCCCCGGCCTGACGCCGGCGCAGATCCGCACCGCCGTGCGCTTCGCCCAGCTGGCCGGCTCGGCCGACGACACCGAGAAGCTCATCGAACGCCAGCTGCTGAACGCCGACAAGGCCCTGGGCCGGGACGACGCCGGCAGCCTCGCGCGGCCCTGCGTCACGCGCTATGCGCTGGAACTGCTGAACTGCGAGAGCCGCTTCGAGATCCCGCGCATCGTCGAGGCGCTGCGCCGTCAGGGCCGGGGCCAGCTGTGCTTCTACGGGCCGCCCGGCAGCGGCAAGACGGCCCTGGCCGAGCACATCGCGCAGGCGCTGGGCCGGCCGCTGATGGTCAGGCGGGCCAGCGACATCGCCAGCAAGTTCGTCGGCGAGACCGAGCAGAACATGGCGCGCATGTTCGAGACGGCGCAGACGGAAGGCGCCGTGCTGCTGCTGGACGAGGCCGACAGCTTCCTGCGCAGCCGCAGGCATGCGGAGCGCAACTACGAGGTCAGCGAGGTCAACGAGATGCTGGCCGGCATGGAGCGCTTCAACGGCCTCTTCATCTGCACGACCAACCTCTTCGACGACCTCGACGAGGCGGCCCTCAGGCGCTTCGCGTTCAAGATCCGCTTCAAGGCACTGAAGCCGGAGCAGCGCGTGGCGATGTTCCAGCACGAGGCGGGCGAGGCGCCCACCGGCGAGCAGCGCTCGAGGCTGGCCGCGATGGACTGCCTGACGCATGGCGACTTCGCCGCCGTGAGGCAGCAAGTCGATATCCTCGGCGAGGCCTTCACGCCGGACGAGTTCCTGGCTCAGCTGGAGGCGGAGCATCGGGCGAAGCCCGAGGTGAGAGCGCGGCGAGGCATAGGCTTCAGGGCCGGCTGAGTTCAGCCGTCGACGGGCTGCGGCGGCGTGTCCAGCAGCAGCTGGTAGAAGCCCAGGTCCAGCCAGCGGCCAAACTTGAACCCGGCCTGCCTGATGGTTCCGCAGTGCTGGAAGCCCAGCCGTTCGTGCAGCGCGATGCTGCCGTGGTTCGCCATGTCGATGCCGCCCACCATGACGTGCTTGTGCTGCTGCCTCGCAGCGGCGATGAGGCGCTCCATCAGCAGCAGCCCCAGGCCCTTGCCACGGTGGTCCTTGTGCACATACACCGAGTGCTCGACCGAGTACTTGTAGGCCGGCCATGCGCGGAACGTGCCGTAGCTCGCGAAGCCGAGCAGGCGGCCCTGTTCGTCGACCGCACCGATGACCGGGAACCGGTTGTCCTGCTTGGTCTTGAACCAGCCCTCCATCGACTCCCTCGGGCGCGGCTTGTAGTCGTACAGCGCCGTCGAGTTGAGGATGGCCTCGTTGAAGATGTCGAGGATGGCATCCCCGTGCGCTTCCAGCGTGCAGTCGACGAACTCCATGCGGTGCTCCCGATTCACAGATGACGGAAGTAGTAGGTGGTCGAGCAGGGCTCGCCGGCGGGCATCAGCGCGTACCGCGGGATGTCGCCGGCGCGCAGCCAGCCCGCGCGCTCATAGACGCGCGACGCATCGCTGCCCGTCACGGTGTCCAGCACCAGCGTCGTCCGGCCCAGCTCGCATGCCTTTTGCTCCAGCGCCCGCAGCAGCCGCTCGGCGATGCCCTGCCGGCGCGCGCGGCGGTGCACCAGCATCTTGCTCACGTCGGCCCGGTGCGGCTGGTTGTCGGGCATGTCGACAACGAGGGACAGCGTGCCGCAGATGCGGCCGGCCTTGTCCTCGGCGACGAACAGATGGCGCTCACCGGCCGCGACGCACGCCGCCGCCTGTTGCCAGAAGGCTTCCGGCCGTCCTTCGGCGAGCGGCAGCATGAAACCCACCGACGCGCCGCCTTCGACGCAGTCGCGCAGCACCTCGGCCAGTTCGTTCACACGCACCAGGGCTTCGGCGCCATCGAGTTCCCGGATCGTGGTCACGGCCTGGCTCCAGTCAGCGCAACGAGGTAGCGCGCCTGCTTGGCGCCCGGGTTGTGGAAGCCGATGGGCGCATCCAGCCGCATGGCCAGGCAGTCGCCGGCGTTGAGCTGCCACCGCTCGCTGCCATGGGCGATCTCCATGACGCCGTCGATCATCCAGATGAGCTGGTGGATGTCGGCATCGCGCTCCGAGGTCTCGAAGCAAACGCGCTGGCCGGCGGGGAAGACCACGTCCACCAACTGCAGCGGCGACACGCCGGCGGGCGAGACGTTGCGGCGGCGGTAGCCCGAGGCCGGGTCACTCCAGACCGGCTGCTCGGCCACGCGGGCCAGCGGCGACGGCGCCGCGGGCGCGGGACCGGCCTCGAACATCGACGCGACGCTGACGCCCAGCGCCGAAGACAGCTTGTCGAGGACGACCGCCGTCGGGCTGCTCTGGCCGCGCTCGATCAGCGAGATATTGGAGCGGCTGACGCCGCTCTTCTGCGCCAGCGCGTCCAGCGACAGGCCGGCGGCCGAGCGCAGCTCGTGCAGGCGGCGGCCAATGCGTTGCGTGATGTCCATGCATTCCAGTTTACTGGAAATTGCAATCCATCAAACTGGATTGGCACGTTCGGCGGCGCGGCGCCAGGCCGGGTCGGGCCAGCGCCGGTCCAGGCGCCAGGCGGCGTGGGTGAGCTTGATGACGTGGACGTTGTCCTGCCCGCAGGCGGCGGCGCTCAGCGCGGGCCAGGGGCGGCTGGGCCCATGGTCCAGCGTCAGCGCCGGTGCGGCACCGCCGGCCAGCAGGCCGGCCGCGGCGGCCACGCTGAAGCCTCGCGCCAGCTCGGGCGCGGGCCACCAGGGCTCCAGCACGCACATCGCATGGCTGCCCGTCAGCAGGTGCAGCACCGTGAAGTTGCCGGTGGCGGCATAGGTGCGGGCGGCCAGCAGGGCAATGTCGCGCAGCGTGTCGGGCCCGTGGCGCAGGCGGCCGGCGACGGCGGCGAAATCAGATGACGCGCCCCAGGCCTCCATGCGGCCGCTGATCAGGCTGCCGGCCGGATAGGCCGGGCGGGGCAGTTGCTGCAAGGCCTGAAGCCAATCGGCCAGCGCCAGCGGCGGGCCATCGGTCGTCGTCGGCAGGGGCAGGAAATGGGCCGCCCAGTGGGCCAGGCCGAAGGCGAGCTCGCCCTCATGACCGGCCAGCACGGCATGGGCGGTTCGGATCAGCCCATGGAAGGCGATGGCGCCCACGCCGTCCAGCAGCAGGGGCAGCGCTTCGCCCAGCGCCGCTGCCGCACCGACGGCCGAGATGCGCGCGGCGAAGTGGGCGTGCCAGGCGGCCTCGCTGTCGATGCGCCCCAGGTCACGCGCCGGCAGCACGCGGCCCGGGCGCGCCGCGACGCGCGGTTCCAGCTGGGTCTCATGGTGCTCGCTCCAGGCCTGCAGCCGTTCGGCCGAGGCGCCCAGCTCCAGCAGCGCCTGCTGGGCCATGGGCAGGTGGTTGCTCAGGCGTCCACCGTAGGTGGGCGCCAGCGCCACCCCGGCGTCGAGCAGGTGGTGCAGCTGCGCCAGGGTGGCGGGAGCGGGCTTGGCGGTCTTCATCAGCATGGCGGGTCTCGGCTGTGGGAACATGGCGCAATGCTCGAAGTTCAAGTTAACTTGAAGTCAAGTTCGCCCGCTCCGTTGACCATAGGCCAGCTCGCCCGGCGCGCCGGCGTCGCGACCAGCGCCTTGCGCTTCTACGAGGCCGAGGGCCTGATCACCGGCAGCCGCAGCGCCGGCGGGCATCGTCAGTACCCGCGCCATGTGCTGCGCCGCGTGGCCTTCATCCGCGCGGCCCAGGTCGTCGGGCTGAGCCTGCCGCAGATCAAGGCCGCGCTCGCCACGCTGCCGCAGGGGCGCACGCCCACCAAGGCGGACTGGACGCGCCTGTCGGCCAGCTGGGCGCCGCTGCTGGACAAGCGCATCAAGGCGCTGCAGAAGCTGCGCGACCGGCTGACGGGCTGCATAGGCTGCGGCTGCCTGTCGCTGAAGACCTGCACCCTCTACAACCCACAGGACCAGGTCGCCGCGGAGGGCGCCGGCGCCAGGCTTCTGCGCATCGAAACGACGCCTTGACCCCTTGGCGACGGCCGGTGACCACTTCCCGGCGAAAATCCCCGGGTTAACCCGTCAACTCCATCGCCCATGAGTGCCTTCCACGAAGAGACCGTCCTGACCGTCCATCACTGGACCGACCGCCTGTTCAGCTTCACGACGACGCGCGACCAGGCCCTGCGTTTTTCCAATGGCCACTTCACGATGATCGGCCTCAAGACCGAGACGGGCAAACCGCTGCTGCGCGCCTACAGCATCGTCAGCGCCAACTACGAGGAGAACCTGGAGTTCCTCAGCATCAAGGTGCCGGACGGCCCGCTGACCTCGCGGCTGCAGCACATCAAGCCGGGCGACCAGATCATCGTCGGCCGCAAGCCCACAGGAACGCTGCTGATCGACTATCTGCTGCCGGGCAAGAACCTCTACCTGCTGGGCAGCGGCACGGGTCTGGCGCCCTTCATCAGCATCGTGCGCGACCCCGAGACCTATGAGCGCTTCGAGAAGGTCATCATCGTGCACGGCGTGCGCGAGGTGGCCGAGCTGGCCTACCACGACCACCTCACCGTGGACCTGCACCAGCACGAGTTCCTGGGCGAGTACGCCAGCGAGCAGCTGCTGTACTACCCGACGGTCACGCGCGAGCCCTACAAGAACATGGGCCGCATCACCGACCTGATCCAGACCGGCAAGCTGCAGGCCGACCTGGGCCTGCCCCCGCTGAACCCCGACGAAGACCGCATCATGCTGTGCGGCAGCCCGGCGCTGCTGAAGGACATGCAGGAGATGCTGGAGATCCGCAAGTTCAAGGAAGGCAGCACGACGACGCCGGGCGACTACGTCATCGAGCGGGCGTTCGTCGAGAAGTAATCAGCGCTGCAGCGCCGGCGCGGGCCGTGGCCCGACGGCGTAGCGCCGCGCCAGCGGCGCGCACACCATCAGCTGCAACTGGTGGAACAGCATCAGCGGCAGCACCAGCAGGCCCACGGCCTGGCCGGCGAACAGGATCTGCGCCATGGGCACGCCGCTGGCCAGCGTCTTCTTGGAGCCGCAGAAGACGATGGCGATTTCGTCCTCGCGCGAGAAGCCGAGCCGGCGGCTGACCAGCATCAGCAGCGGCATCACGAGCGCCAGCAGCAGTGCGCAGATGCCCAGCAGCGCCAGCAGCGTGGCCGGCGGCAGATGACGGTATAGGCCCTGCACCGTGGCCGCGCTGAAGGCGCCATAGACGACCAGCAGGATGGTGCCCTGGTCGGACACACGTACCCAGGCCTTGTGCCTGGCGACCCAGGCCCCCGTCCAGCCCTGCAGCGCCTGGCCGGCGGCGAAAGGCAGCAGCAGCGTGCCGACGATGCCCTGGAACGTGTGCCAGGACAGCTGCACCGCGCCGGCCTCGGCGGCACCACCCACCCACCGCGCCATGCCCGCCATCAGCAGCGGCGTCAGCGCCATGCCCAGGATGTTGGAGGTGGACGCGCTGCACATCGCCGCCGCCACATTGCCCCGCGCCACCGACGTGAAGGCGATGGATGACTGCACCGTGGACGGCAGCGCGCAGATGAAGAGCACGCCGAGGTAGAGCGTGGGGCCCACCAGCGGCTCCAGCCAGGGGCGCAGCACCAGCCCCAGCAGCGGGAACAGCGCGAAGGTGGCCGCGAACACGAGGGCATGCAGCCGCCAGTGCAGCAGGCCCTCCCACACCGCGCGGCGCGACAGCTTGCTGCCATGCAGGAAGAACAGCAGCGCGACGGCCGCCTGCGTGAGACCGTCCAGCACCACCACGCCGCGGCCCTGCACGGGCAGCAGCGCAGCCAGCGCCACGGTGGCGAGCAGCAGCAGAACGAAGTTGTCGGGCAGCCAGGCGGGGCGTTTCATGGGCCGCATTGCATCGGATGGCAGCCCAATTGAGAAATGGATTAATCGGATGATTTAATCCACAAGATCAATAAATAACCCCGGTTGCCCGCCATGCCCTCCCCTCACGTCACGCTGCGCCAGCTGCGCGTGCTGCTCGCAGTGGCCGAGCACGAGGGCTTCGGCCGGGCCGGCGACAGCATCGGCCTGTCGCAGCCCGCCGTCAGCCAGGCCGTACGCGGGCTGGAGGCCGAGCTGGGCCTGAAGCTGCTGGACCGCACGACGCGCGAGGTGGTGCTGACGGCGGCCGGCCAGGCCCTCGTCGGCCCGCTGCGCCGGCTGCTGGGCGAGCTGGACGGCATGCTGGACGAGGCCCGCGACTCGGGCGCGGCGGCGCGCGGCATCGTGCGCGTGGCCAGCGCGCCGACCATCTCGGGCGGGCTGATGCCCCAGGTGCTGGCCGCGGCGCGGCAGCGCTTCCCCGACATCCAGGTACGGCTGGGCGACCAGACCCAGCAGCTGGCCATCGAGGCGGTGCGCAGCGGCGAGGTGGATTTCGCCGTGCTCGTCGGCATGGACGCCACCGAGCCGGAGCTGGAGCAGCAGCCGCTGTTCGACGAGCGCTTCATCCTCGTCTGCCCCGCCGCCCACGAGCTGGCCGACCGGCAGCTGTTGACGCTGCCGGACATGGCCGGCCGGCCCCTGGTGCTGTTGGACTACAGCTCGGGCAGCCGCCCGCTGATCGACCGCGCCTTCGCGCGCGCGGGCGTGGTGCCACAGGTGGCCCTCGACGTGGGCCACCCGGCCACGGCCTTCCGCATGGTGCAGGCGGGGCTGGGCGTGTCGGTGCTGCCGGCACTGTCGCTGCCGCTGCCCGACGCCGTGGCGCTGCGCGCCGTGCCGCTGGAGGCCGCGCTCAGCCGCCAGGTCGTGCTGGCCAGGCGCCGCCAGCGCTCGCTGGCGCCGGCCGCGCAGCGGCTGTGGGATCTGATCGCCGCGCTGGCGGCGCAGCGGCCTACATCCCCTTGAAGAGGTGGGTGTAGCTGCGGCTGACTTCCAGCTTCTCGGCCAGGCCCCTCACGCCCACCAGCTGGCGGCCGCGGAAGTCGCGCGTGATGCCGTCGATGGCCCGCGCGTTGACGAGCGTGGAGCGGTGGATCTGCCAGAACACCTGCGGATCCAGCTCGTCCACCAGCTCCTTGATGGGCTTGCGGATCAGCGCCTCCACCTTGGCCGTCTGCACGCGGGTGTACTTCTCGTCGCTGATGAAGAACAGCACCTCCTCCACCGGGATCATCTGGATGGCCTGGCCGACGGTGGCCTGTATCCATTGAAGGTAGCTGGGCTTGCCGCCACCGCTGACCTGGGCGGACAGCTTGTGCAGCAGCTGCTGCAGCGGCGCCGACGATGTCTCGACCGACTCCTTGCCCTCGCGCTGGGCCAGGCGCTTCTTGATGCGGGCCACCGTCAGCTGCAGGCGCTCGCGCTCGGCGGGCTTGAGCACATAGTCGGCCACGCCCTGCTCGAAGGCCTCGACGGCGTACTGGTCGTAGGCGGTGATGAAGACGATCTCGGGCACCAGCCAGTCGTCGTCCTCGGGCAGCTGGGCGATCTGGCGGGCGGCGTCCACGCCCGTCAGGCCCGGCATGCGGATGTCGAGGAAGACCAGGTCGGGCTTGTGCTCCTTCGTCAGCTCGACGGCCTCCAGGCCGTTCTTGGCCTCGGCCACGATGTCCAGCTCGGGCCAGACCTCGGTCAGGCGGCTGCGCAACTGCTCGCGCATCAGGCGTTCATCGTCGGCCAGAACGGCGCGTATGGGTGCTGTGCTCATGGCCGCGGATGCTAGTTCAGACGGAGGTCGATTTGGCGGCGTTGGCGCGGCTGCGGTTGCGCAGCACGACGAACAGCAGCAGGCCCAGCAGGATCAGCGGCGAGCCGAACACGACGCCGACGCCCAGCAGGCTGGCGACGACCAGGGCCAGCACGCCGCCGACGATGAGCAGCGGCAGCGCCACGCCCAGCAGCAGCACCAGGGGCAACACGACGACGCAGACGACGCCGGCGATGAACAGGCCGAGGCTGGCGCCCAACCAGTCGCCAAGGCCGCCGCCGCCGAGGAAGAACTCGCCGTCGTCCAGCACGACATGCATGCCCGGGCCATGGTGCAGCAGCGCGAAGCCGCCGAACATGGCCAGCAGCACCAGCAGCGCGGTGGCGATGAACAGGATCTTGAACAGGGTCTTCATGCTGCGACTCCTTCTTCGTTGCGGCTGCGGTAGGGCACGGTGATGGTGACCACGGTGCCCGAGGGTTGGTTCTCGGTGACGGTGACGCTGGCCTTGCTGCCGTGCAGCAGCTGCAGGCGCTCGCGGATGTTGGCCAGGCCCACGCCGGTGCCGGAGGTGGCGGCGCGGCCAAAGCCCAGGCCGGTATCGGCCACCGTCACGGCCAGCTTGCCGTGCAGGATCTCGGCCTTGACCTTCAGGCTGCCGCCCTCGGCCTTGGGCTCCAGGCCATGCTTGATCGCGTTCTCGACCAGGCCCTGGATCATCATGGGCGGGAACTCGGCGGACAGCAGGCCGTCGGGCACGTCGATCTCGGTCTGCAGGCGCTCTTCCATGCGCATCTTCAGGATCTCGAGGTAGGGCCGGATGACGGCCAGCTCGCGGCCCAGGTCGCGTGCGCCACCGTTGGCATTGGCCTCTCGCATGGTGGGCATGGAGGCGCGCAGCAGCGCGATGAGGTTCTTCTGCATCTGGCTCGCGCGCGGCGGGTCCACCTCGATCAGGTGGTCGATGCTGGCCAGCGTGTTGAACAGGAAATGCGGCTCGACCTGCGCCTGCATCGCCGCCATGCGGGCCTCGATGACCTGGCGCTTGAGGGCCTCGCTCTCGGCGTTCTCCGTGGCCTGGGCGGCCTTGACCTCGGCCTGGATGCGGCCCTTGTACATGGCCTTGATGACGGCCGAGGCCAGGATCCACAGGATGGCCAGGTCGACCAGCGAGTCGCCGGCATGCACGACGGTGACGCGCCGGCGGGCGTCGCGGGTCTCGTCGACGGCCTCCTGCAGCGCCGTCTGGGCTTCGGCGGCGGCCTGCTGGGCCTGCTTGAGCGCGTCGGCTTCCTGCTTGAGCTGGCTGAGCTGTTCCTTGGCCTGCTCCACGGCGGTGCGGACGTCCTCGGGACGGGCGCTCTTGGGGAAGTCGATGGAGATGCCCGGGGGGACGTCGTCCCGGGCCTCGCCCTCCTCGCCTTCGGCCGCGCTGGCAGACGAGGCGGGGCGCACCGGCTGGATGCGCACGCCGCGTTCGTCGATCTTGACCTCGTAGTGCACGCCCTTGTCGCTGCTGCCCTTGGCCGTGGCTTTCTGGGCGGCCTTCTCGGCGGCCCTGCGGGCCTGGTCGGCCGCCTTCTTGGCCTCGGCCTCCAGCTTGGCCTGGCGGCGCACGGCGCCGCGGTCGCTCTGCTCCACCTGCTCGCTGACGCGCCAGGTGAAGGGCGGCAGGTTCTTCAGCACGTTGACGCCGATCAGCAGCGCCAGCGACAGCAGCACGAAGCGCTTCCAGCTGATGCCGACCAGCCAGCCGGCGTAGAGATGGAAGTAGCGCACCAGCGTCGTGGAGAAGCGCTGCCAGCGCTCGATCCAGAGCTTTTGCTGGGGGCTGGGGGTGAAGGAGGTGCTCATGGCCGGGAATCGTCGTTGGGAGCCACTGTACGCAAGCGTTTTCCGCCGCGTGGGGTCGAAGCGACGCGCCGACCCGCCCTGGGGACGAACTGCACAGGCGCGCGACAGGCCGTCGGGGCATAAACGACGAGGCCCGCCAGTGGGCGGGCCTCGGGGCGGGAGCCGGCAGCGCTTACTGCTGCTTGATCGCCTCGACCTGGATCAGCAGGCGGATGTTGTCCGGCGTGACCGGTGCGGCATAGGTGATGCCGAACTGGCTGCGCTGCAGGGTGGTCTCGAAGTCGCCGCCGCAGACCTCGCGCTTGAGCATGGGGTTCTCGTAGCAATTGAAGCCCGTGGCCGTCAGCGTGACCGGGTTGGTCTTGCCGTGCAGCGTCAGCTCGCCGGTGACGCTGGCGACCTTGTCGCCATTGAAGGTGAACTTGTCGCCGACGAACTTGGCCGTCGGGAACTGCTCGACCTCGAAGAAGTCCTTGCTCTTCAGGTGGCCGTCGAACTGCGGCGAGCCGGTCGTGATGGAGGCCATGTCGATCGTGAACTCCACCTTGCCGGTCTTGGCGGCCTTGTCCAGCGTGACGGTGCCTTCCTTCTTGTCCCAGCGGCCGCGCAGCGTGCTGGTGCCGAAGTGCTTGGCCTCGAACGTGACCGCCGTGTGGTTCTTGTCGATCATGTAGGTGGCACTCTGGGCCTGGGCGGCGCCGACGGCGGCCAGCAGGGCGGTGAGGAGCAGGGCTTTCTTCATCGGGGGTCTCCGAGGGTGGGGTGGAATTAAAGGCCGCTGAAGGCCAGCTTGAACTTGATGGTGACGTCGTTGGCGACCATGGACGTGTCGGCCCATTCGCCGTCGCCGATCTTGAAGTCCAGGCGCTTGATGGCCACGCTGCCCGCGGCGACGCCGGAGGACAGCGTGATCGGCACGACGACGTCGCGGCTGGCGCCCTTGATGGTCAGCTTGCCGGCCACGTCGTACTTGCCGGGGCCGGTGGGCTTGATGCCGCTGGACACGAACGTCGCCTTGCCGTTGCGCTTGGTGTCGAACCAGGGCGTGCCTGCCAGCTCCTTGTCGAAGCTGGGGTCGCCGAGGGAGACGCTGGCAAGGTCCACCGTGAAGGCGATCTTGCCGGCCTCGGGTTTCTTGGCGTCGAAGTCCAGCTGTGCCTCGAACTTGCGGAACTTGCCGTCGACCGGCACGCCCATCTGCTTGAAGGTGAAGCTGAGGTCGCTCTTCTCGGGCTGCAGCGTGGCGGCCTGGGCCGGCAGGAAGGTGGCGGCGAGCAGCAGGGAAGCCAGTAGTTTCGTCATGGCGGGGTCCTCGTTCAGGGGCGGCGTAGCGACATGCGGGCCAGCAGGCCGTCGCGGTCGATGAATTGATGCTTGAGCGCGGCAGCCACGTGGGCCAGCACCAGCGCAGCCAGGCCGTAGGCCAGCCAGGCGTGGACCGCCTCCAGCAGCTCGCCCAGGTCATGGTCCTTGGGCACGAAGTCGGGCAGCGGCAGCACGCCGAACCAGACGATGGGGAAGCCCTTGGCCGAGCTCATGGCCCAGCCGGTCAGCGGCACGGCGAAGAAGGCGACGTAGAACAGGGCGTGGGTGGCATGCGCGAGGCGGGCCTGCCAGGCGGGCATGGGCAGGTCGGCCGGCGGGCGGTGCGCCAGGCGCCAAAGCAGGCGCAGCGCCGACAGCGCAAGGATGGTGACACCGGCCCATTTGTGCCAGTTGTACAGCTTGAGCCGCAACGGCGAGAACGGCAGGTCGGCCATGTACAGGCCCACGCAGAAGGCGCAGACGATGGCCAGCGCCAGCAGCCAGTGCAGCACGATGGCAACGGGGGTGTAGCGGGCGGGGCTCGTCATGGGCATGCAGTGTGTTCCTGGGTGGCCGCGGTTCGGTTCACCGGCCTTGTCGCCATTGTTCGATGATTTTGAACTCACAAGCGTGCCGAGGGTCAATCCAGTTCAGCGTGGGGCCGGCTTGCGCCCCACGAGGAAGACCCCGGCCAGCACCAGCACGGTACCCAGCGCGATCCAGCCGTTCATCGGCTCGCCGAGGATGGCATAGCCCATCAGCACCGTGCTCATCGGCCCGACCATGCCGACCTGGGACGACAGCGGCGCGCCGATGCGGGCGATGGCCAGCATCACCATCAGCACGGGCGCCACCGTGCAGGCCGTGGCGTTCAGCAGCGACAGCCACAGCACCGGCTCGGGCACCCAGGCCGTGGACAGCGGCCGCAGCAGCGCGAACTGGGCGATGCACAACGCGCCGGCCACGCTGCTGGCCAGGCCCGTCAGCCGCAGCGCGCCCAGCCGTTGCACGACCTTGCCGCTGAGCGCCAGGTAGATCGCATAGCTGACCGCGCTGGCGAACACCAGCGCAGCGCCGAGCGCCGTATGGGTACCCTCGAAGCTCAGCTCATGCGCGAAGACGGCGACAACGCCGGCATAGCTGATGGCCATCGCCAGCAGCTGGCGCGGCTGCAGCCTGTGGTGGAAGAACAGCACCGACAGCAGCAGCACCAACGTCGGGTTGAGGTAGAGGATGAGGCGCTCCAGGCTGGCCGTGATGTAGGCCAGTCCGGCGAAGTCCAGGAAGCTGGCCAGGTAGTAGCCGGTGAAGCCCAGCACGGCGATGTCGCGCCAGTCCCGGCGCGTCAGCGCGGGCTTGCCGCGGCCGGCCCACCAGGCCAGCACGAGGAAGAAGGGCAGCGCCAGCAGCATGCGCCACATCAGCAGCGTGACCGCGTCGACGCCATGGCGGTAGGCCAGCTTGACGATGATGGCCTTGCCGGAGAAGCCGATGGCGCCCAGCATGGCAAGGAGGAGTCCCGGCCAGGCCGGGGGTTTGCGGGAACCGGGGGGCATCGGCCCAGCATAGGGCAGCCGCGCTCCGCCACCGTTCGCGAACGGGCAGGCCCCGATTGACGAGGCCCTGCCCTCAGTCGGCCGCCGGCTCGGGCCCGGGGAGCAGGTCCAGCGCGCGCCGGAACTCGAGCTTGCGGACGGCCGCCTCGACCGCGTCGGCGCGACCACCCAGCGCCCCGCTCAGCAGCTCGCGCTCGCTGTCGAACAGGATCAGCGCCCGTGCGTCGTCGGTTTCGAGCAGCCGCCTGAACGCCCGCAGCTGCGCCCGGGCCTGGGTCGGATCGGCCGCGCGCCGCGGCTGCATGGCGGCGTCGAACAGCGTGACCAGCGCCTGCTGCAGCTCCAGCCCCTGGGACAGCGCCAGCGCCACGGCGGCGTCATCGTGCCGCTCCAGCGCCGCCTCCAGCAGGCCTGCCGAGCGGGCCAGCTGCGCCGCACCGATCAGGCCCGCCACGCTGCGCGTGGTGTGCGCGGCGCGCATCGCCGCGGCATGGTCGCCGGCCTGCAGCGCCTGCCTGGCCTGGTGCAGATAGCCCTGCCGGTCGTTGCGGAAGCGGACGACGACGGAGGCATAGAGCGCCGTCCGGTTCATGAGCCGCCCCAGCGCCAGGTCCACCTCGAGCCCGCCCGCGCGAAGCTGGTCGAAGTCCAGCGGCGTGCCCTCGTCGGCGATGCCGGCGGCTGGCGCGCCCGGCGCCGCCGCGGGCTCACCCGCCACGCCGGGCATCCAGCGCTCGATGGCGTCGAAGAGCTTGGCGGGGTCCAGCGGCTTGGCCAGGTGGTCGTCCATGCCCGCGGCCAGGCAATGCTCGCGGTCGCCAGACATCGCGTTGGCCGTCAGCGCCAGGATGGGCAGGTGACTGCCGTCGCCGCGCTCGCCCTCGCGGCGGCGCCAGGCGCGGGTCGCGCTGAGGCCGTCCATCACCGGCATCTGCATGTCCATCAGCACCAGGTCGTAGCCACCCGACTCCAGCTGTTGCAGCGCCTCCTGGCCGTCGCCGGCGACGGCCACGTCGGCGCCCTCGGAGCGCAGCAGCTCCGTCGCCACCTGCTGGTTGACCTCGTTGTCCTCGGCCAGCAGCACGTGCAGGCCCTTGAAGCGCGCCGCGGGGCCGCGCGCGGCGCGCCGACCCGGCGCGTCGGCGCGCGGCTGCCCGGCCAGCAGCGCGTCGAGGGTGCTGGACAGCAGGCTGGCGCAGACGGGCTTGATCAGCACGCGGGCGAAGCCGGCCAGCTCGGCCTCGCGGATCACATGCTCGCGGCCATAGCCGGTGAGCAGCACGCAGGGCGGCAGGCCACCCGGTGTCTGTGCCAGCAGGCGGCGGCGCACCTCGATGCCGTTCAGGTCGGGCATGTGCCAGTCCAGCAGTACCACGTCATACGGTCTGCCGGCAGCCGCGGCGCGCGGGATGCACTCCAGCGCCTCGACACCGCCGCCGGCCTGCTCGACGCCGAAGCCCATGCCCTGCAGCACCTGCGTGATCGCATTGCGCGTGCTCTCGTGGTCGTCGACGACGAGGACGCGCCGCCCCTGCGCGCCGGCGCCCGGATGCGGAGCAGGCTTGGCGCGGCCGCGTTCGAACTCGATGCTGCACCAGAACGTGCTGCCCCGGCCGGGGACGCTGTCGACGCCGATCTGGCCGTGCATCAGCTCGACCAGGGCCTTGGAAATGGCCAGCCCCAGCCCCGTGCCACCGAAGCGGCGCGTGACCGAGCTGTCTGCCTGCTGGAAGGAGCGGAACAGCCTGCCGGACTCCTCGCCGGTCATGCCGACGCCGGTGTCCGACACCTCGATGCGCAGCGCCACCGCCGCCTCCTGCCGCACGGTGCAGCGCACGCGCACGGCGATCTCGCCCTGCTCGGTGAACTTGATCGCGTTGTTGGTGAGGTTGATGAGGACCTGGCCGAAGCGCAGCGGGTCGCCGACCAGCAGGAAGTCGATGCCGGGATCGACCTCGAAGAGCAGCTCCAGCCCCTTGGCCTCGGCGCGTTCGCCCACCAGCATCGCGAGGTTCTCGAGCACGGCCTCGAGGTCGAACTCGACCCGCTCCAGGTCCATGCGCCCCGCCTCGATCTTCGAGAAATCGAGGATGTCGTTGATGATGGCGAGAAGGTGCTGGCCCGCACCCTGGATCTTGTTCAGGTAGTCGCGCTGGCGCGCGTCCAGCTCGGTCTGCAGCGCCAGGTGGGCCATACCCAGCACGGCATTCATCGGCGTGCGGATCTCGTGGCTCATGTTGGCCAGGAACTCGGTCTTGGCGCGGGTGGCGGCCTCGGCCAGCTCGTTGGCGGCGGCGAGCTCGCGGTTCTGCGCCTGGATGAGCGAAAACAGCTCCTCGCGGCTTGCCTCCCGGAACTGGCGCTGCATGGCCTCCACTTCGGCTGGCGTCGGCACGCTGTCCAGCCGGCAGCGCAGGCAGAGGCCACCGCGCATCCGGGCGACCTCCAGGCCCGCGCCCAGAGTGCCCGGCAGCACGACGTCCGGCCAGGCTTCCCCGTCGAGCGCGGCGATCTCCAGGCACAGCTGGCACCGGTCCAGCTCCAGCTCGGCCCGCAGCCGCAGCATGGGCAGGCGCCGCAGCGCCTGGCCGCAGACCTCGGACAGCAGGCTGCAACAGCCGATCGCCTGCGTTGCGCGCAGCGCGCGGCAATGCGCCAGCGTGCGCAACAGCTTGCCCCGCGCCTGGACCTGTGCCCCGGCGCCGCTCAGCCGCACCTCGCCCAGCGACACCGTGCCGGCATTCATGCCAGCCTCACCGCCGCGCAGGCCGCATCGTCTATGCCCCGCCCGCATTGACTCACCACCTGGCGCGCCAGCGCCGCGGCCTCGCCCACCCCCGGCAGGCTGCCCCTGAAGCTTCGCAGTGTCTCGCTGACACCGTCGGAGTACAGCAGCAGCACCTGGCCAGGAGACAGCCGGGCCTGCTGGACGAAGGGCGTAGGGAAGCGGTCGCCGAGCACGCCGTCGCGCGACACCCCGCTCCAGGCCCGCTCATCGGCGGCGGGGCCCAGCAGCAGCGCACGGACATTGCCCACGCCGGCATAGCCGAGCATGCCCGCCACCGCGTCGATCCGGGCCACGCCGGCCGCCGCGCCCGGTGTGCCACGGCAGGCCAGGTGCAAGGCCTCGAGCAGCGGCACCAGGTCGGGGTTCGGATGATCCGCCACCAGCGCCGCCAGCCGCGTGACGAGGTCGTGGGCACGCGGCCCATGGCCCGACGCGTCCAGCACCGTGACGATCAGCTGGCGCGACGGGAGGGGCCGGAACACCACGGCGTCGCCCGACACCGACTGGCCAGGGCAGGGGTGGTTCTCGCTGCCCCAGCTCATCGCGAGCGCCGCCGGCTCGGCGGCGCTGCGGCGGCGGCAGGTCAGGCGTTCGCGCGACTCCGGGGCCCGCTCGCCCAGCCAGGTCAGGGCCTGCACGCTGGTGCCGCAGCCCGGGCCCGTCTCGATGTGGACATGGTCGGCCATGCGAAGCACGCCGGGCAGGCCCAGGCCCAGCGTGCCCGCGGTGCTGTAATGCTCGCGCACGGCGACCGGGACATCGGCGATGCCGGGGCCGTCATCCTCGGCCAGCACCTCGACGAGCTCCGCGCCAGCCTCGCGGCGTCGGCTCAGCCGCAGTTCGCCGCCATACGCGAACTTGAGCATGTTGCTGCCCAGCTCCGCGGCGATGGTGCAAAGCAGCGTGCGCTCGGCCTCGCCAACCCCGGCCAGCAGTTCGGCCCGGGGCAGCTGACTCAGCGCCAGCTGCAGGTCCAGCTCGCTGCGCAGGCGGTAGACCAACCGCTGCTCGCTCACGCCGGCTCCGCCTCGGCCAGGCCGCGCGCGTGGTCCAGGTCGCGGCAGAAACGCAGCTCGGGCGCCTGCAACTGCGCCAGCGCGAGATGGATGGCGATGCCGGGGTTCAGCGCCGTCAGATAGGCGCGGGCCCCGAGCAACCGGCACATGCCCCCCAACTCGGCCAGCCGCGCAAACTCCTGGCTGTCCATCACCAGCACGGCCGAGCAATCCAGCACGACGGCCCGCCAGGGCGTCACCGCCAGTCGCTGCAGCACCACATGCGCGAACCGCTCCAGGCCCGCCGGCCCCAGGTCCGGCGCGAGGCTGGCCACGAGCAGGCCGTCAAGCTCGCTGATGCGGCTGGCGTGCTCTATGTCGTCGGCGTCCAGCATGGTGGCACCGCGGCGCTCAGAGCGGCTTGCCGATCCGCTTCAGCGCCATCTCGAAGGCATCGCGCATGGTGGCCGTCGTCTGGATGTCGCCTATGGACACGCCCAGCTCGACCATGGTCCGCGCGATGGACGGCGAGACGCCCGAGATGATGGCCTCGCAACCCATGAACTGCGTGGCCCGGGTGATCTTGATGAGCTGGTTGGCCACGCCGGTGTCCACGCTGGCCACGCCCGAGATGTCGAGCACGAAGACGCGGGCGCGCGTCTCCGCGATCTTGGTGAGCGACTTGGTCATCACGTCGGCCGTGCGGGTCGAGTCGATGATGCCCACCAGCGGCAGCAGCAGGATGCTGTCCCAGATCGGCGTCACCGGCGTGCTCATCTCCATGACGGCCTTGGCGTGCAGCGCGATCTTGTCGCGCGCGATGGTCGCGATGGTGTCGATGACGACGTAGGTATCCAGCAGCATCAGCTTGGCGATCGCGGTCGTCCAGCGCACGTTGGCTGCCATCTCGTTGGGTCGCAGCTCGTGCAGGCATTCGGTGATGAAAGCCAGGAACTGGCTGACGCCGGCGAAGTAGATGTCGTTGGGCAGGTCGATGCTGGCGTGCACCTGACCGATATGCTGGCGCTGCCTGAGATAGAGGGCGTCCACGCGACCGCGCAGGAAGACGCGCCAATGCTGGATCTGCTGGCGCCGGACACGGTCCAGCTGCTCGTCAGAGGTGAAGTGACGCATCGCGCCGGGCTGGCTGCGCAGCCAGCCATACCAGCGCTCCACGATCCGGTCGAGGTGCTCGTCGAGCACCACTCCAGCCCCTGCAACCTCGGCCAGGTCCGTCTCGGTGATCGAGAACAAGCCCAGCAAGTCGTCTGGCGTCATATGCGCTCCCCTGGCCCGATTTCCGGTGCCTAGCGTGCGGACTCTACGGACTCTATTGCGTTTGCGGGCCACAAAATGCGGGAAGGCACACCGGCCGTGCGGAAATCGCCACGGCGCCACGCATGCCCCGGGACCCCGGGGCCGGTCGGCAGGCCGACGTTTTCTTCGCGTGCACCCGGCGCCGGCTTGCCGTTCAATGCACGCCACAACACAGGGAGACCAAGGATGCAGGTGACAGACAGGGTGCGCGTGCCGCTCGCCATCGCGGCATGCCTGCTGCTGGTGCTGGCCGGCGGCTGCACGACGACGCCCCGGGCGCTGGTATCGCCGCCGCTGCCTTGTGACGCGCCCGGCAGCGACTGCACCAACGAGCTGATGCAGGCGCTGGAGGATTGGAAGGAGGCCTACAACAGCCGCGACCCGCGGCGGCTGCAGCGGCTGTATGCCCCGGGCGCGCTGATCACGGACGACGAGTACTCGGCCGTGCCGCTGTCCGGCACGGCGCTGCCGCTGTTCTTCGACGAGATGGCAAAGCGGCCAACGGCACGCATGCGCTGGGTGGTCGGCAATCTGAAGCTGTTCGGCGAGACGGCGGTGCGTTCGGGCGAATGCGAGTTCAGCGAGCAGGCCGACGGCCGGCCGCCAAGCCGGCCTGTGCGCTACAGCTTTGCCTACCAGCGCATCGACGGCCGCTGGCTGATCGTGCTGCAGCACACGACGCTGAGGCCCTGAGGACCTCACGCCGGCCGGCGTGAGGTCGAGCCGGGGCCTTACACCTTGGCCAGCAACGCGTCCCACTTGGCCTTGGCGGCCTTTTCGTGGCGGGCCTTCACATGGCCATAGCCACGGATGTCCTCGGGCACGCGGGCCAGCTCGACGGCGGTGGGCAGCGACTCGGCGCTCAGGCCGGCCAGCGCCTTGTCGACGCCGGCGCGGTAGTCGGCGATCCAGCGGCGCTCCATCCTGCGCTCCTCGGTGTGGCCGAAGATGTCGAAAGCCGTGCCACGCAGGCCCTTCATCCTGGCCAGCAGGCCGAAGGCGGGACGGATCCAGCCGCCGAAGGGCCTCTTCACCAGTTCACCCTTGTCGTTCTTCTTCGCGAACAGGGGCGGCGCGAGGTGGTGCACCAGCTTGTAGTCGCCCTCGAACATGCCGGCGATCTTGTTGGTGAACGCGACGTCGGTGTGCAGGCGGGCGACCTCGTACTCGTCCTTGTAGGCCATCAACTTGAACAGGTAGCGGGCCACGGCCTCGGTCAGCGTGGTCTTGCTGCCCAGCTTGGCCTCGGCCGCACGCACCTTGTCGACGAAGGCCTGGTACTCGGCCGCGTAGGCTGCATTCTGGTAGCCGGTCAGGAATTCCACGCGCTTGGCGACGATCTCGTCGAGGCTCTGGCGCTTGACGAGCTGGATGACGGCCTGGGCCGCGTACAGCGACTGCACGCTCTTCAGGTCGTGCGCGCAGCGGCGGCCCCATTCGAACGCCGCCTTGTTGTTGTCGACCTGCACGCCGTTGAGCTCGATGGCGCGCATCAGCGCGTCGTAGCTCAGCGGGATGCGGCCCTGCTGCCAGGCGTAGCCCAGCATCAGCGGGTTGGTGTAGAGCGAATCGCCCAGCAGCTTGACGGCCACGTCCTCGGCGTCGAAGGCGCCCAGGTGCCCTTCGCCGACGGCCTTGCCCAGCGCCTGCTCGCAGGCCGTGCCCGGGAAGCTCCAGTCCGGATCGTTGACCAGCGTCGCCGTCGGCGAGCCATGCGTGTTCAGCGCCACGAAGGTGCGGCCCTCGCGCATGACGGCCAGCGTCGCCTTGTTGGCGGCGACGATGGCGTCGCAGGCGATGACGAGGTCGGCCTCGGCCGTGCCGACCTTGGTGCAGTAGATGGCCTCGGGCTGGTTGGCGATCTGGATGTGGCTCCAGGTCGCGCCGCCCTTCTGCGCCAGGCCCGCGGCGTCCTGCGTGATGACGCCCTTGCCCTCAAGGTGCGCCGCCATGCCGAGCAGCTGGCCTATGGTGATGACGCCCGTGCCGCCCACGCCGGCGACGACGATGCCCCAGGCTTGTTCCGCGTTCGGGACGACGGGCATGGGCAGCATGCCCAGCGCCGCGTCGAAGGGGCTCTTGCGGCCCTCCTTCTTGGGCTTCTTCAGCTCGCCGCCCTCGACGGTGACGAAGCTGGGGCAGAAGCCCTTCACGCAGGAGTAGTCCTTGTTGCAGGTGTTCTGGTTGATCTGGCGCTTGCGGCCGAAATCGGTCTCCAGCGGCTCGACGGACAGGCAGTTGGACTGGATGGAGCAGTCGCCGCAGCCCTCGCAGACCAGCTCGTTGATGACGACGCGCTTGGCCGGGTCGACCAGCTTGCCGCGCTTGCGGCGGCGGCGCTTCTCGGTCGCGCAGGTCTGGTCGTAGATGATGGCCGTCGTGCCGGGGATCTCGCGGAACTCGCGCTGGATGCGGTCCAGCTCGTCGCGGTGGTGCACGGTGACGCCGGGGGCCAGCGCCACGCCCTCGTACTTGTCCGGCTCGTCGGTGACGATGACCAGCTTCTTCACGCCCTCCGAGATCACGCTGTTCATGATCTGGATGACGGTGTGGCCCTCGGGGCGCTCGCCGACCTGCTGGCCGCCGGTCATCGCGACGGCGTCGTTGTACAGGATCTTGTAGGTGATGTTGACGCCCGCGGCGATGCTCTGGCGGATGGCCAGGCTGCCGCTGTGGAAGTAGGTGCCGTCGCCCAGGTTGGAGAAGATGTGCTTCTCGTCCGTGAACGGTGCCTGGCCCACCCAGGGCACGCCCTCGCCGCCCATCTGCGTGAAGGTGGCCGTGCTGCGGCCCGGCATCCACGTGACCATGTAGTGGCAGCCGATGCCGCCGACGGCGCGCGAGCCCTCGGGCACGCGGGTGCTGGTGTTGTGCGGGCAGCCGGAACAGAACCACGGCGTGCGGTCGGCGCCGCCGGCGGTCTTCTCCTCGGCCTTGAGGGACGCCTCCTTGGCGTCGATGACCGCCAGGCGGGCATCCAGGCGCGCGACGATGTCGCTGTCCACGCCCAGCTTCTTCAGCCGCTTGGCGATGGCGCGAGCAATGATGGCCGGCGTCAGGTCGGCCTGCGGGCGCAGCAGCCAGTGGTCGCTGGGGTTGGGCACGCTCCACTCGCCGCCCTCGCCGTCGCCGGCATCGAACTTGCCGAGCACGTTGGGGCGCACGTCGGCACGCCAGTTGTAGAGCTCTTCCTTGACCTGGTACTCGATGATCTGGCGCTTCTCCTCGACGACCAGGATCTCCTGCAGGCCCTTGGCGAACTCGCGTGCCACCTGCGCCTCCAGCGGCCACACGACGTTGACCTTGTGCAGCCGGATACCGATGCGGCGGCAGGTGTCGTCGTCCAGGCCCAGGTCGTGCAGCGCCTGGCGCGTATCGTTGAAGGCCTTGCCGCTGGTGATGATGCCGAAGCGGTCGTTGGGGCCTTCCAGCACGTTGTAGTTCAGGCGGTTGGCGCGGATGTAGGCCAGCGCGGCATACCACTTGAAGTTCATCATCCGCGCTTCCTGCTCGAGCGGCGGATCGGGCCAGCGGATGTGCAGGCCGCCGTCGGGCACGACGAAGTCCTCGGGCAGGATGATGTTGACGCGGTCGGGGTCCACGCTGACGGAGGCGGACGACTCGACGATCTCCTGGATGGTCTTCATGCCGGCCCACAGGCCGGAGAAGCGGCTCATCGCGAAGGCATGCAGGCCCATGTCGAGGATGTCCTGCACGCTGCTCGGGAAGAAGGTCGGGAAGCCGACCGCCTTGAACACATGGTCGCTCTGGTGCGCCGCCGTGGAGCTCTTGGCGATGTGGTCGTCGCCGGCGATGGCGATGACGCCGCCATGCCTGGACGTGCCGGCCATGTTGGCATGCTTGAACACGTCGATGCAGCGGTCCACGCCCGGGCCCTTGCCGTACCAGAGGCCGAACACGCCGTCGAACTTGGCCTTCTCGGGGAACAGGTCCAGTTGCTGCGTGCCCCAGACGGCCGTCGCGCCCAGCTCCTCGTTGACGCCCGGCTGAAACACGATGTTCTGCTTGGCCAGGTGCTTCTTGGCCGCCCACAGCGCCTGGTCGTAGCCGCCCAGCGGCGAGCCGCGGTAGCCGCTGATGAAGCCCGCGGTGTTCAGGCCCGCGGCCGCGTCGCGCTGGCGCTGCAGCATGGGCAGGCGCACCAGGGCCTGCACGCCGCTCATGAAGGCGCGGCCATGGTCCAGGGCGTATTTGTCGTCGAGCGTGACGGTTTCGAGCGCTTTGCGGATGTGCTCGGGCAGGGGGGCGTTCATGGCCTTGTCTCCATCGGTGGGTGGTGGGCTGCT
>Ga0213878_10000121_pt1 | contig 39070 bp, 32 predicted proteins | sample VelepicoBEBS_R02_FD_161053 | JGI IMG/M metagenome (GOLD analysis project Ga0213878, IMG submission 161053) | Vellozia epidendroides bulk soil microbial communities from rupestrian grasslands, the National Park of Serra do Cipo, Brazil - BS_R02 | ecosystem: Environmental > Terrestrial > Soil >... | reverse complement strand
TGGAATGCTTGCTCCGCTGGTTCTGCGCTGAAACCTTTCACTTATGTCCAGGCGCTGGAACAAGGGGCCTACCCCGGCACGGTCGTCGCCGATGTGCCGACAGATTTTCCCACCGAGATCGGTTTGTATCATCCGAACAATTATAACCACCGGTTCTACGGGCCTGTCACTCTCCGGTTCGCGCTGGCTAATTCGTTGAATGTGGCGGCGATCAAGGTGCTGGAACAGGAAGGCGGTCCGGACACTTTGTATTCCACCCTTCAACGCGCGGGAATCACGACGCTCGAACATCCGGCCGCTTATTACGGTCTGGGGCTGACGATCGGCAACGGAGAGGTCCGTTTGTTGGAACTGGCCAATGCCTACGCCGCATTGGCCAGGCTCGGTACGTATAAGCCATTCCGGTTGTTAACGCCAGACTTCGCCCCGTCGTTTAGACTCCGGGAGGCTACGTCTGGCAAGCCGGAAACGCCGGGATCGCCGACAACGCCGGCTTGTCCCACGAAGCTGGTGGAGTCTCAGACGACAGCGCGAAGTGGGAGAACGGAGAGCCGGCGCATTTTTGATGAGCGAGCGGCTTATCTATTGGTGGATATGCTGAGCGATAACCAGGCCAGGGCTGGGACGTTCGGGTTGAATTCGTATCTGGCTTTCGATTTCCCGGTCGCTTGTAAAACGGGGACTAGCTCTAACTATCGCGACAATTGGACCTTCGGGTTTACACCGGAATTTACGGTGGGTGTTTGGGTTGGGAACCCGGACAACTCACCAATGCGCGGCATTACCGGTGTCACGGGCGCTGCTCCTATCTTTCACGAAATAATGGTGAAACTGCGAGACCGCTACGGCACCAGCTGGTATCGCGAGCCGTCCGGGATTGAGCATTGCTATATCGATCCACTCACTGGGCACCGCGTCTCTTCCGATCAGCCGCGTGCGGTTCAGGAAATCTATGCCTTTGCACCTGAACCGGCTCGACCAGAGGATTACGATAGTGCTGGTCGAGTCCGTTTGCCGGAAGAGTATCGAGCCTGGGTAGAGAGCGATCAGAATACTTTGGGGGACTTGTTAGCCGGAAACAGCCAAGCGAAGCATTTGCGAATTCTCGAGCCTGCGGCCGGTGCTCTCTATTATTTTGATCGAGACCTACCCGTGAACGACCAAAGACTTTTGCTAAGGGCTGAATCGACCGGGCAAGTTGAATGGAGTTCGCCGTCTTTGGATATTCACTCCCAAGGCAATCAGGTCACGATCGGATTACAGGAAGGGCGACACGAAGTTCGCGTGCGAGACATGGTTACGGGTGAAACCAGCACGACGTGGATTGAGGTCGATCCCTGGTAAAAGAATTTGCTCCACGCCGTAACCCGGTAGGACGAGCTCCTGCTCGTCCGCGGCTCGGCGTCCCGAATCTCGGCAAAGACACGGACGAGCAGGAGCTCGTCCCTACCGGCCCTTTAATCCTTACTGGGGCAAGCCGGTGCGCGGTTTGTATCTATCCGCTGCGGTTTAACTGCGTTTAGACAGCTACCCCCAGAACTGGTACCGGAATAGCGGCAAATCTAGGCATGGTCGCTTGAAAGTCGCATGGGATAACTTGGTTTGTCCGTGCTTCCGTCACAGTCTCGCGTCCAAGGAAGTCCAAAAGCAGCCTTACGCGCTCTTTGCCCGGCAGGACTTGAGTAATAACCGCCTCCAATCCGGCAAGCGGACCCTCTGTTAACCTTACCGAATCGCCAGGCGAAAACTCCGGAATTACCTCCGTTATGGTATTGCCTCCGGTTTTATCATGCAATTGCTCGATTACCTCGTCTTCGATCGCAGGATACCACTCGCCGAAGCGGACAATACTTGAGACGCCGTGCGCGCTCCGCACCAGCGGCAGCATTTCTCCTAGGCAGAAGCGCGCAAAAAAATAACCAGGAAACAGAGCTTCTGTAACCATAACCGCCGAGCCTCCTTTGGTTTGCCGGCGGAATCGAATTCTCGGACAGAACACGGGAATGTCTCCTAACAGCGTCACATGAGCTGCTGCCACGTGTTCCTGCTTTCTTCTAGAATACAGACAGTACCACGCGGAATCCGTCTCATTCTTCGGCTGACCGATACTGCAAGCTCGTTCTTTCATGGGCAATTGATTCGGAATAATGTAAGAGAGGTGTTTCTTTCTCCAGCTGGAGGCTAACCCTGGAAACTAACAATAATTAGAGATGCGAAGGCGTTAATACGCCGCGTTGGAGGCTCGAAACCGGCCTGCAAGGCTCATGTTAGATGCCACGATAGTGGGCTATGAGTTGGAACTGTCCAAGTTGTTTCTAACCGGCGCTCCTGCTTGTTTGGTTAGAATTAGCTGAGACCGCCTCAGTAGTTGCTGATGGCAGTCCTTTGGATCTATTTGCATAAATTGGTAGGGGGATTAGGCAGCAGTTTCTTCGCAGGGTCAATGCGTTTCTCGACACCGGATCCGGTTCTTAATTGCTGAAAACCAAGCTTTTCCCTCCTTAAACTAACAATTATGGTAATTCAGACGGAGGTGACGCATAACCCAATTGTTTGAAAAGCGTTGGTTAAAGGGCGCTCGACAAACCGCCGCGAATTCCTCATAAAGTATCATCAAGATGGAGAGAGCGGTGAGGCGCGGGTACCTGCTTTGTCGGTTTCCGACAATTCAAAATCGCCTCAGTCCGACCTGTCACTCTGGTTTCAGAAGATCGCCGTTTGGGAATGGGGTAATCGGTGAACCGGGGTTTAGTCGACGCTATCATCCATCAGGATGGAAGATGGCAGGGAGAGCTCTTGCGCGGAAAGAGGTACTTGGGACCTGGGCGTATCTACCGGTGTACCACTTGTAATCCCGGCGAGGAAGACACCGGTTCGATTTCGTCGAGCGTTGCACGTGCAAAATGGGGTAAGGCTAAGAGGCCTAAAAGATTTCCAATTAAAGCCCGAAGAGTAGCAAAGAAGTCTATAGCAGCGAAGGGATATAATTATGGACTTTCCGTTAACCAGGCCACTTTGGCGCTTCGGTTAGCGCGTCTCCTCGGGGTCTAAACGGTCCCGCTTCCCTTAAAAGATCAGAATCTTAACGCCGATCTGCCCGGCTACCCGCTCTAATGTTGGTCCTTGGGCGAGGTCTCTGAGGACCTTGGCGTGCCCACTGTGACGGCTTGGCTGTGGATATTGCAGATGGAGAACTCCGTTTTCAAGCAGGCATCCTATCGAGCCCTCGACCGCCTCGGCTATGACGCCTTCGCCCATCCTGTTGAGTTCCGAGACTAATTCTCGTCTCTTTGCTTCCCCCAGTTTCTTGGAACCTGCACCCTTTGCATTCATGGTTTTTATTGTAATTGTAGTTAGCAGGATAACATAGAGAAAGCATCATCAAAAAATTCGAAGATGCCACACGAGTGATTCGCCTAACATGATAGAAGACCCGCCGATGAGGGCACAATTGGCTAGGTCAAGAGAAAAAGCTTGAGCAAGGATATAAATCCAAGAATAATCAGAAAAATCTCGCGAAGAGAGACTTATGTTATTACGTCGACGAGTCGTTCATCCGCGGGAGACTTATCGTTTCTCGATGACTCACACCCTAAGTGATTATCCCCTCCTGATCGGCGAAATCCTTCGACGGGACCAACGACGCGCCATGCAACAAGCTAAACGCCGGTCCCTGCTCGTTGATATTCGGCGGGCGCTCGGCATGCGAGTACCAAGGAACGTCGGGAATCCAAAGGGCGATCTGTTAAACCTGGCAACGCAGATGACGAGCCAAGACCCCGCACCAAATTAGTTCGCGGAGCCGTCATCGTTTCGAAAATCGTTCTCCCATCGTCGGATCGAAGAATCGGGTAAGTCGAGGCGTCATCAAAACGGTAGCCCATGTGTCGCGCAATGGGATACGGCGTTTAGTAAAAACTCACCAGGGTGTCGTGCGCACTAAACGTGGATGCGCGTAAATCGGACAATATACTAACGAGTACCGTAACTCAGATCTGAGCAAAAGCCTAAGCAGGAGTCGGAGGCTGGCGGTGGACGGTGAGTATCCAGTTAGACGCAAGATGATGGGTTTAGTTTCCGTTCGGTGAGTTCTAGCAGATGGCGGGTAGGAGCGGACGACCGTTTTAGAGCGGTGAAGAATTTCTGAGGAACACAGAAAATATGGCGATTCGGAAGTCCGAGGAGCCAGCCGCGCCTCGATTTTCGGCTTTTTCCTCCACTAAGCGGGTTCGCGAGTGCGCCGTCCGTTCGCAGTTGCGATTGGCCTGGACAAAAACGGCCATATTATGAAGAATCCGCTTGAATATGGAAAAAATAAGGGGAAGGCAAGAGCGGTCGTGAAACGCGCTTTAATTACAGGAATCACGGGTCAGGACGGGTCATATCTGGCGGATCTTTTGCTGGCAAAGGGATATGAGGTGCATGGAATCATCCGCCGGGCGAGCACTTTCAATACTTCTCGGATCGATCATCTTTACCAGGATGCACACGTGCACGGGGTAAGACTCTTCCTGCATTACGGAGATCTGGCGGATTCGGTGAACCTGGTGAAGCTGATTTATAGCCTCCAGCCAGACGAGATTTATCATTTAGGCGCACAAAGCCATGTGCGAGTCAGCTTTGATATCCCGGAGTACACCGCGGATGTGACTGGGGTCGGCACGATCCGCATCCTTGAGGCGATTCGGGAAGCCGGGGTCAAATCGCGCTTTTATCAGGCCTCCAGCAGCGAAATGTTTGGCAAGGTCCAAGAGGTTCCTCAGACCGAGACGACCCCTTTTTGGCCGCGCAGTCCGTATGGCGTGGCCAAGGTCTTCTCTTACTGGGCGACCGTGAATTACCGGGAAAGCTATGGGTTACATGCGAGTAACGGCATCCTCTTTAACCATGAAAGCCCTCGGCGCGGAGAAACTTTTGTGACGCGAAAGCTTTCTCGTGCGGTCGCCCGGATCAAATGTGGCCTGGAGAAAGCATTGTTTCTAGGCAACCTCGATGCTCGCCGCGATTGGGGTTATGCGCCCGAGTATGTAGAGGGGATGTGGTTGATGCTGCAACAGGACAATCCCGGCGATTACGTGTTGGCGACAAACGAGACCCACAGTGTTCGGGAATTTGCCGAGCTGGCATTTGGCTATGTCGGCCTGGATTGGAAAGAATACGTCCGGCATGACGAACGATACGAACGACCGGCTGAGGTCGATCTTTTGATTGGCGACGCTGCCAAGGCTAAGAAACAGTTGGACTGGGAGCCGAAGATTCGGTTTCCAGAGCTGGTTCGCATCATGGTAGATGCTGATCTCGGTCTGCTTAAAGCGGCGCAATCAAGGTCAGGTGTACAGTCAGAGTGGGCAGCGTGAATTCGGGTTTAGAGGCATTCTAAGCGGTTCTTGTGAATCATTGCGGCCAGAATACGACGACCTCTTCCGAATATTAGGCGAGGCTGGTGATGTCTACGTTGCAACGCAAACTGGTCAAGCTTTTCGCGGGGCTAACCGGGCTAAATGTCGCCCGTAAAGGCGAAGGCTGGAAGCTCATGGAACTTGAAACCTTGTCGCGCTTTCTGTCCGACTTTCGGGTGGACTGCTCTTCGACGTTGGGGCGAACACCGGCCAATACGGTTCCCGGCTTCGACAAATCGGATCCCGCGGCCTTATCATCTCATTTGAGCCGAATCCATCGGCATTTGCAAGGTTGCAGGTCGCGGCCGAAGGAGACGCCCAGTGGATGGTCAAGCAATTCGCATTGGACTCAGAGCCTCGGACATTGATGTTCAATGTTATGAAGGGGCATCAATTCAGCTCGCTACACGAACCGGATCACTCGCAGACCGACGTGTTTTTGGGTCTGAACGTGGTTGAAAAACAAGTGCGGGTGTCAACGGCAACACTCGACGGACTATTTCCAGGGTTACAGGAGGAATATCGCTTTTCCCGGCCTTTTTTGAAGATGGATACTCAGGGCCACGACCTGCATGTGGTCGGTGGAGCGAGTCGGTGCCTTAGCAGATTCGTTGGGCTGCAAAGCGAACTCAGTGTTACTCGGATCTATAAGGGAGGCTGCGATTTTGCTGACGCGCTGGAACTCTATCGTGACCACGGGTTCAAGCTTACAGCACTGGTGCCAAACAACTGTGGTCACTTTCCTGACCTGAATGAAGTTGACGGTGTCATGTACAATTCTGAGTTTAGAGTGACTAGATCGGAGGAGCTATAGTTAGCTCGCAGACCTTTAATATTGGCAGATCGGAGCGACTATTTTTTCGGTAGAAGTAGGGACGTTCATTTCAGGAATTTCACGACTCATGCTAAAGAAAATAGCCCGACGATTGTTCACTCCTTACTTGTGGTCATACACATCTGCTGAGTTAGGTTTGGGACAGCTTACTTACTCGCAATTCGGAGAGGATATTCTGATTCGCGGGTTCTTCCGCGATAAACCAGTTGGAGTCTATGTCGATGTGGGAGCCTTCCACCCTATCTATTATTCGAACACCTATGCCTTGTACAAGTCGGGCTGGAATGGTCTGGCTATTGACGCCAATGGCAGTTTTGAGCGCCTCTACAAGAAGTTTAGACCCAGAGACATTTTTGTTCATGCAGCGGTGGGACAATCCGAGGGCAAAGCGCACTTTGTTCATTTTTCGAGCGGCGCTTTTGACCGGCTACAGAAGTTCGCCAGCGAAGTGCCCGAACAATTCCGGACCGGAGAAACCACCAGGGAAGTAAACATGCGCCGCTTGGATCAAATCCTCGATAGTAGCAAAGCGACTAAGGTCGACTTTTTGAATATCGATTGCGAAGGTGCGGATCTCGACATTCTGTCGTCCATAGATTTTGCGAAGTTACGTCCATCACTCATTTCCGTGGAAGATCATTCGGCGAATTGGACGGTGTCTCCGGTCGTGAAGATATTAGCAGAAAACGGCTATGCGATGTACGGCCGTTGCGGACTCTCCACATTATTCGTCGACGCCATACGAAAGGTCCAATCGGTGAGTGATATAGTAGAGGCTCATCATAGTTAATGTTGGACCGAGGTGATGCTTGTTTTATCAGATTCAAGGTGATCTGCTAAGCACCGGAAAGCATGAACCATACCCCAAAAGAGGGCCTGTATAAATAGGAGACGGAAAATGAAGGTGCTGATTGTCGACGAATGCATGGCGCCGGGTGGTGTCGAAACCCTGCGGCTGAATCTAGTTCCAGAGTTAGCCAAACTTTGCGAGTCGGTAGTCTGGGCGCTTCCTCTTCCCTACGGTGAAAAGCTCCGCCAGAGAATTTTTGAACGCGATATCCCAAATCTCGTGATTGAAAACTTAACCTGGCCGCGAGGCAGTATTCAACAGATGCAGGTTGCGGCCCTGCGCCGGGTACCACGGGCTCCCATCTTGACTGATTACACCCATCGGTTGATCCGCCAAACGGTTGATTTGCGAATCCGCAGGCTCGCCGAAAAGCACCATTCGGATTGCTGTTTGACGACATTTGTGTTTGCTCAGCCGCCACCGGCATCCGGCTTGCCGCTGGCGGGATTTATCTGTGACGTCAACCCGATACTACCTGAGTGGATCCGGCAGAACATCGTTCGCTGGGCGCCAGCTGCTCAGGCGATATTTGGGATCTCTGAGTTTACCTGCCGGACCCTGCGCGAGCTGGCGCCGGATGCAGCGTCGAAAATCCATGCTGTTCCCATCGCCACTCCGCCGCTTGCGATGGCGGCGTCGCCACCCGGCGCCTATGAAGCAGATTTCTATTTTCCCGCGGCTGCCAACGAGCACAAAGACCATCTGGTTTTGTTTCGGGCCTGCGTTGAGCTGGTCCGCCGGGGAGCCAAATTTAAGCTGGTACTTTCGGGGCCCGGTACGGAAAACTTTTTGCCTGGTGGCCGGTTCGACCAGCTGGTCATGGAGGAAACACGCTGGTTTCTTGAAGCTCATCTGGGGGAACTCGATGGCGCTATCCGGGTCGGCGGCAATGTTACACCGGCGGAAGTTAGCGCTTTGTACAACTCAGCCCGATGCGTGGTGCTGCCTTGCCGGTACGAAGGCTTCGGCCTGCCTCTGGTCGAAGCGCTGCAGCGCGGCAAACGCATTCTTTGCTCTGATATCCCAGCTTTTCGCGAACAACTGGTCATGTACGATGCTATGGATAGCGCGGAACTGATTCCGTCAGGAGACGCTGTCCGGTTGGCCGACGCGATGGAAAGGATTTTGCGAGACTCCTCTCCGCCTCAAATTGACGTGACTGAACTCCAGCGGCGCATGGCGCGATGGACTTGGGCTGATGTCGCTCGCCGCTGTTACGATCGTCTTTGTTCGATCTCACTTACACAAGAAAGCGCGTCTGGTGCTACGGCCGGTATGGTCACAAATTAAACGGTTCGGCAAATACCGGATCGTTAACGCCGAGTGCCGATGGGGCATTGATTTGTTCGATGACTTGGCGAAGGTCGCGGTACTAAAAGAATTTCGTACCGCTATTGATGTTGGAGCTAATGAAGGCGCTTTCTCGAAGTTGTTGTTAATCCATTGTCCCTCCACCATTGTGCATGCATTCGAACCCGTGCCGGTAACCTTTAACCGATTAAAACAAAACTTGAGCGATGATCCTCGAGTAAGGCTGCATCCACTAGCAGCTTCGAATCGCACCGGCTCCGCCGTCATTCGTACCTTTGCGAATTCCGAAAGAAATACCCTGGTCGCAGAATTGACCGATAGTCTGGTAGTGGACCCGATCGGCAAAGAGAAGATCGAGACTTTGCGTCTGGACGAGTTTCTCGACGAGACAAAACTAGACCGGATCGACTTTCTGAAAATTGACGTTGAAGGATTCGAAATGAAAGTGTTGGAGGGCTGTGGCCGCTATCTCAATCCGTCAACGATCCCTTACATCTTTTTTGAGTTCCATCGCATTGGTGCGCCAAGATCTCTTGTGTGCGGTCACACGCAGCTACGTGATGTTGATTCGTTGTTAGATTCGAAGGGGTACCGATTCGTTACCATTTACACGCAGGGAGTTCACAAAAATGAACCGATCGGAACCTACAATGCGCTCTATGGGCCGCTTGGTTAGCAGGGCTCGTATAACTTCGAACCGCCCTTCCCATCTTGGGTGTCAAGGACGCGGAAGCTAAGGGCTGATCTTGAACACCGTGCCAAGCCCCGCCGATCCTCCCGCGGCGGTTGTACCGTAGAGACTATTGTCTGAGCCCAGTACCAAGGTCCCGTTTGGTATTGCGCCGTCGTTCTGAACAGTCCCATCACCAAAGTTGTGTACGATGTTAAAATAAGAACCGTCAGTAGACACCTCGAAAACGGTGCCATTTCCCGCCGTTCCACCGGAGCTGGTAAACCCGTAAAGGTTGCCATTAGGTCCTTGAGTCACCCCGGATGTGACGTCGAATTGATTAGCGAACGTATGAAGAACCGTGCCGAATCCGGCCGGTGTCAACTGAAACACCATATCCGGATAAGAAGTTTCGTTGGGCGGCGCCCCGAAAGTTAGGTAGAAGTTACCATCGCTACCCTGGATCATCGGGCCTGTCATGAACTGATTAGCAAGGAATCCGGCGAACGGCGCCACCAAGCCATCCGGAGTCATCTCAAAAATATCGCCACCGTACAATCCTTCCGAACCTCCATAGAAATTGCCGTTTTTATCCTGAAGTAAAGCGGTATTCGGCAAAACGCCCGTACCGGTTATGGAAGTGAAACTGTAGACGACGGCCAACTTGTGGCTTTTTGGATTCAGTTTGTAAATTGTACCGCTTGCGGCACTCCCGCCGCCTGTCGTGGTTCCATAAAGGTCTCCGTCTGAGCCTAAGATGAGACCTCCCACCGGATTTATTCCATCTCCCGCGGTACTGCCGAATTTGTGCCAAAAATGCTTGCTCCACGGTCCAAAGGGATTTCTTGTCACCGCAAACAGTACTCCGTTGGGTTCCGTCGCCGAGCTTCCCACTATTCCGATCAGCGTTTTGTTGTAATAGAGCAATGGGGTAACTAACGGCTGGCCCGGAAAGCGCTTAATCACCGTTAGCACGCCTGCCGGCGTCATCTGGAAGACGGTCCCGTTAGCGCCCGCCTTACCCGCTTGACCAATAGTCACCCCATAAAAATTGCCATCTGGCGCTTGGATCAAACCAGCCTCGGGTCCTGCTCCGTCCCCAGGGACGCTGCCGTCTCCAAAGCTATGCAGGATAGTAACCTGGGCACCGACCCCGGGTTCACACGCAAAGAGAGCGAGCACAAACGCCGCGCTCAAAACCAACGAATTAATCCATGCTCTCCCTGAACTGCATGGGAAAGTATTACAGAAGGAACCCCTCACAAATTGCCCCCGGATGGAGTTCTGTTTCACGAACCCCTGATCATAACCAAAAGGAGCCGGCGGTCGCAAGACTAAACCGCGGCTACATGCGACCCAAGTCAGAATCAGTGATCGTCATTGTTGCATAGTGAAATTGTTAAATCAGTTGCCGGAGCGTTATCTATGACCGGTTGCCGATAGAAATTAAGTGATCACTCAATACCACACATCTGTCAATTTGAGCTTGGTTCACGGATTAAAATTCTCCTACGGTCTGCCGGTGCGTATCGCCGCCACTCAACAAATCGATCTTGATGACGTGGGCCGATCGACGCCTTTAAGGACTCGTTACCCTGCTCGGCTGCTGCTTTTCCCATGTTGCACTCTGCGCTTGCCGCCCAGTCAGTTCTCCGATGGCCCGCATTACCTTCTCCAGGTAGCGATCGGGTGAGAAGAGTTCCGATCGTTTTCGCGCGGTTTCGCCCATTTCTCGGGCAATGGCGGGATGCCGCAAGTAGAAAAGAATTGCCTCCGCCAAAGCATGTGGATCGTTGAACGGGATAAGCAGCCCGGATTTCTTGTCTTCGATGATTTCCTCTGGTCCTCCTGGTTTGGTAGCAATAACTGGTTTACCGAGTGCCATCGCCTCAACCACGACAATGCCGAACGGTTCGCGATCCGACGCGTGCACGATGACGTCCATGGCTTGCATCCATTCCGGAACATTCCGTTGTTTTCCAACCATCCGAATGCGGTCTTGCAGACCGCGCCGCTGAATCTCTGTGGCTAACCAGGTGGCATAATCCGGTTCCAAATCGTGGGGACCACCGACAATCGCTGCCTGACAAAGCGGTATGTTTTCAAAGATTTCGGCCATCGCCTCCACAAAAACATGCATCCCTTTCCAGCTTTGCAACCGGCCGACAATGCCGATGAGAGGCTGCTTCGGGGCGAAGCCAAATTTGATCTTAAGCGATTCGCCTGGGACCGAACGAATGCCAGCAAACCGATCAATGTCAGCGGGAGAAGGAATGCCAATAGCCCGGTACGAAATTTTTTCTTGTTGCAGACGAGCGACGTACTGGGAACAGCAAAGTGCGCCTGCGGCAGGAAGCGACCTGCAAACTCGATCGATCAAGCTGCTATCCGGCAACCCGCGTTGGAAATAGATGGCAGGGATACCTGCTAGAAGCGCTGCCGGCGAGCCGTACAAGTGCGCTTTGGTTTGCCAGCTTAGGATAAGGCGAGATTTCCGTTTCTTCGCCTCCGTTGCAATCCGCCAAATTACGGCCAGCCACTTATGAAGCTGTCGCAGCCGTCCTCCTTCAATGTAAATCACCTCTGCTCCAAGGCTGGAAAGCGCTTCGAGCAAAAAACCTTGCTCCAGCGCCACCACCGGTATGCTCCCTCCCGAATGCTGTCTTGCGCGGACATATTGAAGAAGCGACTGTTCGGCGCCGCCGCGATCCTGGCCCGAAGGCGTGATGATCAGCTCCGGGCCCGATTGTTGAGGCAGTCTCCCGCCCGCTGTCCAACTTCGCCTGGCAGGCTTCGTCGGATAAGTCGCTCGTTGCGGATTTTGTCGAAGGACGTTTAGCGATTCAACCAGTCGTGATCCAAAGACTTCTGGCGTGAACGACAAAGCCCGTTGTCTGGCCGCCGAGCCGATTCTGGCGGCGGTGTCCGGCTGCGACAAGTAGGTCAGGATAGCATCTGCCATTGCGTCCGCCTCGCCAAAGCGTACCAGAATGCCGTTCTTCTGATCCTCGATGATTTCCTCTGGGCCACCTGGCTTCGTGGCGATCACCGGTTTCCCCAGACACATCGCCTCAACCACCACAATGCCGAACGGCTCGCGGTCGGAAGCGTGGACAAAGATGTCCATCGCTTGCATCCATTCGGGCACGTTGATTTGCTTCCCCACCAGGGCCAATTTCTTTTGCAAGCCCAGGGCCTTCACTCGTTCTTGCAACCAGTTCGCGTAATCCGGCTCAAGATCGTGTGGGCCTCCCACAATCACTCCCTGGCAGTCGGGGTAGCATCGGATGACCCTTGCCATCGCTTCTGCGAAAACGTGCATCCCTTTCCAGTGCTGCAACCGGCCAACGATGCCAACCAACGGTTGTTCCGGGTTGAATCCGAGCTGCTGCTTCAGCTGAGCTGCGGACAGATTCCGCACCTTTTCGAACCGGCCGATATCAGCGGCAAGAGGTACACTTAAAACCGGATAGCGGACCTTTGCCTGCTGTTCCCCGGTCGCGAAACTGGAGCAGGCAACTGCACGGGTGGCTGGAACCAGACGACAGACCCGGTCAACCGGGCTCAGATCCGGTAAGCCGAACTGATAGTAAACTCGGGGAAGTCTCAGTATGATGCCGGCAACTCCGCCGTATGCGTGTCCCTTTACCATCCAACTTAGGATCAGATCAGGCTGTTCTCGGCGCGCGATTCGGACGATTCTGGACACGGTGAGTATCCAGCGCCAGGCGTTACGAAGCCGGCCGGCGGGAATCTCGCTCACAATGGCGCCGCGAGCGGTGAGCGCTTGAGCCAAAGTGCCGCGCTCGAGGAGTACGATCTGAGGTCGTGCGCCCTGTCCCACCCGATAGCTCACGTATTGTAAGAGCGCCTCCTCGGCGCCTCCCCGTTCTTGGCCGGACGGCATAACGATGAGCTCTGAAAGGTTATGGTCCATGGCCAGGGGACTCTATAGCTGATTTGTCGGCTTCAGTTCTAGCAGATTCAAATTTTTATGACTTTTTGCGAAAAGTTGTTGTCATCACATGACAAAACAGATACAACGATCGCGATTTCCGGAAAAACAATATTGATTATTTTTTCCATAATCACTATCGATCTTTCTGGTGGATCAGTATGGAGGGAGAAACCCAATGAGTTATCGAGTTTTACCGGTGTTGTTGTGCACGACGCTAGCCTCTTCCGCCGCTTTAAAGGCCGAGGAGAGTGGAAGTGCCGCTGTGATTTCGGCGGCGTTCAGCAATGAAAATTATAAGCAGGGCCTGGAACTTGTTCGGCAAGACTTCGCCAGGTTGCGGGCCGATCAATCGGCCGAGGCCAGGATATTGATCAGGTCGATTCTAGCCTCGGTACCGAAGGACGAAGCCGGCCAAACGGTCGTGGCAGCGATTCAAGGGAACCCAGGGTTGGGCGCTGCCATTCTTAATGCCTCCGTTTCGAATGCTCCCCGAGATGAACAGCTTGTCATCTTGAGCCGGCTAAATTTCGCCGCGAGCCAAAATCCGGAGAGCTTCAGTCAAGTTTCGCAGCACGTTCCGTCGTTGTTAGCTGCGGCAAACGCAACTGTTCCAGCAAAAGCGGTGTTGACCGCGCCGGACTACAATCCAGCGAATTCGCAGAGCGACACCAGCGTCTTTAGGTCACCTCCGGACATCAAGCAAGACGAGAAGGATATTAGAAAGGACGAAAGAGATATCAACCAGGATGACCATCGGCTCTCAAACGAGCGTGAACACCTCCGGGATGACATTGCGCAACTCATAAAAGATTTGAGGGAGAATAAGCCGCCGTCGGTGATCAAGGCGGAAGAAGCTAAGATCAATGCCGAAGAAAGAGCTATCGTGTCTTCCGAAAAGGACCTCAAAGCGGATACAAAAGACCTAAGAGCGGACGAAAAGGATCTGAGGCAGGACGGCGGCGGCGGCGGTCACCAAGGTCAGCATCAGTAGTCCGAGCGCTCTGACAGAATGGAGTGACTCGATTTCTGCTCGCCTGCTGGTTACCTGCAGCAGGCGAGACGGATTAGAAATCGCGGTGAATACGGCTAGGACTATCTTGTTCGTAGATCAGACGGGAGAGCTTGGCGGTGCTGAGCTCTGCTTGGCCGACTTGGCAGTTCACCTCCGGCAGCGTTGCTCTGTCCTACTATTTCAGGAGGGGCCATTTCAACAGCTACTCGAAAGCGCTGGTGTTTCAACGATCGTATTGACCGGGGGCGCCCCGAAAATACGAAAAAACTCCAGCCCTCTTGCCTACTTCCTAGCGTTACCCGCATTCATTTCTCTCCTCCGTCAGGTCGTCAGGGCTGGTCGGCGGTTCGACCTGCTATATGCTAACACACCGAAAGCGGCGGTGATCACTGCCGTGGCTGGTTTGGTGTCGAGAAAACCGTTCCTGATTCACCTCCACGACATTATCGATGCCGCCCACTTCAGTCGATACAATCGGTGGTTGCTGGTGTTAGCGACTCGCTTTTCTTCCGGAATTATCGCCAATTCCCAAGCAACGGCGGATTCCTTTCAAAAAGCCGGAGGTAGGAATCGAAACCTGAAAGTAGTGCCGAACGGCTTTTGTATCCAGCGGTTCTATTCTGAGAAGCCAGAGCAGAGGGTGGAGGGATCGTGTCCTCGCGATCTGATTCGGAAAATGCGTCCCCAAGATCCGATTCCGGCGGATCGCAGGGCACAAGTTTCCCACGCGGATCGCGAGGACACGATCCCTCCTGTCGAGGATGATTCGGGGCGTCTAACGAGTGAAAAGCCACTCATCGGCATGTTTGGGCGAATTACACCTTGGAAGGGACAGAAGATTCTGGTCCAGGCCCTTCCCAGACTACCAAATGTCATGGCTGTAATCGTAGGCGACGCTCTATTCACTGAAGAAGATCGCCGCTACAAGCAGGAGCTAGTCGAGTTGGCGGAGCGGCTAGGGGTTGCTAACCGCGTGCAGTTTACCGGGTTTCAACGTGAGATTCTTCCTTTTCTCAGGAAGGCGGACATGGTTGTCCATTGTTCGGTCTCCCCTGAGCCTTTCGGGCGTGTGATCGTGGAGGCAATGTTAGCCGGGAAACCGGTCATCGCCGCTCGGTCCGGAGCGCCAGTGGAAATCATTGAAGATGGTGTAACCGGTCTCTTGGTCACTCCCGGTGATGCCGAAGAGTTAGTTCAGGCTATCGAACGGTTGCTAAATAATCGCGGCTGGGCGGAAGCTCTGGCGAACCGGGGCCGGCAATTAGCGGCGCAACGGTACGCGCTGGATGCAGTGCTGCGAGAGTGGGTTGGTTTCATCGATCAGATCGAAAGGAGTCTGCCGGGTTCGCGGCGGCAGACGTCCTGTGATTGGGCCGCGAAATCAACAGTCACGGGAGCATAACATGTCTGGGAATAACTTGCTGATTCGTCCTGCAGAGGAGGTACGGAGTCCGGTTAACTATGCGCACAGTGGGTATAAAGCATCCGATAAAGATGCCGCGACTCGCCTGCGTTTAGCGATTGTTCATGATTATTTGCTCCAGATGGGTGGGGCTGAGAGGGTAGTTGCGGCCATGGCGCAGGCGTTTCCAGACGCACCGATCTACACCAGTGCAACTGACTATGGCGGCATGCTGCCTGAATTCTTAGGTAAAAAAATCCGAAATACCTGGATGCAATCGCTGCCTGGTATCCGGCAACATTTCAAAAAATTTTTGCCGATTTATCCCTTTGCATTTCGCTCACTGTCACCGGTTAAGGCAGACGTGGTCTGGATTAGTAGTAGTGGGTTCGCTAAAGGGGTACGGGTTGCCGACTCGAGCAAAACCATTTGCTACTGTCATACGCCACCAAGGTTCTTTTGGGATTTCGATCTCTACCTGAACGGAGAGATTCGTAATTCCTTTGTGCGAGAAAGTGCGAAAACGGCGCTTTTTTTGCTTCGCGAATGGGACTTTGATTGTGCGCAGCGCATCGATCGTTTTATCGCCAATTCCCGATGCGTTCAGGAACGGATCTGGCGATGTTATCGCCGGCCTTCGGCGGTCATTCATCCGCCTGTGAATGTCGACCGGTTCTCGGTTTCCTCCAGATCCGGGGATTATCATGTGGTGTTGTCGAGACTGGTGGGCTATAAGCGAATCGACTTAGCGGTTCACGCCTTTAACCGCCTTCGGAAAAAGCTGGTGATTATTGGCGATGGGCCAGATCGAGCCCGACTCGAATCGCTGGCTGGACCAACGGTTTCTTTTCTTGGAACCGTCGGAGACGCAGAGGTTAAGACCTATTTGGAAGGTTGCCAGGGGTTAATCTTTCCTGGACTGGAGGATTTCGGAATTGCGCCGGTCGAGGCGCAGGCTGCCGGCAAACCGGTGATTGCGTTTGCTGGAGGTGGCGCGCTGGAAACGGTTGAGCCGGAGGTAACGGGTGTTCTGTTTCCAGAGCAGACGGTGGGAGCACTGGTGGAAGCCGTCCTCCAGTCGCAACGAATCGACTGGTGCCCTGAAACTATTCGCGCAAACGTACTGAGATTCAGCCGGGAAACATTCGTCGAAAAGACCCGGGTTTTAATCAGAGCGGTCGACCAGGAACCACGCCGGCGAAAAGTTGATAGGGCAAGCGAGGTCATTAAGCCGATAAGCGAATCCTATGGTCTATAACCGTTTCAAGGGGTTCAAGGACGCCTACTATGTCCTCCTCAGCCTGGTGCTGATAGTCGTATTTTGGAGTTATCTCGGGTTGGCGATGGTTCTATTCCACCCTAACGATCCCTATGAAACCGGCCACTATCTCCTTTACCAGATTAGCGCGATAGCCGGACTGGCTATCGCGAGTCTCAGGACCAGCAAGGCCGATGAAAAGATTTCGCGGTGTGACCTTGCCGGTTGCCACAAAGCAGCCTTTCGCAATGTGGCCTATGTCGGCGGAGCAATTCTCTTACTGCTGGTTCTATTAAAGGATCCAACGATCTCACGCATATTTCTCTTTAGCTTTCTGCCCTTTCTTTACCTGGTATTCCTGGTTACACATCGCTTTTTGCCGAAATTCCTCCTCCGGACATTCTTCTCCGATTATCGTCAGCAGCGGGTCTTGTTAGTTGGTCCGGCCGAAAAGGCCCGGGAGATGAAACTCTGGTGCCAGCAGACGGCGGAATTGGGTCTCGATATCAGGAACTTCTTAGATGATTCAGACCACCACGAAGGCAGTTCCGATGCGTCCAATCCGGAGCACTTGGCAGCGCTGGAACGCACGATCCGCCGTGAACGAATCAGGCAAATCATTTTATTGGAGTTGCCGAAGAATCGCAGCGGCTGCGACGAAATAGTGAAATTGAGTGATCGCCTGGGGATTCGGTTATTGGTAGTGAATAACCTAGCCGAGATGTTTAAGCATCCGGTTTCGTTTTTTCATCTGTATGGAGTGGAATTCATCACCATTCGCGAGGAACCGCTAGAGGAACCGATTAACCGGCTGAGCAAGCGATTACTCGATCTGGCGATCAGCTTACCCGTTGTATTCTTTATTTTGCCGCCGCTAATCCTTCTGGTGGCAATCATCCACCGTTTGCAGTCACCCGGACCTCTCTTCTACAGACAAACGCGATCCGGGTTTTCGCGATACCGGTTCCGGATTTTGAAATTCCGGACGATGCATCCAAAATCGCGATCGTCTAGACAGGCGACCGCTAACGACTCGCGGGTTTTCCCTGGCGGCCGTTGGTTGCGACGGACAAGCCTGGATGAGCTTCCGCAATTCATCAATGTACTCCGAGGTGAGATGAGCATCGTCGGACCGAGGCCTCACATGTTAATTCATGACCGAAAATTCTGTGAAGCTTTGGAAACGTACTTAGTGCGAAGCTTTGTGAAACCCGGAATCACTGGTCTAGCGCAGATCCGCGGTTTTCGAGGAGAGGTGAGCACAACCGCGGATATCAGCGAACGGGTTAAATATGATACTCACTATCTCGAGTTTTGGTCAATTTGGCGAGATCTGTGGATTGTGCTTGAAACGATGAAGCAGATTTTTCGGCCGCCGACTTCTGCATATTGAGCAACGAGAATTGAATGAAGACTATCCGCGCTATGACCCGAGGCGACTCGAGCTTGAAGGCGGTATCAATCAATGATTGATGCACTACTAGACTTCCACCGTAATAGAACACATGGGTTCTTCCATTGGCCGGGGCGGGGCGCGCCGGCCGGAGCGAGACACTGGAGGGAATGGAAGCCGCCAACTCTTCGCGCGATGTTGGAAAACGCCCCTCGCTGGTGGCTATGTCTGCTGTTAGTGGTTTCGCCCTGGGTCTACGGTACGACTTCTCCGGCAACGAAAGACCTGCTCGCCTTTGCATTATTGGTACTAATCGGTCTTTTCGTCCTGTCACTGATTCTGCGTCGCCGGTTGCCACGTATGCATTGGCTCCCGGGTTCCATAACCTTCCTGCTATTAGCTCAGGGCTGGTTCATGACGTGGAACGCAAAGCTGGTATACGATCCCGCTGTTTTTTATTTTCATGTCGTTCGGCCCCTAATGTCGTTTTTGCCTGGAACCGTCGATCGAGTTACCTCGAGCCATCAAATGTTGCTCATCACTGGGCTGGTTGGTGCTTTTTGGGTGGCAGCCGATTTAGCCTCTAACCCTCGTTGGCTAGATCGAATCTGGCTAACGATCAGTCTTACCGGCGTGAGCCTCGTCCTGTTAGGACTAGCCCAGCGGGTCACAGGAGCCCCAGGAATATTCTGGGATTCGAAGCTCGACTGTGGACCAACATTCTTTGCCACCTACTGTTATCATGCTAACGCCGGTGCTTTCATTAATATAGTATTTCCGCTGATCGTTGGACGAACGATTTTGGCTCTGCAAAGACCCAGTTCCGATCTGGGCAAGGCATTTTGGACGTTGGCCACATTAATGGCGCTGGCCGCTGCCTTTGTTAATGTTTCTCGGGCGGCAACCGCCATTACCATTATGCTTACTGCGGCTATAGTGGCATGGCGGATTCGAGAACGAGTACGAGATACTGGATTGTTCTTCACCAAACGCAGGATTAGTGCCGCAAGCGTCCTTCTCCTGGCTGGAATTGGCCTGCTGGTCTGGAGCATAGGGTTCCACGACGCGTACAGTCACTGGCTCGAGTTGACTGCGAGTACAGCAGCAAACGGGCGGTTTGTTGTGTATTCAGCCATTGCGCAACATATGTTACCCGCCTCGGGCTGGTGGGGCCTCGGACCCGCCAGCTTTGAATTCACTTTTCCTTTTTTTACTAATTCGTTGGGCACGCGGGTCACAGGAATATGGGAATATGCTCATTGCGACTATCTAGAAACCCTCGTTGAATGGGGCATCATCGGTGCCTTGCTCTGGTTCCTTTTCTTCGGTATCGGAGTGGGAAGAGCGGCTTGGACACTATTCCGATTCGGTCACCGGTGGGCAGAGCCAACGCGGATTCTGGTGGTCGTTGTTCTCCTGGCTCTCACGTCCGTACTAGTCCATGCGATCGTGGATTTTCCTCTTCAGATAGCCTCCTTGCAGCTGTACGTGGCCGCGATTTTAGGTGTTGTTACCAATCTGGGTTGTAGCAGGTCATTGCGTAATGACAAAAGCCGTCGGAAAGCATCGAAGCGTCCGGAGCAAAGCACCCGAAGCGATTCGGGAACGGAGAGAAAGGCTTGGTCATGCTAGAACGCGTGTTGGAGATAATAAAAGTAGTGGCGACTGTATGTTCTCGAGCGCCGCTAGTGATAGTGCTACTGATGAGTGCCTGCAGCACCAGCTACCGGACTGCGAAGACAACCCGTCTGGTTCCAACCGCAAAAACGGTTGCGGCACAGACGTCGAACCTGCCACCAGATAAGTCGGCGGTGATGGTCATTCCTAATCCATATGAGGATGATCCGTACCAAGCGAACCTGGCCGTAGAAGCCACCAAAGAAGTGCTACAGGAACGCGGCTACAATGTAGTGCCCAACGCAACGACTGCTCTGTTAGTTGCTATACCGACCTTGGAAACTAATCGAGCCCAAGTTATTCAGACCAGCCCACCACCTTCGGATGCGTTCAGTGAGTTCGACCAAGCCAGCCGTTTGCTTGGATCCTCACCATCACTTCCCCGTATTGCGATTAAATCGGGGCCTACGCTGAAGACGAAGAGCAGCGAGGCGGCATTGGTGATTGAGGCATTTCGCGCCGACGATTGGAACAAGGCTTTGCTAGTAAATATGTTACAGCTACCGCCAGTCTGGAAAGTAGTGACTTCTTTACCGGCGCAGTACTCGACAAATCCTTTGGACTTGCAAAGGACGGGAGGACCAAACACCCAATTCCAGTTGCCACCGGATCATTTGCTGACTAATGCGACGAATCGCTAGGGGGTCGGCTATCGGGTAGCGAGCAGGCAAAAGATTGCTTTTGATAATGCGAATACTCGTCGTTAGCCATTCCTGTGCGATTCCACTCAACCAACAAATCTATGCGGAAATCCGGCGACAGACGGGCTGGGAATTTACGTTGGTAGTGCCGCAGAGTTGGTTGGACGAGTTTGGCAATGCGCTGCCGGGCCAGCTTTGGTCTGGATTTGACGCGCAGTTAGTCGCATCACCGGTTCATCTAAATGGTAACATCATTCTTCATTGGTACCGTACCTCATTCCGCCGGCTCCTGTTAGACACCAGGTTCGATGCGATTTATGTCAATCATGAGCCGTACGGCGTCGCGACGGCACAGGTGTGTTGGGCTAATCTACGGACGCGGCGGATCCCTTTTGGATTTTATTCATGCCAGAACCTGGAAAAAAGCTACCCTCCGCCATTTTGCTGGATGGAACGAATGGTATACCTGTCCAGCGCCTTTGCCTTTCCCATTACCGACGCGGTCGGTCGGGTGATCCAGGGCAAAGGGTTTAGGGGCGCGATGGCGGTATGCCCTCTACCCTTTGATCCCGGTCTGTATCGGAAGAGACCGGCAGAGGAACGTCAGGAAGCGATTCCGCGTAAGCAGAGTGAAGTGGTGATCGGGTATGTAGGCCGGTTGGTAGAACAGAAAGGACTACGCACCTTAGTCGAAGCGCTTACCAGACTGCCGGATTCCGGTTGGAAATTGATTGTGATCGGGTCAGGTCCATTCGAGCAAAGCTTTGACGATCTGGTTTGTGAGCGCGGATTGTCCAACCGCGTTAGCCGACTCGGTTATGTGTCGCATGAAGTGACCCCTCGCTACCTGGCTGCTCTGGATGTGCTGGTGCTCCCCTCTGAGACCCAACCCAATTGGAAAGAACAGTTTGGCAGGGTTATCATGGAGGCGCTGGCTTGCGGCGTTCCGGTGATCGGATCAGACTCGGGAGAAATACCGAATTTGATCAACGCCAGCGGGGGTGGTCGAGTTTTTCCCGAGAGGAACTCGGTTGCTTTGGCGGAAATGCTTCGGCAGATGATTAGCGACGAGACGTTACGACGGAGTTGTGCGAACATCGGGTACGCGTGGACGATAAAGAATGTTTCACTGGCTGCGGTCGCTGCATCGATGGCCGCCACCATCGAGAGCGTGATAGCAGGGAACAACCATAAAGCGAACGGGGCGAGCGAGCTCATGGTGAGCTCCGCAGGTCAATGAAAATTGCCTATATTTCGTATAACTATCTGCCATTCACAGGCGGGGTAGAGATTCATATCCAGCAACTGGCGCAGACTTTGTCAGCTCGTCACCAGGTAACCATCGGTGCAATCAAGTTTGCCAACTACTCGGTGACGAAGCGCTTGCGAGTGCTTGAATACAATCTGCTAGCGAGAAGGAGATATGCGCCGGTAAAACAAGGACCGGTGGAAATCTATTCTCTAGCACCAACGTTGCTCGAGCGTTTCAAAATGGCTCCGTTGCTTGTTCGAGCGACCCCACGATTACAGCGGTATTATTATCATGAGCTAAATGGGATAACCAGACCGTTCTACCTCTGGGCCATGGAAAAGAAAATCCGAGCGTTGGTTGGGGATGCCGACGTCGTGCACTGTATGTCGTTTGGCGACCTGGGAATTGCGGCCGAACGGGCGGCCCGACAAGCGAACGTACCCTTTGTCTGTACACCATTCGTTCATCCCAGGCAGTGGGGCGACGGACCGGACGATATCAAGCTTTATCGACGAAGTGACGCGGTCATCGCGCTGGTCTCAACGGATTTTACTTACCTGCGGGAGCTCGGTGTGCCGGAGGAAAAATTGCATACCATTGGTGTGTCGCCAGCGCTTCCGGAATACATCGATCATGCGGCTTTCCGGCGAGCATATGGATTCAGGGATGATCAGCCCATTGTGCTGTATCTGGGGCGATTAATGCCGCAAAAAGGGGCCAAAGCTCTGCAACAAGCCGCACCATTGGTTTGGAAGAATTTTCCGGATACGCAGTTCGTTTTTATCGGCCCGGGAACCGCCGAGGAGATTGCGATCTTTAACATCGCGGATGCCCGCTTGCGTTATCTGGGCCGCGTTTCCGATCAGCAGAAAGCGGAAGCCCTGGCGGGCTGTACCCTACTGTGTCTACCTTCGATCAGTGAGATTCTGCCAACCGTTTATCTCGAAGCTTGGTCGTTAGGGAAACCGGTGATCGCCGGGATGGCTCGGGGAGTGCCCGAATTAGTGGAAGGAAACAATGCCGGTCTTTGTGTATCACACGATCCAGCAGCGATTGCCAGAGCCGTTATGCGTTTCCTGGGGAACCCTGAACAGGCGCAAGCATATGGGCAAGCGGGCAAAAAATTGGTGGAGAAAGAGTACTCTATCGGCGCGGTGGCGGGAGCGCTGGAAGAGCTCTATTCAGATCTAGCGTCGACAAAACGGAAAAGCGACCAATGAGGGTGCTGATAACGGGTGCGCGTGGATTCGTTGGATCGAGTCTTGCAGAATATGCTGCCAAAAAGGGGCACGAGGCGGTCGGTATCGGCCGGACAGTGCAAGCGCCACCCGGCTTTTTCGGTAACTACGTTTGGGCGGATGCTGCTTTGAGTGATCTGACTCCGATCATTGACGGTTTTCAGCCCGATCTCATCGTGCACTGCGCTGGATCAGCATCCGTTGCCGCATCGTTTACTTCGCCATTGGATGACCTTCGGGCAAATGTCGTAACTTTGGCCAACACTCTGGATGCGGTTCGCAGATCTCAGGTTCGCCCTTTGGTGATTTTTCCTTCGAGCGCGGCTGTGTATGGGAATCCGGCGAAACTACCCGTTCACGAGGATGAAGCATGCCGGCCAATATCGCCCTACGGGTTCCATAAATTGGCAGCGGAAAACCTGGTACAGGAATATGTCACGTGTCATAACCTGCGAATCGTGATCTGCCGGATTTTTTCGGTGATCGGCGAGCGCCAGAGGCGTCTGCTGCTTTGGGATCTTTACCGGCAATTTATCAGTGAATCCGAGAACGTGATCGTGCAAGGCACCGGAGACGAGACTCGGGATTTCATGCATATTGATGACCTGTGCGAATCATTTCTTCGGTTGGTGGAGTCCGGCACAGCCTTTTCTGAAGCGGATTATATCGTCAATCTTGCTTCTGGGGTTGAGACGAGCGTTCGAGAGATGGTTTCCCTGGTCAAGAAGGTGCTTGGTAGCGAGAAAGCGGTTGTGTTTCTGGGCAAGGAACGTCTCGGTGATCCTAGCCGGTGGTTAGCGGATATTACCAGATTGCGGGCAGTGAGCCCAGGCAGAGAATTCTCTGAGCTAACTGCGGCTGTCGAACAGGTCGTAAGGAGTTGGCAAAAGGCCTGACCGGGGCCGATCTTTGCGGGCTTTGTGATTTTGTTGCGATTATTTTTCCTTAGGAATTGATTTCGCGATGGTGAGGAAAGCTAAAGACCTTCCCTCGATCGTTGCCCGCAGCTTGGAAACCGTTGGAGGTTTTCGTCGAAGCGCACCACGAATTAACCAACCGATGCCGGGGCACCCGTGAGTACCGACCAGTACTTGCCAGATGAGGGCGGTTGCCCGAAACGGACCGCAACCGTGCTTCAGAACAACAAAGGTCTCGTTATAAGCCAGATTGACGGTCGCACGGTAGCTGAAGCGGCCTCGATGAATCTCGTCGTCGTCCTTACGAGGTGCGACGTGATGTAGTACTTTGACGCCGGGGTCATAGAATAGGCGTTTTTGCCGGCGTCGAGCTTGCAAGGCGAGAGCTAACTCCCAATGGACCTGGGCGCCATCTCCACGGAGGCCGGTTTCGAACCCGACGCTCCGCAGAAAATCTCCGTCATACAGACAGTTTGAGCCCCGAAGCAGATCTACTTCTCGCGGTTGTCCGCCGCCTCTATGATGATTGCCGCTGATGCGCCCAAACCAGCAAAAACGTCCAACATCACCCGTCAAGGCCTCGGCCATTCTCATCTCCGGGTGATCCTGTAAGAGATCGCGGCCGCCGACTCCGACCACGTTAGCTCGCCGTTGCAAATGGTGTGACATGATCTCCAGCCACACAGGCGGCAGTTCAACATCGTCATCCAAGAACCCAACCAAACAACCTCGAGCCGCTTCCAGACAAGAATTCATCGACCCGATAACCCCAACCCCTTTGGCAGTAACACCATAGACGGGTAATCGGCCGGCGAATTGTTTTACAATTTCGTTGCTCTCACGGTCATCCGCTCGAACTCCGACCAAGACCTCATCCGGTAGCACGGTCTGGTTGGCTAACGCCGATAAGCACCGGGAGAGGTAACCAGGTCGAAAGAGGGTTGGCACAAGCAGCGAAATTTTAACCCGCTCCGAAGACCGCTTTGAGCATGAGGTATCTAAAGTTGACTGGCGCATTTTGGTCCGTCAACGGCACAGGCAAGGTTGCTTCCGTCGTTGGCGAAAAATCGTTAACCATGGGGACCGCGTCCTGGCGGTCGGGCGATCAATGAATTCCAAACCAGGTTTCACAAGCGTATCGGTTTTTCCAGGTCGGCGGGAAAGATCCACCGGAGCGCCAGTAGTCAAAGACTCCCGCCACTTCGCTCCACGGCAGCTCTCCGCCCGCAATTTTTTCTCCGTTGAACAAGATGAAACCAAATCGGCATCGACCGGCTGACGGATCGAACAAGCCAAGCTGCGACCTGGGGATTGCCAATTCGTAAAGCGTTATTTTGCGCTGGTCGTCCCGAGTAATTTTCATTCGCCCCCCCGGGACGGACTCGATTCCCGGTACGGTGTCGGTTTGGTAACCATTCCGGCGGGAAGTGTCGGGACCCCAGATCCGGATTAACTTGTCTCCATCCGCCGACGCGTGAGCCACAAAAGAATAATCCGTGTCATAAAAGTTACCTTTCCATGCCCAGGGGTCTTGCATTTGCCTACCGATGTGAGGAACTCTGTCCCGAAAGCCGAAGCTGAACTGAAAGACATGCCCGCAACCGGTTACGAAGTCTAGGCCGTCTGGTACGCCCTGTTTATAAGGGAGGGAGATCTGGCCTTTTGCCGTGGCGCGAACCGCCGGTTCGGCCGCGGAGCAGTAGAACTGATCTTCGTTAACTGTTGCCCCAAGATAAACGAAATCGTCGTCGTAAGCGGTAAAAATGTCGCCGATGATCCGCGTCGGGCCGGGTTCATCGGTAGGTTCCGACAAATTAGGGTTCAACAAACGTTTGGCGGCGTCTTCTTTTCTCTCGTACCAATCGCTGTCGACCGTGACTGGAGTCAAGCCGTCCCAGTCGGTCAGTTGTCCGGTGAAATGAATGGAAGTTTTTTGGAATGAGGCGACCGAGACCTCGTTAGTCTGCGAGATGGACGGAAAAACTTCGCCAAGCCCGTCGAAATCGTTGTCGAAGTAGGCGGTTAACGTGATTGGATAACGATTGTCTCCGGAGATGGGTACCTGAGGCCAAGGTATTTGAACTTCGGCTAGCTCCCCTGGGCGCAAGGCAAACCGAGCGGAATTCGTTTGATCGCTTCCTCGAACACGCAGAACCAGAGTGCCCTGTAAGAAACGGTTCAGCTGGCTTTGGATCCGGACGCTTAGGTTTTGTCTGTCCGCGATCGGCTTCAGTAAAGAGAATGGGTAAAAATTGACCGGTGTTAGGTGCCGGATTACCCCCAGGCTAATCCGGTCCCGCAATTCAAGGACGCTTAACCGGTCCGTAGTAACATAGACAGGAGAGGAGGTCAGCGGAAGGATCAGCTGGCCTTCTACCGGCAGGATTTCCTGGCCAACTAGATTAAATGCTCGCAGGTCAGAGCTGTCCAGAATGACAAGCTGGCCGTCTTGGTCTAACTGTGCGGCTGAGCTCCCAGTGAGCGCCCATAAGACGGCGACCTTGGTATGATCATCGCCTCGTTCCGCCGGAACCGCCACCTCCCGACGGGTTGCTAACTCACTGCCGCGCGGCAACGCCTCAATCTCGGGAGTCGCGAATTTTGAGCTGGCGAAAATACCGCCCCAAAGCAACTGCTGAGAAGGCAAGAGATCGACCAGAGGAACCCGATCTTCCAGGAAGTGTGTCATTACGGCAAAGGCGGTATTGCTTCTAGTCCAGCCGGGCCCGTAGCCGATCTCCCATTGGGCGTTCCCCATAAAGAGTCCGGCCAGTTCGGCGGCGACATAATATTGGACAAGCTTTTCAGCGTTCTCGCGGTTATTGAAGGGTGCCGCATCGTCGGGGGACCGGCGGTGCGAGTAGAGAGTACCTCCTTCTGTCAGATAGGCGTACCGGAGACCAAGGTCCCGAGCGGCCAAACCGATTTCATCGATTGCCCGGAAAACATCGCCGCTTCGCCAGTTCGACTCTACAACTCCCAACGTATAGGGATGCTGAGTTACTCCTTGGATTAGCCCTTCCCAGCATTCCGGATAAGGTTCAATGTTATCCCGCACAAAAGCACCACTGTTACCGGCAAGCAGCCGATAGTGCGGATTAACCTGAAGGGCCATGGCACACCAGTCCTTCTGAAATCGCCGGTATTCGTCCGCTGATCCGGCCCAGGTCCAACCGAAAATCCAGGGTTCATTCCAGAGCTCGAGCGTAGTGATCTCCGGATAATGTCGCATGACTGTCTCATAAGTGCGCAAGAAGCGTTGTTCGTCATTTGGCGGACCGTACATGGCCAATGAAGTCGCTAGCGGCGTTCGATCAAAGACACTAGCACCGCCGAGCGCGTAGCCAATGACTGGTAGAACCCAAAGACCGTGGGTCGTCAGGTCGCTCCACTCCTGGTCGAGCTTCCCGAAATTAAGAGGTGCCGCCTCTCCTGGCGGGAACTCGGCTGGCCACGTAACGGTCTTCGCCTGAACTGGCGGTACAAAATGGGTTCGTTGAACCTTCATGCCGATCGTTTCCAATAACCGTAGGTCCTCTCCGCTCTTCGGACCGACGTTTGATCCGAAAAATGAGTTCGGGCGAATTCCAGGATAAGGTGGCCAGACGACCCCGAAATCAGCGGTTCGGGTCAGGGTATTTTCGTTTTCGGTGCACTGAGCCACTAACGTGTAGTACCCGATGTCAGCGTCCAGCGGCAGCACCTTGATGCTCTTGGATCCGCTCGTTAACAGATGCAATTCAACGGATGAGCTGCCGAGGTTTGCCGGCTGGCCGAAGAAATCCAGCGTCTGAAGATTAATGTTCACATCGTGCGCTGCCCCGTCCGTACTCCACCCAATAATTTCCAGAGCGCGTAAATCGCGATTTTGCTGGAAGACACGATAAGCTCCGCCGGTGATTTTGATCTCTATATCGAAGCCCGGTTGGGCAGCAAGAGCCGCACAAAAGGAGGAAAAAAACAGAGCAACCCCGCAGAGCGATTGCCATTGGTGAAGGAAACTAGAACGTACCTTGGTCATACCCATTTGCCCGCTCCGGCAGCCCGAGCGGGCCTAAAGTAGCAGGCAGACCCGGAAGATCGCCACTTTTTTCTAGTTTTTACATTGAGTATTGTTCTTGAAGTTTCGGCCGAAACCTTCTACGTAACCGCTGATGAAGTCTGTGCTGGTCGCAAAAGGCGCACGGCCATGATCTCAAAGCACTCAAGGCAATCATTACTCAGGGGAAAATGAATTCGCGAAAGCAGGTCCTTGACTGGTTGGAATCGGATCCGTCGAGCACGCGTTATATCACGGCCGCCCGACGCTTGGATGAAATCAGTGATGAAGCCTTGCCGGAAATCAGGGTGGCCTTACTCCGGAATATCGTGATCGAGCCGATCGTGCCTTATCTCAAGGTGCACTCCGGCCGGGCGGGGTTGCAGCTGCGGTTACAACTCGGAAATTACGACAATCTTCAGGAAGATGTTTTTCAATCTGGCAGCCCTTTGTTTGAGTTCCGGCCCGACGTGGTCATCATGGCGCTCCGTCTCCAGTTATTGGCGCCTAAACTCGTTCTCAGCTATACGTCACTGAGCCCGGCAGAGTCCGAGGAGCTCGTGGCCCAGGTGCTGGCGCGGGTTGATGACCTGGTGCGGGCGATCCGTGAGCGCTCGGCTGGGGTGATTCTGGTCCACAACTTCGAGCGCCCGGCGTGGCCGGCTTATGGAATTCTCGACCTGCAGCGAACGCACGGCCAAGTCAACACGATTCACCGGTTAAACGAGCAACTGGCCGAAAGACTGCAGAGAATCGGAGGCGCTTTTGTGGTCGATCTTGACGGATTGCTGTCCCGCCTCGGCTATGATCAAGGGCTCGACCAGCGCTATTGGCACGTCGGGCGAGCGCCCTACCGTCCGCGGCTACTCGAGCAACTAGCGAGGGAGTACGTGCGTTTCGCCGCTGCCCTTAAAGGAAAAAATAAGAAATGCCTGGTGCTCGATTGCGATAATACCCTTTGGGGCGGCGTGGTAGGAGAAGACGGAATCAATGGCATCCGTCTGGAACCCAATTATCCCGGTTCGGCGTATTTGGAATTTCAACATGCGGTATTGGACTTATACCACCGCGGCATTCTGTTGGCACTAAACAGCAAGAACAACGAGGCCGACGTGCTGGAGGTGCTGGAGAAACATCCTTCCTCGCTGTTACGGCCGAGTCACTTTGTAGCCAAAAGAATCAATTGGAATGATAAGGCAACTAACTTACAGGAAATCGCGGCTGAGCTGCGAATCGGCATAGACAGTCTGGTCTTCGTCGATGACAACCCGGTGGAATGCGCCTATGTCGGAAGCGCGTTACCGGAAGTGCAGGTTTTGCAATTGCCGGCCGATCCTACCGGTTTTCGCGGCGCGCTCCAAAGCCTCGAATGGTTTGACACCTTAACTCTTACTAAAGAAGACCAGAGGCGGAGCGAGATGTATCAGCGTGAGAGCCAGCGCCAACAGTTGCGAGAAAAAAGCCAGACCTTGGAAGGGTATCTGCGCTCACTGGAAATGGTGGTGGAGATCGGTGCGGCGGACGCGTTCTCCATTCCTCGAATTGCTCAGTTAACCCAGAAGACCAATCAATTTAATTTAACCACCCGGCGGTATTCCGAAGATGACGTCCGTTTAATGACCGAGGATCCCCGGACCGATGTATTCTATACATCGCTGCGTGACCGTTTTGATGACAGCGGCATCATCGCGGTGGCGATCGTCCGTTACGAAAATGAGCGCGCCACAATCGATACCCTGCTGATGAGTTGCCGCGTCATTGGCAGAGGGATTGAACAAACCCTTTTAGCGACGATGCTCGAGGCCGCCAGGAATCGGCACTGTGAGTCTGTCGAAGGTGAATATGTACCCACGGCGAAGAATGCGTTGGTAAAGGATCTTTATTCGCAGAATGGCTTTACGCCGGTAGATCATCCCGAACGCAGTTTATGGCGCCGGGAATTATCTTTACCGCCTCTGGCCCATCCGGATTGGTTCCAAGAAGTTAAGATTAGATGGAGATAAAAGTGCTGAGCAATCTAGAAGAGCGACTGAAACGGGTCTTCGCGGAGGTCTTCGCCTTGGCCCCCGATGAGGTCACTGACGATGCTTCCCCGAAGACGATACCGCGCTGGGACTCGATGAATTCAATGGTACTCACGATGGCTTTGGAAGAGGAGTTCGATGTCCAGTTCACGGATCAGGAATTGATGAAGATGAACACTTTTGGCGCCATTCGAGACGCGCTGCTGGCCAAGTCCACGGAAGAAACGATCGGGTAGTCCCATGCTGCGTCCCGGACGGATCTGGTATTTAAGCTGTCAGGCATATCGCAGGCGGATGGTCTTAGTGGCGAAGTTATTGAAGCTGCTGAATTACGTTCTCTTTAGATGTTTGTTACCGTACGAGGCTGAGCTTGCCGGGGAGGTAGATATGCGGCACTGGGCGCTCGGAGTAGTCGTGCATCCACAGGTCACTATCGGTAAGAACGTCGTGCTCTTTCACCAGACGGCGTTGGCGGCGGAAACCTGGATTGGCTCGCCTCATCGAATCATTATCGAAGATAACGTCTACATAGGAGTGGGGGCGATTGTCTTAGGGAATAACACGAGCAGCTTGCGAATCGGACGGGGCGCCAAGATCGGGGCAGGTGCAGTGGTGGTAAGGGATGTTGAGCCCGGCCAAGTCGTGGTGGCTACTCCGGCCCGGCCGGTAGCTCGAGCGGCAGGAGCGCAATGAATGAAATTCAATCAGCCAATGCTGCATCATATTGGATATGTAGTACCCTCCATCGCGGCGGCGGGAGCACGTTTTGCAAAGTCGTTGGGGGCAGTGTGGGACGAAAGGATTATTCATGATCCTCTGCAGAAAGTATTTGTCTCGTTCCTCACCCAAGGGAACGAGCTTGCCCCGCAAATTGAACTGGTTGAACCGGGTGGCGAAGATTCCCCGGTGCTGGCATTTCTAAAGCGAGGCGGCGGCTTGCATCATCTTTGTTTTGAAGTGGACGACCTGGATTTACAAATCCAGCAAATGCGCGCCGGCCGGAGTATGTTAGCCAGAGCTCCCTTACCGGCCGTGGCATTTGCTGGCCGGCGCATTGGCTGGATATTAACCCCGGATCGGTTGTTAGTGGAATATCTGGAACGCTTCATCCCAGATCTCGAACCTAAATGATCCACAGATTGCGCAGATTACACAGATTTCGTTCTGCGGTCGCATGACGGCAGTTAGCAATGGCAAGCGTTGCGCTACGGTTAAGTTCTCTAGCCGTTTGTTATTAATCGAACTTAAATCGAAATCTGCGCAATCTGTGAAATCTGTGGATCTACATTTCGGAAGTTTGGGTTCAAATCTACGAATATTACTTTCGGTTTTTGGATTGTATGGCGTCAGCTTCTGGCTGACACTTTCCATCCTGGGCCAGGAAGTAAAGCGGGCGCCTGCGATCATAGACTCTCCCTACGAAGATTTGCGCCAGCAGGCAATCCCGTTCGGCCTGCGCTCTTTCTTCTTGGCTCCTTGGAAATCCTACTTGGATACTTGGCCCGCCAGCCAATATCTCAATTGTCTCGGCATCAATTTTAATGTCGCTGCGGAAGACGCGCAGGCATTGGCCGATCTCCTGCAGGAGGCCCACTTTTCATCGGCCCGCGTCGAGATCGGTTGGGGGAACTTGGACTATGATGATCCGGCGAAAATCCATCACGCCGACCAATACGCAAAGGTTTTGCGTATTTTAAGTGATCACCATATTCGCCCGCTGATTCTTCTGAATTCGAACGCTGCTGCTCCGGCGCCGTTCCGCTTTATTCACGCGCGACTAGTTCAAGCGGCTCATCAGGGAGACCGGGAGATCTATGTAGAGAATTGCGATGGGATTCGCTGCGGCTACACCGGGTTTTTCGGGGTGACCCCGGAGACACTCGGTTTTCCCTTGATTACGGCGGTTGATCCGGCGACACACCGCTGCCAGCTTTCCAGTCCTTTGCCGAAAGATCTGCCTATCGGCCCGGTTGCTCTGGCCGATTTGAAATACCATCCATTCAGCGGACCGGTGCTGAGCGATGGCACCAGAAATGACTGGTCCGAGGAAACCATCGCCGGCTGGAAAACTTATGTTCTGTCTGTCTGTAAATTTGTTAAGGCGTGTTTAGGCACGGAAAACCAAGATGATGCAGGGTTCGACCTTGAGGTCTGGAACGAGCTCTCTTTCGGCAGCACTTTTCTTGACGAGGCGCACTATTACAATCCGAAGCGTTCTTTTCGAACCGGCATCTCGTACGAAAACCACGGATTGATTGTTCCAGGAGCAGAAAGCATTCTGCCAATAACCGTAGACCTGGTACGGGATCCGCAGAGCCAGTTGCCTGGAGTCAAAGTGATTAGCGGCTTTGCTAACCAGCGTCCTTGGGATGCTGGCTCTAATATGTGGCCGGGGCAGACGGGATTCAGCCGGCACTTCTACAGTAACTTAGCTCCGGAAGCCAAGATCACCAAGTTATGGGGGCATTTATCTCCCGAGACGAATAGCCGGCCAAACGACGCTACCGTGAATGCACTCGGATCCTGGGACGGGATTCTGGACCGTCGGGACTGGTACACTGTCGTCGCCGGATCCTACTTTGTTCCAGACGTTTCGGTGGCAATGCCGGAATCGCTAAACTATGGCTATTGCCAGGAGTATGTAACCCGTGATCTCCAGCCGTTTCCGAGTTTCTTGCCGGGACACTACCGCTACAGCAATCGTGGTGATGGCAAGGCGGCGGAGTTTTGGATGACCGAGACTAACACCGGTAGATTTCCCTGGCTTAATGGATTAGCTAAAAGATTGCAGGTAGCGAATGATGATCCTCGTTTAGTTAGTCTCAGTCACCATGTCGGCGCTAAAGCGTTGTTGCGCATGTTTCTCTTTGAGTCGCACAAGGGGGTGCATACGATCGAAGCATATGCACCCCGGCAGGGCGATCTTAGTCTAGCGGTTGTACCGGAAGCGTTCTTCCGGATCTTGCAGCAAAACGGCCATCAACTGACAGCAGAAGCCCGCGCAGCCAGTGGTGAGCAACTTCGCGTACTGACTCGGGTGGACCGTGTGATGGCTGAAGGCGAGCCTTTATCTGTAACCCGGCCGGTCACAGTTAACCGTGTCGTGGAGCCGGAACCCCGTTTGGTGTTTCCAGGCGACGGTACCCCACGGCATCCGGACCGGCTAAACAGCGACGATTTCGCGGTTTTGCCCTTTCAATTAACTGCGAAGCGATTTGCCATTCCATTTTATGTGGTGACGGAAAACATGGTTCAAGACTGGCGTCCTCAACTGGATCCTCTCGATCCGGCACGCTACGATATGCCACCGGAAACGTTCGAGATGGAGCTCGGAAACATTCGCGGATTGGGTGCAAACGTGTCGGTCTGGGATCCCTTTACCAATGACACAGTTCCGGTGAAAGTGCTGGCTGCCACAGGCAACACTTTGAAAGTTCGAGTGGAAGCAACGGATTATCCTCGCTTTTTGCTAGTCGAAGAAGCGAACCCCGGGCCGTTGATTGTGAATCCAGTATTGACGGCAAATACCGACGGCAGTGCCGACATTTCCTTTGATGTCAACACGCCGGCAAAGGTACGGTTGACCTGGGGTCCCTGGCCTGATCGGCGCGACGGCGGCCACGCGAGCCTGGTGACCGATAGACGTATACAATACAAGATTCCGGCCCTAGCCGCGCATGAAGGCGTACACGTCGAGATTGAACAAGACGGATTAGTGGTGCCCTGGCCGCGCTGGGATTACGATGTGGCAGGGATGGTCTGGCCGAAACTCACGGACTATGGGCCTGAGGTAAATCCACAAGCGCCGCCGTCACCTCGTTTACCAGGTCTACTCAAGGCGGATCTTTATCATAATTTTTCCAGTCAATTGCCTTCTGACAGGCAATGGAAAGACCAGAAGGAGTGGAAGGTTTTACAGATAAAAACTAACTCCGGGTTTACCACACTTTACTTGGGATTTCTTCGAACAGATGCAATGACCCCGAGCAAACTGCTTCCAGATCTTTCAGTCTTCGACCGTTGTCACGTCGAAAGTCTCCGGGTGAATGGAGCGACTGGTTGGCGCGTTGATATTAACTTCGATCCTGCTTACTACCGTAGCGATCTCCAGCCGAACAAGTCATTTTGGATCTTTCCACTGATCGACGGCTGGGCTGAATTGAGGGTTCAAGGAACGCAAGCAACTTTGCGAGAAGCACAGCCGACCCTGGATCAGATTCTCGCCGGTCTCCATTTTTATTAGCAATACGACGCGATTCATGAGCGGTCTGGCGTCCGCTACGATGCTAACTTGGTACTAAGAGTGCGTGGTATCTTACTGGCTCTACCGGCAAAGATTGGCCGGTGTAAGTAGTCGCAGAATAACCCAATGGCTTGACCACGCCGTCGAAGAAATCGAGGAATTTTTGGCCCAGCCAATGAACCTCAACCATGATTACTGGGCGATATTTGGCGATTGTCTGTAGACCGCCCTGTAAAGCCCGGATCTCGTCGCCTTCTATATCGATCAGAATCAAGTTAGGAGGACGATGCTCTTGGGAAAACGTGTCTAGCCGAATCGATTGGACTGTCAGCTTTTCCACATTACTTCCGGCTGCTGAAATGGAATTCCACATACTCAATGGGCCTAGGGCGCCGAAAACAACTGACCCATCAACATCAGCAACTGCTGTCTGGAGCACTTCTAGATTTGTTAACGTGTTCAGTGAAGCGTTTTCGTGGATTCTATCGGCCAGCTTCGGCATTGGCTCGAACGCATACACCCGGCCCGCTTCCCCCACAGCTCTGGCTCCAATAGTCGCATAGAACCCGGCGTTAGCTCCCACGTCATAGAACACCGAACCTAGCGAGAGATATTTCAAAATGAGCGACTGCTCAACGGGGTGGGAGGTACCTGCGACATATCCTGGACTACAGCCGCGCCCATTGAAACGGAGTCCCTTACCGGCTCCCCTTTGAATTGCCCCAGAACCTGCCACGAGCTGCCCCAGGAGATTTATCGGCTTCGAAAGAAGCGGAAATTGGAATTGAAGACGGCCAGCAGCACGGATGAGCGGTGCCGGCAAGATTCTGGCGATACTAATCATATCAGGGCTCAATCAACGCTTGCTTTCGTTGCAAGTGCTTACTCATTTGCGACTTGGGAATAAACTTTCTTTATGCGTTGAGCGATACTCAGCCATGAGAAATTGAGCTCGACATATCTGCGACATTCTTCAGCTACGGGTAATGTTAGCTTGCCGCTTAGGAACGAATCGAGCCACTCAGCGATAGACTCGGAACCTTTATCTCTTAAGATCAGCTTAGTATCCAGCGCTTCAACTGATTCCGGAAGTCCCCCAACGGGGGCTACGACCACCGGAGTACCACAAGCAAGCGATTCTAGCGTGCTCAAACCAAACCCTTCCAGACTTTGGCTAGGCATGATTGACAGATCAGCTGCTTGATAAGCCGTAGCGAGATTCTCGTCCGGAATGAAGCCGAGAAGCCGGACGCGCTTGGCTAAGCCGGCACTTGCGATCTGAGAATTCAGCTCATCTCGAAGAGCGCCCGATCCACCAAAGAATAGTAGCGAATCAGGATGCGCGCCGGCGACCTGTTTAAAGGCCTCTACGAGGACATCCAAGCCCATGCGCCGAGCTAGTCTGCGAACGCAAAGCAAAATGGTAGCGTTTTGTGGCCAGCCTAACCGCTCGCGGGCTTGCTGCCGATCACCCGGTACGAACCGTTGGAGGTTAACTGCAGGCGGGATGACATGGACCAGTTCGCAATTAACTTTATACTCTGCGACTACCACTTTGCGAAAGGCTTCCGACAGCGTGATAAAAGCGTTTGCAGACGAATAGACCGCGCGTTCAATCAAGCGCTTAAACGTAACGTTAAACCGGCCCTTTCCTTCTATCGCTGACTCGATCGCCCAGGGCCCATGAAAATGAACGACATGTTTCAGGCCGGCGAGTTGAGGAAGGAGGGCAGACGCATAGAGCGCAAAATGAGAAACAACAATGCTTGGTCTGGAGGTGGATTGATCAGCCACTTTTGCCAGGACGGCACGACGCAGATTCCAAAGTCGCTGACCTCCGGAGAGACCGCTCGAACCAAGACAGAATTCCCCGGTGCGCTCTTCGACTGTTGCCGAACGATGAGAAAAGAAAAAAGCGGAAAGCGACAGATCCGGAGAATTCGCCAAGTGATCGAATAAGTCCCAAAAAATACGATCGGCGCCTCCACCGGATCCTCGTTCATGCATACCGAGCTGCAAAACGCACAACTGGTCGGCCTTCCCATTCTGCGAGATCATAGTGAACTATCGGAGTTGACTACTGCCAACGATGTGAACTCATTGGTTAGCTAAGCCACATTAACTAGAGAGTTCGTCATCTCCCTACGGTTCAGGTACTCTCGATAAGCCTGCTCAGTCAGATCAGCGACCCGGTCCCAAGTATAGGATCGTTCAACTAACTTTCGGCTGTTGTTCCCCATCCTCCGTCGTTCGGCCTGGCTCAGTAAGAGCGGGCGCAACACATTCGCAATTTGCTCTGGATCGTGTTCAATGAACGCACCGGTCTCTTCGGGAATGATAAAATCTTCAGCACCGTTAATCTCGGTCGCCACAATTGGGAGTCCACAGGCGGCGGCCTCGATCGTGGCCAGACTGAATGCTTCGTACCAGCTCGGGAACAAAAATATATCGGAAGAAGCCAGCGCCGATGCCACATCTCTTTGAAAGCCCAAAAAATGGGTTCGGTCCTTTACCCCCAGGTTCGCAGCTAAATCCCGGAACGACCTTTCAGCAGGATCACTGCCTAGGACGATTAACTTAACCTTTGGATCTGGGAGTAATGGTAAGGACCGGATGGCGTAATCCAGCCCTTTCCGTGACCACTCACCCCCGACGAAAATGAGGAGAATATCGGAGCGGGTTAAGCCATTAGCCGATCGCCAAGCTAAGCGGTCTCGCTCGACGCCCGGCTTAAATTTTTCAGTATCAGCCGCGTTAGGAATGATGCGGACCAGCGCATCTCCAATGTCATAATGCTTCCGTAATTCTTTTTCGACGCCGCGGGAGACTGGCAAAAATAGAGGAGCCTTTCTTTCTGAGGTCGACCGGTACTTCCTTTGCTCGGCCCAGGTTGTGGCACCCAAGTATGCTCGGCGAGAGAGTTTTCTAGGAAGTGAGATTTTTGCCGTTTTCTCCTGAGAATCCAGAAAAACGCGTTTCGCCGCCTGGATGTTTTGGATGGTAATCACGTTGGCCCAGGGTGCATTCACTCCAACAGAATGAACAATGTCGAACTTTCCTGGTCTCAACCTTAGTCCCGCCAGCAGATGATAGCTTCCGAAATCGAGAATTTCCGGCCAAGCCAACCCTGGCATCCGGCGCCAATGGACTAAGGATAAGTCCAGATCTTCGGCTCGGCGAGCAAACAAATGGACTTCGTGCCGGCGAGCGAGGCGCTCCGCCACTTCGTTTACCGCACGGGCGCTGCCGTCACGACGATTGCAATTGATCATCGCAAAGGCAATGCGAAGGCGCTTAGGTTCCATTTCCTTCAACGCGAACCTCTCGTTATCGACGCCCACGCCGGCACTGGCGCCGCCGCTGGTGCTGATTCCGGGAACCCGCTTCTTAGCTTGTATAGGAGCAGCGGTGACAAGGCTCTTCCCATCGCGATCCACATAACACTCAGCTCCGAGAAGTAGTTCCCGCTCCACATAAAAATGAGGGTTGCGATCAAGTAGGCTCGCGCTAACCCGAGATAGTCGTCTCGTACACCGAAACGACTGAGCACCGAAAAGTAGTGCCACAGCATTGCGATTGCCGCCATGAAAAGCGCAAAACCAGGCAGACCCAGAGAGGTCATTAAGGTCAGCCAGCCATTATCCGTTACTATGCTGTTGTTTTCGAATTGGTTTCCACTATTAATCCGTCCCGCTAAGCCGGATGAGCCGATGCCATATCCGAAAGGATTCTCCAATACCGAGGACCAGCCGCCTGCGGCAATATTCAAGCGAGTCTTAAAGGAGCCATCGTCTTGCATGTGGCCCAGACTCTGGAACCGGTTCGTGAGGCGATCGGCGCCGGGCAAACTGCTCAGTCCGGCCAGCGCGCAGGTCAGGAGAACGACCGTCATCAAAACGATGCGCCCGGAAGCTTTTCCTTTGTTGACGAGCGGAAAAAGGATAACACAGATTGTCGCCATGATAATTCCTCCTCGGGAGAGCGTCAGAAATATGCAGGAGAGTAAAAGCAACGCTTCGGGCCAGCCGAGCAGCGGACGCCAGCGTTTCGATACCAGCATTGGTATCATGACTAAGGCCATATAGGAGGCACAATTCCCCCGCTCGGGAAAGGTGGAGAAAACGGTCATCTCCATCGGCACGAGACGCCCGAGGTAACCGACAAAGCCAACCTGTTCAACCCAGAAAGCGTCCCAAGCCGGGATGGTCATGTATTGATACCAGCCGTAAAGTGCGGCGATCACACCCGCCCATCCCGCGGTTCGCAGCCATCGATCCGCCGTTTTATCGTCTGCTGGGTTGACGGCAACGTAACCCAACATGCCAACGGCGGAGAGGTACTCCGCGCCTTGATAAAAAGTCGCAACCCCGTTTCGTAGGAAGCCGACCGCCACGCCGTATCCGATCGCAGCGATAAAGAAATAGAAGATCTTTTTGGCCAGAGGATGCAGCGCCTTGAGGTTCCAAAGAAACCCGAGAAAGAGCAGGCCCAACATGGCCAGCGGCGTGAGGCTGATCAGAGAGAAAGGATTAAATTGGTGATTAAGGTAATCGACGACCCGGCGAATCTCCCGGTTAAAAACGAATACCAGAATCGTGTAATCGACTAAATACGAAGAACCTCGCAAGGCGTATAGGAGGCCAGGTACGATGATGGCGATAAAGACGATGTACTCCGACATATTGGTGAAAGCTCCGGACTAAGAAACGTCGCCCACGCTGATTTGTGCCTCGGACCTGTCGGGCGGTTGCATTTCAATTTCGCGTGATGCCACCCAACCGCGCCGGGCGCGCTCCAAGGGGCGGTCGATCATAAAAAGAATCAAAACCGCCCCGGCAATTGCTACGGCCAAATTGGCGAGCAACAACCCGAAGCGAATCGTCGCGGGGGGATTCGAATCGCAAAAGTAATAATACCATTCACGCGGAATCCAGTGAAACAGATATAAGGG